>ERZ1643250.2919-NODE-2919-length-12202-cov-9.279905_pt1 | contig 12202 bp, 7 predicted proteins | sample MGYA00579262_ERZ1643250 | MGnify/ENA primary metagenome ERZ1643250 (study PRJEB29033, sample SAMEA4952265) | chicken gut metagenome | biome: Broiler Chicken; feature: Gastrointestinal Tract; material: Caecum | place: Ireland | collected 2018 | study: Broiler...
TCACATACAGCGGCATGGAGAAGTAATCATAGGTTCCCTGATACCATCTGCCGCCTTCTTTTGTCTCGCCTGTGAGCAGATCGGTCCAGGTTCCTTCCGGCAGATAATATTCCGCCACATGATCCTCGCGGAACACCGGAGCCACCAGAAGCGATTCGCCCAGCAGATACTGCTGATCCAGATATCTTGCAGCCGGATCGTTCGGATACTCGAAGACCATCGGACGCATGACCGGAATACCTTCCTCATGGGCTTCCACAGATTTCTGGTAGATATACGGCATCAGACGGCATTTCAGGTTTGTAAAGAATCTGACAACCTCGCTTGCCTCCTCGTCGAATACCCACGGCACACGGTAGCTCTGGGAACCATGCAGACGGCTGTGGGTGGACATCAGTCCGAACGCCGCCCATCTCTTGTACAGATCCGGTGTCGCCGTATTCTCAAATCCGGAGATATCATGGCTCCAGAAGGAAAAGCCGCTCATCGCAAAGGAAAGGCCGCCGCGCAGCGTCTCTGCCATGGACGGATAGTTTGCCGAACAGTCGCCGCCCCAGTGAACCGGGAATTTCTGTCCGCCTACGGTTGCGCTTCTCGCGAACAGTACCGCTTCGTTCTTTCCGCGGTTTTTCTCCAGAAGCTCAAACACTGCTTTGTTATACAGATATGTATAGTAATTGTGCATTGCCTGCGGATCGCTGCCGTCATGGTAGACAACATCCACCGGAATACGCTCGCCGAAATCTGTCTTGAAGCAGTCCACACCACAGTCCAGGATTGTCTGCAGCTTGTCGGTATACCATTTCACCGCATCCGGATTGGTGAAGTCCACCAGGCCCATACCTGCCTGCCAGTTGTCGGTCTGCCATACGCCCTTTCCGTCCGCACGTTTCAGAAGATAACCGTTTTTCACACCCTCGCGGAAGAACTCTGTTCCCTGGGCAATGTACGGATTGATCCAGACACAGATATGCAGTCCCTTGTCATGATATTTCTTCAGGGTTGCACGGATATCCGGGAAACACTGCTTATCCCACTCGAAATCACACCAGTGGAATTCATGCATCCAGAAGCAGTCAAAGTGGAACACGCTCAGCGGGATATCTCTCTGCTCCATGCCCTCGATAAAGGAAGTCGTCGTCTCCTCGTCGTAGTTCGTCGTAAAGGAGGTAGACAGCCACAGGCCGAAAGACCACGCCGGAGGAAGTGCCGGACGGCCGGTCAGCTTCGTATATTCTCTCATGATATCCTTCGGATCCGGACCGTGGAACAGGTAATATTTGATCCTTTCGCCCGGAACGGAAAATCCCACATACTCTACTTTCTCGCTGGCAACCTCAAAGGAAACTTTGTCCGTGCTGTCCACGAGAATACCATATCCATTGTTTGTCATATAGAACGGTACGCATTTATAGGCAACCTGAGACGCCGTGCCTCCGTCCTCATTCCAGGTATCCACAACCTGTCCGTTTTTGACAAACGCTGTGAAACGTTCGCCAAGACCATAAACGCACTCACCCACCTGCAGGGACAGCTCGCTGACCATATATGGCTCATAATCTTCGCACATATAGTTGTTCGCCGGGAGCATGGTGCTCTCCTTGCGGTTCCATCTCATATATCCCAGATTGCGGAAGCCGCTGCCGGTCAGGACTTTTCCGTCCGCCTCAAAGGTATAGCCGAAGTTTTCACGCTGCACGCGCACCTGCACCTTGCCGGTATCCAGGACAGCCTCGTCCTCATTCACCGTCACGCTGACATTTTCATAAATTCCCTCTTCCTTCTCAAAGCTGGGAACATTGTTGTCATACGCCTCGTAGTGCCATGCCTCCATGGAAATCGTATCCGGTGTATGCGCAACAAACTCAATGGTAATCGTCGGAAGATTCAGCGTCGCTCCGCGGTCCACGATCTTTTTCGTCGTTGCCAGAACTCTCATACCGCCCGGAATCTTCTCTACCTCATACGCCTGCATCGCGTAAGACGCGTTCGCCTTCTCGCTTGGCAGCCAGTAACCCTCTGTAAATTTCATAAGATACTCTCCTTTCGCACCGATGTCTCTGTTCTTTTTTGATATGTCTAATATATCATATCCGCTGCTTGAAAAACAGGTCATATCCTATGAAAAAATACGTCGATATTATCTTTTTATACATTCATTGCATTTCGCTTAGCCTACGCTGCAGGACTCTGAAACCACTTCTATCCCCTCGAAGAACTCCCGATATTCCATTGTCAGGACACCATCTTTTTCGTCCAATGGATATACCACATATCCCGAAGAAAAATAAGCTTCTCCATTTCCTCCCCAGCGATCCCCAAAATACAGCAATTTTCCATTTACCTCCAGCAGAAAAGCAGCCTGACTGTCAAATGTTGTTTCATTTCCAATTTCCTTCAGTCTTCCCCATGGCTGTTCCATTCCGTCCGCCACCGCATATTTCGCCTGATTCGGTTCCCATCCTGTACAGAAGGATGTGATCATATAGTACTTTCCATGATACTTGAGCACCGCCGGTGCCTCCCGATATTCGCCCTGCCATAAACGGTGAACAAGACACTCTACATTCATATAATCGTCGGTTAAACGATACATATGCAAATCCGCATTATCTCTGGCAGCAGAGATAAAATAGGCAGTTCCATCATCCTCTTGAAAAAGTGTACAATCCCGTGACATATAACCATATGGATTAAAATGTCCATGATAAACAAAATCCCCGTCCGCCGTGTCACAGGTTGCAATCCCTACTGCCGCGTCTGTATAGTCTCTGCCGTTTTCAAAATGAACCCATAACACAAATTTCCCAGTCTTCTGATTGTAAATCACTTTTGGTCGCTCCAAATTGACCTTTCCTCCGTCACTGTTTTTCAACATCAACTTTGTTCTCACGCGGTACTCCTCCATCCTGGATTCCGTCGTCAGAATATGGTTGCGAAATTCCCAATTCAGCAGATCCTGTGAGCGATAACAGCTAACATAATAATTTTCTCTGCGGTCCTCACCATACCAGTAATAATATCCCTGATGCTTCAAAATAAAGCCGCCATGGGCATGAATTTCATTTCCATTGATATCCTTCCACACCTCTCCGTTTCTTAACGCTTTCATTGAAGTCCCCTTTCTTTCATAAAATCAAAACGCTATCATTGGAACGGACTGCGCCCGCTCTTCCGAGGCTTTCCTCATTCCAAATTTCACATCATAAATTTCACAGCTGCACTGCCATACTTCTTCCAGCATTTCCCTATATGGGCGGGAACAAATATCAAACAGTCCAATGTTATAATTTTCCCCGTCAAATCTTCCAAGAACAAACTGATCATAACACTGGAAATAATGACATCCTACTCCATTCGGATGTGCAGCTACCCTCTCACAATAATATCGGTAAGCGACTCCCCGATCTCTCTGACTGACAACTCCTTCCAATCCTGTCGAAACTGGTCCTGCATCGAGTGCGCCAAAATGAAATTCTCCTATTAGTACCGGAAGATCTACCCCAAGCCTGATTACCTGCTCAATATTTTTCGTTGGGTCCTGGGCATAACAATTAATCGAGAAAACATCAAAATTCTCCCATCCGGTCACAAGATCCGGATCCGAAATCCATGCCCAGCGCATTCCAAGAATCATATGATTTTCATCCACTTTACGGCACTCCCGGCACGGAATCTCCACATACGCTCTCAATAGTTTTCTGGAGAATTCCCGCATATCTCTTCTGGACGCTTCTGACCAGCAGGACACATCCTTCTGAGGATGATAAAGTTCCTCAAAATCCTTCAACTCACAGTGATACGCCTGGTTCAGCTGTTCAATCGTCTGATATTTTTCCGTCAAAAAGCGAATCAGTTCCTCCTTACAGACGGTGCGTGCCGGCTGAAAAAGCACTTCGTCCGCCAGAACCAACGGTTCAGCAAAGGCCCAGTTTGGCTCATTCCTAAGAAAATATCCGATCATCAGTGGATCGTCCTTTTTCTCTTTTAGTGCTTCGGCACATCTTCTTGCATCTTGAACATACTCGTCACTGAGAACGTCTGGAAAATCCCGAAAGATCATCTGTCTAGTTTTAGGAAATTCCGGAAGCGATGTCACATACGGCATTCCGTTTTTTCCTAAAAGCCTGTAATCGCTCCAGTTCCCCAGAGTATTCATTCCGTAACGGCAAAGCTGCCCGGTAATCATATCCGCCCAACGAGGATACCACTCTTTCCCCCACGCACGATACAGGTTCGCCTGACCATAGGAAAACAGCAAACCTTGCCGGTGTGCTTTACCACCATTTCCGTTTTCCATCTTTTGAAACATTGTACGATACTGCGCATCTGTCTGTTCCGGCAGCCAGTCCAGCCAACGCTCCACACCGTCTACACGACAGTCTGTTCCGACTCCCACACAATCCGGTCCGACACTGAAAAAAGCATATCCATCCGGATCTGCCAGGCTCCATCGCCCATCCACACGATATTTGGTAAAAAATCCTGTGCCCTCTCTGATTTTTTTCCTTTTCCATCCTCCAAACGCTGACCATCCCTCCGGATAGCAGTCTGCGCGCTTGCTTTCCTCCTCCTGTTTTTCCAGGGCTTCTCTTAATTCATGGATTCCCCGGGTTTTTCCCATCCAATCCTTTGTCTTGTTCTGCCCAAACATATCCACCAAACGCACCTCATCAACCGTGAGAGACAAGTATTCTTCCTGGAGTACTAAATCTGACAATTCCATCGTCAGATTATGGAAAGACGGCATAACAGCCAAAACTACATGATCAATTTCTTCATTTTCCATTCGTTTTCCATGACAAACCAGTTTCAACTGACCTGCCTCCGGCTCTGGGAAAAGCACATTTCCATTCAACCATTCCCTGTCAATACAAACTGCTGTCTTTACTCCCGGAAGAATGCCAAATCGGATATAAAATCGTGGTTCCTCATTCCCTTCAAAGGCGTAAAATCGCAATTCCAAAACAATACTATGATTTTCACGATTTCCTGCATGAAACGTCAAATATCGTTCCTCACTCTCCACAAACTCAGGCAGCAAAATCTCTGCTCCCTGGGCTGCCACATGGAAAACTGCCATATCTTCCTTTCGTTCTATCCAATCAATTCCGTTTATGCATCTTTCCCTGTTCATAATTAATCTGCGCATCTTTACCCCTCCTTCAACTCCGTCTGTGCATTTATATCGCGGACCGTGCAAAAGCATTCTTATATTCTTTCGGTGTCATCCCAAACTTTTCCTTGAATATTTTTGAAAAATACTGACTTTTCTGATACCCTACCTGCTCCATCACTTCGCGAACCCGAAGATTTTCTTGCAACAGTTCCGCCGCCTTCTCCATTTTTACATCTGTAATATAAGCGGACAGATTTTTTCCGGTTTCTTCCTTAAATACGCGTGAAAGATAAGCAGGATGCAGATGTACCAACTCCCCAAGAACTTCCAGAGAAAGATTTTTATTGTAATTTTCTTCAATATATTGCTTGATCCATGAAATGCTATCCTGATCTGTAGTATCCTGACCAGTCTGAAAATACTTTTCCGTCACACGCTTCAGCGTGTTCTCAAAATCCTCTTTTAGTATCGGTTTTACCAGATATTCTGTCACCCCGTATCGAACTGCCTGTTGTGCATAATCGAACTCACTGTATCCTGACACAATGATCGTTTTGGTTGGATACTGATTTTCCTCTATGATCCTGACCAGATCCAACCCCGAAATCTTCGGCATCTTAATATCCGTGATCAATAATTCCGGCTTCTGATCTCTAAGTATATCTCTTGCAATAGAACCTCCCCTGGCTGTCAGAACCTGCGAAAAACCCAACTTCTCCCAGTCCGTTAGTTTTTTTAGATATTCCAACATATAACCCTCATCATCCACAATCAGCACCTTCATCTCATATCCTCCACTCGAAAATATCTCTTCATATTGTTAACTGTTTCTCACACTCACAGTTATCTGCAAAAATAAAAATTCTTTTTATTGTCATTTGTCTGCTGATGTTCTGAAAATAAAACTATTTAGGCGTCTGAACCATTATCCAGAAACTTTTCCTTCGAGTCGTTCCCTTTCTCCGCACTTACTTGGAACGATACCATAAGTCCGCCCCAGATGCTTTTCCCGAATTTCAAACCACAGGAAACATCATAATAGTTGATCAGTCTCTGATTAATATTCCATAATCCTACGCTTTCCCCTTCGCTTCTCTGTTTTTCCCCAATCTTGATTGTCAACTCCTGAATTTCTTCCTCGCTCAGCCCGTCTCCATCATCTGATACCTCAAACTGCATAGACCCATCCATTCTCGCATAAACCTTGACATAAATATGCTTTGCGTTTTCTCTAGCCTCGATTCCATGTTCGATGCTGTTTTCGATGATGGGCTGAAGCAGCAGCGGCAGGATCTTCCGCCCGCATACCGCCGAATCCGCCTCTATACTGTACTCGATATTCTTCCGCATCGCCATGATTTCCAGATACGCCTTTGCGTAAGCCACCTCCTCGCCCACAGTCACAATAGCTTTATTCTTCGTGCAGTAGCGATAATAATCCGCCAGATGCACCGCCATTTTTCTGACCATCTCCGGATATTCCGCTACTGTCACAATATAGGAAAGACTATTATACAGAAAATGCGGATGTATCTGAAGCTGGAGTTGCCGCAGTTCCGCACGGTTGCGCAGTTCCTGCTCCTTCAGCGTCGTTTTCAGAAGAAAATTAATTCTGGTCACCATCCGGTTAAACTGATCAAAAACATAGTCAAATTCGTTGTGCGGAACTTCCAAAATCCGGGTATCCAGATCGCCGTTTTCCACCTGCTGCAGCTTTTCCGTGAGTATCCGCAGCTGCAGGAGAATATTTTTATAGTAAAGAATCAAAAACACCAGTCCGATTGCCAGCGACGCCAGCAGCAGCCCGCCCGTTATTCTGGTCAGATTTTCCACCGGCTCCATGATTCTTTTCAGCGGGTAATAAGAAATCAGTTCCAGTCCATTGGAAACCTCTCCCGACCGGAGCGCCTGGTATTCCTCTGTCCTCACCGCGATCTCGCTGATCTCTTTTTGTTCTTCCTCCCGGTCCATTCCAAGAATCAGCGCCTTTTCCGTATCGCTTGTGGGAAAAATACTCTCATTCTTCCCATGTACCAGAAGACTCCCTCCATGCTCCATTCCGGACGCGATGCTTTTGATATTATAAAGAAAATCCCGGTCCATCTGGATCATCAGATACGGATCCTCATCCTCCTCGTCCCAGTCCGTAATATACTGTCTGATAAAATATACTTCATTGTCACAGATGATCCACAGATTATCCTCTGCACCCCTAAGAAGCTCCTGATTGACATTTCCAATCGCAACCGTTGCGATGATTCTCCCGTCCTTTGGCCAGTACAGTACAAACTGTCCCATACCCACATTACTTTTCTGTCTCTGTCTTAGATAATCCTTCATCTGGTTCACGTTTCGGACATACTCATAGAGATCCCCCTCTTCGATCGCAAGACAAAGCATTTTCAGATCATCACTGTTCAGTATTCCGTCTGCCTCGATTTCAATCTCCTTGATTTTCTGTTCCAAAAGAGTCTTGGAATATTTCATCTGAAGTGTCGTTGTCTGAATCAGCGACGTCCTCAGACTACTCTGACTGTATCCGTACAGAATCATAAATCCCATCGCAATCATTACAAGAAATATCATAAAAATTTTGAAAATAGATCTTACGTTCTTCATCTGCGACCTCATCCGACCAATGATATAATAAGCAGTTACAGGGAACCGCCTCTGCAGGCTTCCCGCTCCCACGGGTCTGCAAAAAATTGCTTCGCAAAATCCCATGGAGCAGGAGATCATCCCCTGGAGACAGTTCCCTGTATTTATTCTACCTTATTTTACTGACTGATACCACTCATTTACCTCTTTTGTGATATCATCTCCGCCCTGCTCCTTCCAGTCGCTTACAAACTGGTCAAAAGCATCTGGAGATTCTTTTCCGTAAATGATATTGGTATAAACCTGTTTTTCCATCGTCTGAAGCTGTTCCCATTTCTTCTTCATTGTATCCGTCGGCTCTCCGTTAAACAAATTGGAAAGCAGTTCGTCTCTGTGTTCATTTGCGATCACATATCCTTCTGCAGTATCCGGCGTTGCACTGAATGCAGCCTTTGCTTTGATCTGCTCGCTGTTAACTGCCTCCTGCCCTTCACTAACATCCGCATATGCCTGCATCGCGTCAATCATCGGAGTATTTTTCAGTACTGTTGATTTTCCCGGCATAAAGGGATCCGTAACTGGAGGATCGAACTTCGTGAAATCATATACGACTTCTCCATCCACCACATCATAGTCAACGCCTTCAAAGAATCCGTATTCGAAATCACCCGTACCAAATGCAGCATCATACAGCCAATCATAGTACGTGAAAAAGGCTTCCATATTCTCGAAATCCGCGTTAAACATCAGCCATCCATCATTGGTCTGAGCGGTCTGGTAAGTAGGTTCACCGTTTTCCTGGGAAATATTCGGATATGCTTTGATTACCGCATCAGGATCGGCGCTTGTCACATCTCTTACCGAATCAATACACCACGGTCTTCCGATAAAAATTCCCGCCTTACCTTCCGTAAACTGTACCATCGCGTCCCATGCACCTGTTGCCGCAGCTTCCTGGAAAATCCAACCGTTGGCATGCCAATCAGCCATCCGCTCAAGCGTCTTTTTATTTCCTTCATTAATAGAACCATATGTCAGATTTCCAGACTCATCCTCCTGCCAGCTTCCCGGAATATATTTTCCTGAATTTGCAGAAAACAAAGACACCGGATCGGCTACCCAGCCGGTATTGTAAATATCAGATCCAGAATATGTAAATCCATAGGTATCGTCCTCTCCGTTTCCATCCGGATCATTTTCTGTAAACGCCTGAATCACTGCCTCAAATTCATCCAGATTTGTCGGAGCCTGCAGACCAAGATTATCCAGCCAGTCCTGACGTACAATCATGACCTGTCCCTCTGTCAATGCCGGTGAGCAGGCGATTCCATAAGTCTTCCCATCCTTTGTAACAGGATAAAAGGTTTCCGGATACTTATCATAAATTTCTTTGAGTCGATCCGGCATATATTTTTCAATATCATCATCAATCGCCTTGACTCTCCCCGATTCGATCATATCCGCAATCATCTGTGTACTGTATACGGGAAATACATCTGGAAGCTCTTCGGATCCGGTGAGGGCAAGCCGAAGCTTTGTGTCATAATTTTCAGCATCTCCTCCGAGAAGAGTTGTTTCCATTTTGATTCCCAGCTTTTCCTCCGCCAGTTCCGTCATGGGATTTTTGTTGATATCCTCCCCGTCTCCATATCTTCCGGCATTTTCGTCAAGCTGCTTCGCTATACTGATTGTCACCGTTGGCTCATATTTTCCGTCTGCATTTTTGACTGCAGCCTGTTCCTGACTTTCCTGTCCGCTCTGGCCGCAGCCTCCCAGAAGCATCAGAGATGCCATTGCCAACGAAATCACCGCCTGCTTTCTTCTTTTTTGCATTTTTTCTTCCTCCTTCGATTAGATTTCAGCCGTTCAAGTTCAACAGCTGCATTTACATGTAAAATTCCATTCCGTACTGCTCATCAATGGGATTTTAACATTCTTGAATGATTTGTCCCTACGGTTCGTGCTGTCATTGCACTGTCCTGCCGGACAACTGCAGATTGGTGCATTTATTCTTTTACGGCACCCATTACAATTCCTTTTACAAAATATTTCTGCAAAAATGGATAAACCAATAGAATCGGTAATGCTCCGATAAACACCTGCGCCGCTTTAATCGTCCGTTCCGACATCGCCGCGGCGGATGATGGGTCAAGTGCCAAATCCTGCTGATTTCCCTGTACAACAATTACCTGCAGAAAAGACGCCAGCGGATAATTTTTCGTATCCGACATATACAGGATTCCAGTGAACCATTCATTCCAGTTTCCTACCATTATGAACAATGCTACAGTTGCCAGACCCGCTTTCGACAACGGCAGATAAATCTTACGAAGCACTGTAAAAAAGCTGGCTCCATCAATCAGTGCTGCTTCTTCAAGCGCTTTAGGAATCGATTTAAAAAAGTTCATGATTAAAATCAGATTGTAACATCCAAATGCCCCCGGAAGAATATAAACAAGAAAATTATTTTTAAGTCCCAGAGAAGTATTAACCATGTAGCTCGGAATCAAGCCACCGCTGAACAGCATTGTAAATACAAAAAACCACATCAGAACAGTCCGGCCGCGAAATTCTTTGGAAAGAGCATAACCTGCGGTTGTAATGATAAACATACTTAAAAGAGTGCCGATCGCTGTTCTGAGAAGCGCGATAACGATCGACCGCACAAAATTATTGTTATTAAATGTTTTTATGTAAGCTAAGGGTGTAAAATCCACCGGCCAAAAGGTGACAATTCCACTGTTGGCTGCACTCTTTCCACTAAAAGAAATCGCCAGCAAATTCAACAAAGGTAAAAGGCAGAGCAATGCCACTGTCACCAGAAAAATTGTATTACATATCACAAAGATTTTTCTGCCCAAAGATGAACGACGCATTCCATATCCCTCCCTTAAAAAATTCTATATCCCGCAACTTTATAGGCAATTCTATAAGAAATAACTGTCAGCATCAGACCGATTCCTGATTTAAAAAGTCCAACCGCTGTACCGAAGCTGTACTGACCGTTTACCAACGACTGACGATATACATAGGTATCTATAATATCGCCGGTACTGTAAGTCAGCGGAGAATACAGGTTAAAAATCTGATCAAATCCTGCATTCAAAACGTTTCCAAGACTCAGTGTTGCCATCACAATAATCATCGGCATAATTCCTGGAACAGTGATATGAATCGTCTGCTGCCAACGATTTGCTCCGTCCATCTCTGCTGCCTCATAAAGGCTCTGATCGATATTGGAAATCGCTGCCAGATACACAATCATTCCGAATCCGAATCCCTTCCACAAATCGGATATTACGACAATCTGCCGAAACATTCCCGCTTCTCCCAAGAAGAATATTGGCTCGATACCAAAGTTTTGCAGAAAACTGTTAACAATTCCATCTAATCCAAGGATATCTCTCAGCATACCCGCCACAGTTACCCAAGAAAGAAAATGCGGCAGATAAACCAACGTTTGAATACCCTTTTTCAATCCCACATTTTTTACTTCATTCAGGAGCAGCGCCATAATAACCGGAACAATCAACCCTAATACAATCTTGCTGACCGAAATAATCAGAGTATTGATAATCGCCTGATAGGATTCCTGAAATTCAAAAATTTGTTTGAAATTTTCCAAACTGACAAATTCTGATCCCAGAATTCCCAGCCATGGCTTATAATCTTGAAACGCCATCACCAAACCACCCATAGGCAAATAACAGAAAATAACTGCAAATATGAAGGCCGGCGCAATGAGCAAATAAAGCGGCCAGTTATGCCTGATCTCCTGACTCCATGATTTTCTGGCTATTGCTTGCCGTCCCAATTTTCTTTTCTTCATTCCACATACCCCCAATTTCTTTCTGCACAACTGTTTGCCGGCCGCCTTTATTCGTGTACTTTTCTCTGAAAAAATTATACAATACCCTCACCCCTGTCAAACACACCACAAATTTAATATAATGTACCCATTTTTAACATAATAATCAATAATCCGCGAGCCAATACAAAAAGCAAACCTATATCCACCAAAACATCAAAAACGGATTGCTCGCTGTTTTCATGTCTTCCTTCACAAACGAAAGACTCCAAACACCAAACAATCCGCTTTTTTTCTCCAAACTCTGTAAACTATATTTCCATACAGGCGTCCTCTGCTCACCCAGCCCCGTTGCCGCTCAGTACTTTATAGAGAAGATCCGCAAACGGCTCCATCGCGTTCTTCGCCTCCTCCACCGTATTCGTCTGTGCCCCAACCTCCAGCAGCAGCGACCGCGGCTTCAAATGCAGGTTATACCGGTATCCCTTTAGATAAATACATCTGGTATATTCCGGATAATACTGCTTTGCCAGATACTCCAGCTGAAAAGAAAACGCCAGATTATCCTCAATATAAGGATTCGGCAGATAGGAAATCTCCCCATTCTGATTTGTCCTGCTGAGGCCGTTGAAAAACATCACCTGCGCGGTGGGTTTCCCATTTACCTCCGTGACCAG
>ERZ1643250.2921-NODE-2921-length-12200-cov-5.101853_pt1 | contig 12200 bp, 11 predicted proteins | sample MGYA00579262_ERZ1643250 | MGnify/ENA primary metagenome ERZ1643250 (study PRJEB29033, sample SAMEA4952265) | chicken gut metagenome | biome: Broiler Chicken; feature: Gastrointestinal Tract; material: Caecum | place: Ireland | collected 2018 | study: Broiler...
GCGGAGGATGCGGCCGGCAATCTGAGCGAGACGACGCTGACGTTTTGCAGCGTCGATGATCAGGCGCCTGAGCTGGACATCTCGTTTGCCCAGCCGCAGATCAGCGCCGTGCCGCAGCAGGCCGATATCGTTTTGCGCGATGCGCATCCCGATGAGAAAGCGGGATATGCGCTGCTGGAGAAAGACGGCGTCTCGCAGCGGATCGATCTGCGCTGGCAGGAATGCGCGGACGGCCTGATGGCCCGGCTGCATGTGGAAGGGGAAGGCAGCTATCGCTTGACGGTCATCGCGGCGGACCGTTCGGGAAATCAAAGCGAAGAGACGGTGTCGTTCATCATCGATGAGCATGCGCCCATCATCGATCATCAGCTTGCTCAGCAGCGCCCATCCTGCGATGGACCGCTCCGTCTGAAGATCCGCGTAAAGGAGGAGAACTTTTGCGAAACAGGGGTCTCTTTGCTGGGCAGCTATGCGGACGTGCCGCTGACCTGGACAGAAGAAGACGGCTGGCATGCCGCCGAACTGACGCTGACGCAGGATGGCCGCTATGAAGGAAAGGTCATCGTCCGCGATATGGCCGGGAATGTCAAAGAGCATGCGCTTCCTTCGCTTGTCGTGGATACGCAGAAGCCCGTGGTCCGCATCGAAGGCATTGATGAACGGCCGCGCGCTGAAGGCGTGATGAACGCGCAGGTGACGGTCATCGAGGACGATCCTGATCTGCAGAGCATCGACCTTTGCATCATCGGCAGCGACGGTCATGTGCAGACGGTGCGTCCGCAGATCATAAGCCAGGCAGACGGATTATGCCTGAAGGTCTCTGACCTGGACAGCCGGCTGCTTCAGGATGATCGCTATACGCTGCGTGTCTCTGTGATGGATCAGGCGGGAAACCAAAGCGAGCAGGAAGCCTTTTTCCGGATCAACCGCTTCGGTTCGCTGTTTTCGATGTCCAAAGGCGGCGAAGAAGAGCCGCTGGTCATCCAGGAGCGCAATGTCGATCAGATCGAACAGGTGCAGATCGTCCTGCGCATGAACGATGAGCTGAAGGTGCTGGAAGAGGGCAGAGACTATGCGCTCCATCATGCGCTGAACGCGTGGAATGAATATGCGTATGTGCTCGATCCCGCGCTGTTTCAGCAGGATGGAAGCTACAGCGTCAGCGTGCTGTCTACGGATGCGGCCGGAAACCGCAACCGCTCTTCTGCGCAGCTGCCGATGCGGTTCACCGTGGACAGACAGCCGCCGCAGATCCGCTCGCTGGGCGCAGAGGACAGCGGCGGGGAGAAGAAGCTGAAGCTGATGATCACCGACGCCTTCGATGTGCGGGACATCCGGGTCACGATCGATGGAGATCAGGCGTCCTGGCATAAGCAGGGCGGCGTTTACTATGTCACGCTGCCGAAGATGACGCAGGGCGCGCAGATCCATGTGGAGGCGGAAGATGTCAACGGGAACGCTGGACGGCTGGTGATCGATGGAGCGGACATCATGGAAGAGGAAGCAGGAAGCGGATGGGCGCTGCCTGTGCTGGTGACCATGACCGCATTGACAGCGCTTGCATATGGGATGAAAAAAGCCAGGAAGCTGCTTTTGTTTCCGCATCGATTCTGATAAAATGGTGCTGTTAGAGAGGATGATGATGGATGTGGGCATACGAAAGTGTGTTTTATCAGATTTACCCCCTCGGATTCTGCGGAGCGCCATTTGAGAATGACGGCTGTCTCTGTCACAGGATCCGGAAAGTGGAGGATTGGATCCCGCAGCTGAACAGGCTGGGCGTGAATGCTGTCTATTTCTCACCGGTATTTGAAAGTGATACGCACGGCTATAATACACGCGACTATCAGAAGATCGACTGCCGGCTGGGCACCAACGCGGACTTTGCCGGGCTGTGCCAGCGCCTTCACGCGCAGGGCATCCGGGTCGTGCTGGACGGGGTGTTCAACCATGCCGGCCGCGGCTTCTGGGCTTTTCAGGATGTGCTGGCACATCGCGAGGCTTCGCCTTACCGCGACTGGTTCTATCTCAATTTTCAAGGCGATTCTCCGTATCATGACGGGCTTTGGTACGAAGGCTGGGAAGGCAACTATGATCTGGTGAAGCTGAACCTGGATAATCCGCAGGTGAAGGACTATCTGTTTTCCTGCATCAGTGGCTGGGTCAGTGAGTTTGATATCGACGGGCTGCGGCTGGATGTGGCATATTGTCTGAAACCGGAGTTTATCCGGGAGCTGCGCGCCTTCTGCGACGGGCTGAAGCCGGACTTCTTCTTGGTCGGAGAACTGCTGCATGGGGATTACAACCGCTGGGTCGGCGAAGGGCTTCTGCACAGCGCCACCAACTATGAATGTTACAAGGGACTGCATTCCAGCTTCAACAGCATGAATCTCTTTGAGATCATGCATTCGCTGAAGCGCCAGTTCGGTCCTGAACCATGGACGCTGTATCGGGGAAAGCATCTGCTCAGCTTTGTGGATAACCACGACGTCTCCCGCATCGCGAGCGTGCTGCAGGAACCAAGGCATCTGCCGCTGATCTATGCGCTGATGTTCGCCATGCCGGGGATCCCCTGTATCTATTATGGAAGCGAATGGGGCGCAAAGGGAGAAAAGCGCGACGGTGATCCGGCATTGCGGGTCAGCTTCGACGCGCCGCAGTTCAACGCGCTCAGCGAGTGGATCAGCGTGCTGGCCAGGATCAAGCGGCAGTCAGCGGCACTGTGCTATGGCGATTTCCACGATGTGCTGATCACGAACCGCCAGTGTGTGTTCGCACGCAGAAGCGAAGAGGAATGCGTGTGGACGCTGATCAACGCGGACAGCGAACCGTATCTGTTCCGCACCGGAGCAGCGGGAAAGCAGGCATGCAGCCTGATCGATGATGCGCGCTTCACGATGGAGGAGGAAATGGTCCTTGCGCCTTACAGCGCAAAGCTGCTCAGGATCGAGGAGTGAATGAGGCAGGAGAGGGACTGCCAAGCGTTTTCCAAAGAAAAAGGCGGGAGAGATCCCGTCTTTTGTCCATTTAGGCGGCCGCTGAAGAACGATCGCAGCCTGTCTTATCGCATGGCCTCCTGAGCGATGGCATGGCCGATCTCGGTATATCGGTCCAGGTCGTCTTCGCTCGGCGTGTAGCACTGGGAGAGCACGGCGTCGCTGGCCAGGGCGAATCCGGCATCCTGCAGCCGTTCGTTGATGGTCTTTACGGTGTTGCCGAACCATCCGTAGGCGCCGAAGCCCAGCGCTTTCTTTCCCTTGATCTTGCATGACGCGAGCTTGTCGATGAATCCGGCGATCTCCGGGGACATCGCGTTGTTGTAGCAGCCGCTGCCGACCAGGACGACGCTGGCGTCCAGGATCTCCTTCATGATGATGCTGCTGTCGGTCACTGAATGCTGGTAGACCTTGACCTCCATCCCGGCCTCTCCCATTCCTTCGGCCAGCGCTTCGGCCATCTGGCGGGTGTGGCTCCATACGCTCTCATAGACGATGACGGCCTTGTCTGTGCTGCGGAAAGAGGCAAAGCCTTCGTATGCTTCCAGGAGCTGAGGGATGTAGCTTTTCCAGATGATGCCGTGTGCCGGCGCGATCATCTCGATTTCCAGGTTCATCTCCTGGATCTGCCGCAGCTTTGCACTGACCTGTGCGCCATAGGGCATGACGATGTTGGCATAATATTCTTTTGCTTTGTCCAGGCAGAAGCTGAGGTCATGGGCTTCATCGAACAGCTTGAAGCTGACGATGTGCTGACCGAAAGCGTCATTGGAAAAGACGATCTTTGCTTCCGCGTCATAAGTGAGCATGTTGTCCGGCCAGTGGATCAGCGGCATCTCGACGAATGTGAACTGATGCTTGCCGGTGCTCAGCGTATCTTTGGTCTTGACCCGATTATATTCCACTTCTTTGAAATACTGCTTCATCATGTTGTTCGCGCCGGCGTTGGACGCGTAGACCTTGGCCTGCGGATAAGCGCGCATGACGTGGAGGAAACCGCCGGAGTGATCCGGTTCCGCATGCTGCACGATGATGTTGTCGACGGGGCGATCGCCGATCACGCTGCGGATCCGCTCCAGCATCTCTTCGGCGAATTCTTCTTCGACCGTATCAAACAGCGTCACTTCATCGTCTACCACCAGATAGGCGTTGTATGTGGCGCCTTCCTGTATCGGATAAAGGCTTCCGTGAAAGTGACGGTTGTTGAAATCACGGACGCCGACCCAGTAAATATCTTCTTTGATCTGAATGCCTTTTTTCATCTGTTTCACCTCGCCAAACATTTTATTCTATCTGTGCCCAAATGTCCATTGATTTTATATTTGCGCAGCGGCTTGCCGGCATGATGAAAAAATGTCTGAATATGAAATCGTTTTCTTTGGATTACGCAGGAAATAGGAGTATAATAAAAACAGAGTTCTTGGACTTGAACAGGAGGTAGATCTGAAATGATTATTCAAAGCAAGAGAGTCTGGGTCTTGGGGCAGTGGCTTGAGGCGCAGGTGGAAGTGGAAGAAGGCAAGATCAAGGAGATCCTGCCGTATGGTTCCCGACCGGCAGACAAGGACTACGGCGACAAGCGTGTCGTTCCTGGATTCATCGACATCCATACCCATGGCGCTTATGGATTTGATACCAATGACGCAGAGGAAGAAGGACTGCGCAACTGGATGAAGAACATTCCGGAAGAAGGAGTGACCGGCATCCTTCCGACGACCATCACACAGAGCGAAGAGGTGCTGACCAAAGCGGTCGCCAATGTTGCTAAGGTCGTAGAAGAGGGATATGAGGGTGCAGAGATCCTCGGTATCCATTTTGAAGGACCTTATCTGGATCAGGTATATAAGGGCGCACAGCCGGAGCAGTATTGCGTCGCACCGGATGTGGAGCAGTTCAAGCGTTATCAGAAGGCAGCCAACGGCCTCATCAAGGTCGTGACGATGGCGCCGGAGCATGATGAAGGCTTCCAGCTGCTGCATTATCTGAACGACACCGGCGTCATCGCCAGCATCGGACATTCCGGCGCAACCTTCGAGGAGGCGCGTATGGCCATCGCCAACGGCGCCCGCAGCATGACGCACATCTTCAACGGCATGACGCCGTTCCATCACCGCAACCCGGGCCTGATCGGCGCAGCGATGCGTTTCCGTGACACGTACGGCGAAGTGATCTGCGATGGCAATCACTCCAATGTGAATTCATTGAACAATCTCTTCATGGCCAAGGGACGCGACTATACGATCATGATCACCGACGCGCTGATGGTCAAGGGACTTCCGGTCGGCACGAAGGTATTGTTCGGCGGCAATGAGATCGAGCTGTATGAGGACGGCAGCGCGCATCTGACGAGCACGAAGGGATTAGCTGGCTCCACGCTGAAGGTGAACATGGGACTGAAGGTCCTGGTGGAAAAGGCCATGGTGCCGTGGGATTATGCCATCAACTCCTGCACGCTGAACCCGGCGAGACTGCTGGGCATCGACAGCCGCAAGGGTGCGATCCGCGCCGGCAATGACGCAGATATCGTCGTGCTGAATGATGATTATTCCGTAGAGACGACATATGCGAGAGGCAAGGTCGTTTACGAAAAGCAATAATCAGGATCATACGCATGAAAAGGTTCCGCGAGGAACCTTTTATCATGGAGGAGGGGATAGAGATGATGATCAGAAAGGCCGTGCCGCAGGATCTGGATGCGCTGATCGCGCTGATCGTCCGGCGCATGGCATGGATGGATGAGCAGGGCATCGAGCAATGGAACACCGGGGATTATCTCGGCATTTACCCGCCCGCATATTTTCTTTTGCGCATCACTTCCGGCGAGCTCTTCGTGGCCTGGGACGGGCAGCTGTGCGGGATGGCCGCTTTGCTTGAGCAGGATGAGCGATGGCAGGATGGGCTTCCGGCATATTATGTGCATCATCTGGCCGCGGATCCACGCTGTCCCGGCACAGGGGCCGCCCTGCTTCGCTTCGCTGAAGAGAAGGCGCTGCAGAAGGGGCATGGGGTGGTGCGCCTGGATGCGCAGCGCGGCAATGAAGCGCTCAACGCGTGGTATGCGCGGCAGGGGTACCGTTATGTCGGGCTGATGCGCGAGGGAAGCTATGAAGGCATCCTGCGCGAGAAGAGGCTGATCAGAAATACGTCTTGCTGAAGACTGCCTTGGCGATGATGCGCACCGGCAGCGCGCGCACTTCATCCCGGGTGAAATAGCGGTTCTCCACTTCCGGGTTGGCGGCTTCCAGCACCATCAGGTCATCTTTCAGGATGACCTTTTTTACCGTGGCTTCTTCATCGCTGATCAATACGACGGCGATCTCTCCGCTTTGCACCTGGGAACAGGTGCGGACGAAGAGCAGGTCGCCGTCCCGGATGCCGGCATTGATCATGCTGTTGCCGCGCACTTTCAAAAAGAAGTCTCCGGAAGCGGCTTCTTGTTCGCTGACGGGTTCATAGCCCAGCAGCTGCTGATCGGCGAACATGTCATAGCCGGCCTTGATCGTGCCCAGCACCGGCTTTTCCAGGAAACGCGCTTCTTGTTCGAGGAGCGCATCGACATCGTGGCGGATCAGCGCGGAAAGGCGCTGCTTGGTCTCTGATTGGACCGTGCGGATCTCGCCGCTGGCCCACCGGCATACGGTCGATCTGCTCACGTCAAGCTGCCGGGCGATGGCCTCATAGGAAAGCCCGCTGTTCTGCCGGTAGCGCTGGATGATCTGCTGCAGTGTCATGGTCCATCCTCCTGTCTTTCATTCATTATACGACAGACTCGCGATATGAGCAACATCATTGGTGGATTTGATCAAATGTTGCGTATTTGTTGCGTAAATGGTTGAAATCGTCAGAGAAAAGCCGTATCATGATGAGGAATGGAGGAGAGAGCGTGAGAGGATACAGACATGATGTGGGCATGATCGCGGTATGGGACAGGCGCGGACATCTGACGCCGCTTTCGCTGATCTGGGATGATGGGACCCGGTATCGGATCGATGCGATCCTCGAGCGAAGGGAAGTCGTCCTCGAGCATGAAGGCAGTGCGGTGTGTTATCGCTGCCGCATCGCCGGGACGATGCGCCGCATCTTCTATGTGCGCGAGCGTTGGTTCGTGGAAAGCCGCCGGCGCTGAAAAGAGCGCATTGACGGATGATTTGATGGATAATATAATGAATGAGACCGGAAAAGGGGTGAGGATCGGATGGTGAGCGAAGAGATGAAGGCGTTCTGTCATCAGATGATGGACTACCGGCTGCCGCGCTGGAGCGAACTGCCGGGATTTGACATCTACATGGATCAGCTGATCACGCTGGTCCGTCAGTATCTGGCGCCGTTGTTTGATGAAGAGGATGCGATCATCACCAGTTCGATGATCAATAATTATGTCAAGGCCGGGTTGATCCCGAAGCCGGAAAAAAAGCGTTATCATGCGCAGCATATCGCGTCGCTGATCGCGATCACGCTGCTGAAGCAGGTGCTCTCCATCTCTCAGATCGACGATGGCATCCGCTTTCAGCTGGAGGATCACAGCCCGCAGGAAGCGTATGATCGTTTCTGCGATGAACAGGAGAAGGCGCTGAAGATGATCGCCTCTCAGGTGCTTGAGCGGCAGATGGAGCAGGTGCAGCAATATCTGAGCGATTTTCATGCGGATCATCTGGCGGTGCGCCTGGTCACGCTGTCATTTGCCTCTGCGCTGTCAGCCAAAAAGATGATGGCGCTGCGAAAGGATCTGCCGGAAACAGAAGAACAGTGACCTGGATGGCTGCCGCGCGCAGATGCCGCAGCAGCCTTTTATTTATGAGCGAGGGAGAGTGAGAACGTGAAAGAAGCCTTTCTGAACAGGATGCGCGCGTATCTTCAGGATGAATATGAAGACTGGCTGGCGTGTCTGCAACAGCCGCGGTTCCGCGGGCTGAGGGTGAATACGGCGCGCTGTGATACAGAGACCTTTCTGCGGCTGGCGGATTGGCCATGTGAGCCCAGCCCCATCTGCCCGCAGTCATTTTATGTGACCCGCGAGCATCTCGGCCTGCATCCCCTGCATGCCGCAGGGGCATTTTATCTGCAGGAGCCAAGCGCGTCCAGCGCGGTGGAGGTGCTGGATGTGCAGCCGCATGACTGGGTGCTCGATCTGTGCGCGGCGCCCGGGGGAAAGAGCACGCAGATCGCCGCCAAGCTCGATCACACCGGCTTTCTCCTCAGCAATGAGATCGAAGCGAAGCGCGCGCAGACGCTGTTATCCAATATGGAGCGGCTGGGCTTTTCAGAATATGCCGTAAGCTGCGCCGCGCCGGCGCAGGTGTGCGGCGAGATGGCCGGCTGCTTCGACCGCGTGCTGGTCGATGCCCCATGCAGCGGAGAAGGCATGTTCCGCAAGCATGAGCAGGCGGTGGAAGGCTGGAGCGAGGAACACGTGCGCTTCTGCGCCGCCCGTCAGCGCGAGATCCTCGCCTGCGCGCATGAGGCGCTCAGGGAAGGCGGCATCCTCGTCTATTCCACATGCACATACGCGATGGAAGAGAACGAAGAGACGGTGAAGGCGTTTTTGGAGCGGTTTGACGACATGGAGCTGATCGACTGCGGCGTCAGCTTCGGCCGCCCGGGACTGCCGCTGGATGACTTTGACTCTTCCAAGGTGCGCCGGATCTTCCCCATGGACAGAGGAGAAGGACACTTCATCGCCAAGCTGCGGCGAAAAGGCGATGCGCCGCGCCGTGCGCGCAAGGAAGAAAAGGACAAACAGCCGGATCCCTGCGTGCAGGCATTCCTGCAGGATCAGCTGAGCGATCCCCGCATGCATCTGCTCGTTCAGGGAGATACGGTGCTGGGCAGAAGACAGCCCTTTGTCCGCTTGGGCAAGATCCGCGTGCTGCGTCAGGGCATCCGTTTGGGCGATGTGGTGAAGAAGCGCTTTGAGCCGCATCATCATTTTTACATGGCCGCGGTGCATCAGCCGCTATTGCGGCATGTCCGCGAGCTGGACCTCGCGCAGAGCGAACAATTTTTGAAGGGTCATCCTCTGCCTGATCCTGCACGCGGATTCATCTGCCTGCGTTATCAGGGATTCCCGCTCGGGTTCGGCAAAGGGGATGGCAATTGGATCAAGAACCGCTACCCCAAAGGGCTGCGGCAGATGGGCAGGTGAGATCATGTTGGTCAGTGTTGAGCATCTGAGCAAGATGCAGAATGTCAGAGCGATCGTCGACGATGTCAGCTTCGCCATCGAGGAAAAGGACCGCATCGCGCTGGTGGGCGTCAACGGCACCGGAAAGAGCACGTTGCTGAGGGTCATTGCCGGCAAGGAGAAAGCGGACAGCGGCACGATCACGTATCGGCGGGAGCTGCGCATTTCCATTCTGGATCAGGATCCGGTATTCGACGCAAGCTCCACCGTGCTGGACGCCGTGCTCGCTGGTGCGGATGATGTCAGCGCATATGAGGCCCGTTCCATCCTGAACCGGCTGGGCATGCGCGATATGGAGGCAGAGATCGGCATCCTCTCCGGCGGACAGAAAAAGCGGGTGGCGCTGGCCAGGGCCTTGTTACGGCCCTGTGATCTGCTCATCCTGGATGAGCCGACCAACCATCTGGATGCACAGATGATCGAATGGCTGGAAAGGTATTTGCAGAAACGGACGTCGGCGCTGCTCATGGTGACGCATGACCGGTATTTCATGGAGCGCATCTGCACGAAGATGATGGAGCTGTCCCAGGCGAGGCTCTACACGTATCAGGCCAATTATTCGGCCTATCTGGAGGCGAAGGCAGAGCGTCTGCAGCTGGAGCAGAGCCGGGAGGCCAAGCGGCGCAGCTTGCTGCGCAAGGAGCTGGAATGGGTGCGCGCCGGCGTGCAGGCCCGTTCCACCAAGAGCCGCGCCCGCCTGGAGCGTTTCGAACAGCTGAGCGCGGTCCGCTCACCACAGCAGGAAGGCAGCGTGGAGCTCAATCTGCGTTCTTCCAGGCTGGGAAGAAAGACGATCGAATGCGTTTCCTTGGGGAAGCGCTATGGCGATCGCGTCCTCTTTGAGCACTTCAGCCTGCAGTTCAAGCGCAATGAGCGCATCGGCATCATCGGTGAAAACGGCTGCGGCAAGACGACGCTGCTGAAGATCATGGCGGGAGAATGCGCGCCGGACAGCGGCGAGGTCATCCGCGGAGAGACGGTGAAGATCGGCTTCTTCCATCAGGGGCATGATCAGATGGACGGCGCCATGCGTGTCATCGATTATATCCGCGAGGTGAGCGATCAGATCGAGACCGCGCAGGGCACACGCACGGCTGCGCAGATGCTCGAGCAGTTTCTGTTCGATAAAAACCTGCAGTATAATACGATCGGCAGGCTGTCCGGCGGGGAAAAGCGTCGGCTGTACTTGCTGCGGGTGCTCATGAGTGCGCCAAACGTGCTGTTTCTCGATGAGCCCACCAACGATCTGGACATCACGACGCTGACGATCCTGGAGGATTATCTCGATCAGTTCCCGGGCATCATCGTCACCGTCTCCCATGACCGTTATTTTCTCGACCGCATCTGTGATTCGCTGCTCGTCTTCCGCGATCATGTGATCGAAAAGCACATCGGCGGATACAGCGCCAACATGGAACAGCTGTACAGCACGGCCTCAGCGCCGGAAAAAGAGCGTGAAAAGCCGAGGCCGTCTTCTGCGCCCAAGATGAGCACCCGGGAGAAGCAGGAGCTCGACCACATGGAAGCGGATATCGCCGCGCTGGAGGAGCAGATCGCGCAGATCGATGCGCAGATGCAGGCGCATACCGATTTTCGCGAGATCGAGGCTCTGTCCGCGCAGCGCATGGATCTGGAGCAGCAGATGGAAGGAAAGATGGAACGCTGGATGGAGCTCAGCGAACGCAAGGCGCAGATCGACGCCTATTACCGAAAATAAAACAAGCAGAGAGAGCGAGCGCTTTCTCTGCTTGTTGCGTTTAGATCTGCCAGTCGATCGCTTCGACCTGATGCGCCTGCAGAAAGGCGTTGGTCTTGGAGAAGTGGCCGCAGCCGGCAAACCCGTAATTCACGGAATACGGGCTGGGGTGGGAGGTGGTCAGGATCAGATGCGCCGGGTTGCTCAGCAGAGCCTGCTTGGCCTTGGCGTTCCTTCCCCACAGCAGGAAGACGACCGGGGAGGGCAGGGCATCGAGCAGCCGGATGATCTGATCGGTCAGGATCTCCCATCCCTTGTTCGCGTGTGAATTGGGCTGGCTCTCCCGCACCGTGAGCACGGTATTGAGCATCAGCACGCCTTGTCTGGCCCACTTTTCCAGATTGCCATGATCAGGGATCTGAAAGCCGACGTCCCTGTGCAGCTCCGCAAAGATGTTCTGCAGGGAGGGAGGAGGCGTCACGCCGCGCTGCACGGAGAAGCACAGCCCGTGTGCCTGTCCCTTGCCATGGTAAGGATCCTGTCCCAGGATGACGGCCTTCACCTGGTGATAAGGGGTGTATTTCAATGCGTTGAAGATGTCATACATGTCTGGATAGACACGCTGATGCGCATATTCATAGGCGAGGAATCTCCTGAGCTTCTGATAATAGTCTTTCTTGAATTCATCTGCGAGCAGCTGATCCCATTCATTGCCGATGTGTACCATGTTGTGTTCCTTCTTTCCTTGTCCGTTGTCTTTCTTTTCATTATACACGAAAATGCGCTGGAAAAACGAACAGGGCGGATATATCGTCAGCGCAGAAGATCGCATTCCTGGATTTTCCGCTCTTCAATCAGCGTGGTTTTTATGCTACAATTCCTTTCGATAAGGGGTTGAAACAATGGAGAAAACAAGGGAATGGAAACAATACCTCATGGTGATCCTGGGCAGCGCGCTGTTTGCGGCGTCGGTCAATCTGCTGATCGTGCCGCTCAGCCTGTACAGTGCCGGCATCGTGGGCATCGCGCAGATCCTGCGTACGCTGCTCGTGCCGCTGATGCCGTTTGCGGCCGGCTTTGATGTGGCGGGCATCATCAATCTGCTGCTCAACATCCCGCTCTTCCTGCTGGCGTTCCGCTCGATCTCAAGGGGGTTCTTCGTGAAGACCGTCATCAGCATCATCGTACAGACGGCCGTGATGTCGCTGGTTCCGATCCCTTCGGAGCCGATCCTGGGCGATATGCTCGCTTCCTGCCTGATCGGCGGGATCCTCGGCGGACTGGGCGTCGGACTGACGCTGCGCAGCAGCGGAAGCTGCGGCGGAAC
>ERZ1643250.2925-NODE-2925-length-12193-cov-3.376256_pt1 | contig 12193 bp, 4 predicted proteins | sample MGYA00579262_ERZ1643250 | MGnify/ENA primary metagenome ERZ1643250 (study PRJEB29033, sample SAMEA4952265) | chicken gut metagenome | biome: Broiler Chicken; feature: Gastrointestinal Tract; material: Caecum | place: Ireland | collected 2018 | study: Broiler...
AACGCTTTTCAGCGTAAATGAGATCGTACGGACGGAATGACAGTTTTCAAAGGCATTTTCCGCGATGTTTTGCGTTTGACGAAGGGAAACATCCGCATCTTCCTCCGCCCCGCCCGTTTTCAGGCGTTTGAGCATATTGCAGTTTCTGAACGCAAAACGTTCTATTCCGAGCAGCGGCCCCGCGACCTTGACCCCTTCCAGGCTTTCACATCCGTCAAAGCAGGAAACGGGGATTTCCGTCCCGCCGCCCGATTCTATGAGCACTTTGCGGATCTTTTTCCAGCCGCGGAATTGTTCCGCCGCCGGACCTTTTTTGATTTTGACGTTGACGAGCTGAAAATATTTTTCATTGAACGCGGCCAAAGAATCGTCAAAAAGCTGATACAGGGGGAAATCCTCCCCCGCACGGTCTGTGACGCATTTCTCTTCCAACACGAGCGTTTTAAAATCGGCGATCCCCTCCAGAGCGCCCTTTTCAAAGCGGACCCCGGCAGGAATTGTAACGACGCTGCCCAAACTGACGTTTTTGAATGCGCCGCGCGCAATATACCCGAGAGTTTTTGGAAAGGCGCCGATCGAAGAATTTTCAAAGGCATACGCGCCCGCTTCGCGGACATCGGAAAGGAAGGAAAAATCCTCAAGCTTTCTGCATCCGGAAAAGGCATACGCCCCGACCGAACGGCAGATAAAATTCCCCTCGATCCTACTTAAAGAGGAGCATTCGGCAAAAGCGGAATCGCCGAGTTCTCCGACGGTCCCGAAAGAGAGAACTGTCAGAGATGTGCAGCCTTTAAAGGCACGCGGACCTATTTCTTTCACCTTTTCCGCGGCGAAGATTCCGACAAGGTTGGCGCAGTTTTCAAAGGATGATTCCGGCAGCGACGTCCCGATATAACATCCGCTGACCTGTTCCAGAGACGGCAATGCGGAAAAAGCCGCGCGGCCGATCTGTTCGACGTTTCCGACAAAACCGATCTCCCGTAAATTTCTGAAACCTTCAAAAAACCCTTCCGGTACGGAGCGGAAATTGTAATAAACAGCCTTGCGGCATCCCTCAAATCGGGTGTTGAACTCCTCCTTGTCCTTTGCGAAATAAAAATAAGGCGGCTTGGGAACTTCCCCCGTGCTGCAATCGATACCGATCTCTTTCAGCTGTACGCAGGAGGCAAACGCCTCCTGTTCCGCTTTACAGGAAGCGGGGATGAAAATACTTTCAAAGGGACAGCCTTCAAATGCAAGGCGGCCGATAAACTGTACTCCCGACAGGTCAAGATCTCTCTCTTTTTCGCTTTTGAGCCGCCGCAGCGACGCACAGCCTGCAAAAGCGGATTCCCCGATCTGCACTTGATCGGCATTGATCTTTACGCCTTCCAGCGACGTACAGTTTCTGAACGCATTTTTTCCGATCCTGTCGATCGGGGCGGCAACGAGTACTTTTTTGAGGTTCTTCCAGCCCATAAACGCCCCGTCGCCGATTCCGTCTGCGGAAATTTTGACGTTTTGCATCCCCTCGTAACGGCTGTTGAACGTTTCCATGTTCTCCGCGAACAGCTCGTATATCTGCAGGGATCTTCCTTCCCTGTCGCGGAGAGATGCGGAGTGCAAGACGAGATCCCGCACCCCCCTGACTCCCTCAAAAGCCAGCTTGCCGAACGCGGCACGGCAAGGGAGTTCCAAAACTCCTCCGATCTCGGCATTCCGAAAAGCGCCTTCCCCTACAAATTCCGTTGCGGCCGAAAGGGACAATCCCCTGCCGAACGCACAGCCTGCAAATGCCCCGCGCCCGATGATCCTGACCTTTTCCAGGGAGATCTCTTTCAGAGAAGAACAGCCGCTGAAGCATTCCGCGGCGATCTCGCCGCTCTCGAAAGACAGGCCGGGGTTCTGCAACTGCGCGCAGCCCGAAAAAGCACCTTCCCCGACCGTACGGACAGTTGTCCCGAAACACAGCGTTTTCAGGGAAGATCAGCCCGCAAAGGCGGAATTGCCGATTTTTCCGACCATCGGGAAATCCGGGAAGCGGACCATGCTTCCGCAATTGAGGAACGCTCCGTGCGGGATCTCCTGCCCGACAAAATCCATACAGAGCTCACTCAGCGCGGAACAGTCCGCAAAAGCTCTTTCCCCGATTTTTTTGACCTTTCCCTCAACGGTGATCTTTCTGACGCAACCAAGTCCCGCAAACAATGCCGCAGGGATCTCTCCCCGTTCACAGACGTATGTGATCTCTTCCAGATGATACCCGCAAGATCGGAAAGATGCCGCATCCTTGGAAAAGAGGGAAAGAAGTCCCGCTTCCAGACGGATGCCGTCGTTCAGCTTCAACGTTCTGATCTCCGTGCATTCCGAAAAAGCGCCTCGCTCTGCCGATCTGCACCTGCTCAGATCGATATTTTTCAGCTTTTTGCACCCGAAAAATGCAAACGCCCCTATTTTTTCGGGACCGCCCCCTATCTTTTTGTAGTTGGAAATGCCGCTCCTGTAAAACGCCTTCTGCCCTACAGATCTGACGTTGGGAGCAATGACAAGAGCCAGTTTTCCTGCATCATAAAAGCACTTGTCCGGAATTTCCGAAAGAGATGAAGAAAGGACGACTGTTTCCAGTTCTCCGCAGTCCCCGAACGCTTCCTCCTGAATGCAGACAACGGTATCCGGTACGGTGAGCCATCGGATCTCCCGATGGTGCGCAAAAGCGCCCTTTTCGATCGTCCTGTATCCGCAGGGAACAGTGACCAAGGCCCTGCGCCCCGTAAACTTTTTTAAAGAATCGCTCCTTTCCCCTGCGCAAAACTCGGACAGATCTTCCGCATATGCGCCCACTCCGAAAGTCTTATTTTCTTTCGGCACGCTCCTTTCATCCAGAGTATCTTGCAGCGGATCGAACCACTCCGCTCTGTCCGCCGCCACGCCGCAACCTTTCAGGACAACGTAAATAAAGTACGCATAGACGCGGGGAGAAATATTTTGCGCGTCGTAAAAGGCAGACAAACTTTCGATGACGTTGCAATAAGAGCCGTCTTTTACCGAAAGGTAGAGAGATTGGATAAACTTTCCGTTCAAACAGAGCAGTACTTTCAGCTGAATATACTTGATGGCATCCTGTTCGCTCCTGCACTCTTTGCGGACCGTATCCAGAAAAGCTATCGGATCTGCAAACAGCTCCGTTTTATTGTTTTTTATAATATTCCCGATAAGATTTTGCAATTCCATAAAACAGCCCCCAAAAAAAGCTCGGTTTACCCTGAGAAACTCTCCTGCCGAAATTTTCCTGTCTCTAAAGACACGATATTTTTCCGCAAATATTTTCACTTCCTCTTTCTTCGGAAACGGAAACGATGTCCCTGCTGCAAGTGTTTCCGGCAACCTGATACAAAGCGAAGTTTTACTCGTCCTTTTTTTCCGATTTCACAAAGCCGAAGCATTTTTGCTTCGGCTTTCTCTCTGAACGGTCGTCCGAATCCACTCCGTTGTACGGCCTTTCCGCCGCATTTTGCCGCATCTCCGCACCCGTAGTTCCCCGAACCCGTCCCTGTTCAGTTTTTCCATATCCTCACACAACATCTTTCCCGATTCCTTGAAACGCTACAAACTCACGCTGAATTTATTTTATCATATAATTTCACGTTTCGCAATAAAATGCTGAAAATTTTTCTCTCCTTTAAAGCATTTCCCGCTTGCCGTACCGACAGGCCGCACAATGGCTTGCACGCTCTTGGGATCCGCTCAACGCCCCTGGGGGGGATCCCTTCCTCTTCTTCGACAGAACATCTCACAACTTCTTTTGCTTGCTATACGCAAAAAACGTGAAACCGCTCTTCTGACCGCCGCCGCGGAAACCAAAGTGAATTTACCCGATTTTCCTACAACGTTTCTTTTTATTTTCCGCGACCGTTTTGTTTCTTTCCTACAAAAATCGTGCTCTTGTCCTTGATGCAACGTCTGCAGCGCCCGACAGACAGGATTTTATCCCCCGAATCTTGATTATATCTCTTTTTACAACATTATTTATGTAATAATCTGAAAATTCAGAGAATCTCGTTCTGCGCCACCGTAAAAAAGGAAGAGGTTAATCCGCAGGATAAACCTCTTCCTTTGCCATTGAAACATAACCGCTTTTACAGACCGAAAAGCCGCAAAATCCTTTACTGCTTTGTCTGTTCCTCAAAGACATACTCCCCCGGCGCAAGCTGTTTGCGTTCGCCGCGGAAAATAAACGTTGCCGTCGTGTTGGACGGGACGGAAACCGAAAACCGCACCGCGTTTTGCAGCCGCTCCCAGCCGCAGGAAATTTTCCCGTAAATGCTGCGATATTCCGCCCGCGCGGAGGTGACGCTGCCGCCCGGTTTGGGCGCGAGTACAAAACGGTTTTCCCCGTCCACTCGTATGCCGCACACTTCGGAGAACAGCCATTCGCACACCGCCCCTTTGGAATAGTGATCGAGAGAGGCGACGCCGCCCTGTGCCTTCGGGCCTTCCCAGCTTTCCCACACGGTGTCGGCGCCCGTTTTCGGCATGAACAGCCATCCGGGCATTTGCTCGTTTTCCAAAAGACGGTAGGCAAATTCCGTGTCCATCTCTTCAAGGACATAGAGAATAAACGGCGTGGACAAGAAGCCCGTTCCCAGCCGCCAGCCGTAGTTATCCAGCGCCTTTATGAGCCGATTTTTGGCATACGTAGTCTGTTTTTCTGTCAAAAGCCGCATATACAGCGGCCGCACGAGCTTGGCCTGACGGTCGGTATCCAGAGAGAATTTTTTTGTTCCGACAAGCTTCTGATAGCCGAGTTTTGCCCGCTCGGCATACTTTTTGTACAGCTTTTCGTCCTCGCTTTTTCCGAGCACGGCGGCGATTTTTTCCATGTGTCCGAGCAGGTAGACGATGTAAGCCGTCGTTTCCTCGGGGTGCGGGCAGATGAAATCGGAAATGCGGAAGGCGTTGACGTCCGCAGGTTCCGCCCATTCGCCGTACGACTGCCCGTAATTGGAGATGTATTTCCTGTACCTGAGCCCCACGCCCGTCGGCAGAGCGGTGAGATACCACTTGCCAAGCGTTTTGATTTTGAACAGAGCGTACTTTTTCATGGACTCGTAATGTTCGCGCAAAATGCGATCGTCGCCGTACTGCGTCCACAGCCTGTACGGGATGAGCACGCCCGCGTCCGACCAGCCCGCCGAACCGTCCATGTTGTTCATGTAAAAATCCACGCCGCCCTTCGGGGAGATCTGGCGGTAACAGCCGTTTCTGTGCTGACCGTCCCGCATATCCGCAATGTACTTGCGCGCAAACGCTCCGTAACCGAACAGATAGGTCGCCGTGTTGACAAAGATCTGCGCGTCGCCCGTCCAGCCGTGCCGCTCGCGCGTGGGGCAATCGGTGGGAACGTCTGCGTGGTTGTTCTTTGCCGACCACAGCGTGTTTTTGACAAACTGCGCGATGAGCGGGTGCGAACAGGAAAAGGAAAGCGTCTGCTCCATGTCCGAATACACGGCGATGGCCGTGAAATCCTCCGCTTTCCAATCCGCATCCCCTTCCACGAGGACATAGCGGAATCCGAAAATGGCAAACTTGGTCTTATATTCGTTGACGCCCTCCCTGCAGGTGTACAGGATCTGCTGCAAGGGCGTTACCCTGGTGCGCTTTTTGTTGGCGCACTGGATGTTTTTCTGCGTGAATTCTCCCCGATCGTCCAGCAATTCTCCGAAGCGAAGTTTGAGTTTGCGCCCCGCCGCGGCGCGCAGGGTAAACTGCACGTATCCCGCGATGTTCTGCCCGAAATCCAGCACCTTTTTGCCCTTGGGCGTTACGATGAGCCCGGGAGAAGAAAACCTTTCGTGCTCGGTGAGCGGCACGTTGTCCGACGAGACGGGTACGACTTTGCACTTTGCAAGTTTTGCCCTCCCGCCGTAAGAAGGGGTGCGGGAGGCCTCCACGATCTCCCCGTCCTTGTTGTCCGCAAAGCGGACGGGGCCGTCGTTGCTCCACTGCCAGCTCTCATCCGAACAGATGCGGGTGCAGCTTCCGTCCGTCCCGTACACTTCCAGCTGAAGGAGTAGCTTTGTCTGCGTTCCGTACTGGTTTTTCAGTCCCCACGCGCCGCAGCTGCCGCGGTACCAACCGTCCGCCAGTTCGCAGGTGAGCGCGTTTTCGCCCTCTTTTATCAGCGAAGTGACGTCGTACGTCTGGTACTGGATGCGCTTTGTGTAATCGGTATGCCCCGGAGCGAGCACGAAATTCCCCGCACGCCTGCCGTTGATATGCACCTCATACAACCCGCAGGCGGTGACGTACAGGCGCGCCTTGCGCACGTCGGAAACGGAAAAGACTTTGCGGAAACAGTCTGCGGGATAGCGCTTTTTCCTGTTGACGCGGTAATTGCCGCTGATCCACTTTGCCGTCCAGTCGCCCGCAGAGAGCAGACCCGTCTCAAAAAAGGCTTGCTCCGACCACTCCCCCGCGGCGTCCGTCTCGTCCCACAGTCGCACCTTCCATTCCACCCGCTGGCGGGAGGAAAGCGCCTCTGGATAGGCGGCCCGCATCCGTTCCGAGGGTACCTTTCCGCTGTCCCAGACCGTTTTCCCTTCCGTCTGCGCGAGAATGCGGTAGGCCGTCTGTCTTTTCCCGCCCTCGCAGTTCCAAAACAGCCGAGGGTTCTGCAGGTCTGTTCCCAGGGGGTCTTTCAGGTATTCCGTCCTCAAATTGACTGCGATCATATTTCTTCCTCCCCTGCCGACGAGCGGCTGCGCCTCCGCTCTTGCCGCAACATTCCGATGGTTTCAGACTCCGTTGTTCCTTTCATTTCCTTACTCCGATTTCTCCTGCGCGCGCTGCGCAAGCTGAGCCTGTATCTTGCGATAATACATCTCTCCCGCGGCTTTTTCCTTTTGCCAGAAAGCTTCTTCCCGTTCCGCACGCGCCTTGTCGCGCGCTTCTTTTTTCGCGCGCTGTTCCTCCGTCATGGCGGCGAGGCGGGCGGCTGCCTTTTCCTCGCTGACGCGCTGTTTTTCCGCCTGTTTTTCCTGCGCGGCACGGCGCTTTTCCAACGTCTTTTCGCGTTTGGCGGTCACTTCGGCCCTGTGTTGCTGCAATTCTTGTTCAAAATCCAGTCCCTTTTTGCCGCAGCGTTCCTTGAGTTCTCTGACAAAGATCTCTTCGCTTTCGGCAAGGAACATTTCCTCGTCCCGCACGGCCTGCACTTCGGGAGCGACCCACTCCTCTCCCCTGGCCTCGCACGCCGCTTTCTGGCGGGCGCGGATGACTTCGTGCTTGCGAGAGATGGTCTTTTCCACGGACAGGAACACCAAGAGCCCCGCAAGGATCAGACCCGTGATCGTTTCCAGCCCGACAAAGGCAAAGGTGATAAGGCCCTTCACCGCCGCCGACTGCTCGTAAGCGACCGTGACGCCGTCGACGATTTCGGGAGCGACGTACCCGCCCGCGGAGAGCATGGCGTTGAATACAGACGTCGCCACGCCGACGATCGCCACCGCGATGATGTTATAGACAGACATGGCCGTGCCGTCGCAGCGGATGCCGCTCTTCCACTCGATATGGTCCAGCCCGTCGGCAAACAGAGCCATAAAGACGTAGGCGCAGGGCAGGCCGCCGATGTTTTTGATAAACTGGCCGATGAGCACGATGACGAGGTTTTCGGGCGCCGCCCAGCAGATCCCGCTCCCTGCCGCGTACAGGAGAAAGCCGAGCAGGGTGAGGTTTCTCTTTCCGAGCTTTTTTGCCAGCGGCCAGACGGCAAAAATGCCGATGCCCATGGGGATGCCGCCGAGTACGGAGACGAGCGTCTGCGTGATCCCGTCGTTGTACGTGCCGAGCACGTTGTCGCAATAATACACGAGCCCGAGATTTTTCAGGGACGAAGCGAAGGTGTAGATGAGAAAGTACACGAACATGACGATCATGTACCTGTCGGTGAGCACGATCTTCAGCTGGGTGAGGAAAGGGATCTTGCGCTCCTCGTCCCCCGACTGCTCCTCGGTGACGCGTTCCTTTGTGAAATAATATTCCAGAAGGGTGAGCGGCAGAGCGAGTGCGGACAGGATACCCATGACGACGATCCAGTTGACCTGATCGACGCCCATCAGCGGGCGGATGACCATGGGAAAGACGAGGGCGACAAGAATGCCGCTCATCATGATAGTCGCGATCTGGTTAAAGACCGAAAGGCCGCCCCTCTGCATGGTGTTCCTCGTCGAGAGCGGAACCATCAGGTTGTGGCTCATGTTAAAGATGGTGTACGCAAAGGAATAAAACAGGTTGTAAGAGAGCATGACCCAGATGACCTGCACCGTTTCCCCCGCGTCCGGCACCGTGAACAGCAGGAGCCCCGTGATAAACAGCAGGGGCGCGGACAGCAGCAGCCAGGGGCGCGCTTTGCCCTGTTTTGTCCTGGTGCGGTCGATAATGTACCCCATGACGACGTTGGTAACGGCGTCTATCACCTTGGAAACGAGCGGGAACACCACGAGAAACAGCCCGCCCCACACCGTTGTCAGGTGCAGAACGTCCGTATAATACACGTTGAGATAGGTGGCGAGCACCGCATTCAGCAGGAGCGCGCCGCACGGCCCCAGCAGATACCCCAGCCACTTTTCCTTGCCCGTCACGTTTCCCGAATGCACGCGGCTGTCAAAAATTCTGCCGCTCAGGATCTTTCCCTTTGTCATATCATTTTTCCTCCCTGTCTTTCGGCAATGCCGAAACCTTGATTTTTGTGCAGAAACACCTGATCCCCTTGAAAAACTTTCCGTTAGAGAGATACATAAATCCCTGCGCCACGTTGTACGGAAAGGACTTCCCCGCGCTCATGCTCATGGAAATGAGGGAATTGCTTTCCAAAATCCTTTTCAGAAAGAGCGCGCCCTTGATCTTGTTGTCCCGTTCGCTGCCCTCGGGCAGTTTTTTCGCCCTCTTCATCTGTCCGTCCGCCACGCCGAGCACGGCGGCATGGAGGATCTTCCCCAAAAATCCCGCTTTTCCGAGATCGGAAAAGCGGCTTTCCAGCGTAATGGGCCTGATCTTCGGCAGCGAAGGAAGGGTGATCCCGCTCATCTTTTCAAAGAGTTTATCGCTCACGCGTTCCGGATGCACGCCGCAATACGCGCGCAGCACTTCTTCCTCATACGGGGCGCTTTCTTCCCCCGCGATGTACAGATTTTTGCAAACGGTTACGGAATTTGCGTCCGAACACAGCAAAAAGAAATACTCGCCGCCCTGCAATTTCCAGTCCTTTGCGGCGATGTCGTAATACCTTAGATCGTCCTTTGCGACAGAGAGCTTCACGCGCTTGCTCTCCCCCGCTTTCAGGTACACCTTGGCAAAGGCTTTGAGTTCGCGTTCGGGGCGGAACAGTTTCCCCTGCGGCGCCTTCACATACAGCTGCACCACTTCCGCGCCGTCGCGCTTCCCGATATTTTTCACCGTGCAGGAGAGAGAAACGCTGTCCGTCCCCTCTTCCAGCTCCCCGTCCGAGACCGCAAAGGAAGTGTAGCTGAGGCCGTACCCGAAGGGATAGCGCACCTGTTTTCCCGCCGTGACGTAGTACCTGTACCCGACAAAGACGCTTTCCTTGTAGACCTCGTTTTTCGTCTTGCTGAACGCATCGCCGAAGGGGACGTCCGCGTACGTCATCGGCCACGTTTCGGCAAGTTTTCCGCAGGGGTTTGCCCTGCCGAACAGGAGGTCGGCGCACGCCTTTCCGCCGCACTGTCCGGGCAAATACATATCCAGAATGGCGCTCAACTTATCCGCAAAGGGAAGCTCCACGGGGGATCCGCCGAACAGCACCAGCACCACCTTTTTCCCCGCCGCGACGAGCGCGTCTATGAGGGCAAGCTGGTTTTCGGGCAGGGACATGGTCTCGCGGTCGCAGCCCTCGCTCTCGGCGATGTCTGTGAGCCCCGCAAAGACGAGCGCCTTATCAAAACCCTGCGCGAGGGTCAGCGCCTCGTCGATGTACTTCTGCTGCGTCTGCAAGCTGCTTTCGGCATACCCGCGCGCATACACGAAGCGGATTCCCGCTTCCCCGAACGCCTGCTTCGGAGAGGTGAGCTTTGCGGGATTGATCATCGAACTGCCCGCACCCTGGTAGCGCATTTTTTCAAACAGATCGCCGCACACAAACAGCGTTTCTCCCTCCGAGAGGGGCAGAATGCCGTCGTTTTTCAGCAATACGGCGCTGTCCTTTGCCACCTTGCAGGCGAGGGCGTCGTTCTCTTCAAAATCGCAGTCGTCCGCCTTTGCTGCAGCGTACTTTTCCACGAGGCGGAGCACGTTTTCCGCCGCCTTGTCCAGCTCCTGCACGGGCAGCGCGCCGCTCTGTATGCCCTCTTCGATCCATTTGCGGCAGATGGCGGTATCGCCCGGCATTTCCAGATCCAGCCCCGCTTTCAGGCTCGCGATGCGGTCGTGCATGGCGCCCCAATCGGTCATCACAAGTCCGCCGAACCCCCATTCTCCGCGCAAAACGTCGGTGAGAAGCCGCTTGTTCTGCGAACAGTATTCCCCGTTGATCTTGTTGTACGCGCACATCACGGCGGCAGGGTGAGCCTCTTTGACGACGATTTCAAACACTTTCAGATAGATCTCGCGCACGGCGCGCAGATCGGCGATGCTGTCCCCCATAAAGCGGTAATTTTCCGCATTGTTCAGGGCAAAGTGCTTGACGCACGCGCCCACGCCCTCGCTCTGCACCCCTTCTACCTGCGCCGCCGCCATCTTTCCCGCCAGCAGCGGATCCTCGGAAAAATACTCGAAATTGCGCCCCGCCGTGGGATTGCGCTTGATGTTGGCGCCCGGTCCCAACAGCACATGAACGCCGTATCTGTGCGCCTCTCTGCCGATCGCCTGACCGATCAGGCGGGAGTTTTGCGGATTCCAGCTGCACGCGACCGTCGCCGCCGTGGGGAACGCCGTGGCAGGCTCGCTCCCCGTCACGCCGTTGTCCCCGCCCTCCGACTGCACGCGCAGGCCGTGCGGCCCGTCCGACGTGCGCAGGGAAGGGATCCCCAGCCGCGGCACGGGATTGGTGTACATGAAATCCGTTCCCGAAACGAGCGCCGCCTTTTCCTCCGCCGTCAGCACCGATAAAAGCTGCTTTACATCCATACGAAAGACTCCTTTTGCATTTTACACCGCCATTATACCTTATTTTTCGAGCAAAGTCTTGCACATTTGTTTTATTTGCGTTATAATTGTTTTATCTTTGGAGGTTTTCCCATGAAAAACACAGATTATCAATATCTCTGCAACGTCATAGGCAACCTTACGGGCGTTCCCATCCGCATCTATCGGGAGGGCGAACTCGTCTACTATCACTCGGTGGTAGACCTGCCCGCCGACCCGCTGACCGCCTTCACGGGAGAAATTTTATCCATCACGTCCCACATCGGGTATTTTATCACGCCGCACTTTCACTACTACGGCGTGGTGAACGGCGACGGGCGGAAAATCGTCATCGGCCCCTCCATACAGACCAGAAACAGCGACCAGGCTCTGAAAGAGCTCGCCTTCCGCTGCGACGTTTCCGCCGACGAGACAAACGATTTTATTGCGGGCATGAAAAATATCATTCCCATGCCCCTGGACAGCATTCTGCAGATCCTCTGCACGATGAATTATATCATGAACGGGGAAAAACTGGGGCTGAGCGACATCCGCATCTACGATTCCGAACAGCAGGAGCTGAAAGAGCAGTTGGAAAGCCAGCGCGCCAACGCCGATTACGACACCCCGCCCGAACGCTATTACGAACAGTTCAACGTCCACAATACGCTCGCCCTCGAACAGACGATCATGAACTTTGTGCGCCGCGGCGATACCGCCGCCCTGAAGGAATGGATTTCGGATATACCCGCCGTCCGTGCGGGCGTACTGGCCTCCGACCAGCTGCGGCAATCCAAAAATACCTTTATCGTGACCGCCACCCTCGTTTCCCGCGCCGCCATTCGCGGCGGCATGGACGTCAGCGACGCCCTTTCGCTTAGCGACGCCTATATCCAGAAATGCGAGCTGCTCGGCGATTTGGAACGCATCACCAACCTGCAATACCATATGCTGTTCGATTACACCGAACAGGTGGAAAAACTGCGCCTCGGGAAAACCCCTTCCAAACTGGTTCTGGACGTGACGAATTACATTCATCACCACCTTTCCGAACCCGTCTCCATCGAGGAGATCGCAA
>ERZ1643250.2927-NODE-2927-length-12192-cov-5.759001_pt1 | contig 12192 bp, 14 predicted proteins | sample MGYA00579262_ERZ1643250 | MGnify/ENA primary metagenome ERZ1643250 (study PRJEB29033, sample SAMEA4952265) | chicken gut metagenome | biome: Broiler Chicken; feature: Gastrointestinal Tract; material: Caecum | place: Ireland | collected 2018 | study: Broiler...
TTTTCCCTTTATCCCTATATCCGTCTCTCATCATCTCTATTTTAAAATACCGGAAAAATATTGCATTCCCCGGGTATTTGTAACATGATAATATAAAGTTGTGTAATCCTCTAAAGGAGAGCTCGTACGTACCCGGAATGCAAGAGTGTGCTGAATGACTACCTATACAGAACTGTAGACGAAGGCCCTGATGCATCTTGCTTTCGCTGCCGAAGCCGCAGGGCTTAGCGCAGCTTACGGTGATTTTGGCGCAGGATTTTACAACAGTCTTGAATCCTCAGCTGAAAAATTCCTAGATTATGCAAAGCTGCATCCGGATTTTTTCAGCCTCCACGAAGCGGAATTCGATCATCTCATAGCCACTGCCGCTCCTCTGGGCTATGGCATATCAGACAATCTGGGGTACATGATAGAGGATGTTCGCGCAGAACTCGGATATTATGATAATCTGGACGAAGATCAGTAACAGGCGCAAATGACGCTGAGAGTTAAAAACACAGGAGATCAAGGAATAAGTATAAGAAAAAGGGCGGCATAACGTTGCCCTTCGCTGCGTATAGCAGGAAACCCGCCGCCCCTTTTTCAGACTATTTTTTATCATACAGACAGTCACTGTTTCCAGCCTAAAAAGGAAGGTCGTCATCATCCCAGTCGTCAAAAGAATATTCATCCTCGTCATCCATATCAAAATCTGCAAATTCTTCCTCAAGACGCTCCTCATATTCCTTTATCGCCCTGTCAATCTGCCGCTTTTCCTTTTTTCTTCCCATCGCTTCATACAGCTTCGATACCGCAGTAAACATAATTTCATTTTCTTCCATACATTCCGCGGGGTTCGGAATAAATCGAGCGGCCAGCTTCTCTGCTTCCTCATATTCTTTTGTTCTGATAAACGCATAGACCCCCGCCGTAGAAGCTGCGACGTTTTCCGGTTCCTTCTGAATCCACTTCCTGCAGTATTCCACTGCCTCCTTATTCCGGCCAAGCGCTCCAAGCGCGGATACTTTCTGAAATTTAATGTCTGAGCCGGAATAGTCGGGCCATCCAAACATCTTAAGCAGGTCATCACACATCCTCAGCAGCGTCTCATAGTCCTCCCGCATATCTATCTCGTCCAGACAATCCTCGAGCCATCCCTGCACATCGTATTCATAATCTGTGGCTTCATCCACCATCTCCAGCTGAGACATGCAGGACGGATCAGCCTGTCTTTCTTCCCTGATAATCTCTTTCAAAAGTTCAAATGCCTGCTGCCAGCAGCTTCCGTCTTTTTCTGAGCCAATCATATTACTGTAGCATTTTCCTGTCAGCTCATCAAATTTTCTCCATTTTTTGTTTATCATCTATTCTTTCTCCTTTTCTGTAAAAAACTTTTTCCTGTTCATGCGTTCTGCGATCTCATCAACCACTTTTTCCGGAGCTTCATGATTGATTTGCGATGTGTACTCTTGTCAACTGAGGGTAGCGTCGGCAGATAATTCCTCCAGTTAGAACACTCATCCACAGGCAGAAAACAAAATTTTGTCGAATTATGTCTTATACCGTATGATAAGTAAGAAAATGTCATATCATCAAAGTATCAAACAATGAAAGGAGTCTTTCATATGACAAAAGAGGAAACTTTGATAAGAGGCATTTTAGATCCTGTCGGAAGCGACGTGCGGCCGCTGGTCTGCGCCGTACAAATCACGGGCCGCCTGTTATTTGAGGAACGGCTCCTGCTGATCGGACGCCAGATAAAGGACATCCGTGCGCCCAGAGACATGCTCTTTTATCTGGCTTATTACTGCCGTTTTAATATGCCCTATTATGAGGTTCTGAAACAGAATCCGCAGCTTCTGTTTGGAGAGGACGGGCTCCAGAAGGAAGACGCCTGAGCCGGCGTCTGAACCGAAGCTCTCCCGACAGATACCTGTTTCTGAGCCCTCATAGCTGTCCCGCGCAGCTGCCCCTTATAGCTGCGCAGCTGCCATTTTAACAAGGAGACCTTCCTGTGAAATCCGGGTTTTTATCCCTGAATCTCTACCGGACAGCCTCCTTCTTTCAATTCTTCTTATTTTAAGCGAAACAAGGACGAAATCCCGTGGTTCTTTAAAAGCCCAGGTTCCATTTCACCGTTCTAAAAGAAGGAGAACGGATTAGGCGCGTCAGGATCATTATAAACGGCGCAGTCTGTCTGCCATTGTTCCATATTTTCCTTTATATCATCACAAAGGTACTCATAATCATCCTTGCTGATCTTACCATGATTCAACATACATTTATAAAACTTTTTTATACTTGCGGCAGTGCTTTTGATTGTTCCGGGAGTCGACCACATGCATTTACGGATAAAGAAAAATCCGAGAAACATATCAAGTTCAGTGATTCCGTCTTCCATAGGTCTGGGCTCTTCCCGGAGAAGATATTCATTGATGTAAAATTCTGCATTTGACAGATGACGCCTGACTGTTTTTGCAGAAAGGCCGGAATCCTGCAGCTCCTCTTCGAACAGGGCAAGAAGCTCCTCATTCGTCTGCCTGATTTTATCGCATTCTCTTTCGTATTCTTCATAATCAAACATTGCGTGTATCTCCTACTTATTTTCAATGGTTTAGACTGGACGTATTTCACATCTTCCAGACCATGAGCACTAAAAACCAGAGCATCTTATTGAACCCCCTATTTTCTTTCCTCCGCCTTCTCCTTCACCGCCCGGTACACTTCCCGGTAACTCTTTCCACTCTTCCGTGCCAGCTCCCTCACACTCTCATACTCCGGATAAAAAACCTCTCCGCCGTCCGGCAGCGTACACACCTTGACCTTCGCCGTTCCCAGCGGCGTCTCGACTTCCGCAAGCCGCCGCTCCAGAATGTCGCGCTCTACCCGGCAGCGCCGCACGCCGATGGTGGTCGTCTCCCGAAACAGGATATCATCCATCTCCCGGATATGCTCCTCATCACAGAGCACGGAAAGCTTGTAGGCCGGCCGGTTTTTCTTCATGTAAACCGGCGTGAAAAAGGCGTCTCTGGCACCTGCTTCCAAAAGACATTCCATGGCATAGCCAAGGGTCTCTCCGGTGCAGTCGTCGATATTGGTCTCCAGCAGCCACAGGTCTCCCTCCGGCTCTTCCTCGATCAGCATGGCCCGCAGAATATTGGCTTTCGGGAATTCTTTTTTGCCGGCTCCCAGGCCCACCTTCTTCACGCGGAAGCGTGAAGGCCGCTGTCCTTCGGACAGCGCGGCGATGGCGGCGCCGGTAGGCGTCACCATCTCGCCCTGCTGCTCCGTCAGACGCAGGGTGAGGTGGTGCGCCGCCGCAATCTCCAGCACCGCGGGCACGGGTACGGGCAGCACTCCGTGCTGGCAGCGCACGTGCCCGCTGCCTTCCCACAGGTCGGAGACCAGCACCTTCTCCACGCCCAGCTCTTCCAGGCAGGCTGCGGTTCCTACGATATCCACGATGGAATCTACGGCGCCCACCTCATGGAAGTGCACCTTCTCCGGCGGACAGCCATGGGCTTTTCCTTCTGCTTCCGCCACAGAGCGGAACATCTGTCTGGACAGCTCCAGAACCCGCGGCTTCAGATCCGCGGCTTCCAGAATCTCTTCGATGTCCTTCCAGGTCCGGTGTATGTGCGCATGCGCATGACCGCCGTGGCTATGATGATGTTCCTGGCTATCCCCGTGAATATGTTCGTGGCTGTGATGGTCCTCATGAGCTTCCGTATCGTGGACATGCTCATGGCTGTGCTCTGCCTCTTCCTCCAGAATCACGTCAAAATCACAGACTTCCAGCCCGTTTTTTATCAGTCTCTGCACTTTTATCTCATACCCGCCCACCGGAAGCTTGGCAAGGGTCCGGCGCAGGTTCTCTTCAGTGGCTCCGAGATCCAGAAGAGCCGCCACATTCATATCTCCGCTGATGCCGGAGCGGCACTCCAGATATAAAGTATTTTTATCACTCATGTCTTTTTCTTCCTCCTGCAAAACAATTTCCAACCCGGGGTAACGGGACATACGGAATTCTCTCTATCCGCCATGTTCCTCTCTCTTCATCATAACGGAAATCCGGATTATTTCAAGTTATTTTTCCCGACTCCCGGCACAGCTTCATAAATGCTTTCATATTTTTGGTAAGATACTTACTCTTATGGTAAATGATATTCAGGCTGCGCTGCAGCGGATGCTTCAGAGGGATCTGCTTTACTGTCTGCGCTTCGATATCTTTCTTGATGAGAAGATAAGGCAGCACCGCCACGCCCAGTCCCTCGGCCACGCTGCGCACAATGGCCTGGGTGCTGCTGCTTTCCATCCTGGGCCGCACAGAAATCTGTCTGACCGCAAAGCAGGCGTCCAGAATGTCACGGCCGGCGCTTCCCTTTTCCCGCATGAGAAAGGGATATTGGGCCATTTCTTCCAGCGCAAGCTCCTTCCGGCAGGACAGAGGATGCCCCACCGGAACGATGGCGCACAATTCATCCTGCATAAACGGCCTGGAACAGATATCCGGATGCTCGGGCTGGTTTTCAATCAGGCCGATGTCTATGGAATTGTCCAGGATCTTTCTTTCTATGAACGCGGAACGGTTGACGACTGCTTCTATCGTAAGCTCCGGATACATTTTCTGATACCGTTCCAGAAGAATCGGAAGAATGTGCGTGCCGATGGCGATGCTGGTTCCCAGACGCAGGGTACCCAGCGTATCCCAGTTTTTGATTTTTGTCTCCATTTCATCGAACAGGGAGACGATGTGGAGCGCGTACCCGTAAAATTCTTTTGCCCCTTCTGTGGGGGAAATCCCGCGCCCTATCCGCTCAAACAGACGAATGCCATAGTATTCTTCCAGTTCCTTGATCGCAAGGCTTACCGAGGGCTGCGCCAGATGCAGCTCCTCTGCCGCCCTGGTAATATTGCTGTTTCGAAAAACAGCCGTAAATATTTTCATATGTCTGAGTGTCATTTCTATCCTCCTTATCGATGTTCTTCGTTGATATTCTTCATTGCCGCTTTTTATTCATAACAAATTTATTATCCTTATAATAGATTAATACTATTTTACATATGAATCAAGACTGAATATACTGAGTGCAAAGGAGGAAAAGTGAATATGAAAAACAAAAAAGAAGTACTGTTCAAGCTGTTTATTTCCACGCTGTATCTGAGCGCCTTTACCTTCGGCGGCGGATATGTGATTGTAACGCTGATGAAGAAAAAATTTGTAGATGAGCTGCAGTGGATCGAAGAAGACGAGATGCTGGATCTGGTTGCGATCGCCCAGTCTGCTCCGGGCGCGATCGCGGTAAACGGAGCCATCGTGGTAGGCTATAAACTGGCCGGGATCATCGGTGTCCTTACGGCTATTATCGCCACAATTATTCCGCCTTTTGTTATCATCTCTCTGATTTCCGTCTTTTACGCCGCTTTTCGGAGCAATGTGATTATCAGCCAGCTTCTGGAAGGAATGCAGGCCGGTGTCGGAGCCGTCATCGCCGCGGTCGTATACGAGATGGGCCTTGGCGTCGCCCAGAGCAGGAACGCCGCGTCCATCCTGATTATGATAACCGCGTTTGTTGCGGCCTGTGTGTTCCAGGTCAATGTCATATACATTGTGCTGATATGTATTCTGATTGGTATTGTCAGAACCTGTATCCACCATAAGAAGGAGGTGGTAAAATGATTTATTTGCAGCTGTTTTTAAGCTTTCTCCAGATCGGCCTGTTCAGTTTCGGCGGCGGATACGCAGCCATGCCCCTTATACAGGGACAGGTAGTGTCCACTCATGGCTGGCTCAGCATGAGCGAGTTTACCGACCTGATTACGATTTCCCAAATGACTCCCGGACCTATCGCTGTCAATTCCGCCACGTTTGTGGGAATCAAAATCGCCGGCATTCCCGGAGCGCTGATAGCCACTATCGGATGCATCCTGCCTTCCTGTATTATCGTAACGCTGATTGCGAAGCTTTATCTGAAATACCAGAATGTAGACACGCTGCAGAGCGTTCTGAATTCTCTGCGTCCTGCCGTAGTCGCCATGATCGCCTCCGCCGGAATTTCGATTCTGATCTCCGCCTTCTGGGGAAGCGAATCCATCGTTACCCTTGCCGGCACCCGCTGGTCTCTGGTGGCAATCTTTGCGGTCTGCGTCCTGCTGCTTCAGAAATTTAAAATGAATCCCATCTGGGTCATGATTCTTGCCGGCGTTATAAAAGCTGTCCTGTCTTTTGCCGGACTCTGATGAAAGGTTTGGAGGGTGAGAAAATGAAAATTACCGTAAAATCATGTGTAAACAGATATGAACTCTATACAGAACCAGATAACAGACTGATCGGCCAGCTTCGAAAGAAGCGCTGCGGCGGAAAGAAACTGGACATTCTGGATGCTGAAGGAAATCTGGCCGCGTCCGTCCACCAGGAAGAAGAAACGCTTTTCATCACAGGCAGAGACGGCAGGACGGTTTCCTGCAGGCTGCTGTACAAAGAAGACGGCAGCGGGCACAAAATTTCCGGCTCTCTGGTCCGGCCTCCCATGCCGGAACGGATTCAGCTGAATCTTCCCCAGGGAAGTCTTTCTGTCATTCAGACGCCCCGCCGGAATTTCGAAGTCTATCTGAATGACCGGAAAATCTGCGAAATGACACATATGCTTGGGCTGGCCAAGGAGATTCATATTCTGTCCGACGAAATTCAGGATACCTATTGCAGCATTCTGTTTGCTCTTGCGTTTCTGATGCTGCACGACGACGATATCGACATCATCTAATTTTTTTCCTTTGATACGGAGGCGGCGCCCGGACACCAGGTCCGGGACACCGCCTCCCTTTTTCCACAGTTCTGCCTGCTCGGCTTACTGCCGTCTGCCCTGGCTTCTAATTTCTTTTCCCGCAGGCAAGCCGGTTAATCTGGGTCGCCACATAAGCCGCCCCGTAGCCGTTGTCAATATTTACTGTCGTAATCCCGTTCGCGCAGGAATTCAGCATGGTCAGAAGCGCCGACAATCCTCCAAAGCTGGCCCCATAGCCTACAGACGTGGGAACCGCGATAACAGGCACATCCACCAGACCGGCCACCACGCCGGCCAGAGCCCCTTCCATGCCGGCTGCGGCAATGACGCAGTTCGCTCCATGGAAGACATCCAGATTCGAAAGCAGCCGGTGTATTCCGGCCACGCCCACATCAAAGAGGCGGACCACATTCGTTCCAAAAAACTCTGCCACCTGAGCGGCCTCTTCCGCCACAGGCACATCGGCCGTGCCGCCGGTGCAGACCACAACGCGTCCGATATGTTCTTTTTCCCGTTTTTCCACTTTCAGAATCCGGGAAATCTCATCCCATACAGCTTCCGGGACAGCCTCTTTCACCGCCTCATACTGTTCCCGGCTGGCTCGGGTTCCCAGCACATCGATTCCTTCTGATGTCAGAGTCTGGTAGATCCTGACCAGATGCTCCGTGGCCTTGCCCTGGCAGTAAACCACTTCTTCAAAGCCCTGGCGGACCTTCCGGTGATGATCCAGCTTTGCGAAGCCCAGATCTTCATAAGGAAGATTCTTCAGCTGTTCTTCCGCCTGCTCTATCGTAATTTCATTGTTTTTCACCTGAGTCAACAGTTTCGCTACGTCCATGATGTCTCTTCGCCTCCTCGTGTCTCCTGCGGGGAACTGTCCGCGCAGATCATGTCTTTTTCGTCACGGTTCAGGCCCCGAACCGTGATTTTCTTCATCATACCACAGTCTGCATCCCGGTACAAGCGCACGGCTCCTTCCCTTTCTCTTTCCTTTTCACAGCGGACAGAATCTGCTATACTGTAAAAAGGCCCAAATGACTATTTTCATATATTTCCGAGGAGGTACTCTTATGTCAGATTTATCACTTACCCGCAGCGGTCTTGCTGCATACATCGATCACACGCTTCTGAAGCCTGACGCGTCCCGCGCCCAGATAGAGGCTGTCTGCGCAGAAGCGAAACAATACCGCTTCGCCTCTGTCTGTGTGAATCCCTGCTGGATTCCTGTCGTGGCGGAGGAACTGAAAGGCACCGGCATAGCGCCCTGCTGTGTCATCGGTTTCCCGCTGGGAGCCAGCTTTTCTTCCATAAAAGCGGAAGAAGCCAGAACTGCCGTTTCCGCGGGAGCAAAGGAAATCGATATGGTCATCAATATAGGCGCTGTAAAAAGCGGAGACTGGGAACTGGTGCGAAAGGACATTGCCGCTGTGAATGACGCGAAAGGGCCTGCGAAACTGAAGGTGATCATGGAAACCTGCCTTCTGACCGATGAGGAAAAGATCCAGGTCTGCAAAATCGCGAAGGAAACGGGCGCGGATTTTGTAAAGACTTCCACCGGTTTCTCTACCGGAGGCGCCACCGTTCATGACGTGGCTCTTATGCGGAAAACAGTAGGACCGGATATGGGCGTAAAGGCTTCCGGCGGCATCCGGACACTGGAGGACGCCTTATCCATGATCGAGGCGGGCGCGAACCGTCTCGGAGCCAGCGCCGGCGTAAAGATCGTGGAGGCCCTGTAACTCTTTTTTAACACGGCGTATTGCGGCATTTCGCCGCGCAAAGGGATAAAGGAGCAGTCAAAATAACCTGCCTGTTCCTGACAAAAGAGCCGGGGAAAATTGCCCCGGCTCTTTTGCCTTTGATCTATGATTATCCTAACACTCTCACTCTTATCTCATGGTCCGATACAGCGGTCCGTAAGTAGCGCATGCACGGAAATCCTGTCCCTCTTTGTCCATTCCAAACGCGTTCCATGCAGCCGGACGGAAGATCTTCTCTTCCGGCACATTGTGCATGCACACCGGAATTCTCAGCATGGAGCACATGGTAATCAGGTCTGCGCCGATATGGCCGTAGCTGATTGCGCCATGGTTTGCGCCCCAGTTGTTCATCACATCATACGCGCTCTTGAAGGCTCCCTTTCCTGTGCAGCGCGGTGTGAACCAGGTGCAGGGCCAGGTCGGATTTGTACGTTCCATCAGGATATCTGAAACCTCATCCGGCAGTTTTACAGTCCAGCCCTCTGCGATCTGCATCACAGGTCCAAGTCCCTTTACCAGGTTCAGACGAATCATGGTGACAGGCATCTCGGCTCTCGTGGTGAAGTGAGAGGAGAATCCGCCGCCGCGGAAGTTATCAAAGCCGGCCTCGCACCATACGGTAGCATCGGTCATCTTCTTGATATCCTCATCGGTTACATCCCACCACTGCTTCATGACATGGTTGCCATTTTCGTCTGTGCACTCGCCGCAGGCATCCAGGCAGGCAGCGCCGGAGTTCAGCAGATGGATGATACCGCCGTTCTCTTTTGCATGTCCCTCAAGGTCATAGCCGGTCACGCGCTTGGTAGCCTCCGGTGACCAGTAAGTACGCACATCCGCAAAGATCTGGGCGCGGTTGGTCAGGAGTTTCATGAACAGCATTCCAAGACCATTCAGCACGTCGTTCTCCGTAGCCAGAATGATGGGCTCTTTCTTTCCTTCAAAATCAAAGGAAGAGTTCAGAACTGCCTCCGGATAGTCGCAGTTCGGCCAGTGGTCTGTCCACTGACGCTGTCCCTGGAATCCGCCGGCAATGGCGTTATGTCCCAGCATTTCCTCATCAAACTGCGGCGGCAGGTTCTTGTTGCCTTTCATCAGATCCTTGATGATGCAGTACATTTTGATGGTGAATTCCCACTGCTTATCTTTCTGCTCACGATTGAATTTTACAAAATCAGGATTGTCGTCGCGGCCTTCCTTACAATGTTCCTTTGTCCAGGCAAGGGCTCTCTCATACTCTTCATGATCATAGATGCCCTCTTCCATACGGCGGAGAATCTCCACCTCATCGATAGACTCTACGCGCATGCCCAGATACTCTTCCATAAACGCCTGATCAATGATGGAGCCGCCGATTCCCATACACATGGAACCAATCTGCAGATAGGATTTGCCCTTCATGGTAGCGGCTGCAATAGCAGCGCGGCCGAAGCGGAGCAGCTTTTCCTTTACATCCTCAGGAATCTCCGTCACCTGATCTCTATCCTGTACTTCATGTCCGTAAATGCCGAATGCCGGAAGTCCCTTCTGTGCGTGGGTAGCCAGAACGGATGCCAGATACACTGCGCCCGGACGCTCGGTTCCATTGAATCCCCACACACCTTTGATGGTCAGCGGGTCCATATCCATGGTCTCTGAGCCGTAGCACCAGCAGGGAGTCACTGTCAGCGTAATGCCCACGCCTTCCTTCTGGAATTTCTCCGCGCAGGCGGCAGACTCCGGAACACGGCCGATCGTCGTATCTGCGATCACGACCTTCACCTTTGAGCCGTCTGAATAGCGAAGATTCTCTTCAAACAGCGCTTTGGCAGCCTCAGCCAGTGCCATAGTCTGATCTTCCAGACTGTCTCTCAGCTTCATGGGGCCGGTTCTTCCATCGATAACAGGACGAATGCCGATTGCGGGATAACTTCCGATAAGTGTTTTGTTTGCCACTTTCAATACCCTCCGTTTCCTTAAATTACTTTTCCGTTTGATAAAGGATTTGCGCAAAGCGGAAATCCCCGTTCTTGATGACCTAATTATATAACAGTTCAGGGAAAATTGCACGTAAAATTCCATTCATATCTGGACATTTTTTGTGCTAATTGTTATACTTTCTTTATAACAAAACCGCTTTTTTATTCATTCCACCCAAAATACACTTTTAAGAAAGGCACAGGAGAGATATGAAAGCATTCCACGAGGTGCGCAGCTACGATTCGGATTTCATGGTCTGGCATTCCAATTACGAAAATATCGGTTTTCTCGCCCACTGGCACAAGGAGATCGAACTGATTTACGTGCGTTCAGGAAGCTGTTCTTTAAGCATCACCGATCACTCTTTCACAGCCCATGCCGGCGATCTGGCCGTCTGCGAAAGCGGCGTGATTCATTACAGCGATTCTCACGGCATGGACAATTCCCTGGATTTCATCATATTTGACACTTCCATTCTGGGACAGCTCTTTCAGAACCCGGGCTTCACCTTTCCGCTGGTGACAAAAGAGCAGCTGGAAAGCTATGGCCTGACCGCCCGCCTGGAGGCCCTGATCCGCACCGTATCCAGCGAGCTTACAGATAAGGCGCCCTTCTACCAGGACGTGGTTACTTCATCCATTCAAACCTTCTGGGCCCTTTTAAAACGATTCCATCCCAGAGCCGACGCCGATCAGCTTCCCGACGGCCGCCGCTCCCGGATGCTCTCGGAGCTGCAGGAGCTCCTTGCCTATATCGATGTGCACTATGCGGATAACATCTCCCTGGAATACGCGGCCGGGCGCATGAATTTCAGCCCCAGCCATTTTTCCAAAACCTTTAAAAAGCTGATGGGAATCAATTTTGTAACCTATCTGAATATGGTACGGGTGGAACAGGCCGCGCAGGAACTGCGCCATACGGAAAAGAAATTTACAGACGTGGCGTTAAGCTGCGGCTTCAATAATATCCGGACTTTCAACCGTGTCTTCAAGGAGATCACCGGCTGTACGCCTTCGGAATTTCTGGCTCTGCCGGACCCGGATCTCTACAAGCGCACCTACTACAACCGCCGTTCAGAAGAAAAGGAGTATGTGAGAGATGATTCCATGACTCTCGTGAAAAACTTTCAATAACCCAGAGCGATGACTGCCATCGTATGAAGCCGCCGCGCCCCGCAACCGCAGCACTGCTTCATACGCCGGCCTGCCTTTCTCTCTCAAATTTATATCATCAATATAATAAGAAGGAGGCTTTTTCATGTCAGAAAAACCCGTATTGTACCGGAAACGCCTGATCCCCTCTGAATGCATCCGCCTGGACAGCGACGAGATCCTGCTGCGCAGCGGCCGCCTGCTCGTCACCCGTTGGAAAACCATCCGTCCCAAGAAAACCCTAAGCCACGGAGCCTCCTGCTATCTTCTGGACAAAGGCTGGAAAATCAGCCGTTTTCTTGATCATGAGGACCGTCTGATCTGCTGGTACTGCGACATCATCGATTATTCCCACGACGCCGGAACGGATACCTACATCTTCACCGACCTGCTGGCCGATGTGCTCATCTATCCCTCCGGCGAGATCCGCGTCGTAGACCTGGACGAAGTGGCCCAGGCCCTGGAAGAAGGACTGCTGACTCCGGAGCAGGCCTGCGTCTGCATGCGCAGACTGGACGGCCTGCTCCGGGAAATCTACGCCGGCAGCCTGCTGCCGGC
>ERZ1643250.2928-NODE-2928-length-12188-cov-9.468145_pt1 | contig 12188 bp, 10 predicted proteins | sample MGYA00579262_ERZ1643250 | MGnify/ENA primary metagenome ERZ1643250 (study PRJEB29033, sample SAMEA4952265) | chicken gut metagenome | biome: Broiler Chicken; feature: Gastrointestinal Tract; material: Caecum | place: Ireland | collected 2018 | study: Broiler...
TCTTCTGAATCGAGTGCTTCTTCTGAATCCAGTACCTCCTCGGAATCCAGCACTTCTTCGAAACCAGATGATAATTCAGGCGGTAACACTGGTGGAAATACTGGCGGTAATACTGGTGGCAACACCGATGGAAATGCTGGTGGGAATACCGGCGGCAACACCAGCGGCAACGCCAGTGGAAATACCGGAAACAATCCTACTACAAAACCCATGCCTACCCCGGACTCCGACCCAATCTGGAGCGGAAATCAGGGTGGAACCACTTCTCAGACCCAGGACCCTCAGAACAGCAGCCCCGACTTCGGTGATGATGACAACTCCGATTTGGTAGACGACGGCTCCGTCATCAGCAGCCTGCCGATTCCCGGCGAAACCGAGGAATCCGGTGAAAGCGGAGAATCCTCTGAGGAATCTTCCAGTAAGGCCGCAGCCGCAGGCAACAGCGGCAGCCCGCTGCTCTTCTTCGGCGGCATTGCCATGATCGTGCTGGGTGTTGCCGGACTGGGCACGGTGGTGTATCTCCAGTTTATCCGTCCCGCTATGGCGGCGAAAAAAGCAGGTTCCAAGGAGCTGTTTGTCTCCGAGGACGACGATGGATACACCGTCAGCCAGACCCCCGCAGACCCCATGAGCGATACTGCGGAAATCAACCTCCCCGATGACGGAAACGACAAATAATCATTTCTTTTAACATCTAACATCCTACAGGACCGGTTTTGAAAGCCGGTCCTGTTTTTTCTTGCCAAAGCACCGGTTCTGTGCTACACTGAAACAAACAGAGAAAGGAACGGTATTTCGAAACATGCGCATTTGCTGATTTTTTCACACATCCATTTTGTATCAAATGGCGGGAAAGGGCCGGGGCCCTTTGTTTGTGTTGGGAAAAGCAGCATTGCAAAAAAATCTGTTTTACTTGCCGGACAGGCTGGGAGAAATTCCCGGGCTGTTGTTGGCCTGTGCCGCGTTTTTTCCAACCTCCTGCCGGACAGGAGGCTTTTTTTATGTCTGAAAGAAAACTTTTGCTGACAGCCAGTCAGGTTCAAAAATCGCTGGGGGGACAGCTGATTCTTGCGTTTGACCATCTGGAAATTTACCAAGGGGACCGGATTGGAATTGTGGGCCGGAACGGAGCGGGAAAAACCACGCTGCTGGAATTGCTTTCCGGAAAACTGCTCCCTGACATGGGCAGTATCCGGCGTTTTGTACCAGTGTCCTATTTTCGTCAGATAAACCGGGAAACGGCCGCTCTCAAGGGGCAGGCTGTCCGAAAATGGGGGCTGAAAGGAAAAACAAGCTGCACTACTCTCAGCGGAGGAGAGGAAACCCGGTTGGGACTGGCTGCTCTGGAAGAGACACCAGTGCTGTTATTTGCGGATGAACCCACCGCCAATTTGGATGAAGAGGGAATTGCTCTTTGCAGAAAGGCCATCGAGAACAGCGGAGCATTCCTGCTGGTGAGTCATGACCGCCGTTTGTTGGATGAACTTTGCCGAAAAATCATCTGGGTGCAGGATGGCAAAATTCAAATCTATATGGGCAATTTCTCTGACTGTCTCCGGCAGCGGGAGAAGGAGATGACCCGCCAACAGCAGGAATATGAGGCGTATCGAAAAGAACGGGACCGGTTGACGGAAGCCGCTGCACAACAGGCCCGGCGCTCCGCTTCCGTGCGAAAAGCGCCGGGCAGAATGGGAAATTCGGAGGCCAGACTGCACCGACGGGCAGCGGAGGAAAAATCCGAAAAGCTGTCCGGTGCACAAAAAGCCATTGAGTCCCGGCTGGCTCGGTTGGAGGTCCGGGAAAAGCCCCGGGAGCTTCCGGAAGTTCGGCTGGACTTTACCCTGACAGACCCGCCGGAAAACAGGGTGGTCATTTCCGGGAAAAACCTGTGTCTGGCGTATGGAGACCGGATTCTGTTGGAAAAAGCGTCTTTTGAAATTCCCCGAGGCAGCAAAACCGCTTTGGTGGGGCCTAATGGTGCAGGAAAAACCACCCTGCTGACGCGAATTGCAGAAGGTGCTCCGGAAATTCGGATTGCGCCGAAAGGGAAAATTGGATGGTTCCGCCAGGAACTGAAGGACTGTGACCCGGAAAAAACTGTACTGGAAACCGTTATGGAAACGGCTGTGCAGAGTGAAACGGTAATGCGACGAATGCTGGCCCAATTGCTCTTTACCCGGGAACAGATTTTTCAGAAAACCGGCACTCTCAGCGGTGGCCAGCGGGTAAAAATGCTGTTGGCCCGGCTGATGGGTTCCCCCTGTAATCTTCTTCTGCTGGACGAGGCTACCAACTATCTGGATTTGGAATCGGTGGTAGCAGTCCAGACGCTGGTGAGGGATTATCCGGGAACAGTGCTCTTTGTTTCTCATGACCGGGCATTTGTAGACGGCTGTGCAGACCGGATTCTGAAAATCGAGGGAAAAAAGCTGGTATCCTTTGAAGGAACACTGACCCAGTGGGAACAGAAACAGCCCCGGCAGGGAAGAGAGCAAATTGACCGGGCGGTGCTGGAATTGCAGATTGCCCGGACGATTTCCGCGCTTTCTACAGCACCGGAAAAAGAAAAACAGGCGCTGGAAGAGGAATTCCAACGCCTGCTGGCAATCAAAAGAAATCAGAAAATCGAATAGAGAATCAATCCCGCAGCACCCGCGCCGCACATGACCCAAATGGGATTGGGCTTCCAGATTCGCAGTACCGCGAAAGCGGCGGCGAAAATGACCACTGCCAGAATGTCTACCGCATCGGCGGAAAAGACGATTTCTCCCGCCGGGAAAAAGGCCATGACCAGAATGGACAGTCCCGCCGAGGCAATCAGCGCCACAACGGCGGGCTGAAGCCCTTTCAGGGTTCCCTGTACCATGGTCAGATTCCGGTATTTGTAGTAAATAAACGCCAGAGTCAGCACGATGATGCAGGAGGGGAAAATACAGCTGAAGGTGGCGACAGCCGCTCCGGCCGGCCCGGCAATGCGGGTTCCCACAAAGGTGGCGGCGTTGATGGCAATGGGGCCGGGGGTCATTTGGGAAATGGTGATGATGTCGGTGAATTCCGTCATGGTCATCCAGCCGTAGGTATCCACCACCTGTGCCTGAATCAAAGGAAGGGCTGCATAACCGCCGCCAATACTGAACAGGCCGATTTGGAAGAAGCTCCAGAAAAGCTGTAAAAAGATCACGGCTTTTTCTCCTCCTTCCGGCTCTTTTCGGTCTTTTCCCGATGCCAGGTATCCAGCGCGCCCACAACGGCACAGAACAGGATAATATAGATGACGTTGATGCTAAATACCCAGGAAGCGATAAACGCGCCAATGAGCATCAGTACCGGTAAAATCCGGCGCAGCTGGAAAATACTCCGGCTCATGGTGACCACCACATCGCAGATGACGGCGGCGACACCGGCCTGCATTCCCCGAAGAACCAGATTGACGGCCCAGTTGTCCCGGAACTGGGTGTAGAACAGGGAAATAACCGACAGGATGAGGAAGGGCGGCAGGATGGTGGCCAGTACGGTGATACAGGCGCCGGGGATTCCCGCGACCCGATATCCCACCAGCACCGAAGCATTGACCGCCATAGCGCCCGGAGTGGACTGGGCGATGGCCGTCAGGTCCAGCATTTCGTCGTCTTCAATCCAGTGCAGATGCAGCACAAATTCCCGGCGCATCAGAGGAACGATGACATAGCCGCCGCCAAAGGTGAAGGCGCTGAGGCGAAAAGTGGCCCAGAACAGCTTCCAATAAAGCTTTTTTTCCCGAACAGGAGGGTTTTGCATACAGAACTCCCTTTCTTTTTCAAAACTCTTTTCAATAGCTCTATTGTACCTCTTGCGCTTTGATAAAAAAAATACTATTATTCTATCGGAACCATAACCAAATGATTATGATAAGGAGGAGATTGGATGACGCTGCGCCATATTCGGATTTTTCTGGCGGTGTGCGACCATGACTGTAATGTGACCCGGGCAGCCCAGGCGCTGTATATGGCCCAGCCTGCGGTGAGCGCTGCCATCCGGGAACTGGAAGAGGAATACGGTGTGCGGCTGTTTGACCGGATTTCCCGGCGTTTTTCCATCACTGAGGCAGGACGGCGGTTTTATCAGTATGCCCGCCAGATGGATGCCCTGTATGGGGATATGGATCGGGAAATGCGGGGATGGAATACCCGGGGATTGCTGCGGGTTGGATGCAGCATCACGGTGGGCTCCCGGATGATGCCGGAAATCGTCCGCACTTTTGGAGAAGGCCATCCGGAAACGGAAGTGCAGGTGGTAGTGGAGCAGTCGGAACAGCTGGAAAAACGTCTGCTGCGCAATGACCTGGATTTTGCGTTGCTGGAAGGAATCGTCCACGAGCCAGGACTGGTAGGGGAAGAATTTCTGGAAGACGAGCTGCTGCCGGTGACAGCGGCGGGACAGTTCATCCCATGGGAAACCCTTTCCCTTTCGGTATTTCAGCAGCAGCGGTTCCTGCTTCGGGAAAAAGGCAGCGGTACCCGGGAGATTTTCGATCGTGTCACCGGAGAAGCGGGCTTTTCCGTTTCCCCGGTCTGGGAGAGCGCCAGCAACACGGCGCTGATTCGTGCGGCAGAAACCGGGCTTGGGGTGGCGGTGCTGTCCCGGCGGCTGACGGAAGAGAAGGTCCGGCAGGGGGTGCTCTGTCCCCTGCGGGTGGAAGGGCTCAGCTTCCGGCGTCAGTTTCTCATTGCCTATCATCGCAATAAATACCGCTCCCCAGCGGCCGGTGCGTTTATGGAGCTGTGCCGAAAACAGGGGGAAACCGTGTGCAAAACCTTGGAGGAAAGCAAAAAGAGAGGGGAAACCAGATGAATCAGAAACGAAATTATCAAAAAGAGCTGGAACAGGTGATTGCCGGGCTGAAAGGGGAAGCGCCCCGGCTGCTGCTACACAGCTGCTGTGCCCCGTGCAGCAGTTATGTGCTGGAATACCTGTCCCGGTATTTTCAGATTACCGTGCGGTATTTTAACCCCAATATCAGCCCGGCGGAGGAGTATCAAAAGCGTCTGGACGAGCAGGCCCGGCTGATTGCCGCCATGCCCATGGAGCACAAAGCCTCCCTGCAAAGTCCGGGCTATGAGCCGTCGGCTTTTTATCAGGCGGTAAAAGGACTGGAACAGATTCCGGAAGGGGGAGAGCGGTGTTTCGCCTGTTTTGCTCTGCGGCTGGAGGATGCGGCCAGAGCTGCGAAAGAGGGCGGATTTGACTATTTTACCACTACACTTTCCATCAGCCCCCTGAAAAACGCCCAGAAGCTCAACGAAATTGGAGAGACCATGGGAGAAAAATACGGTGTCCGGTGGCTGCCCGGGGACTTCAAGAAAAAAGAGGGGTACAAGCGCTCCATTGTTCTGTCCCAGGAGTACGGCCTGTACCGTCAGAATTATTGTGGATGTGTCTTTTCCAAAAAGGAAGCCATGGAGCGGGAGGCAGGAAAACATGAAGAGTAATGTGTGGGGAAAGGTGATCGGTTTTGCCAAAAAGGAAGCGGTGCTGCTCATTGCAGCCGTGTGTGCACTGTTATCCATGATTGCCGTGCCGCCCTCTGCGGCATACATCGAGTATCTGGACGGCCATGTGCTGGGGCTGCTGTTCTGTCTGATGGCGGTGGTGGCCGGCTTCACAGAGCTGGGGCTGTTCCGCCGGATGTCTCGGCTGCTGACCCGGAAGGTGTCCGGTGTGCGGATGGTTTCGGCGGTGCTGATTTTCCTGTGCTTTTTCAGCTCCATGTTTATCACCAATGACGTGGCGCTGCTGACCTTTGTGCCGCTGACTATTTCCATTTTGCAGCAGGCCTCGCCTAAACAGGTGATTCCGGTGGTGGTGCTCCAAACCATTGCCGCCAATCTGGGCAGCATGATGACGCCGGTGGGCAATCCGCAAAACCTGTTTCTCTATGCCCGGTATGAAATGGGGCTGGGAGAATTCTTCTCCGCCATGATTCCGCTGGGGCTGGTGAGCCTGGTGATGCTCTGTGCAGGCGTGTTTTTCCTGCGGGACCACACCCTTACCGTGCGGTTTCCCGGAGAGGAAGCACCCCTGTGCAAATGGCGGGCAATCCTGTATGGAGTGCTGTTTGTCTGCTGTCTGCTGACCGTGTTTCGGGTGCTGGATGTGCTTTGGCTCACGATACTGGTGATTGTGGTTCTGCTGATTTTCAGCCGGAAACTGCTGCTTCGGGTAGACTACAGCCTTCTGCTGACCTTTGTGTGCTTTTTTGTGTTCGTGGGAAATCTCCGGCAGGTTCCGGCGGTACAGGAAGGAGTTTCCTGGCTGCTGAGCGGGCGGGAAGTAGCTGCCTCGGTACTGGTCAGTCAGGTCATCAGCAATGTTCCTGCGGCAGTGATGCTCTCTTCCTTTACGGAAAACGGACGGGCGTTGCTTCTGGGAACCAACATCGGCGGCCTTGGCACCTTGATTGCTTCTCTGGCAAGCCTGATTTCCTTCCGGCTCTATTCCCGGACGCCGGATGCAAAAGGCGGCAGCTATATTTTGCAATTTACACTGTGGAATCTTGCATTTTTAGCGATTTTACTGGTGTTGGGAATTTGGGTGTTCTAAATATAAGCCAACTGTCAACTGGCAAATTCATCAGATTTGTTATAACAAATTCGGATAAAAAATACTACAGTAAATCAGTTATAGAAGTAAACTATCGTTTGCCGTGCTTTTGCTTTGTTTTTTTCTTGTTTGAAAACCAACTCGAAAGATGTCCATTTTTTTGCAAGATTTTACTATTTATAACAAAAAAATAGCGATAATATGCAGAAATCTAACGATTCTATAATAAAATCTAAGATTTTTGATATGGTGCTTTCTTGGCTGTTTTTTTATAATATGTTCATACTCTTTTTCCCATTAGTTCACAAAGCTTGTGGAAAAAAGAACTCGGAAATTCAGCAAGGAGGCAAAGCAATGAAAAAGACGGCAAGAAAAGTAATCGCTGCATTTCTGGCTCTGGCAATCACGGCAGGCACCCTGCCGATGGCTTTGGCCAGCGATACGCTTCCCTATCTGGGAGAAAGCGCCCGCGGCGAAAACCAGCCTTTCCAGCACGGCTATCGTGCGGAAGATTTCCTGGACTGGAGTCCGGAAACGGATCCTTATGCGGAATACCTGCGGGCCCAGGTTCCTCTGCAGGACCGCAACGCAGCCCTGGCAGCCACCCAGGCCAACCCGGAGCTGAGCCCGGAAACCCAGTGGTTTACCCTGGCGGGCGACTATGGAAACGCATTCTTTGACAGCTACCCCTACACCAATGAATTCAGCCAGTACCTGTTCAATTTCTGGCAGTACACCGACTACTACGGCTCCTGGCACGGAATGCCCACCGAGGAAGTGCCGGAAGAGATGTACAAGGATGAGCGCGGCGTCAACGACGCCTGGCAGTACCGGAAATTTGAGTTTGGTCTGGTGAACATGCCCAACCCCGGCTATACCAATGCAGCTCATAAAAACGGCGTGCTTTCCATCGGCTGTATCTTCCTGCCCCGAACCGGTCTGAAGCATACGGTGTTCCTGACTCAGGATGAGGACGGCAGTTTCCCCTATGCGGACAAGCTTATTGAGATGTGTGAATACTATGGCTTTGATGGCTGGTTTATCAATCAGGAAGAGACCATCCCCGCAGGCGATGTGGAGCTGTACAAGGGCTTTATGAAGCAGATGCGGGATGCAGGCCTGTACATCCAGTGGTATGATTCCATCAATAACAACGATGGCACCCTGATTTATGAGAACGAGTTTACCGACATCAACGCTCCGTTCGTTTACGATCAGGAAACCGATACCCAGTATTCCGACTCTATCTTCCTGAACTACTGGTGGAACAGAGGGTATAACAAGCTGGCAACCTCTGAGGAATATGCCCTGTCCCTGGGCTTGAATCCTCTGGAAGTTGTGTTTGCAGGCATCGAGGCCGGCGGCGACCGCTGGGGCCAGCAGTATGACCTTCGGCTAAACATCGGCGAAGACGGCCAGCCTATGAACTCCATCGCCTCTCTGGGCTCCGAGTTTGTCCATGACGGGCTGGACGAGGATCTGGACAACGGCACCAACAACAACGTTGCCATGCGCCGTGAGAAGGACGAGTTCCAGTGGATGACCTTCGAGCGTGAGCGCAGCTGGTGGTCCGGACCCTTCCAGGATCCCTCTCAGGCCAGCTATACCGCTGACCGTTCCACCTATCCTCAAAATGAGGATGTGGGCATTGGTACCCGCGAAAATCAGAACTTTGACGGCGTTGCAGCTTATATCACCGAGCGTTCCGTCATCAACGGCGACACCTTTGTAACCAGCTTTAATACCGGCCATGGCCTGGAATATGCCGTTGACGGCGTGATTTCCAACAGCCACGAATGGTCCAACATCAACATTCAGGACATCCTGCCCACCTGGCAGTGGTGGATTGAGACGGAAGGCCAGAAGCTGGATGTAGATTTCGACTATGGCACTCAGTACAAGAAGAATTATGACAACGGCCAGGAAGACGTTCTGGGTAACGAAGGCAGCTTTGACTTTGACCTGATCGGTGCTTATAACGGCGGTTCCTCTCTGGTTGTCTATGGTGCAATCGACGCTGAGAACTTCCTGCACCTGTACAAGACCGACCTGGATGTGGCGGAAAGCACCAAGGTTGATCTGACCTTTAAGAAGACCTCCGAAGATGATGTTGCCATGAAGCTGGCCCTGATCTTCGAAGACGATACCGACACCGTTGTGAAGCTGGATGTGGCCGACTCCGCTGCCAAGAGCGACGAGTGGGTAACCTCCACCGTGGACCTGTCCGCTTATGCCGGCAAGAAGATTGCCGCCATGGGTCTGGTATTTGACGGCACTGCTGAAGACTATCAGATCAACATCGGCGAGCTGGCTTATACCACCGGCGCTGCTCAGAAGCCCGCTGCTCCCACCGGCCTGACCATCGACAAGGCTTATGACACCGGCGAAATGTACATCTCCTGGGATATGGCTTCCTATAACGATGTGAAGCAGTACAATGTCTACGCTGTTATCAACGGCGAAGAAATGTACATGGGCGGCATCTATGACGAAGTGTTCTACATTAAGGATCTCTACGATGCTGAAGGCGTTGTCACCATTAAGGTGAAGGCTGTTGCCGAAGACGGCACCGAGAGCGACGCCGCTTCTATCGATTACGACTACAGCAAGGCTGTTTCCGACGTGGAAGTCAAGGCAATCGACGGCAGCCTGCTCATTAACTGGGATGCTGTCGCCGGCCTGAACGGTGAGACCGTTATCAACGTAACCAAGGAATACACCGGCGAAGCTGAGCCCGAGGTTTATTCCGTAACCGCAGCTGCCGGCAAGAACGCTGTTATTCTGGACGTTCCTTCCGGCGCAGACGCTGACTATGCCCGCTATACCATGACCATTACCACTGCCGGCGGCGAGACCGTTACCTATGACGGACGCTTGGACGACAGCTATGCAAAGCCCTACAATCCCGGCATCTATGGCGGCAGACTGGCTGTCCCGCTGGCCAAGGACTGGTACAAGATGATTTATACCATCGATGGCGGCGAAGCCCAGACGGTTGTTCGCTATAACAACAATATGCCTACAGTCGCCTCTGATGCTTCCGGCATCTATGCCGTAACACTGGAAGATTATCGCGGCAACGTTTCCGAGACGGTTGTGTTCTCTGTGAAGGACGGCGCCATTGAGGAATTTGACAAGACCGAACTGCTGGCTGCTATTGCTGAGGCGGAGAAGGTTGACACCAGCCTGTATACGGAGGAGAGTGCAGCAGCCCTCACCGCAGCCCTGGCGGATGCCAAGACCGTTGCCGATACGTTCTATGCAATGCCTGATGATATTCAGGCCGCCTGCGATGCTTTGAACGCTGCCATCAAGGGTCTGGAACTGCTGCCCGAGAAACCCGGCAGTTCCGAGGAACCCGGCAGTTCCGAGGAACCCGGTACTTCCGAGGAGCCCGGTACTTCCGAGGAGCCCGGCACTTCCGAGGAACCCGGCAATAACGCACAGACGGGCGATATGTCCATGCCTTTGGCTGCCGTTACACTGCTGCTGGCAGCCGGATGTGCCGTCGTTGTTCTCAATAACAAGAAACGCGAACGGATTTAACATCTGACATAGTCTGTTTACGGTTTATGCGACCGGTATTCTCCAATTTTGGGGAATACCGGCCGCTTTTTTTATTAATACGTCGCAGATGAAAGAATCGGATACTATTAATTGGTGATATGGGTTTGTGAAAAGTGATTCTGATTTTTATTTTTGAATAATTTGTTGCAAATAAGATTTGATATAATTGAGAAATGTAGACTTAATTTAAAATCGGTTGGATTTTGTCGATATTTTCAATGAAGATTCGAGAAACAAACTATTGCCAATAATGGCAGAATATGGTAATATAATCCTGTACAAAACTTGAAACTGGGGGTTATTCAATGAATAAACCGGCAAAAATTTTGATTGCGGGAGACTCTGACGAATGGGCTTTGAAAATGGCGGAGGAGCTGAACCGGTTGGGGGCTTCTCCCTTTTTAGCGGCAAGGGACGGAATGGCGGTGCTGGATGCCATTGAAGACAGTGCGCCGGATCTGGTGATGATGGAACTGTTTATGCCCAGATTGGATGCAATTGGCGTCATGCGTTCCGTGTTGAAGGATCGGGAAGAAAATGTCCCGCTTTTTGTAGTAGTTTCCGGCTACAGCAATTCCCTGCTGGAGCGGGAGGTGATGACGGCGGGAGCGGCTTATTTTGCCTTGATGCCCATGGATATGGCGGAAACAGCCAGGCGGATGCTGCATCTGCTCAACCATCAGGAGGAGGAAACCCCTGTTCCGCTGGAGGTCAAAATCACCGACATTCTCCGGCAAATCGGTGTTCCGGCCCATATCAAGGGATATCATTACTTACGGGCCTCTATCCGCATGGCAGTGGAAGACCCGGGCATTATCAATGCGGTGACCAAACAGCTGTATCCCGGAGTCGCCAAGCTGTTCAGCACCACCAGCTCCCGGGTGGAAAGAGCCATTCGCCACGCCATCGAGGTGGCATGGGACCGGGGAGACGTGGATGTGCTCAATTCCTATTTCGGCTATACCATCCACAACACCCGGGGAAAGCCCACCAACTCCGAATTTATCGCCATGATTTCCGATCGGCTGCGGTTGGAAATGAAGGCAGCTGTCTGAAACGAAAAAAGCTCCTGCTGTACGACGCACGGTACAGGGCAGGAGCTTTTCGTTTTGTAAAATTTCCCTTTCCTTGGGAGTTCTCTTTTGTGTTATACTGAAAGAAAAAGGAAAAGGGGAGAGGGACATGTGGTGCAGGGATTGCCGGTGGTTTTTGCGTGACAGGCGGGTGACCGAGTACCGACGGGACAACTGCTGTTTTTGCCGGAAAAAGGGAGCGTTTTTCAGCCGGAATTACAAAGTGGGGGAAGGCACCCGCATTGCGCCGGACCAGAGAGCCTGTCCCGAATTTGAACCGGCGGAAAAGCCGGGCGATTAAAACTGTTCGATCCGGCGCTGACGGCGCAATTCCTGACGGCGTTCGGCGGCTTCCCAAATCAGTTTGTCCTCTTCCGTTTCCAGCAGCAGCGGAGGAACCGGAGAGGGCTGTTCGTTTTCATCCAGCGCTACCAGGACCAGGTAGGCGGTGTTGATCTGTTCCCGCAGGCCGCTGATATCCTCTATATAAGTGTCTACCCGGACTTCCATGGAGGTACGGCCTACATGGGTCAGCCGTCCCCGCATGACCACGATATCATTGGCGTGAGCGGCTTTGCGGAAACGCAGATTGTCGATACAGGCAGTGGTTACGTTTTTTCCGGCATGACGCCGTGCGACTACACCGGCCAGAATGTCAATCCAGGCAGCCAGCTGGCCGCCAAAAAGTCGGTCATAGCCGTTGAGGTGCTGAGCAAGTACCAGTTGAATGGTTTCGGCGGCGGAATCTTCGATTCGTTTGGGTTTAAGTTCTTCCATAGTTTTGATTCCCTCCTGATGCAAATACTGTACTTTTAGTATACAGGAAAATGGTCCGATATACAATGCTGGTTTCAGGAGCGGAGTGGTGAAGTATCGGCAAAATAAAATTGCAAATATCACAAAAAAATTCGGTGGTTTTCGGTATAATTATGAAAATCATGGCGTTTTCCCATGGTTTTCCTGCATTCT
>ERZ1643250.2929-NODE-2929-length-12186-cov-5.257027_pt1 | contig 12186 bp, 10 predicted proteins | sample MGYA00579262_ERZ1643250 | MGnify/ENA primary metagenome ERZ1643250 (study PRJEB29033, sample SAMEA4952265) | chicken gut metagenome | biome: Broiler Chicken; feature: Gastrointestinal Tract; material: Caecum | place: Ireland | collected 2018 | study: Broiler...
TACCAACTTTTCGCGGTTGAAGGGCATTGTTCTTTGGGCATCTATTTTGTCACCCCAACCCAGCGGCAAGCTGCCGTTCCCAAGTCGCGATCATCACTTTTGTGGTGGTCGCGATTTTTGTTGCCCGCGTTTTGCATTGCTATCTATTTTGTCACTCTAACCCAGCGGCAAGCTGCCGCTTCTCAGACATGCACCTCCCACAGGGAGGTGCGTTTTCTTGTATGTCCGTGTTTTTGACGTGTATCTTTTTTGTCACCCTAACCCAGCGGCAAGGGGCGCGCCTCTCTCCGCAGGCCCCGTGGCAAGAAAGCAGGAAACCACATGGGATGTACAGGGGAAAACACCCCCAGAAGGAGGCAACACCATGGGTGTTACAAATGCAAATAAAACCATCGATCTGGATCAGATTTCCTGCGATGGATCCCTGCGGGTGTCGCTGGCTTTGACCGCCGCGCCCGACATCGTCTCAAACCCCACAGATATTGTTTTGGTGCTGGACCGTTCCGGCAGCATGACCGGCGCCCCTTTGGCAAACATGAAAATGGGCGCCAAAACGTTCATCGACATTATTGAGGAAGCCACCGACGGCGCGCTGGACGGCCAGATCGGGTCTGGCAGCCGCATGGGGATTGTCAGCTTTGCCAACACAGCTACTGCGGACACACAGCTCATCACCTCTGTAGACAACCTGAAAACTGCGGTGGACAACCTTACCGCCGGCGGGAATACCAACCACGCCGATGCCTTACTGGAGGCGACGGCCCTATTTGATCCCGCTTCCAGCAACGCCAAGGTGATGGTCCTGTTCACGGACGGCAACACCACAGCAGGGGATCCTCCCGCCCCGGTGGCGGCAGCAGCTCGGGCTCAGGGCATTGTGATCTGCTGTATTGGATTGGTGGGATCCGGCGGCGTGGATGTAACCGCCTTAAACAATAGGCCACCGATCCCGACGGCTCCCATGTGGCGGTCACCCCAGATGCCGCCGACCTGGAGCAGTTGTTCGCGGACTTGGCAGCCAACATCTCCCACCCCGGCGCCGCAGACATTGTCATCGACGAGGGCCTTATGCCGGACTTTATCCTGGTGGACATTCTGCCCCCCGCCCAAGGCACGGCATTCCCGCTGGACGCCCGCTCCCTGCGCTGGACCATCCCCCAACTGGGGACAACTTCCAGTGAAAGCGCCGTTCTGGAGTTCACCATTCGCCATGTGACGCAAACGCCCGGCACAAAGCTGGTCAACCAGTCCATCGCCTACGGGGACACGGAGGGAAACCAAGTGACCTTCCCCGCCCCCACTGTCACGGTGGAATGCAACCGGATGGTGTGCACCGAAGAGTGCACCACGCCCGTGGACTTGACCGTAACCGGGTGCACCGACGCCGTCTGTGTGGACTTGGGCGATGTGTACCTGGAATCCCAGGGGCGCATTCTGCAGCTGAGCGCCACCATCAAACACGTCTGCCCGGGCAAACGGGTGGCTCTGGCCGTCATTTTGACCGAGGTGGACGGCAACGGGGACGAACACCAAAGAGGCATGAAGACCTTGACGGTCCCCGCCCACGACGGCCCTGCCTGCCGCAATGTGCGGGTTGGCTGCCTGAAATTCGTGGTGCCCGAGGACCTGGACGTGTCGGGGAACTCCCCCTACTCCCTGTGCAACCCCCGCAAGTTCCAAGCGCGCTTGATCGCCCACTATATGGACACGGAGTTTCGCTGCTGCGACGCTTCGGTAACCCTGTAAAGCCTCCCGCTTTCCCTGCTGGGAAGCGGGTACATAGGCGGCTGCCAACGCCATCTTTCGCCGGGGGGAAGTCCCCTTCTTTTTTTGTCCCTTTTGGGGAACAGGCCCTTGGGACAAAGGTCCCCTTTCTGAGAAAAAGTTTTCTCTTTTTGTAAAGAAACCGGTCCGCTACCTGCTAAATTTTTCAATCTATTTTCTGGTTTTTATTATTCTTTTGTGGGATTCCTTGTAATTCGGACGAATCCCGGCGGAAAAAAGCCGGGGAGAATCCGGCATTTCCTACAAAGGACTCTTTTTTTCCGGAAAAAAGGCACTTTATTTTTCCTAAATACCACCGTCTTCTGAGGAAAAATTTTGCACAATTTTATAAAGTGAACTTGACGATATCCTGCTATTTGCTACGATATTTTGATATACAAGGGCAACTGAAATGTGCTATATATACAGGAAAGAAGGGAAGCGTTTAAAAAAACTTGACAATTTTTCCGCTTCCCGGAAGCGGCATCAGGCCGCGACCCACTTTTAAGGAGGATGTAGTATGAAGAAATGGCGAAAACTGACAGCGCTGTTGCTGGTTCTGTCCCTGGTCTTGGCCATGGGCGCCTGCAGCACAACGGAGACCAGCTCCACCTCTTCCGGTGGCGGCACCTCTGAGTCCAGCACCACCGAAACCAGTGAGCCTACAAGCGAAACTTCGGAAGAGTCCAGCACAACCAGCGAAACTTCCGATACGGAAACAGAGGACACCGGGGCCGACATGACCTCCTATCCTCGCAACGAGACCCTGTATCAGGGCGGCCAGCAGTGGGGCACTCCCGTTTCCAACAACCCCATGGCGGCCAACCCTGTGTATGGCGCTATCGCCCAGAGTGACAACGCCCGTGTGCTGATTTGGGAAACCCTGTACATGTGGAACGTGTCCGACGACACAGCCTATCCCCTTCTGGCTGCAGGCGACTATGAGTGGAACGAAGACCAGACCGCGATCACGGTTCCTCTGAAGGAAGTGGTTCACTGGAGCGACGGCACTCCCTTCACCGCAGCAGACGTGGAAGCCACCTGGGACGCCCATGTGAATTACCAGAGCACCATCGGCGTGGCCTACAGCCCCTACATTGCTGACATCGTGGCTGTGGACGACTACACCGTGGAGATTCAGGCCAACACCGACAACCTGAACCGGATGAAAGTGTTGGAGTATTTGCCCAAGGTGTACGTCATGCAGAAGGCCTACCTGGACGAACTGGCTGAGGCCAACGGCGGCGACGCCACTGCCATGAAGAACGAGCCCATGTGGGACGCTCCCCATACCGGTCCCTACTCCCCCAAGGAGCAGAACGACCAGAAATGGGTGATTGAGCGGGATGACAACTACTGGGGCCAGGACGAGTCCATGTGGGGCAAGCTGCCCGTTCCCAAGTACATCATCCACAACATCTATTCTTCCAACGACGTAGCTGCCCAGGCTTTTGCCAACGGCGAAATCGACAACAACCAGTCCTACTCGGCGAACATCGAAACCTTCTGGGAAGACCAGGGCCTGCCCATCTCCACCTACATGCAGGAGCCTCCCTACAACGCCCCTGGTGTTATCCCCTCTGTTATCTTCAACACCCAGCGCAACGGCCTGGATCAGGCTGAAGTGCGTAAGGCCATTGCCATGGCTACCGACTATGACCAGATCATCGAATCTGCTATGACCGGCCAGTCCCCCACCTTTGAAGAGTACCCCCGTACCATCTTCAACTGGTCCGAAGCTCAGCAGAGCATGATTCTGGATCCCGAAGCTCTGGCTCCCCTGCAGTGGGAAGGCAACGATGCGGAAGGCGCCAACGCCCTGCTGGACGAGGCTGGCATCGTGGATACCAACGGCGACGGCAACCGCGAGTACAATGGCGAAGAGCTCTCCTTCCAGGTAGAGTGCCCCACCGGCTGGTCTGACTACGAAGCTGCTCTGCAGATCGTGCAGGAAGCTGGCAAGAACATCGGCATCCAGATCGAGACCTACTTCCCCGAGTCTGCACAGTACACCGACGACCTGCAGGCTGGCAACTTTGACATCTCCCTGGTGTCCTTCTCCGGCGGCATCTCCGCTCCTTGGACCACTTTCTACAGCTACATGTATGGCTTTGGCGGCGAGTTCCCCGAGACCACCGTTACCAACTATGGCCGGTATTACAACCCCGAAGCCGACGAGCTGCTTCTGGAACTGTCCAACAGCACCGACGAAACCCGGCAGCTGGAAATCTACCAGCGGCTCAATGAGATCTATCTGACCGACGTTCCCGCTTATGGCGTTATGTACCGTCCCAACCAGTTTATGAGCTGCTATGAGGGCGTGTGGACCAACTTCCCCAACGAGAACGACGGCACCGATCCCAAGATTCCTCCTATGATGTGCTCTGACGGCTACGGCGTTGCTGCTCTGTACAACTTGGAGCTGGTGGACGGCTAATCGAATAAGACACTATCGCTGAGCAATCGAAGAACCCTCCGGGAAACCGGAGGGTTCGTTCTTTTGTCTTTTTTTGTTTTCTGGCCTTTGCTCAATCCGGCTCGCCCAGCACGTCCCAGGGGGTGAGCATGCCCAGCAGCCGCTCTCCAGGCTGCCCGTGCTCCGTAATAAAGATTACGGACACCCGCTTGTTCTTGCCTTTGACCTTTTCAAACTTTTGCCGCACCGCAATGTACGAGGTGTCCTTGGGGACAAATTCGTAGTTCTCCCGGTGTTCCGCCACTTGAATGTAGGAGCCTAAATCCGCCACGGTCATGTCTGCAGGAATCCCCTTGCCGCCGCTGCGCAGCACATACTGGAACACGGTGCCCACGCTGAACACCCCGCAGAACTCCCCGTCCCGCATAACGGGAATGTGGGAGTAGCCGTTTTTCTCCATGACCTCCATGAGCCGCAGCACCTTCTGGTGCAGATGGGCCCGCATCACCTGCTCCCCCTTTGTGGCGTAGTCCAGGGCCAGGGGGGGCCGGCGGGCAAAGTCCAGCACCTCTCTCATGGCCCGCACCACCGGGGCAGAGGGCTCTACAATGGGTTCTCCCTCCAGGTTGGCGCTGTGGGTCAGCAAGTTGCGGATCTCCCGGCAGGTCTCCAAATTGTCCCGCACCGGGGCGCTCTCCCCGTCTTTGATGAATTCAAACACCACGCTGGAATAGTGCCGCCGGGCGTTGCGGTACTTGTCCTCTAAGACATCCTCCAGCTGTTTATACAAATCTAAAAACTCGTCGATCCGGCTTTTGGACTGCTCCATGCAGGATTTCCCCTTTCTATCTCCCAGCCCCTTGCAGCAAGGAGCCCGGTGTAAGGGCCGCCTGTCGCGGCCCGCTTTACAGCAGTTTTTCCGAAGGCAGGCGCTCCACCTGCCGCAGCAGGGCGCGGGCGTCCTCCTCCACCGCCTTCCGGCAGGTTTCCCGGTAGCTGCGCAGCGCCTTGATGTCGCTGATCAGCTGGTCCCGCTCCTGCTCCAAGTCCTGGCAGACCCGCCGCCGGCGCTCCTCGCCCGGGGAGGCGGCCAGCTTTTCTTGAACTGCCTGCAGCTGGGTTAAAGCCGCCTGCTCCCCGGCCCGGGCCTCCTCCCGCTCCTTTTTGAGACGGGCGTTTTCCTGGCGAAGGGCGTCCCGCTCCTGCTGAAGCCGCTCTTTCTCCTTGCGCAAGTCGTCCCGTTCCCGGCGCCATTGGGAGGTCGTTTGGGCATCCCGTTCCACACTGTCGGAAAGCTCATCCAGAAAGGCATCCACCTGCTCGGCCAAATACCACTTTCCCCGGGTTTGAAAGGACACCCGTTCCAGGCTCTCTTTTGTGTAGTCCATCAAGGTCTCTCCTTCTCCATGTTGTGCAGCGCTTCCAGGAATTGTTCCCGGGTCACCAGAGTCCCCACCGCCCGCAGCAGTTCGTTGGCGGAAAGCCGTTCCGGCAGGCCCAAAGCTTTTTGCAGTTCCCGGCGGCGGCGGGCGCTGTCCGGCCCTCCCGCCAGGCCCAATTCCATCAAGTCCCCTTTGGTGAGGGACGCCCCGCTTCTCTGGGGGGCAGACCCGTCCTCCAACGTGGCGCCCGCCCCCTCCAATGCCTTGCGCAGGGTGGCCAGGTCCATGCCTTCCACGCCCAGCTTTCCCTCCTTAGAGGGGGCCGCCTTCCGGCGCTCCTTGCCGGGCACATCGGGAATATAGGCGTGCTTCAGCTGCTCCGGGGGGATGGAGGAGGCCAGCTTGTGCCGGATGAGGAACCCGGCGCCATCGCTGTCGGTGAGCACAATCAATCCCCGGGTTTTGGCCAGCTCCCGCAAGTACCGCAATTTCTCCCGGTCCCGAAAAATGCCAAAGCCACCTGTCTCCACAATCAGGCCGTCCACCAGGCCGGCGAGCTTTGCCTTGTCGTAGCGCCCCTCCACCACAATGGCCTCTTTCACCCGGATCATACAGGCTCCTCCCGGGACGCCAGCAACAGCTTGGCCACCAACTCGTCCAAAATAATACGCCCGTCCAGCCGGGAGCCTTTCAAGGCCAAGTCCGCTTCCAAAAGCAGGTGCAGACTCTTCCGCAAGGCCCCTTGGGTCAAATTGCGGGCCGCCCGCTGGGCGTTGCGCAGGCGGAACTCCCGGCCTTTATAGTCTCCATACCGGGCGGCGTCCTGGGCTGTGCCGCCGCTCTCCAAGGCAGCGCGAACCCGGACCATATCCACGTAGGAGGCGCTCAAGGCCCCCAAAATGGAAAGGGGCTCCTCGTTTTGGGCAAAAAGCTGCTCCAAAAGCCCATAGGCCTTCTCATACTCCCCGGCCACCAAGGCGTTGGCCATGAGAAACACCGTGGTCTCCGTGGTCTTAGAGACCAGGGTCTCCACCATCTCCCCGGTGATCTCCCCCTGGCCGCTGCCCAGGGCAAAAGCGCAGAGCTTTTCCATCTCCTGGCGCAGAGCCGTAACGTCCGGCCCTGCGTACTCCACCAGGCGCGCCGCGTTCTGCCGGGAGAGGACGCAGCCGTTTTTCTCCGCCTCCCGCAGGAGCATGCGCTGCAGCTCCGAGGCGCTGCGCCGCTGGCAGAACACCACGGTCCCCTGTTTTTCCGCGTTTTTGAGAAATTTCCGCCACTTGGCAGATTTCTTCCCGTCAAACAGCAGGGTGGGGTACCAGAACACCAAGGTGGTAGTCTCCGGGGAAAGCTCCCACAGTTCGTACAGCTTATCCAACTCCTGGGCGGATTTGGACTCCACGTCAAAATCCGCCACAGCCACGCATTTCCGCTGGGCAAAAAAGGGCAGGGCTTGGGCGGCGTCCGCGATGCTGTCCAAAGAAGAGTCGTTGGTAAAATCTTGTTGGTTAAACTCCGGGAACGACTCCCCGCCCGCCTTTTTCCGAAGCTGCTGGGCCAGCCGGCGCACCAGGTACTTTTCCTCCCCGGCCACCACAAACAGACCCTGCAACTCTCCTCCGGCGATCTGCTTGCGCAGTTGCCCTTCCTCCACAGACGGCATCAGCCTTCCCTCCTTACACGGTACTCTCCCCCAGGCTGCAGTTCCACACCAAAGGCGCCCTCCTCCACAGGGAGCACCCATGTCTCTCCCTCCTGGGGGAAGGAAGTAGTTTCTTCTATTATACCATCGGTCTGCCACACAGTAAATGTAGAATTTACGCGACTCTCCTCCAAACAAGTGAAAAGAATTTCGCAGCTCTGGGCTTTGGCGGCCTCCCATTCCACCAGCACGTCCACGCCGTGCAGCTGCAGGCGCAGCCCCTCCCAGCGGGGGAGGATTTCCGCCTGCACCCCGGGCAGCACCTCCACCGCCGTCCCTGCCTGGGCGTAGACAGGCGCTGGGCTCTCCTCTAAGTTTCTGTCCCAATAGGCGCCGGAGGGAAGGACCAGTTGTTCCACCGGGTATTCCCGCAGGATTTGGGAAGCGGCCTCCAGGGCGTCTGGCCCTGTGTCCGGCAGGCAGAGGGTCTCCACCTGGGTCACATTCCGGCGGTGCAGCAGCTGTGCCACCGCGCCGGTGCGGTACCCGCCCAAAGAGAGCACCGCAGCCCGGTTGCCGGAGAGCAGCACTACGCAGGAAGCCCCGTCCGTTTCAGGAGCGACCAGCACATAGTTCTGCCTTTGCTGGGCCCAAGGCAGAACCCCTGCAAACAACACCACCGCCGCTGCCATACCGCCCAGAATGCCCCGGCGCAGAGCGGGACGTTTCGCCTCCCAAAGCCCTGTCAGCAAGGCGCAAAAGGCCAGCAGAAGCAGGCCCAGCACCAACACCAGGGAGCTGCCGGCATCCACCGCGCCGTACATGCCCTTTCCCTGGGCCAGCAGAGATCCCGCCTGCAAAAACAGCCGGGAAGCCCAGCCTCCCACCCACAGAAAGGGCGTTCCCAAAGGGGCTAAAGCCGGAATGGGCAAAAACACCATGCCGCAAAACCCCAGATACAGCAACAGCGTGCTGGGGAAGACCAGTACCAAATTGGCCAGCGGCATCAACAGGGAAATCCCCCGAAACGCCGCCAGCTGCACGGGGAAGGTTCCCAGAGTGGCGGCGCCGGTCACCGCCAGAGAACCGGCAATCCCTTTCCAAATTTTTCCCCGCCGGTCGCCTTTGGCCCCCAGCAGCGCCTGGTAAAAGGGGAGATAGGCCACAACAATTCCCAGGGTGGCCAGCACGGAAAGGGCAAAGCCCACATCTCCGCCGGAGAAGGGGTCCACAGCGCACACCAGCAGCACAGCCAGCCCCAGGGAATTCAAACTGTCCGCCGCCCGGCCAAAGGAATCCGCCAGCAAAAGCACCCCGTACATTGCGGCGCCCCGGCAGGCAGAGGGGGAAAACCCGGTCAAAGCCAAAAAGAGCAGCAGCACCAGCCCGGTCAAAAGGTTGCCCGCCCACTTGGCTCCGCCGAACCGCCGGAGCAGCAGCTGCAGAAAGGACGCCAAAACTGTCATGTGCAAGCCGGACACCACCAAAATGTGGGAGACGCCAAGTTTTTGGAAATTGCCCCGGTCCTCTTCCCACAGGCCGCCGCTGTCCCCCAAGACCATGGCCCGCAGCAGCCCCGCCTCCCGCTGGGGCAGCCGCCGGTTCAGCTCCCTGCCCAGCTGATGGCGAAACCGGGCCAGCAGCTCCCACAAGGGGGTTGCCGGGTCCTTCTCCACCTGGATCCCCTCGTACTGGGAGAGGAAACCGCCCCCTTGAAAGCCATCCGCCAAACGGGAGTTGGCCGTGGAAAACAGGCCGCCCTCCCGTTCAAAAGCGGAGAAAGCCACCTGGCACACCACCCAGTCCCCCGGTTCGCAGGCCAGGGGCAGCGAGGAGGAAAGACGCAGTGTAAAGGGAGATGTCTCCACCGGCTCTCCCCCCTCTTCCCACAGTCCCTCCACCTGCAGGCGGTAGTACAAGCGGTGGTACCGCTCCTGGGGATAGTCCAGCACCTGGGCCCGCACCTGCAGTTCCCGGCCGTCCAGGCTCTGGGGCAAAACGGCTTTCTCCCAGGCCGCGCTGTAGGAAAGGAGCACGGCGCCCCCCGCCAACAGGGCCAAAAAGGCCCCGCAAAAAGCGCGAAGAGCCCCCGGCTGTTCCGCCGGAAGCTCTTGCTGCCTTTTCTTTTTTCGGTTTTGTCCGCGCACCCGCAGGCCTAGAAGGGCGCCTCCGCACACCAGGGCTAAAAGCAGGCACAGCACAGCCAAGGGCCGGGCGCTCTCCGGCCCCCAAGCTGCGGCCCATGCCAAAGCCGCATACGCGGAAAAGCCCACCAAGGCCAAGGGTCTGGCCATGGCTCTTACTTGAAGAACAGGGGCAGGGGCTCCAGATAGACGATATCCGTCCGATCCTTGGCGTCACCCTCCGCCAGCACGCAGGCTTTGCCCACCACCTTGCCGCCGATGGTATGGAGCAGTTCCTCCATGGCAGCCAGAGATTCTCCGGTGGAGATCACGTCGTCCACAATGAGAATGCGCTTGCCCTTCAGATTTTCGCAGTCCGCCTTGGACAGGTACAGCTTCTGCACATGGTCGGTGGTGATGGATTTCACCTCCACATGGATGGGGTCTTCCATATAGGCCTTAACTCCCTTCCGGGCCACCACATAGTTGCGGCAGCCCCTGCGGGCCATTTCATAGGCCAGGGGAATCCCTTTGCTCTCTGCGGTGACAATCACGTCGTGCTCCGGGCACTTTTCCAAAAGCGCCTGGGCAGCCTGTTCGGTGACCTCCACGTCTCCGAACATGACAAAACCTGCAATATCCATGTGCTCGTCGATGGGGCAGATGGGAAGCTCCCGCTCGCACCCCGCAATACGGATTTTATACACTTCACCCATTGCTATTCCTCCCTTTCTCCCGCTTTCTTGTAAGAAAGCTTGGCAAAGAACTTACTTTCGCCCGCGCCGCTTTGAGGCGGCGGACCCTGGTGGGGGTGGGTTTCCCTGCGGCCCGCGTTTTCCACTTCGCTCTCGCTTCTCCAAGAGGGCTTTGGCAAAGAACTTATTTTCGCCCGCGCCGCTTTGAGGCGGCGGACCCTGGTGGGGGTGGGTTTCCCTGCGGCCCGCGTTTTCCTCTTCCCCTTTGGTGAGGGTCATCCGACCCGCCCTTGCCGCAGGCAAGAAGGCGGCTTGTCCAGCCCGGTCACGGGCCGGTCACGAGCCGGTCACGGGCCGTCACGCGGGGAAGGGCGGCCAGCCCATCTGCCGTTTGCCCAGCAGATGGAAATGCAGGTGCTGCACCGTCTGCATGCCGTCCTTGCCGCAGTTGTTCACCACCCGAAACCCGTTTTCCAGGCCCAGGTCGGCGGCAATTTTGGGAATGGCCTCCCACACCTTGGCGATGATGCCGCTGTTCTCCGGGGTAATCTCCATAGCGGAGGCGATGTGCTCCTTGGGGATCACCAGCACGTGCACCGGCGCCTGGGGATCCTGGTCGTAAAAAGCCAGGACGTTTTCGTCTTCATAGGCAATCTTAGCGGGGATTTGCCCCTGGGCAATTTTGCAGAAAATACAATCCGTCATAAAACACAGCTCCTTTCACGCACTTGCTTGTGGTTGTGGCACACACATCAGCCGATCTGTTTTTTCACCAGCTCCGGCACAGCGGCCAGGGCGTCGTCCAGCTTGGACTGGTCTTTGGCGCCCGCCATGGCGAAGTCGGGACGGCCGCCGCCGTTGCCGCCGCAAAGCTGGGCCACCTCTTTCACCAGCACGCCGGCCTTCAGGCCCTTTGCCTGGGCCTCTTTGCTGCACACTGCCGCCAAGGTGGCTTTGCCGCCGGAAATACCGGCAAACACAGCGGCAATGGCCTCGCCCCGCTCTTTGGCCTTGTCGCACAGAGCCCGCAGAGCGTCGCTGCCCGTGCCGGAGAGCAGCGCGTACACCACCTTCACGCCCTCCACATCCTGGGCGTTTTGGAACACACCCTCCAGCCGGTTCTGGGCCAATTTGGCATGGAGAGACTCAATCTCCTTGTCCTTCTCCTTCAGCTGGGCCATCATCTGCTGCGCGTGCAGAGGCAGTTCCATGGGATTGGCCACCTTCATAGAACGGGCCGTATCCAACAGCGTAGCCGCCTGAGTTCCCAGCAAAGCCAGCACGCCCATGCCGGTGACGCCTTCAATCCGCCGCACACCGGAAGCCACAGAGGACTCCGACAAAACCTTAAACAGGCCCAGCCGGGCGGTGTTATCCATGTGGGTGCCGCCGCAGAACTCCTTGGAGAAGCCGTCCTCCACGGAAACCACCCGCACCACGTCGCCGTACTTCTCGCCGAACAGGGCCATGGCGCCGCTTTTACGGGCCTCCTCAATGGGCATCTCCTGCATGGTGACAGGCACAGCCCGCAGAATCTCCTGGTTCACCAACAGTTCCACCTGGGCCAGCTCCTCCGGCGTCAGAGCGGAGAAATGGGTGAAGTCGAACCGCACATGGTTCTCGTTGACCAGCTGGCCGGCCTGCTCCACATGATCGCCCAGCACGTTCCGCAGGGCAGCCTGCAGCAGGTGGGCCGCTGTGTGGTTGCGCATGATGGCCTCTCGACGGCTGACGTCCACCTTGGCGGTGAGAGTGTCGCCCACGTGCAGGGTGCCCTCCGACACCACCGCCCGGTGGAGATACACCCCTTCGTGCTTGGTGGTGTCGATCACATCCACGCGAACGCCTTCCGCTTCCAGCGCGCCGGTGTCACCCACCTGGCCGCCGCCCTCCCCGTAGAAGGGAGTGGTATCCAGCACGACGGACACTTCCGCGCCCTCGTCCGCAGTATCCACCTGCTGGCCGTTCTGGATGATGGCCAGCACTTTGCCGTCTCCCTCCAGCTGGGTGTAGCCGGTAAACACAGTCTCGGGCAGGCCCGAGGCGGCGCTGCCCTCCCCCTTCCAGGCGTCGGCGCCCGCGTTCTTCCGGGCATTGCGGGCCCGCTCCCGCTGCTCCTGCATCAGCTGGCGGAAGCGCTCCTCGTCCACCTGCATGCCCCGCT
>ERZ1643250.2930-NODE-2930-length-12184-cov-11.020364_pt1 | contig 12184 bp, 9 predicted proteins | sample MGYA00579262_ERZ1643250 | MGnify/ENA primary metagenome ERZ1643250 (study PRJEB29033, sample SAMEA4952265) | chicken gut metagenome | biome: Broiler Chicken; feature: Gastrointestinal Tract; material: Caecum | place: Ireland | collected 2018 | study: Broiler...
ATTTCATCAAAAACCTGCTCCTTGACAACCTGCTTCTGGTAGATATTTATAACCGCGCAAAAAAATTACATATTGACACAGAAGTAAAACGTGTTATCTTTATTATTGAGACATCACACGAAAGGGACAATGCCGCGCTCGAAAATGTAAGAAGTCTGCTCGGCGGAAAGTCAAAAGATTTTATCACTGCGGTCGATGAAAAAAATATTATCGTGGTGAAGGAGCTTACTGACAAGGATGGTAATAAAGAACTTGAAAAGATGGCACAGGAAATGCTGGATACGCTCCGCAACGAGGGAGGGGAGGAGCAGATCCGCATTGCGTACGGAACGATCGTAGGCGACATCAAGGAAGTTTCCAAGTCCTACAAAGAAGCCAAGCTCGCTCTTGACGTCGGGAAGATCTTTTTCGATGAAAAGGATATCGTGGCATTTACCACTCTGGGTATCGGACGTCTGATCTATCAGCTGCCGATCCCGCTGTGTAAGATGTTCATAAAAGAGATTTTCGAGGGGAAATCTCCGGACGATTTTGATGAGGAGACATTGACTACGATCAATAAATTCTTTGAAAACAGCCTCAATGTATCAGAAACGTCCAGGCAGCTTTATATTCACAGAAATACTCTTGTATACAGGCTGGATAAGCTCCAAAAGAGCACCGGTCTGGATCTTCGCGTTTTCGAGGATGCGATCACATTCAAGATTGCGCTGATGGTCGTAAAATACATGAATTATATGGAGTCGCTGGAGTACTAAGTCCGGAATCGAGCTTGCATGGCGGAAAGGTGAGCGCAGTGATTTCGTATAATATACAAGCAGGGGTATGAATAATTAGGAGGAACATATGATTGAATTAAGAAAGGTGACAAAGGAGTATTCCAAAGGTAATGCAGCCCTGAACGGAATTTCCGTAAAGATCGAACAGGGTGAGTTCGTCTTTATCGTAGGTGACAGCGGATCCGGAAAGTCTACTCTGATCAAACTGATCATGAAGGAACTGAATCCGACCGAGGGAACGATCATCGTGAACGGACAGAACCTGAACAGGATGAAACACCGTAATATTGCAAAATACAGAAGAGGGATAGGCGTTGTCTTTCAGGACTTCCGTCTTCTGAAAGACAGAAATATCTATGAAAATATCGCTTTTGCCCTGCGCGTGACAGAGACACCGACGAGAATCATTAAAAAGAAAGTGCCGGCGGCGCTTTCTCTGGTCGGACTGGCGCAGAAATACAAATCTTTTCCGAAAGAGCTTTCAGGCGGTGAGCAGCAGCGTGTTGCCATTGCGAGAGCGCTTGTAAATGAACCTGCCATACTGCTGGCGGATGAGCCTACCGGAAACCTGGACCCGACGAATTCATGGGAGATCATGAGCATTCTGAAAGAGGCGAATGAACGAGGGACGACAGTGCTTGTTGTTACGCACAACCAGGAGATCGTAAACGAGATGAACGAACGAGTGATCACGATGAAACAGGGCGTGATCGTCAGTGATGAACAAAAAGGTGGGTATATAAATGAGGATTAGTACAATAGGATACGTAGGAAAACAGGGTATCAAGAATATCTGGAGGAACAAGATGTTTTCACTCGCATCCATTGCGACGATGTCAGCTTGTATCTTCCTGTTTGGATTATTTTTCTCGATTCTTGTCAACTTTCAGTATATCATAAGAACTGCCGAGGAGGGCGTTGCCATCACGGTATTCTTTGAAGAGGATGCAACAGACGAGCAGAAACAGGAAATCGGGCAGCAGCTTGAGGAACACGAAGGTGTAGCGGATGTGAGGTATGTCTCCGCAGATGAGGCATGGGAAGAGTTCCAGAAAGAATATTTCGGCGACAATCCCGAGCTGGCGGAAGGATTCAAAGATGATAACCCGCTTGCAAGTTCTGATAACTATGAAGTATATATGGAAACTACGGACAACAGCGACCAGAGTCTGGTAGCGCGCAGCCGCTCTCTTTCTGAAACACAGAATGAACTGGTAGAATTTGCACAGGGCCTGGACGGAGTCCGTGATGTAAACAAGTCAGATGTAGTTGCCAATACGCTTTCCAGTGTAAATACACTGGTGGCAATTGTATCTGTTGCGATTATTATCATCCTGCTGGGTGTGTCGATCTTCCTGATCAGTAATACAGTTACGATGGGTATTACTGTACGAAAGGAGGAAATTGCGATCATGAAATACATTGGCGCCAAGGACTTTGTCGTCCGGTCGCCGTTCGTGATCGAAGGTCTGATCATCGGTATATTCGGCGCCGCGATTCCGCTGACACTGCTGTATTTCCTGTATGACAGGGCAGTAGAGTATATTATGACGAGATTCCGTATCCTGCAGAACATCATAGACTTTCTGCCTGTGGGAACTGTATATCAGATTCTGCTTCCGATCGGACTTGTCATGGGTATCGGAATCGGATTCCTGGGCAGTTTCTTCACGGTGCGCAAGCATCTGAAAGTATAAAACTTCTGACAGAGTATATGTCCGTTCTGGAAATATACTGACATGATATGAAGGTAAGAGTAAGGGAGGACAAAGTGGAAAAAGAAGTTCCGCTTTGTCCTTTTTCTGGTAGAGGGCGGGGAGGCGGGCGAAAGAGCAATATTTTAATACAGCAAGTGATATCGGAGGCGTGGAGAGATGGAAGATTGGAACAGGAAGAGCGGAAACGATGGCAGAAAGTTCGGTCTGGGTGTATTGACAGGCGCGCTGGTCACAGCTCTTGTTATCTGTGGCACGGCATGGGTCTGGAAAGTGTTTTCCAATATACGAAACGGGGATTATACATCAGCGAGTACTGTGTCTGAAACCGACGTAAACGAAAAGCTGGATCAGATCAACAGCCTGATCGAAAAGTATTATCTGTATGAGGATGATATTGATGAAGATACGTTGATCGACGGTATATATTCCGGGTATGCAGAAGCATTGGGCGACCCGTATACAGAGTATTACGATGAAGAGGAGACGGAAGCCCTCTATGAGTCCACAACCGGCGAATTTTCGGGTATCGGAGCTACAATGTCCCGGAGCCTGGACAGCGGTGAGATCACAGTGAGCAATGTGTATCAGGATTCACCGGCAGACAAGGCGGGATTGAAGCAGGGGGATGTCATTTATGAAGTTGACGGACGCTCTGCATCCGGGCGGGACCTAGAAACGGTCGTATCGTGGATCAAAGGGGAACAGGGGACAGACGTGACTCTGTGTGTGCTGCGCAATGGCGAAGAAGTAGAATTGACGGCTACGCGTGACATTATCGAAGTACAGACGGTCAGCAGTGAAATGAAAGACGGTCAGATAGGCTATATAGCGGTAAGTGAATTTGACAGCGTGACATATGACCAGTTTGAGACGGCTCTTGATGACCTTGAGTCGCAGGGGATGCAGGGGCTTGTTATTGACCTGAGAGGGAACCCGGGCGGAAATCTTACGACAGTTACGGATATGTTAAAACTCCTTCTTCCGGAAGGAACAATTGTATCGACGAAAGACAAGTACGGCAATACAGAGGAGATCACCTGCGATGGAAAGCATGAATTTACAAAACCGCTGGCTGTTCTTGTAAATCAGTACAGTGCAAGCGCTTCGGAAATATTCAGCGGTGCAATACAGGATTACGGCACAGGAACTATCGTCGGCACGACTACCTATGGAAAAGGTGTGGTACAGCAGCTCATGGATCTGGGTGACGGAACCTGTCTGAAAGTGACTATTGCCGAGTATTATACACCGAGTGGCAGGAGTATCAATGGTGCCGGTGTTACACCGGACGTGGAAGTAGAATACGAATATGACGAAAATAATCCGGAAGCCGATAACCAGCTTGACAAAGCATTGGAGGTCGTGCTCGGGGAACTGGAGTAAGAAAGTAAAAGTTCAGCCCGTGTCAATTTTACAAAAAAAGAGCTTGCAATTTGAAAAACAGTGTGATAATATTGGAAACATATTTTAACAGGCTAAAGTGTTAAAATTGAAAAAAGGCAATGAACAAGACTCTGGTCTTCAGAAACTGACAGGAAGCAGGCGTCACCGACTGAGAGCGCCGGACAGCGGAGAAGGTTAAGGGAACACTTGGGAGCTGACCGTCTGAACAGGTGCGGGAAATCCGGCATAAAGTAGGGCGGTACGTAAAGCATACGTTACATGCAGAGAGTGGAACCCTGATTACTTAGCGAGGTTCTTTCGGACCTAGTAAGCAGGAGTTGTTCTTGGGAACTTGGCGAGGTATTTTCGAGCCTAGAGAGCAAGAACTTCAAATGCTGAGCGAACGGAACTTCCTTGGATATAGCGCTTGATGAGAGCAAGTTAAAGGTGCAGATCGAGTTTAGTGCGAGGGTTCAATGCGGGTGGTACCGCGGATTTTATCTTGATAATTTCCGTCCCGGGATACTTAAGTATCCCGGGGCGTTTTGTTTTCCCCGGGATGCAGCAGCTGAAATACCACAAGGGTATACCAGATGCCATAAGAAACATGGCATATCAGGGGAAAGGAGAGAAAACAATGGAACTGGTAAAAGGTGTAAAGAAGTCAGAAACTCTGGAACTTGCAGAACTGCTTGAGAAAGGTGTAAAAGGTCAGACGGTGAAAGTAAACGGCGCTGTCCACACGATCCGTGATATGGGTACGGTAGCGTTCGTAATCCTCAGAAAACGCGGCGGCCTTGTGCAGTGTGTGTATGAGAAAGGCGTGTCAGGCTTTGATCTCAAGGATGTGAAAGAGGCTGCCACAGTAGAAGTTACAGGTGTTGTGGCGGAATCTGAGAAAGCTCCCCACGGCATTGAAATCCGTCTGAGAGGGATCCGCATCTTAAGTGAACCGGCAGCGCCCATGCCCCTGCCGATCGCAAAGTGGAAACTGAATACTTCACTTGAGGCAAAGCTGAACTATCGTCCCATTTCCCTGAGAAACTTAAGGGAGAGAGCAAGATTCCGGATTCAGGAAGGGCTTGTGAGAGGATTCCGTGATTTCCTTTACGGCGAAGGATTTACAGAGATCCATACGCCGAAGATCGGAGCTAAGAGTGCAGAGGGCGGCGCAAATCTGTTCCGTCTGGATTATTTCCACCGTCCGGCGATCCTGCAGCAGAGCCCGCAGTTCTACAAACAGATGATGGTCGGGGTATTTGACAGAGTATTCGAGACAGCCCCGGTATTCCGTGCGGAGAAACATAATACAAAGCGCCATCTGAACGAATATACGAGCCTTGACTTTGAGATGGGTTATATTGAAGGGTTCGAGGATGTGATGGCGATGGAGACCGGATATCTCCAGTATACAATGAAGCTCCTTGAAAAAGAGTATGCGGACGAGATCAGGATACTCGGAATTGAAATCCCGAAGACAGAAGATATCCCGGCAGTGCGTTTCGATGAGATCAAGAAACTCGTATCAGAGGAGTACGGACGCAAGATCAGAAGCCCGTATGATCTGGAGCCGGAAGAGGAAGTGCTCATCAGCAGATATGCGAAAGAAAAATGGGATGCGGATTTCGTATTTGTCACACACTATCCGTCAAGAAAGCGCCCGTTCTATGCGATGGACGATCCGGCAGATCCGACTTATACGCTGAGCTTTGACCTTCTGTTCCGTGGAATGGAGATCACGACGGGAGGACAGCGTATCCACGATTATGAAAGCCTGGTTGCCAAGATGGAACAGCGCGGCATGACAGAAGAAGGAATGGAGCAGTACCTGAGCACATTCAAATACGGTATGCCGCCGCACGGCGGACTGGGAATCGGACTGGAGCGTCTGACTATGAAACTGACAGGAGACGATAATGTCCGTGAGACTACATTGTTCCCGAGAGATATGAGCAGACTGGAGCCATAAGGCAGTAAGCACAACGTGGAAGGAACATACAGTCGATTGATACTGAGAGATTTTGTGCCGGCAGATGGAAGCTGCCGGCAGATCGAAGAAAGGAGAGACGGTCATGGCAAACAAGATATCAGACGAGACGATAGAGTATGTCGGAATTCTGGCAAAACTCGAGTTATCAGATACAGAGAAAGAGGCTGCGAAAGCGGACATGGAGAAGATGCTGGATTACATTGACACGCTGAATGAACTGGACACATCAGGGATCGAGCCGATGTCCCATGTATTTCCGGTAAATAATGTATTCCGCGAGGATGTGGTGACAAACGGTGACGGCAGGGAAGAGACACTGGCGAATGCACCGCAGAGAAAAGAGGATACCTTTGAAGTGCCGAGAACAATCGGCTGAGACGAAGCGGATCATGACAGAAAGGCGGCATAGATTATGGAAATATTAGAACTTACAGCCCTTGAGCTGGGAAAAAAGATAAAAGCCGGCGAGATCACGGTGAAAGAAGCTGTTCAGGCGGTGATTGACCGTGCAAAGGAAGTCGAGCCGGTGATCAACAGCTATGTGACACTGGACGAAGCAGGCGCATTTGCGCAGGCGGAAGAAATCCAGAAGAAGATCGATGCAGGCGAACTGACCGGACCGCTGGCGGGCGTACCGGTTGCGATTAAGGATAACATGTGTATCAAAGAGCAGCTTACGACATGCAGCTCAAAGATACTTTCGAATTTTAAACCCACCTATACTGCTGAGGCGGTGGAAAACTTAAAGAAAGCCGGTGCAGTGATCATTGGAAAGACAAACATGGATGAATTTGCCATGGGAAGCACTACCGAGACTTCGTATTATGGACCGACGAGAAACCCGCACAACACAGCGCATGTTCCGGGTGGATCTTCCGGCGGTTCCTGTGCGGCGGTAGCGGCGGGCGAATGTTTCGGCGCTCTAGGATCGGACACGGGAGGTTCCATCCGGCAGCCCAGTTCATTCTGCGGCGTGGTGGGCCTGAAGCCGACCTACGGAACTGTTTCCAGATACGGACTGATCGCTTACGGCTCTTCGCTGGATCAGATCGGACCGGTGGCGAAAGATGTGTCCGACTGCGCGGCATTTCTCGAGGCGATCGCATCCCATGACTCGAAAGACAGTACATCCATAGACAGAGACGATTATGATTTCACGAGTGCTCTTGAGAATAATGCAAAAGGCCTGAAGATCGGTATACCGAAAGATTATATGGGAGACGGCCTTGATCCGGAAGTAAGACAGGCAGTCCTTCGTGCGGCAAAAGTTCTGGAAGAAAATGGCGCTGTTGTCGAGACATTTGATCTGGGACTTGTAAAATATGCCATCCCGGCATATTATACGATCGCTTCTGCGGAGGCCAGTTCGAACCTGGAACGGTTCGATGGCGTAAAATATGGCTATCGGACAGAGGAATACGAAGGGCTCCACAACATGTACAAGAAGACCCGTTCAGAAGGTTTCGGCCCGGAAGTAAAACGCCGTATCATGCTCGGTTCATTCGTCCTGAGCTCCGGATATTACGATGCATACTACCTGAAAGCCCTCCGGACAAAAGCGCTGATCAAAAAGGAATTCGACAAGGCGTTTGAGTATTATGACATCATTCTGGGGCCGGCAGCGCCTACGACAGCTCCGGAACTGGGCAAGAGCCTGAGCGATCCACTCAAAATGTATCTGGGAGATATCTATACGATCTCGGTAAACCTTGCCGGACTCCCGGGAATGACAGTGCCAGTCGGGAAAGATAAAAACGGACTGCCCATCGGGATGCAGCTGATCGGAAATGCATTTGAGGAGAAAACACTGATCCGGGCGGCATACACTTATGAATGCGCGACAGGAAAACAGTATGAGACGATGGCAGATATCAGCAAAGCAGCTGCAGACACAACGGCGGAAAAGGAGGTGCCTGGTCATGGCAAAACAGTATGAGACAGTCATCGGACTTGAGGTCCATATCGAGCTGGCGACAAAGACGAAGATTTTCTGCGGATGCAGTACAGAGTTCGGAAGCGCGCCCAATACCCACACATGCCCGGTGTGTACGGGAATGCCCGGATCGCTTCCGGTGCTCAACAAACAGGTGGTAGAGTATGCTATGGCGCTCGGGCTTGCCACGAACTGTAAGATCACACAGGTGTGCAAGTTCGACCGGAAGAATTATTTCTATCCGGACAACCCGCAGAACTATCAGATCTCCCAGCTCTATCTTCCGATCGCGAGAGACGGATATGTGGAGATCGATACACAGACAGGAAAGAAGAAAGTGCGCATCCATGAGATGCATATGGAAGAGGATGCGGGAAAACTGGTCCATGACGAGTGGGATGATACTTCCCTCGTAGATTATAACCGAAGCGGCGTGCCGCTTGTGGAGATTGTCTCCGAACCGGATATGCGCTCTGCTGACGAGGTTATCGCATATCTGGAAAAGCTGCGTATGATCGCACAGTATCTCGGAGTGTCAGACTGTAAGCTCCAGGAAGGTTCCATGAGAGCGGACGTGAACCTGTCTGTCCGTGAAGCCGGATCGGAAAAGTTCGGTACAAGGACAGAAATGAAGAACCTGAACTCATTTAAGGCCATTGCCCATGCTATTGAGGGTGAGCGTCAGAGACAGATCGAGCTTCTTGAAGAAGGAAAGGAAGTCATCCAGGAGACAAGAAGATGGGACGACAATAAGGAGCATTCCTATGCGATGCGTTCCAAGGAGGATGCACAGGATTACCGCTATTTTCCGGAGCCGGATCTTGTGCCGATCGTCATAAGCGATGAATGGATCGCAAAGATCAAAGCGCAGCAGCCGGAGCTTCGCCCCGAGAAGCTGGAGAGATATAAGAAGGAATTCGATATTCCGGAATATGATGCGGAGCTTATCACAGAGTCCAAGAAAGTGGCGGATCTCTTCGAGGCAACGGTCGAGCTGTGCGGAAAACCGAAGAAAGCGGCAAACTGGATCATGGGAGATGTGTTCCGCCTGATGAAAGAGAAAGGAATGGAACCGGAAGGTCTGAAGTTCTCCCCGGAGCATCTGGCGAAGCTCATTGATATGACAGATGCAGGAACCATCAGCGCCGCTGTCGCAAGAAAGGTATTCGAACAGATCTTTACCGATGATGTAGATCCGGAGAAATATGTGGAAGAGAACGGACTTAAGACAGTGAACGATGAGGGAGCCATCAAAGATGCGGTCGAGAAAGTCCTTGCGGATAATCCGCAGGCGGTCGCAGATTATAAAGGCGGCAAGCAGAAAGCTTTCGGAGCGCTCATGGGACAGAGCATGCGTGCACTGAAAGGAAAAGCCGATCCGGCGGCTGTGACAAAGATGATAAAAGAGATGCTGGAGCAGTGATAGTTTCAGTGTGGTGAATAAAAAGTCTGCCATACCGGTTAACGGCGTGGCAGACCTTAACTTTCTTTATTCAAGGATCTCGTTTACCTGTTCTAAAGAGATGTTGCATTTCTCGGCAATTGCAGTCGGCTGAAAGCCCTGTGCCGAGAGTTTAAATACCTGCTTGGCGAGGGAGATTCCTTCAGATTTCCCGCGGGTATTTTCAGCATGTAACTCTTCTGACAATAATTCTTTTAAAGCATCGCACATTTTTCGCTCGACCTCCATTTCCTCCCAGTTTGCGCGTGTGCTCAGATCCATGACGGCTTCATAGTCTTTTGAGTGTTTGTGGTTTTCGTATCTGGCGACAAGACTGCGGATTTCAGAGCCGGCCTTCAAGTCTGTACGCAGATTCTGAATCCAGTAGTTTTCTTCTCCTGATAACTCCGGGGTGATCAGAAGCTGTATCGGGAATGGATCACCCTTTAGATAATAGATACCGCCGCCAATGTTCTCGACAGCAATGCCACGCACTTCTGTCAGATGCTGGCACAGCTTCTGTGGAAAGCGGCTGCACACGAAAGTGATCGTAAGAGTTTCAGGATCAATCTCATTTATTTTGTCCGTATCGGACTGATACAGACATGCATAGGCGTATACTTTGTAGAAGTCATTGATACTCAGATAATCAACCGGAGATTTGTATTCAATGATATTGTGCTTCCGGAATATCCGACCGATGGATTTCTGAATCGGAATCTCTTTTGTTTTTTTGATCAAAAGGATATCCATTTGCAGGGGCTTTTTACCAAGCAGATACTCTTCATGCATCTCCAGATACTTCATCTCATCCTGCAGCGTGATGCGCAGAGCGGCGCCAAAGGCAGGATGCCATTGTAGTTTTGTCTTATCCATGTGTTCTCCTTAAGTATAATACAATAAGTTTCTTTTGCACAATAATCGGTGATTATTTTATACTATTTAGTGCTCAAAGGCATCACTCCATTCTTTTATTTAGATAAATTACTGCAGATGAAATACACTCCGAAAGCGGAGCAAAGAATAAAGATAATTTAGCTGAAAACCCTGAACGAATTCCCTGTTACCCTCGCCATACTTTTGAAAAGCTGGTAAAGACAGAATAGCACAGACGGCACCGGGATACAAGAGAGTAGTTCCCTTATATCCGGATGCCGTCTGAATGATACTAGCCAGTGTTTAACTGTCGAACAACAGCGTTTCTACAACTGCTGTTTATAGTAGCTGAAGAAATCAGCTATTTTCCCCATTGCTTCTTTGAGTACCTCGATCCGCGGCAGATAGACTACGCGGAAATGATCCGGCTGTCCCCAGTTGAAACCGCCTCCGTGGATCAGAAGGATCTTTTTATCCCGGAGAAGATCAAGGGCAAACTGTTCGTCGTCTGTGATATTGAACTTTTTAACATCAATTTTCGGGAAGATGTAAAATGCTGCTTTTGGCTTTACAGCGCTGATGCCGGGAATATCGGTCAGTGCTTTGTAAATATAGTCTCTCTGTTCGCGTATACGTCCGCCCGGTTCGATATAGCCGCACACGCTCTGATGGCCGCCAAGTGCTGTCTGGACGATGGACTGTGCGGGGACATTGGAACAGAGGCGCATGTTGGAGAGCATCTTAAGCCCTTCGATATAATCCTTTGCAGCCTTTTTGTTACCGCTTAAAATCATCCAGCCGATGCGGAATCCTGCGATCATATGAGACTTGGACAGACCGCTGAAAGTGATGCAGAAGAGATCCGGTGCAAGGGAAGCAATGGAAATATGCTCTTCTTCATCCATTACGAGACGGTCGTAAATCTCATCGGAAAAGATGATAAGCTGATGTTCTCTTGCAACATCGACGATCTTCTGAAGCACTTCTTTCGGATACATTGCCCCGGTCGGATTGTTTGGGTTGATGATAACGATGGCTTTCGTACGGTCGGTGATCTTTCTGCGGATATCTTCAATGTCCGGATACCATTCCGACTGTTCATCGCAAATGTAATGTACAGCCTTTCCGCCGGCAAGTGTGGCACAGGCGGTCCACAGCGGATAATCAGGGGAAGGGATCAGGATCTCATCTCCGTCGTCCAGGAGTGCCGACATGCAGATGTTGATCAGCTCGCTGACACCGTTTCCGGTGTAGATGTCCTCTATGGCAATATTCGGAATTCCTTTCAGCTGTGCATACTGCATAATAGCCTTTCTGGCTGAGAAAAGCCCCTGCGCATGAGAATACCCTTCACATTCCGTCAATTGCTGACGCATATCATATATGACTTCGTCCGGCGTGCGGAAACCAAACGGTGCAGGATTCCCGATGTTCAATTTCAATATCTGTGTGCCGGATTCCTCCATCCGTGCAGCTTCATCAACGACCGGTCCTCTTACATCATATAAGACATTATCGAGTTTTGATGATTTCTTGAATGTTCGCATTTGTCTTTCCCCCGTTATTTTATTATTTCTATAATTTATATGGCTGTCCTTTTTTGGAGTGCCGGCAGGGTCGTCTCCGCCGTCGGCGCCGGCTGAACCGGTGAAAGAGGCGGCTTCAGATGCTGCTTCATCACCCCGCAGCCAGTTCTCGTCTACCTGAAGTGTATCCGCGAGAAAATGCAGGATATCGGGACGCGGAAGCGTTTTTCCACTTACATACTGGCTGATGTGGCTCTTCCCGAGCTTAACTCCCTGCTCAGATGCTGCCCGTATCAGATCGACCTGTTTTTTTCCTTGCTGTGCCATGGATGCCTTCAGGCGCAATGCAAAATTTTCTTTAGACATATTCGTTATCTCCGTAAGTTCAAAATAAGAAAAGTTCAATTTGCGTTGCGGATACTATAACACAAATCCAGAAAAAGTTCAATATAATATTGAAAGTTCAAAAAAGAGAAAAAAGTTCAATCTGCTTAATTGAAAAGAATATGCGGATATGAAAGCAGGGGTTCTACAGATA
>ERZ1643250.2934-NODE-2934-length-12178-cov-5.918667_pt1 | contig 12178 bp, 8 predicted proteins | sample MGYA00579262_ERZ1643250 | MGnify/ENA primary metagenome ERZ1643250 (study PRJEB29033, sample SAMEA4952265) | chicken gut metagenome | biome: Broiler Chicken; feature: Gastrointestinal Tract; material: Caecum | place: Ireland | collected 2018 | study: Broiler...
CTGACCCGATTCCTCCCCGATCTCGTACATGGGGAAGTCGACGATCCAGCAGAATTCGTAGCATTCCTTGTTCATATGGCCTTCCACCGTGTTGCCCAGCACCTTGCGAAGCACGCCTGCAGTCTTCTGGGCCGCGAGCTTCTTTCCTGCCGCCAGGCCCACGAAATCGCCGGGCTTTAAGGACAGCGCCTCGATCACAGCCTCTTTTCTGTCTGCCAGGAACTTGGAGATACCGCCGACCAGCTCGCCGTTCTCATCCAGGCGGAACCAGTAAGCCTTATTTCCGGTCTGCACCTCCACATCGGCGCAGATCTTGTCAATCACCTTGCGGGTGCCCTTGAAATCGCTGAATACCACAGCCTTTACGTTCTGTCCCTCAAAGGGTCCGAAGCCGCAGTCTGCCATACATGCAGTTGCGTCCTGCAGAGTCAGATCGATGCGCAGATCCGGCTTGTCAGAGCCGTAGATTTCCATGGCGTCATGATAGGAAATCCGCTTAAAGGGCGCGCTGGAGGCTGTCTTGTATACGCCATATTTTGCGAAGATGGGCGGAAGCACATCTTCAAGCACGGAAAATACGTCATCCTGGCTTGCGAAAGCCATCTCCATATCCAGCTGATAAAATTCTCCCGGAGACCGGTCTGCTCTTGCGTCCTCGTCACGGAAGCAGGGAGCAATCTGGAAATAACGGTCGAAACCGGAGGTCATCAGAAGCTGTTTGAACTGCTGGGGCGCCTGGGGCAGAGCGTAAAACTTGCCCGGATGATTTCTGGACGGCACCAGGTAATCTCTTGCGCCCTCCGGGGAGGAGCAGGTCAGAATCGGCGTTGTAATCTCCAGGAATCCGTGCTCTGTCATGCTCTTGCGGAGCTCTGCCACCACATTGCAGCGCAGAACGATCCGATCTTTCACAGCCGGATTTCTCAGATCCAGATACCGGTATTTTAATCTTGTATTCTCATCCGCTTCCTTGGAACGGTTAATCTCAAAGGGAAGCTCGTTGTAACGGCAGCGGCCCAGCACCTGAATGTCTGTGGGAACCACCTCAATCTCTCCGGTGGGAAGATTCGGGTTCTTGCTGGAACGCTCACGTACCACGCCGGTAATGGACAGGGTGGATTCCGTATTGACACCGGACAGGCGGGCCATCATCTCCTCCGTCTCAATGACCGCCTGGGTCGTGCCGTAAAAGTCCCGCAGAATCAAAAATCCAAGATTCTTGCTGACCTTCCGCATATTTTCATACCATCCCACAATGGTGACGGTCTTTCCTGCGTCAGAAAGCCGGAGCTCATTGCAGGTATGTGTTCTTGACTGAAACATCTCTTTTCTCCTCCTAAAATCTATTTAAAAGTTACTATTCACAGCCAATCCAGAAATGATAACAAATGTGTCGTGCTTGCACGTAAGCATTTGTTATCATTTCTGAATCAGGACTGTGAAGCAGTCACCCCACCCACATAAGCAGTCTTAGCTCCGTAAGGAGCGGGACTGAAGCCTCGAAGAGGCGACGAGTGCGCATGTGGGTGGAGTGGCTGTGAATAGTAACACTAAAACAACGCCGGAAGCTCGTTCAAGCTCACCTCAGTCTGCTCGCCGGTGGCCATATCCTTCACATTCGCCGTGCCCTTTTCAAGCTCGTCCGCTCCGATGATAACTACTTTCTTCGCGCCAATCTTATTGGCGTATTTCATCTGCGCCTTGACGCTGCGGTCCATGTAATCGGTCTCCACAATCAGGCCGTGGCTCCGGATTTCATTTACCAGCTTATAGGCCCTCGCCCTTGCGTCCGCTCCCAGAATTCCCACATAGAGATCCGGCGTCTCCATGGCCGGCAGCTCCACGCCTTCCTTCTCCAGGAAATAGAGAATCCGCTCGATTCCCATGCCGAAGCCCACAGAAGGAATGTCATGCTTCTCATCAATCTCATGAATCAGGCCGTCATAGCGTCCGCCTCCGCAGAGGGTGAAGCCTTCGGAATTCACAAACTCAAACACGGTCTTCGTATAATAGTCCAGACCGCGGACAATGCCCGTATCCACCTCAAACGGTATCTCCAGCTCGGTCAGGAGCTTCTGAAGCTCCTCAAAATGCGTCCGGCATTCCTCGTCCAGATAATCGATGGTCCGGGGCGCATCTTTGATAATCTCCCTGCACTCGGGCACCTTACAGTCAATGACACGCATGGGATTCTTCTGCATTCTCTCCCGGCAGGTAGGACACAGAGCGTCCTCATGCTTTCTCAGATAGGAAAGCAGCGCTTCGTTGTAATCCTTCTTGCAGTTCGGGCAGCCGATGCTGTTGATATGAAGCTTTACATCCTTCAGCCCCAGTTTTCGGATGAGGGCAGCCGCCAGGGAAATCACTTCCACCTCAGCCAGAGGACTCTTGGAGCCCACAAACTCCACGCCGAACTGGTGATGCTGGCGGAGGCGCCCGCTCTGAGGTTTCTCATAACGGAAAGCTTGCGTCACATAGTACAGCTTTGTGGGAGCCGGATTGGCATACATATTGTGCTCCAGATAAGCGCGCATGGTTCCCGCCGTGCCTTCCGGCTTCAGCGTAATGCTTCTGTCGCCCTTATCCTTAAAGGTATACATTTCCTTCTGCACCACGTCCGTGGTCTCGCCCACGCCGCGCTGAAACAGCACGGTGTGCTCAAACATCGGGGTAATAATCTCAGTCATATTGTAGGTGCGTGCCAGTTCTCTTGCCTGGCGCTCCACCCACGCGCGCCGGTGCATCCGCTCGCCGTACCAGTCTTCCACTCCTCTTGGAGCCTGTGTAATCATATGTTCTCCTCCTCTGTAATCCGGACCTCTATGCGGGGAAGCTCCCATTTCTCCTGAAGCTCCTCCTCGTGAATCACTCTCTGAAAGGCCAGAAATACTCTCATATCAAAATTTTTTACTTCCTCAATCATCAGTTCCACTGCCGTCTCCGAATCGAAGGCCTTCCGGTAGGGCCGGTCCGAAGTCAGCGCCGCGTATACGTCGCAGACTCTTAAAATTCTGGCGCCCAGAGGAATCTGCGTGCCAGCCAGATTCTCCGGATATCCGGAACCGTCATAATTTTCATGATGATATAAAATACTTTCCACCACGAAATCCGAGTAATCATGACGCATCAGAAGCTCATAGCCAAGCCTCGGGTGCATCCGGACATATTTCATCTCCTCGATCTTCAGCGTATCCTCATGGCGTCCGTACAGATAGCCGGATACTCTCAGCTTTCCGATGTCATGTACCATGCCGGCCACTGCCAGCTCATGGCACTGAGTCTCGTACAGTCCCAGGCTTTTCGCCGTATAATAAGCCAGGTTGCTGACTCTGATCCCGTGATTGATTTCCTCTGTGATATCCTCTTCAAAAAAGGAAAGGGGCGTCACCTTGTTCATTCCTGTTTCTATTCCTGTTTCTATTCCTGTTCCAAATCCTGTCTCAGAAAAGGCCGTGAGCCTCCATAAAGCTTCTCTTCCGTTCGATCATCTCATCAATGCGCCCGATATACTGGGCCACATCCTTGACATTTTCCACTCTCTCAATGTGATCGGCGGCAAACACGAACTTGGAAGACGCTCCTGCTCCTGCGGCCAGAATCGTCTGCTTCTCTTCCATAATCAGTATATTGTAAATTCCCGCTTTGTCAACCTTCGCGTAACCTACATTTTCAAAATTGCCTGCCATATTTTTCTGCCGGTAGAGATAATAGGGGTAAGCTCCCTGCTCCACGCAGTACTGATACGTCAGGTCCATAATCTCCTGGCTGTTCTGGAATCCCATCTCCTCATAGGTGTCCCGGAACAGCTTCAGCCGCGCGGCCCTCTTGACCGCCAGAGAATGGACCGTAATGCTGTCCGGATCAAGAGCGCGCAGTTCTTCCATGGTGTGGCGTACATCCTCAATGCCCTCTCCCGGAAGCCCTACAATCAGATCCATATTGATATTGTCAAAGCCGGCCTCCCTCGCCATATGGAAAGCCTGTACGGTCTCTTCCACTGTATGTTTTCTTCCAATCAAATCCAGCGTCTTCTGGTTCATGGTCTGGGGATTGACGGAGATTCTTGTCACCTTATGATCTTTCAAAGCGCGGAGCTTCTCCGGAGACACACTGTCCGGACGTCCCGCTTCTACAGTCAGCTCCTTCAGATACTGCAGATCAAAGTTTTCCTCTATACAGGACAAAAGTCTGTCCAGCTGCGAGGCATTCAGTGTGGTAGGAGTCCCGCCTCCCACATATACTGTATTCAGCTTTCTGCCCGCATAAGCCTTTCCCAGAAAAGAAAGCTCCTTAAACAGCGCCTCCAGATAATCCTCTACCCGCTTTTCCCACAGCTTCATGGGAGATGAAGAAAAAGAACAGTACAGGCAGATGCTTGGGCAGAAGGGAATTCCCACATAAAGGCTGTAGCCGTTTTCGTAATCCAGCCCCTCCAGAACCTCCCGCTCCCGATTGGCGATGGAGATGGCAAGGGCTGCCTTTTCTTTGCTGCAGTCATAAGTCTCCCACATATACCGGGCTATTTCCAGATTGGAATGACCTTCTTCCAGCATGGCCATGGGAATCTTCACCGGCCGGATTCCGGTCAGCGTCCCCCAGGGCAGTGTCTTCCCTGTAAAAGCACAAAGCTTCTGATACAGAAGCTTTTTCAACTGGTTCTTGACCGCCTTTCGATCCGGGTCTTCCACGGAAACCGTACCGCTCTCCCGGCAGATACCATTTTCATAAATTAAAAACCGTATTTCTGCTTCACCAATCTCCGCCTCCATCTTCAGGGGAGAATCTTCTGTAAATGTTTCCTTTTCCCGGACCTGGACCTCCTTACCCGGATAAAAGGCCTGAATCAGTGAGTGGATATCATAGGCAAAGCTCTCATCGTTAATCTTTACTTCTATCATTTTATCAGTTCCTTATAAAAGGATTCCACCGTCTCTCATCGCCGATGGCCGTCTCTTCCTGATGACCCGGATACACTTTCGTCTCGTCGGGAAGGGGCATCAGCTTCTCTGAAATGGAGCGGACCAGGGTTCCCATGCTTCCGCCCGGAAAATCGGTCCGGCCCACGGAGCCGCAGAACAGAGTGTCTCCCGAAAACAGTACGCCTTCCTCTTCGCTGTAATAACAGCAGCCGCCCGGCGTGTGGCCGGGAGTGGACAGCACCCGGAATTTCATGCCTGCCGCTGTAAGCTCCTGGCCGTCCTCTGTCAGGACATCTGCTTTCAGAGACAGCGGCTTCCCGAAAAGCCCTGTGGACAGATTCTGTCCGGGATCTGCAAGCAGTTCTTCCTCTGCCCTGCAGGCATAGACCGGAATTCCCGTCTTCTCCCGAAGCTCCGGCACCGCCATGATGTGATCCCCATGCCCGTGGGTCAGAAATACCGCTTTCAGTGTCAGGCCTTCCTCTGCGGCCTTTTTCAGAATCACATCCGCCCGGTCAGCCGGATCGATCACAATCGTCTCTTTCGTCTCTTCATTTATGACAAAATAGCAGTTGGTCGCCACAGCGCCCAGCACCATACATTCTATCTTCATAGACCCTCCTGCCCTTATCAGCCGGTGGCTCGCTCCACATCCAGCACGCTTTCCACCTGATACAGCTTCTCTGCAATCCGCTGCAGCTCCTCTTTTCCTCCGATATCAAAGGTGACCGAGATCGTGGCGGTTCCCTGCTTGCTGGTCCGCACATTCATACTGGTCATATCGATGCCTCTTTCCGTAAAGATACGGGAGATATCTACCAGAAGCCCTGTCCGGTTGTTGGCATAGATCTTGATCTCCGTAGCGTATTTTTCACCGGACGAAGAAGAACCCACATCCTGCCACTCCGCGTCAATCAGCCGCTGGCGTTCCGACTCCTGCAGATTAATAATATTGACACAGTCGGTCCGGTGAATGGAGACACCGCGGCCTCTGGTCACAAAACCTACGATCTCGTCACCAGGCACCGGGCTGCAGCATTTGGAGAAACGGACCGATACATCCGACAGCCCTTTCACTACAATTCCACTCTTAGACTTGGTCAGCTTCAGCTTGCTGTTCTTGTTTTCTGTGACCGCCTCCATTACCTTTTCATCGGTAATCTCTTTCCGGTGGAGCTTTTCATACTCCTCCACCATCTTATTGATAACCTGGCCTTCCTTCAGTCCTCCGTGTCCGATGGCTGCCAGAACAGAATCCCAGTCGCGGAAGCCATATTTGCGCATGACAGCGTTCTGGAACTCCGGCTTCATGATATTGGCGGTATTGATGGATTTCAGTTTACAGTACTGGGCAAGCATCTCCTTGCCCTTCAGAATATTTTCTTCCTTAAACTGATTCTTAAACCACTGATTGATCTTGTTCTTCGCCTGGGTGCTCTTGACCACATTCAGCCAGTCGCGGCTCGGTCCTCTGGAATTCTGAGAGGTGATAATCTCAATCCGGTCGCCGTTCTGAATCTTATAGTCGATGGTCACCAGCTTTCCGTTGACCCTGGCGCCAATCATCTTATTTCCCACAGCGCTGTGTACGCTGTAGGCAAAATCTATGGGCGTAGAACCGCTGGGCAGCGCCTTGACCTCTCCTGTGGGCGTAAAACAGTATACGCTCTCGGAAAACAGGTCCAGATCGCTTTTCAGCAGATTCATGAATTCTCTGTTGTCAGACATATCCCGCTGCCACTCCAGAATCTGGCGCAGCCAGGTCATCTTCTCTGCCTCCTGCTGATCCACCGGCTTCTTGCCGTCGCTGCTCTCCTTATATTTCCAGTGGGCCGCGATACCGTATTCCGCCGTCTTGTGCATCTCATAGGTACGGATCTGAATCTCAAAAGGCTGGCCGTTTGGTCCAATCAGGGTCGTATGCAGGGACTGATACATATTCGCCTTCGGCATGGCGATATAGTCTTTAAATCGGCCGGGAATCGGCTTATACATCTCATGGATCACGCCCAGGGCCGCATAGCAGTCCTTCACTGTCTCCACAATGATGCGGACCGCGAACAGATCGTAGATCTGATCGAGGGTCTTGTGCTGGTTCACCATTTTCTTGTAAATGCTGAAGAAATGCTTCACACGTCCGTCCACATGAGCCTCAATGCCTGCATTCTTCATGTGCTGCTGTACCTCTGACACAATTTTCTGCACAAAGGCTTCCCGGTCGCTCTTTTTCTCGGCAATCTGTTCCTTCAGATCATAATAAACTTCCGGCTCCAGATATTTCAGCGACAGGTCATCCAGCTCATTTTTCACCTTGGAAATACCAAGCCTCTGGGCGATGGGCGCATAGATGTCCATGGTCTCCCTGGCTTTTTCTTTCTGCTTCTCCGGCTTCATATACTGCAGAGTCCGCATATTGTGCAGACGGTCTGCCAGCTTGATCAGAATGACCCGGATATCCTTCGCCATGGCCAGGAACATCTTACGCAGATTCTCAGCCTGAACCTCAATCTTATCCGCGGAGTAAGACAGCTGGCCCAGTTTCGTGACGCCGTCCACCAGAAGGGCCACTTCATCCCCGAACTCCTGCGCAATCTCCTCCGTGGTCATCACGGTGTCTTCCACCGCGTCATGCAAAAGGCCGGCAACGATAGTCTCTTTATCCAGCTCCAGATCCGCCAGAATAATTGCCACGCAGAGCGGATGAATGATATAGGGCTCTCCGGATTTGCGCAGCTGGCCCTGATGAGCCTCCGACGCAATCTTATAAGCCTTTTCAATCATACTGATGTCGGTAGAAGGATGATATTTGAGCACACTGCTGATCAGCTCTCTGTAAAGCACGTCGGGACTCGTAAAATCCTGCATGGCCTTCACATTCTCATCATCGTGATTTACTTCCATATCCCGGTTTTTCACGCCAATCTTCATCTCTGCCATTCTCAACACCTGCCTTTTGCCGCATTTATAACTTTATCTTTTCCTGCAGTTTCCTTTCCCGGCTCCAGGAAACAGTTCTCCCAGACCGGGGATGCCTGCTGACTTCCTGGTGGCTACTTTCCCTCGTACCGAATCACGGAAGCTACGTCATACTTCTGCAGGCGCTCCCGTCCTTTCAGGCCCGCAAGCTCCATCAGGAAAATAATTTTTACCACTTCGCCTCCCAGAGACTCCACCAGCTCTGCGGCCGCCTGAATCGTTCCGCCTGTGGCAATCAGATCGTCCACCAGCACTACCTTCTGTCCCGGTTTGATGGAATCCCTGTGCATCTCAATCTCCGCGCTGCCGTATTCCAGGTCGTACTCCCTGGACACGGTCTCACAGGGCAGCTTTCCCTTCTTGCGAATCAGCACAAAGGGTTTATGCATGTTATAGGCAATCGGGGCTCCAAACACAAAGCCTCTGGATTCCGCACCCACAATCACATCAAAATCCACGTCCTTTACCAGCTCCTGCATGGAATCAATGGCCAGATGCAGGCCGTCCGCATCCTGCAGCACAGAGGTAATATCCCGGAAAATGATTCCCGGCTCCGGAAAATCCGGAATGCTTCTTACATAGTCTTCCAGTTTTTTCATATCTATAATCCTCTTTTCTTAAGGTTTGCTTTGCTCCCCATTTCCATACAGGCATGCAGCTCCTGCCGGCAGCCGTCATGCAGCTTTCCTGCCGCGCATACCTGTGCACACGTACTATAGTATAGCATGAACGGCCGTATTTGACAAGATTTTCGCTTATCTGCGGGCTTTCCGGCATATCCTGAGGGAAACCGCGCCTGGCAGAGAGCTGTTCACCGCCAGCTCTCTACCACCAGCTGCACGCTGCGCCGTCCCTGGTACTCATTGATTTCCGGATAATACAGAATACAGACATCCTGCTTCCCTTCAATATATGCCAGATTTTCCTGAACGTCTCCAAAGCTTATGGTATCGGCCCTGGTGCCGTCCGGACCTTCCAGCGCCGCTTTCAGCACATTCTGATTTTTCCCGATGATGCGCGCGCTTCTTACCTTCAGATTCGCTGCGGCAAACAGGGGCTTTTCATTGGCTTTCCCAAAGGGCTCCAGAAGCTCCAGCTCCCGGATAATCTGCTCCCCTGCGTAACAGATGGGAAGGACCGCGTCATAGGCAATCTGCGGCGTCAGCTCTTCCTCTGTCAGGGCGCAGTTCTCATTCAGGGCCCTTCGAAGAGGCTCCACGTTTTCCGGCTTCAGCGACAGCCCTGCCGCCATGGGATGGCCGCCGTATTTGGTGAAAAGCTCCCTCACTCTGGTCATCTCATCAAACATGTGGTAGCCCGGAATGGAGCGGCCCGAGCCCTTGACTCCGTCTTCCGCGTCCGTCAATACAAAACAGGGCCTGAAATATTTTTCCCGGATGCGCCCCGCAATGATTCCCGCCAGACTCTCATGGCAGTCCGGAAGGTAGACCACCAGCACCCGGTCCTGTTTCAGATCGGTCTCTTCAATCATCTGGACCGCCTGCTGCGTGCCCTTTACAGTCAGATCCTTGCGGCTGTCGTTGAGCGCCTTCAGATCTCCCGCAAGTTCTTCTGCCTCTGCTTTCGTCTCCGCCCCCAGAAGCTGCAGCGCTCTCCGGGCAGTGTCCAGCCGTCCGCTGGCGTTGATGCAGGGCCCGATGACGAATCCGATGTGATAGGCCGTCAGCTTTTTTCCTTCCAGACCGTTCACAGCCAGAAGCGCCCGGTATCCGGGATTTTTTGTCTGCTCCAGCCGCTTCAGGCCATATTTCACCAGAATCCGGTTCTCCCCTGTCAGGTCCATGATATCTCCCACTGTGGCCACTGCCGCAAATTCCGCCAGATCCAGAAACTCCTCCCGGGGAACTCCTTCCTCCCGGTAGAGCGCTTCCGCCAGACGCCAGGCCACAGCCGCGCCGCACAGCTTTTTAAAGGGATACCGGCAGTCCGGCTGCTTGGGATTTACGATCACATCTGCCGGCGGAAGAATCACCGTCCGGCTTCCATCCGCTTCCTCCTGATAGGGAATGTCATGGTGGTCGGTAACGATCACCGTCATGCCCAGCTCTTTTGCAAAGGCAATCTCCTTTGCCGCCGCGATTCCATTGTCGCAGGTGACGATCGTATCGCCTCCCGCCTTCTTCGCATCCCCTATCAGGTGCTCGTTGATACCGTATCCGTCCTTCATGCGGTCGGGAATTACCGTGTCGGCCTGGGCGCCGCAGCGCCGGAGAGCTGTAATTAAAATATGCGTGGCATTGACGCCGTCGATATCATAATCTCCAATGATGCGGATAGAGGCGCCTTCCCGGATCTTTTCCCGCAGAAGGGATACCGCCTCCCGCATTCCCTTCATCAGATACGGGTCCGCCAGCTCCTCGATGGTACCGCAGAGATATTCCCGGACCTCTGCCTCACTTTCTCCCGCCCGGCTGCGGATCAGACGCATGGCCATGGGGCTTACTGAAAATTTCCGCGCCAGTTCTTCGTTACCGGTGATTTTTGGCGCTTCCACCCATTTTTCTCTCATGGCGCTTTAACCCTGCGCGCATTCTGCGGCTCCGCACTCTGCGCAGGCTTCCCCTGCTTCTTCCTGCAGGCCTTCCGTCTCCGTCCGCATATCTTCCGCTTCTGTCTGCAGTCCTGCGGTGGCTGCCTTGATCATGATGGCGCACTCTACACGCTTTTTCTGCAGCTCGCAGCCGATATCGTAGGCATCGTTGATGGAGCCGTGGAAATTGTAGGAGTTGGCCGCGCAGCCGCCGCTGCAGTAGAACTTGGCAAAGCACTTCTGACATTTTTCCTTTGCGTACACATTGCAGCACTTAAATTCATCCCGCAGCTCTGTATTGGTCACGCCGGAGAAGACATTTCCCATCAGGAACTTCTCATTTCCCACAAACTGGTGGCAGGGGTAAAGATCTCCCCAGGGCGTCACAGCCAGATACTCCGTGCCTGAACCACAGCCTGAAAGCCTCTTGTAGACGCAGGGGCCTCCGGTCAGGTCAATCATGAAATGGAAGAAATTAAAATCATTTTCCTTTCCATGTCGGCGCACCATCTCCGCCGCCAGCTTGTCGTACTGCTCGCAGAGCGCCGGAATGTCCTCTTCCCGGATGGCATAGGGCTCTTCCGGAGCCGCCACCACCGGCTCCACGGAGATCTGCTTGAAGCCCAGATCCGCCAGATGCAGCACGTCCTCGGAAAAATCCAGGTTGTTGCGGGTAAAGGTTCCGCGCACGTAGTAATTGTTCTGATTCCGGCTTTCAGCCAGCTTCTGGAACTTCGGCACGATCAGATCGTAGCTGCCGTGTCCGTTTCGGAAGGGACGCATTTTGTCGTTGACCTCTTTGCGTCCGTCGATACTTAAGACTACGTTGCTCATTTCCCGGTTCACAAACTCCTGAACCTCGTCATTGAGGAGAATGCCGTTGGTAGTCAGGGTGAAACGGAACTTTTTGTCATGAAGCTTCTCCTGCTCCCGGCCATAAGCTACCAGATCTTTTACTACCTGCCAGTTCATCAGAGGTTCGCCTCCGAAGAAATCCACCTCCAGATTTCTTCGGTTTCCGGAATTTGCAATCAGGAAATCCAGAGCCTGTTTTCCCACCTCATAGCTCATCAGAGCCCTGCGGCCATGGTACTCTCCTTCCTCAGCAAAACAATAGCGGCAGGCCAGGTTGCAGTCGTGGGCGATGTGCAGGCAGAGCGCCTTTACCACTGTAGAACGCTTTTTAAAGTCAATCACCTGATCCTTATAGGTATCCTCTGTAAACAGGGTCCCCTGAGCCTTCAGCTCCTCCACGTCATCCAGCGCTTCCCGGATCTCTTCCTCTGTCCAGCGGTCTTTCAGCTGTTCCACAATCTCTTCCCGGGCGCGGCTCTCATAAAGGCCGATTACCTCATAAGCCAGCTCATCCACCACATGGACCGCTCCGCTGTTCACATCCAGTACAATGTAATAACCGTTGTTATAATAACGATGTATCATTTTTTTACTCCTTATGTAAAATATTGCTAAAATATCTTTTTCTCTTCCGTTGTCTGAAACTTTTCTGCTTTCACTCTCCGGACACGCTCTGGGGCGCGGAAGCGCCACACCAGAACAAGGATGCCTCAAAAGCCCTGTAATCATGAGCTTTTGAGACATCCTTGTTCTTCACGCTTCTATCTTCGGATTCTTATTTGTTGTGCTGCTCACACGTCTGATTGCCTACGGTGCAGGATGTCTTGCAGGCAGACTGGCAGGACGTCTGGCACTCACCGCAGCCGCCCTTCTTTAC
>ERZ1643250.2937-NODE-2937-length-12174-cov-11.901560_pt1 | contig 12174 bp, 15 predicted proteins | sample MGYA00579262_ERZ1643250 | MGnify/ENA primary metagenome ERZ1643250 (study PRJEB29033, sample SAMEA4952265) | chicken gut metagenome | biome: Broiler Chicken; feature: Gastrointestinal Tract; material: Caecum | place: Ireland | collected 2018 | study: Broiler...
GCATTAAGTCCAATGATAACTCCTTGCGGTATCTGAGTAAGATTCTTCAAGTAGCCACTCTCACAGTCGAATACATACATCTTCCCATCATTACCACCACAGTACACAAGATACGTTTTACAAGTGTTCTGTCTTCTTACCCACGGGAAACCATTAAGATTTAAGATATTAGTGTTTGCAGCTATTGCGCGTTTTGTGTTGTAGAAATATCCATTTAATTGAATCTCAAAATCTTTCTGAATAACTCTACATTGCGCTTGGTCACTAGACACACCAGGTTCAAAACTAATGTTTACATCGTAGTGATATTCTTCTGCCATACCTGGGTATTCGCCAGGCCCGTATTTAAGACACATATTGGATATTCTAATATCATCAGCGCCACTACCGCTTTTCTCAAATTTGATAGACCACCCTAAGTAAGTATTTTCACCAACTGTATTTTTAGTTTTAATCAAATATCTTTGATTTACAAGACCGCCAGATGATAGCTGAATTTTGCCTAATTGTGGGTAACCCGGGAATCCAATTCCTATCATTCCTTCAGCAACAGACCTTACACTAAAAGTAAAACAAAACTCTTCACCCTGATAGCTAAACTGATTAACAGTCTGATGTTCTTCACCGTCGGATAAATTAATTATACCATTTCTAAAGTTAACACCAAAATAGGTAATAGCACTAGGGTTATAATCAGAAACAAAACTCCATGGATTAATTTGATTCTCACTTAACCCAACCTTCGGGTCGTAGTAATACCCACTCATCATGCAACTAGCAATGGTCTTACCGAGCAACGCATAACCATCATTAGTAAAATGTAAACCGTCTTTATTCATGTACTTGCCAGAGTTAAACTCACTAACACCAGCCGCTTTTGCCATATTGATAATAGGGATACCGCTTACCATAGCACAGTAGTCGAAGTTAGCCTTGTACGTTAACCATGTAACATTACCGAACCACTCATTCCACATTTCGTGGTTAGGCATAAAACTTAACGCAATAACCTGAGTCTTCCCACCTCTACCAGCCTGTAAAGCGTTAAAGATAGCGTTCACTTGACCGTTAAAATAACTCTCATTTAAGCAGTCCAGCCACCCTACAGGTGTCTGCGCCAGAAAGTCATTCACACCAATGTTCACAAAAATGTAGTCATAATTTTGTAACTCATCAGCATGGCTTTTAATCACAGCTAAACAGTCTTTTGCTTTATCACCACTATGACCATAGTTAGTAACAGTACACCCTGTAATCTTTCCAAAAGTAGCAGGGTAGTTATCAGGGCTTTGCTGTCCTCCCGTTCCAACCAGCTCACCATAGGTAAGTGAATCTCCAAAGAAAACAGCACTCTTACCATTCAACCATAAACCTTCAAGCTTACTAACCCTGTTACCCTGAGCGGTAATATTTGTTGTGTTATTATTTACCTTTTCGTTTAAATCACCAAAGATTTCCTGATTAATAAGCTTATCAAAAGTCCCGTCTTTCACCATTTCATCTAACTTATCATCAATCATCTTTTGGAAATCCTGCGTGTCTACCCAGTTTTCAATCCAGTTTTTTAACTGCTGGAAAGCTTCGTTCAGTTCATTCTCATTGCTAATAACTTCATTAAGCTTCGTTACAACCTTACACAATAACTCATAGTAACTTAATGAATCGTCATAAACCAACGGTAAAACCTTCTGGCACCAGAATCTAAATGGTCTTATATTATTCACAGTTTTGTCCTCCTACCATAAATTAAAAAACAGGTCGTTAAGTTCATCAATTATCATCATGTCAATATTAATAAAAGAATCCCTTAATTCCATAATCATTTTGGCATAACTCTGTGTACCTCTTTTACCCATAACGTGTTCAGCATAATCCTGTGTATTATTCATAACACGTTTAGTGTTTTCTGTGTCTTTTCCCTTATTATTTACATTGCCTGTATTTTCAATAGTCTGTGTTCCTGTATTGTTGATATCCTGACTACCAGTGTTGCTAAGTAAGTCATTACCGTTAGTTTCGGTTTGCTGTGTGCCAGTATTATCCCGTGTTCCGGTATCTGTTATCTTCCTAGCGTTAGTCAGATAAGTTTCACTTTCAACCCCGGTTAAAGCACCCTGTGGGGTATCACTGTATAAATCATATCTAGTTCCACTGGTATTCTCATGGAGGTTATCTGTTCTTGTCTGTTCAGAATTGTAAGTTTTGTTAGCCTGTAAGTTGTCGATTCTTTTACTGTTTAAATCGTCAGTTCTTTTGCTCTGTAAATCGTCTGTTCTGGTGTAATCACTCTCTGTCTCTCTACCGCTCTCTTCACCTTCATCAGTCTTCCTATTACCCTCAGTTTTATAATCAGTATCATACAACGGATTAAACTCCAATAACGTACTTTTATACAACTGATTATAATAAGACATAATCTCCGCCATTCTCTGGTTTAACCACAATTTCCAAAGTCCAGCGGTTTCAGCGCCAATCTCTCTTGTGTAAAAGTGTTTCAAGATTTTCTTACAAAGAATCGGTCTATATTCCTCGTCATAAATTTCCCAGTCACCTGAATCAAAAATCTTGTCCCAGCTTTTATCCAGCACCTCATCAACCTTACTGTAACCTACACTCTCAGTCAATCCTGCTTCTGTCTCACAGATAAACCTAACCTCAGTCGTATACTTACTCACTAGGTTCACCCCCTTCCGGTTCTGGTTCACCTTCTGTAGTATCGTTCAGGTCTAAATCCTCTCTGTAATCCACAGAAATATTCAGCCCAAACATTCTATTAATTTCATCAGCGGCTTTCCTTCTCATTTCCAGCCTACTGTACCTGCTACTTACAGTACCCCCTTGATTCCTCTGTACCTCATCAGTAATCATACGTTCCTTCTTAACTATATTGACGTTACTGATACCTAAATAAGTCAAAGCTTCATTCCATATCTGGGTTTTCAGTTCATATAACCTGTCAGAGATATATGGTGCGTCTGTCTTGATAGCTTTCAGAGCGTTGATGTCAAGATTCTTGTCACCAAAAATAACAGGCGAATTACCATCATACTCTTTATACAGGTTCAATAATGTTAATCTCTGTTGTTCATTTCCCTGAACCAGCACTGGTGTTTTCTGCGCTCTGACATTAACATCAATAATCCGGTCAATTTCACTCAACCTTCTGGCATACATATTAATGTCAGCGGAACTCGGCAATCTTAAATAGTTATTCCAGATTACCACAGAATCACTTAATGTTAAGTCATGTGAGTAACCGTTATACCTACTATAAGCTTTCCTATTAAGCGGATTACCATAAACATCATAAGCTCCGGTAAAAGCAACTGATAAAGCTAAGACACCGATAACATCATCTCTGAACCAGATTGCAGACCCATTCTCATACAACTGTAATTCCAAATACCTCACGTCAATAGTATCCGGAACATTGTTCCACTGGAACATACTTAAACTTAATTCTTTCAGTCTGCTTCTGTACTGATAAAACGTATAGTTATTAGCCTTAGCAGACTGACTGAAATTAGTTCTTTTTCTCCCCATTCTATCACCTCCTAGTTTGGAGAATTGTCAAGACTGTAGTTTCCAATCTCATTACCGTTTTTCCAGAATGTGATACCACCATCAAATATCTGACATATTTTTCTCATATCGTCACACGGCACACTTCCACTCACAGTACAACCGACTGTCTTGATATAATTCCAGTGTGGCCTTGAACTAATGTTAGGAACTCCTATTGCGTGTATGGCATAACCATACCGTGTGAAGAAATCGTCAATCATTTCAGCGTACTGCTGAGTAATTGACATTCTACCCACCCAGAAATCTTGCCTTCTGGAACTACAGTTTACATTTCCAGTGTTGATACTACCCTTCATCACATCAGCGGCTATACTAGCTTTATACCCCTGAGTAAGAAGACCGGTAATATTATTGATAGCATTTTGCTGTATTAACGGCTCAACACCTGAACCCCCACCACTCATAGGAATATTAGAGTGAAGATACTGAGGAGCTAAAGCAGTTGTTGTAGCAACACCCACTCCAGCAATGCCAGCACCAATACCCGGTATGAACATAGCACCAGCTCCGATAGCTGTACCGATAAGTGAAGTCGCTATAGGTAAAGCGTTCTGTGCAATCCACGCTTGGAAACTATCCACATTCCAACTACACAGAGGGTAATTTGTGAGGGATAAGCTTTCAGTGTTTAAAGCTCCATACTCTTCCTCACCCCCTTGTATTTCGACTTTAGGCACATTTTTGTAACCAGCCGGGTAACACACAGCTTTTACTGGCTGAGTGATTGAGCCGTAAATTTTTAACCTAGGAGTATGCCCCTCAAAAAACTCATACCGTAAAGACAACGATTCGCCGCTTGCGTTGTCAACGTGTAAGTAGTTATACGGATAAGTATATAACTTATTGTTTTTTGGTAAGTGGTGGTCGATTTGGTCGCCTGCTTTAATGGGGTCAAGTTCCACAATTTTTCTGAGGTTTACACCGCTAATATCTGGGATATCATATCCACCTGTAAGGTCTGCTCCCGGAAGAAACGCAACAGGCATTGTGTATATGGTAACAACATTATCCATTTTTTGAACAAAAGTTGCAAGATAATCGTTTATTCCCTGTGTATCGTCATAGTAGAACGCTCTCAGAGAAAGACCTCCGTATATACCGCCATAGTTTTTTCCGGATACAGTATTACCGTCTGTGTCGATAGTACCAACAACCACGCAAAGTTCGTCTATTTCTGCTGGGTGTGAGTATTCACCGTTTAGAACATATTCTCCACATTCCACAGGCTCAGGGGTAATGTTCTGCCCCGTCACGTCTGTAACTGTATGATTCCTTTCAATAAAACACTGGTCAAGTGTAAAATCAAACAACCATGTCTGCATAACATCAATTTCAAACTGAATCTCTGAACACTCGTTGTTGATATACTCAACAGACTTAATGAAAGCATAGAACCACTTCTGTCCAAAGTTGATGTTACGGAACATCATATAGTTACAGTCATACAAGTTATCTGCCACTATACCAACCCTAGCATAACCTCTTCTCACTCTCTGATAAGAATAAGAGGCAAGGTCATACTTAGTAAGGTTTGAGAAATAGTTGAACTGAGATGAATCGTCTTCAAAGTATATTGTGTGGTCATATGTTGTATCAAGTGGTACGTTGTGTAAAAGTTTTATGTTTGTGCTAGGTTCTATATACATTATAACACCCTCTTAAGAATTTAACCATGTCTTTATTGAGTTTCTTTCTTCATCTGTAAGAGCTTCAACAATAAGTCCTCCCCACTGCGCCTTCTTACCTGTAAGAAGATTAACGATAAAACCTTTTAATGTAGTTTCCCTTATATTTAAGTTATTCAAAGCATTTGTTCTTTCTTTTTGTGAACTAAAAGTCAGGTTTTTTGAACCATTTCTTATATTCTCACCAACCGTAGGGTGTTCTTTCCCAGAAATATCTACTCTATCATTTGGATATTGAACTTGACTCATACTATTCATAAGGGTGGGTATTTAGCCCACCCTCTTCCTCCTTTCTATATCATCCCTTATTAAGTGTAACAGTACTACCAACATTAGCCGTGTTTCCCTTAATGGTAGACGTTGCTGTATACTGAGTTCCCTGAATATCTACAACCAGAGTGATAGCTGTAGTTGTCTGATTAGCAGGAACAAGTAACGCACCATAAGGCTGAACACCAATACCAGCCTGTGTAAGAGCCTGAGTCTGAACAAACCTCACGTCCATAGGTTTTAATGTTGGGTCTGCAACATTAACACCTAAAGCTAACGTAATCGCTTCTGTAGATACATCTTTTCCGGTAATCTGAACGGTCAGGCTTTCAGGGAGAGTAGTTGTAGCCGTATCCAGACAGAACACAACAGCGTTGCTGAATGGGCTGTAAGAAACAGTTTTCCATGTATGGTAGAAGTAATTCCAGTACAAACCACTGGAAACATAAGTCTCAGTCATACGAGCAAGGTTATCATAAACCTGAAACCAGTTCTCATCAACGATAATAGCCTTTACATCATCAAGCAGGTTAAGCTCATCACTTGTTACCTCTTCAACACCGTCACTGTTTGCACGGATAGTATCGAATCTCTCATTGTCAAAGGAAGTCCAATCATCAATCAGGAACAGGCTACCCATGAAATCAGCCTTTTCCATGTTGAAAGCGGCGGCTAATACATCAACATCAAAATCAGCGTTAAACTGAGCGTCCATGAAAATAATCTGACGGTTTCTCGGTGTAACAGTTTTCACACCTCTCTCATTGTATTTACCTGACATAAATGTCAACTTGTTAGAAGTACCTCTGAAAGCCTTAGCGGCGGCAGACAGGTCTGTACCGTTACCAATCGGAACTGGATAGAAAGAACCTTTGCTGATAGATTTAATCAGCAGGTATTTAAACAGTAGGAACTCGTCATATTCTGCGGCTGTGTACACCTGATTTACGATGTCTGCGATAAGATTGCTTACCCCTTCTGTGTTAAGAAAAGCCTGTTTTAAATCCTGATCCTGAATCGTAATGGGATACATAACTCTCCAGTTCATCACATGGAAAGCGCTCTGTACGTCTGGGAGGGTTCTTTTCAGTTCCCGGCTTGCCGCTTTCTCAGGGTTGAACTCTACAACGTTTGCAATTTTTACAAATATTTCTTCAACGGATTCGCCGTATTCCAGATAGCCTTTTTTCAGTCTTGAATAAGGGTTGTTAAATGTTGCACTGGTAATTCTCACCATTGCAATACGGTTAACCAAAGCATTTAAAAACTGGTTAGCAAAAGCTGGTGTTCCGTAGATAATTTCACCAACTTTAGGAATATCGCTTGAGTTAGTGATTTCAGGGACGCTTGCCTGATAATCTGCCGTTGCGTTCTGACGAATAACATTTAAAATGTCAATCGTTGAAGCATTGAGCGTTGAAACTGCAATTCTGTGTGCCATAAAATTAATTCTCCTTTTTAAATAATTCTTCAAAAGTTCTAGGCCGCTTATCCTCTTCGTCAGGTTCATCTGGGTCTTCATCCTGAGAAGGGTTGTTGCTGCCCTTCATAAAACGTTCTGTATATTTCTTTTTCCATGCTTTGTCGTTTTCTTCGTATTTTGTTTTCCAGTCATCTTTTGTTTTTTCTTCAAAATCTGCAACAGTATCAGTTAAATCTTCCATAAAAGCGATACCGTTGTCGTCTGGCTCTTCGCCAATTATTGCTGACAAACTGTTTAATAATTCTTCTCTACTTCTTACACCCATTTTATTTACCTCAATAATATTTAAGCCATAACCATATTGGTTTCTTTCTTTTTCGGTGTGATGGTGTTCCTCCACCTCCACCCCCTGCTGTTATCATACGATATAGCATTACAGCGTTATTTAACTTTTGCTCGTCTGTACAATAGAAGTTTCCTATATACCAGCTATCTATAGCCGTATTATTTGCGTTAGCTTGTATATAGTCAAACACACGTTGCGCATACTCATACCTTTGTTGGTGCTGAGTAGTTGTGTAAATACCTTCCCACCCTCTTAGGAAAGCTCCTGTTAACTCATAAAGGTCTGTACTGTTAGAATTTAGAAAGTCCTGTAGATTGTCATACATAGCGGCCGCTCCTGTAGAATACCAAACGTTTTCATAGATTAAAAATTCAAACTGCCCGTTGGGGGAATCATACGGGTATCCGTTTTGCTCTAACCATTCAGCGAGTGCGGTTCTTCGGTAAGTACCATACTGGGGAGCATTTGTCCACTGACCTAAACCGTATCCACCATAAACATTATCGTCTTTTAAATCTACCACTTTAAGACTTTCATAAATTCCAGGATTGACACCTGATTCCTGCCACCAGTTGCCAGCGATTGCAGATATAACATACATACTATAACCGTAACCACTAGCCCCACCTTCACCATATCTAAACAGTCTAGGGAATCGGCTGTAAGTAGATACATAGTCCGGGTTTCCTGAGCTAGAACCAATACTGACCTGATATTCCAACGGTGCGTTTGAAGTGTGTGCACCCATGCATATTCCGCCACCAACACCAACTGTCTGGTATACCATTTCTGTGTGACCGCTGGATAGGGCGATATCTCCAGGTAGCCACACATCATGAGAATCAACCTCATGAAAACCTAAGTCCAGCAAAGCCTGCGGCATTGTGTATGTGGTGAACGCATTATAGTTGGGTGCATATGAGGGTGTTTGAAAATCACCATTTAACAAGGAATAATTCATAAGTGACGAACAATCGTAGTAAGTGATACCACCCACTGTCTGTTGATTTCTATAACTCTGCGAATAGCCGATATTTGGTGCATTACACGTTTGTACACACCATGAATATGCCTTGTTAATATCTGGCATTACTTCTGTACAGCACCATTGCAGGCCTGAATCAGCCTGATGTGATATGGTGCTGACGTTTCAAAGATGTAAGAAGGGATTTCCTTTCCATAGCAGTCTTTATAAATTCTGTTCAGAATTACAATCTGGTCTGGGTGCGTCAGTTTCCTAACTTCTTTTCCGTTGAACCAGTATACATCATTGTTGCCTTTTACTTTATAGAAGCACATCATTCTGTCCACCTCCCTTACATCTACAACAGCGTTAATCCTTTTGTTCAGTTCAGAGATGATATAATCCTGCAATGCTGTTCCATCACCATGCAGTTCTACAGACCTGTGCGGACAAGCTGTAGCTGAGAACTGTTTGTGTATTCTAACAGTGTTTCTGTTTGGTGTAAGACCATATGTCTTAAACCATTCTGCTGTTAAATCAAAGGTTCTCTGTTCGTTTTTTAAGAACTGTGCTTCATCCCCCGTTGACTGACAGATTTCAACAGAAAGAAAATTACTGTTACCATAACTGTTCCCACAGTGCCACGCTTTGTAGTCCAAATCTTCTGCCTGAACTTCTCCGTCTGAGCATACATACAAGTGAGCAAACCCGTTGGCAGGATTTATACCCGGCAACCAGTTTTCATAGTGCGCTTTGTTGCAACTGTTACCTCCTGCGTCATTATGATAGCACACCCCTAACGGTTTTCCCACTCTTCTACCTGCTACACCATTGAAGATTGACATTACTTATCACTCTCCATTCCAGCTGCTAACTCTTCTGGTGTTGTTTCTTCTACACCTTTAAGTTCTTCGTTCATTCCCTTTCACCTCCTGTTAAGTGAAATAAATCTTTGAGCTTTTCCGGGACAAGGTCTGTATTAATCTTACAGATATTTTCAACGATTGATGTTATTTCTGTGAGTGCCACATAAAGTACTATAATAGGAAGTAATGAAACACCAATGCTAAGACTGATTGAATCACCCTGTGTGTCGATTAGCCACGCAAGTAAGTAACAAAAAATGAAACCTACTTTTTTGAATAAACCGTCACGCAGTTTAGAACTCTGAATATCTTTGTTTTTCACACCTGCAATAATACCTGTTACCATGTCTAGTGCGTTAAATACTAACGCAATTACTACCTGATAAATTGCTATCTTCTTTCCCTCCCTTCTAAAATAGATTATAACACAAAAATTGTTTTAATACAATATTTATGAATTATAATATAAAACTTGTTTTATTCCAAAATTTATGTTATAATTAAATAGAGGTGAAGAAATGAGTTATTATGACGGAACTAAACTGTTGTCAATGAAAGATATCAATGGTAAGACACCTGAAATATTCATGTGCACATCAAACCGTACTGGCGGAAAGACAACATACTTTGGTAGGTTAGCAGTAAATAAATTTTTGAAATATCAGAAAAAATTTGGATTGACTTATCGGTTCAACTATGAGCTTGATGATATCTGCGATAAATTCTATAAAGATATCGGAAGCTTGTTCTTTAATGGGTATGAAATGACAACTAAGAGGAAGGCAAGCGGTTTATTTCATGAATTGTACTTAAATGATGTGAGTTGTGGTTATGCCTTTGCTCTGAATGGTGCTGACCAGATTAAGAAGTACAGCCACTTATTCAGTGATGTTGATATCATGTTGTTTGACGAATTTCAGAGTGAGACTAACCACTATTGTCCTGATGAGGTTAAGAAGTTTATCAGTCTTCATACCTCAGTTGCCAGAGGTCAGGGAAAACAGGTTAGATATGTTCCTGTGTATATGATGAGCAACCCTGTTAGTATCATCAACCCATACTATGTTGCAATGGGTATCAGCAACAGACTGAAAGATGATACGAAATTTTTAAGAGGAGATGGTTTTGTTCTTGAACAGGGATTCAATGAATCAGCTTCTGTTGCTCAGAAAGAAAGTGGTTTCAATCGTGCCTTTGCTGGAAATGAATATGTAGCTTATTCCAGTGAAGCTGTGTACCTGAACGACAGCAAAGCATTTATCGACAGACCTGTCGGCAACAGCAGATATATCTGTACACTTAGATATCATGGGGTTGATTATGGTGTGAAGGAATATTCTGAACTTGGTATTATCTACTGTGATGATAAAGCAGACAGGACTTTCAGAACCAGAATAACTGTAACAACAGAAGACCACAACATTAATTATGTGATGTTAAAAAGAAATGACTTCTTTCTGTCTAACCTTAGAGTGTTATTTGAAAGAGGGTGTTTCAGATTTAAAGACCTGAGATGTAAAGAAGCTGTGTTAACTGCTTTGAGCTATTAAAGGTATCTACCATGCTTTCATTTATTATCTATACCCGGGTTGCACGTCTGAAATTATGGCGCCGGGATAGAAGCTGGTCTTGCTCGCCGGGGTAAGTGTTGTATGGTTAAAGATATATAATAAAAGACACCAGTATGTAGTGTATGCTCATACTGGTGTCTTTTTAATGCTTATCTAATTAAATCAACCGCTATTAATATAGTGTTATTAACAGTTTTTATTTCAGTGACTTTTAATTTCTCAGGGTATATCACATCCCTCCAAACATCAGAACGTTTTCCTTTAACTTCGTCATAGACATTACTATCTTTTTTAATAAGTGAAGGTCTTTCATAACTAACTATAACGGGTTGGTCTGGTAATATTAGTTTCAATACCTCTCTTAAATCCATTCAATTCACCCCCCTCAACAAGTGTATTGCGCAACCATTTTCAAGTTTAATCTTGTAACGATTCATGTTTTCGTCTACAAGATTATATATCATTCCTCCGTTAGTATTCACACTCAGAATGTGGGTGTACGTTTTACTAACGTTTTTGTTTCTATTTTCGACAATTACTCTGAACATTATGCACCTCTTTATTGCTTGATATTATCACAGGCTTATTCAGTCTTTTAGCATATTCTATCTCATATGTTGTTCCGTTGCCTAATAGTCCGTTTGGTTTAGTGACAACTACCACCCTATCACACCATTCTATGTTGTCAAAACACTTAGCAACACACTCAGCAAAAGATTTATTATTTTCAAGTTTAACACATTTAACTAAATCTCCATGCTCTGATAAAATATGTGACAACCTAGTTATATCTAAAATGTTTGATAGACTGCCTATCACATAAGTTTTCATTAATTACCTCCTGTACTTCCAAAACCTCCACGGTCTTTGTTACCTAAGCTTGCTACAGCTTCAAACACAATAGGAGGCTGGTTCCTCTGGATTCTGAACTGACATATACGCTCGTCAAACGGTATTGTGATATCCTTTGTAGCCAGAACGGGTAACTTCCATTCATCATTATCGCCGTTGTAGGTATAGTCTATAATACCTATACCATTGGTCTGAATCAGCCCGTACTTTCCGAACAGTGATGAGCGTGGTGCTACTATAGCTTCGTACTCTTTTGGTAACTCCATGCAGACACCTAAAGGAATCATATAGAAATCACCTTTTTTCAGTGTTACTGCTTCGGCGCAACGCAGGTCGATCCAGTCTCCTACTTGAATCTTCTGTATTGGTGTAATAGGCTTTAAGTATTTAATCTTGATTGTTTTCATATTCATCATTCCTTTCTATTGTTATTTTGATTTCCCCTTCTTTAACAATATATTCTTTACACTCGTCGTGCCTAAGCAAGTAACGAATACCGTTCCTAACCTTTGTAGCTATTTTCTGCCAGCTTGTAAATTTACTCGTCATCTTCTTCGTCCTCCCACTTAATTGTTCTATCTGCCAGCCACCAGGCTAAACATACTACAGCTC
>ERZ1643250.2939-NODE-2939-length-12170-cov-28.333388_pt1 | contig 12170 bp, 5 predicted proteins | sample MGYA00579262_ERZ1643250 | MGnify/ENA primary metagenome ERZ1643250 (study PRJEB29033, sample SAMEA4952265) | chicken gut metagenome | biome: Broiler Chicken; feature: Gastrointestinal Tract; material: Caecum | place: Ireland | collected 2018 | study: Broiler...
GCACGAGCTGGTTAAAAGTAGGCATTTCTTTTCTCCTTTCTTCACGTATTCACGCTTGTTTTGCGGCAGGCACTGCCTTACGGCCGAACTTTGCCGCGCAAACTCACGCATTTGTTATTTTATAGGAAAGAACCTGCGTTGTCAAGAGTATTGCCAAAAAAAACGCAGAAAAATCGTGCAAAACGGAGATTTTTTCTGTTGCGTTCAAAAATTATACAGTAAGACTCGTTTTGTCTGCTTTCTTATGGCCTCCATTATATATAAAGGCTGAAACTGTGGTTCTTATATGGTTATGCTCTGCCGCTGTAATAGCGACCCAAAAGCCGCCTGCCTGTTCCGAGTTTAAATGATGTATATTTTCATTATTAGGAGAATGCCCTTTTGAGATCTTTTATGCGAGAAGGCTTTCACAATGTTTTCATACATATACTGCGAAATGCACTTATAATCGTGCCTGCATATCGATTTGTTTGTTAATAATGCACAAATATAGAGCCTGATTTTTTCTGATTAAGTCTTGCAATTCTATTGCACATTTCCATTTGCTTTGTTATAATCAAAGCGTAGAAGCTCCTTACCCGGGAGCGTCAAAATTAAGGAGGTATCAATTATGAAAAAACTGCTCGCGTTCCTGCTTTCCGTATGCATGGTTTCTGTTTTTGCTGTACCGGCTTTTGCCGATGCCAACAGTGATTACATTGCTGCCGTCAAAGCCTATCAGGCACAGGTAGCCGCCAAAGAAGCCGCATACACCGCTGCCGTGCAGGCCGCCGCACAGCAAGCTCAGGCAAAAGCCGATGCCGAATGCCTTGCCGTAATTGCTGCTGGTAAGGCCGCACAGGCCAAGGCAGATGCCGATGTTGCTGCTGTTATCGCAGCTGGCAAGGCTACCCAGGCCGCTGCCGACCAGCGTGAAGCCGCCTATGCTGCTGCTGTAAAATCGTACCAGCAGCAGGTAGCCGCCAAGGAAGCTGCTTATACCGCCGCTGTTATGGCCGCTGCGAAAGACGCCCAGGCGAAAGCTGACGCTGATGTCGCTGCCGTGATCGCCGCTGGTAAGGCCGCGCAGGCCAAGGCCGACGCTGATGTTGCTGCCGTGATCGTTGCCGGTAAGGCCGCTCAGGCTGCTGCCGATCAGCGTGAAGCTGCTTACGCCGCTGCCGTCAAGAATTATCAGGCGCAGATCGCCGCTAAGGAAGCTGCTTATATCGCCGCTGTTCTTGGCCAGTAATATGTTGATTTGGTTTCCCTGAGCCAGATCAGACAATACTTACAACGAATAAAATCCCCCGCAGGATCTCCTGCGGGGGATTTTTATTTAGACTGATTTACTGCAGTTTGGCGAGCGTAGCTTCCGCGTCATCCAGAATCCGTTCGAATTTTTCCAGTGCTGCATCTACCGGCGCCGGCGTTGCCAGATCTACACCGGCATGGCGCAGCTCATCCAGCGGATAAGCACTGCCGCCCATGGACAAGAACTCGCGGTACCGCTGCACCGCAGGCTGGCCTTCTTTCAGAATACCTTCCGAAAGTGCCACCGCCGTGGAATAACCGGTTGCATACTTGTACACATAGAAGGGACGATAGAAGTGCGGAATCCGTGCCCACTCATACTGGACTTCCTCATCCATTACCAGTTCCGGACCGAAGTAATCCTCTACCAGACGCTTATACAAGGCGTTGAGTGTCGACGGGTTGAGCGCCTCACCCCGTTCTGCCATGGCGTGAGCATCCCGTTCAAATTCCGCGAACATAGCCTGACGATAAACCGTTCCTTTGAAGTTCTCCAGATACTGATTCAAGAGGTACAGCCGCATCTTCGGGTCCTGCTCTTTTTCCAGAAGCTGTTCGATCAGCAGGTTCTCGTTGACAGTGGAAGCAACCTCGGCTACAAACAGCGTATAATCTGCGTACTGAGGCGGCTGATGGCGGTTGGAATGCCAGGTATGCATGCTGTGGCCCATCTCATGCGCCAGCGTGGAAACGCTGTCCAGCGTGCCCGTATAGTTGGTAAGAATATAGGGGTTAGAGTCATAGGTGCCGGAAGAATAGGCGCCGCCGCTCTTGCCCTTGTTGGGGTAAACATCGATCCAACGGTCAGCAAAAGCCTGGCGAACCAGTGCACAATAATCTTCACCCAAAGGGGCCACCGCATCCAGCACCATCTGCTGCGCCTGTTCGTAGGTATAGTGGACTTTGACTTCCTCTACCAGCGGGGCATACACATCGTAGTAATGCAGATCCTCGACGCCCAGGATCTTCTTACGCAGCGCCACATAGCGATACATGGCCGGCATGTGCTTACGAACGGTGGCAATCAGATTGTCGTACACTTCGGCAGGGATGTTCTCCCCTGCCATGGACATAGCGCGGGAAGAATCGTAATGACGGAGCGCCGCCTCTGCCGTAGCTGCCTTCACCGCACCTGCGTACGACGAAGCAAAAGTGTTGATATGCTGGCGATAGCCTTTGTAATAGCTCTGGAAGGCATTTTTGCGCAGCGTGCGGTCCGTAGACATCTGCAGGGTGATATAGTTGGAACCGGTCACTTCCACCGTATTGCCATTGCCATCCTGTACCGCATCAAACACCATGTCGGCATCCTGCAGATTGTCTGCAATTTCTGCGGGAGCTCCCAAGGCCTCACTCAGCGTCGCCAACACTTTTTCTTCCGGTGCACTCAACGTATGAGGTTTCTGGCGAAGCAGATTCTCCATTGTGAACTTGTGATCTGCCAGCTGTTCATCTTCCACAATTGCTTTGAGCGTTTCTTCCGGCAGAGAGAGAATTTCCGGTTCCGCAAAGGACATGGTGGCCAAAGCCTGTGCATATTTTGCGGTAACGCGGGCATACATGCTCTGCCCTGCTTCTGCACGGGTATCCTCACTGCGCCGCAGAGAAGCGTAACCATACAGATTGGACAGCTTACGGATAAAATCCGTGCTGGCGTCCAGATAAGCCCCAATGGAAACCGCATCTTTCAAGGTACCGGCAAAAGCGGACAACCCCTGAATTCGCTCATCCATGGTGGCAAAGTCGGCTTCCCATGCTGCATCATCACGGTACATCGGCGTCAGGTCCCACTGATACTGCGGGTCAATTTCGCTGCGCTCTTTGAGTACTTCCATCTCAGACATAAAGTCCTCCTTATTTACACAAAATTTCTTGCCATTCCGCAGGTTTGAACCCTACGAGAACAAAATCGTCATCAATCAGCAGCGGGCGTTTCACCAACATGCCATCCGTTGCCAGCAGCTTCAGCTGCTCCTCTTCCGGCATAACCGGCAGCTTGTCTTTCAACCCCAAGGATTTATAGGCAAGACCACTGGTGTTGAAAAAACGTTTGAGCGGCAAACCGCTGCGTGCGTACCAGGTACGCAGTTCTTCTTCCGAAGGATTTTCTTCTTTAATATGCCGCGTTTCATACGCAATGTTGTGCTCATCCAGCCATTTTTTGGCTTTCTGACAAGTGGAACACGGTGGATACTGTAAAAATACCACAGAATCACTTCCCTTCTGTTTCCTGACTCCAGTATTATCAATTATACCCAATTCCCTATACAGCGTCAACCAACACAAAAATCCCCGCCACATCCGTGACGGGGATTTTTTATAATCAATTAATGGTCGTAGGCAGCTTCAGCAGCATCGCGGGCGATTTCTGCCTCTTCGAGCTCCTTCTCCACTTCCGGCAGACCAGTACCGGCGGGGATCAGCTTACCAATGATGACGTTTTCCTTCAAACCGGCCAACGGGTCAGTCTTACCACGGATGGCAGCCTCGGTCAGGACACGGGTAGTCTCCTGGAAGGAAGCAGCGGACAGGAAGGAATCGGTCGCCAAGCTGGACTTGGTGATACCCAGCAGCACCTGGCTGGCCTGGACCAGCTTCAGATCGGTCTCACCGGCATCGATGCGGGCCTGGATTTCCTCGTTCTTGATCATCACATCGCGGCGGTTGACCGTGCTGCCAACGATAAAGTCGCTGGAACCGGCATCCTCAATGCGGACCTTGCGCATCATCTGACGCACGATAACTTCGATATGCTTATCGTTGATATCAACGCCCTGCAGACGGTAAACCTTCTGAACTTCGCTGATCAGATAGTTCTGGGTTGCGATGGGACCCTGAATTGCCAGAATATCCTGCGGATATGCATGGCCTTCGGTCAGCAGCGCGCCCTTCTGGACTTCGTCGCCTTCCATAACCTTCAGACGCTGACCGAACGGGATCAGGTAGCTCTTGGTGATGGGAGCGCCGTTGTCATCAAAGCCGTTGATTTCGGCATGGCGGCTCTTCTTGGTATCGTCGATATGAACGGTACCGGCGATCTCGCTCATGATGGCCATAGCCTTGGGACGGCGGCTTTCGAACAATTCCTCAACACGGGGAAGACCCTGGGTAATATCTTCAGCCGATGCAATACCACCGGTATGGAAGGTACGCATGGTCAGCTGAGTACCGGGTTCACCGATGGACTCAGCAGCGATGATACCAACGCTCTCGCCGACCTTGACGCATTCGCCGTTGGACATGTTGGAGCCGTAGCAGCGAGCGCAGACGCCCACGTGCGCACGGCAGGTCATGACGGAGCGAATCTCCAGTTCGGTAATGCCGGCATTGGCGATCTTCTCGGCATCGAACATATCCATCATCTTGTCCTTGCTGACCAGCAGTTCGCCGGTGTTCGGATCGTAGACGTCATGCAGAGCATAACGGCCGTTCAAACGCTCCTTGAAGGACTCGACAACAGAGTTGCCCTCGCTGATCTCGCGGACCCAGATACCCTCGGTAGCATGGCAGTCTTCCTCTCGGATGATCACTTCCTGAGAAACGTCAACCAGGCGGCGGGTCAGGTAACCGGAGTCGGCGGTACGAAGCGCGGTATCGGCCAAGCCTTTACGGGCGCCTCGAGAAGAGATGAAGTATTCCAAGATGTTCAGGCCTTCACGGTAGTTAGCGCGGATAGGCATTTCCAGCGTCTTACCGGCTGTATTTGCCAACAGGCCGCGCATACCGGCCAACTGCTTGATCTGGTCCATAGAACCACGAGCACCAGAGTCGGACATCATATAGATGGGGTTACGCTGGTGGTTGGTACGCAGGTTGTTGCCCAAAGCCTCGGAAACCTGCTCCGTGGCCTGCTGCCAGATAGCAACGGTGCTGCGATAACGTTCCTCGTCCGAAATAAGACCGCGGTTGAAGTTCTTCATGACCTTCTCGATCTTCTTGTCGGCCGCTGTCAGAATCTCCGGCTTTTCTTCGGGGATAATAGCATCGGGAACGGCAACCGTAATGGCAGACAGCGTGGAGTACTTATAGCCCTGTGCCTTGATGGCATCCAGCATCACGGCGCAAGCCTTGGTGCCATGCTTGGTCAGGCAGCGGCTGATGATGTCGGGCAGACCCTTTTTGGTCAGCTTGTCGGACTTGCCGCCGGAAGCGATCTTGAGGGTGCGGGGGTTCATCTCGTAATCGAACTTGTGCTCGGGGTCGGTGCGATCTACGTAGCCCAGGTCCTGAGGAATGGGGCTGTTGAAGATGATCTGGCCCATGGTAGTATCCACCAGAGCGCTCTCCTCTACCCCGTTGAAGGTCATGGTGCGGCGTACCTTGATGGGAGCCTGCAGCGTGATCAGACCTTCGGAGTAAGCCATCATGGCTTCGTTTTCGTCGCGGAAAATCTTGCCATGGCCCTTATCGTCAGGGTTGACCAGGGTCAGGTAGTAGCTGCCCAGGATCATATCCTGCGTAGGCACGGTAACGGGTTCACCGTCAGAGGGCTTCAGCAGATTGCCGGAAGCCAGCATCAGCATCTTGGCCTCGCGCTGTGCCTCGGTGGACAGCGGCAGATGGACAGCCATCTGGTCACCGTCGAAGTCGGCGTTGAAGGGGGTGCAGACCAGGGGGTGCAGCTTAATGGCGCGGCCCTCGACCAGCACCGGCTCAAAGGCCTGGATGCCCAGACGGTGCAGCGTAGGTGCACGGTTCAGCAGAACCGGGTGGCCCTTGATGACGGTTTCCAGGGAGTCCCAAACTTCGGGACGGGCACGTTCCACCATCTTGCGGGCGGACTTGATGTTGTTGGCCTTTTCTTTCTCGACCAGATCCTTCATGACGAAGGGTTTGAACAGCTCCAGCGCCATTTCCTTCGGCAGACCGCACTGATACATCTTCAGTTCGGGGCCGACAACGATAACGGAACGGCCGGAGTAGTCAACACGCTTGCCCAGCAGGTTCTGACGGAAACGACCCTGCTTGCCCTTGAGCATGTCGGACAGGCTCTTGAGCGCGCGGTTGTTGGCACCGGTGACCGGACGGCCGCGGCGGCCGTTGTCGATCAGGGCGTCTACCGCTTCCTGCAGCATGCGCTTCTCATTGCGCACGATGATATCGGGGGCGCCCAGTTCCAGCAGACGCTTCAGGCGGTTGTTACGGTTGATCACACGGCGGTACAGGTCGTTCAGGTCGGAGGTGGCGAAACGGCCGCCGTCCAACTGCAGCAACGGACGCAGATCCGGCGGAATTACCGGAATCACCGTGAGGATCATCCACTCAGGACGCTGGTTGCTCTCGATGAAAGCCTCAACGGCTTCCAGACGCTTGAGCAGACGCACGCGTTTCTGACCATTGGATTTTTCCAGCTCCTCACGCAGTTCGGCAAAGAGCTTATCCAGATCGATCTCAGCCAGCAGCTTCTGGATGGCTTCTGCACCCATGCCGGCTTCAAACGTATCTTCGTACTTTTCGCGCATCTCTTTGTACTCGCGCTCGGTCAGCAGCTGCTTTTTCTCCAGCGGCGTGAAACCGGGATCGGTAACAATGTAGTTGGCGAAGTACAGGACTTTGTCCAGCTGGCGGGGGCTGATGTCCAGCATCAGGCCGATGCGGCTGGGAATGCCCTTGAAATACCAGATATGAGACACGGGCGCGGCCAGTTCAATATGGCCCATACGCTCGCGGCGAACCTTGGCGCGGGTAACTTCGACACCGCACTTGTCGCAGATCTTGCCCTTATAGCGGATGCGCTTGTACTTACCGCAGTGGCATTCCCAGTCCTTGGTGGGTCCAAAAATGCGCTCGCAGTACAGGCCGTCGCGCTCCGGCTTCAGGGTACGGTAGTTGATGGTTTCGGGTTTAGTGACCTCGCCATAGCTCCAGGCACGGATCTGGTCCGGGGAGGCAAGGCCGATCTTAATCGAAGCGAATTCTTTATTTTCCATTCAGCGAACCCTCTCAATTCAAGTATGACACACGATACAGCGAAACATTATTCATCATCAAAGGGGTCGTTCATTTCGATCTTGGCCAGTTCGTCGTCGCTCGGCTCGCTGTCCTCATCCAGATCGTCGTCAAAGCCCTCATCGGCGTCTTTCACGCTGTAGTCGTCCTGCAGCTCGCTTTCGACCAGGACATTGTTGCCTACTTCGTAATCGGCACCTTCAAAGCTGCTGTCATCGTCGTCAAATTCCTGACGCATATCCACAGGATTGCCTTCCTTATCCTGCACCACGATATCCAGGCCAAGGCTCTGCAGCTCTTTGAGCATAACGCGGAAGCTCTCGGGGATGCCGGGACGCGGGATGGGATCGCCCTTGACGATAGCCTCGTAAGTCTTGACACGACCCACGACGTCGTCGGACTTGATGGTCAGGATCTCCTGCAGGGTGTAAGCGGCGCCGTAAGCTTCCAGCGCCCAGACTTCCATTTCGCCGAAACGCTGACCGCCGAACTGCGCCTTGCCGCCCAGAGGCTGCTGGGTGACCATCGAGTACGGACCGGTGGAACGGGCGTGGATCTTATCGTCGACCAGGTGATGCAGTTTGAGGTAGTACATATAGCCGACGGTAACCTTGTTGGGGAACTGTTCACCGGTACGGCCATCATATACGGTGGTCTTGCCGTCGTCGGTCAGGTCGATCTTGGAGAAGTCGATGATGTGGCCCTTCTCACCCATCAGGCGGTCCAGCTTGGTGGGATACTCAGGCGCATTCTCGCCATGCCACTTGGCACGGGCATCCGCGAAGCAGTCACGCAGGTCGGCTTCGTGGGCACCGTCGAAGACGGGGGTCTGGACCTTCCAGCCAAGCGCCTTGGCCACGTAGCCCAGGTTGACTTCCAGAACCTGACCGATGTTCATACGGGAAGGAACGCCCAGGGGGTTCAGCACGATATCCAGCGGTGTACCGTCGGGCAGGAACGGCATATCCTCCTGCGGCAGAATACGGGAAACAACACCCTTGTTGCCGTGACGGCCGGCCATCTTGTCGCCTACGCTGATCTTACGTTTCTGTGCGATGTAGCAGCGGACACACATACGGACACCGGGCTGCAGCTCGTCGCTGTTTTCCGGAGTAAAGACCTTGATATCCACCACGATACCGTACGCACCATGGGGCACACGCAGAGAGGTATCGCGCACTTCGCGGGCCTTCTCACCGAAGATAGCACGCAGCAGGCGCTCTTCAGCCGTGAGCTCGGTTTCGCCCTTGGGCGTAACCTTACCGACCAGGATGTCACCGGTCTTGACTTCGGCACCCACGCGGATAATGCCGCGATCGTCCAGATCTTTCAGCGCGTCATCGCCAACGTTGGGGATGTCACGGGTGATTTCCTCGGGTCCCAGCTTGGTGTCGCGGGCCTCAGTCTCATATTCTTCAATATGAATAGAAGTGTAGACGTCTTCACGCACCAGCTTCTCGTTGAGCAGAACGGCGTCCTCGTAGTTGTAACCTTCCCAGGTCATGAAGCCGACCAGAGCGTTCTTGCCCAAGCTGATCTCGCCGTTCTTGGTGGCGGGACCGTCGGCCAGCACGTCGCCGGTCTTGACGGCGTCGCCCACCTGAACAATGGGACGCTGGTTGTTGCAGTTGCCCTGGTTGGAACGCATGAACTTGATCAGTTCGTAGGTGTCGGCAGAACCGTCAGCGCAGCGAACAACGATCTTTTCGGCATCCACGTATTCCACGGTGCCGTCATGGGCAGCCAGGATGCAGACGCCGGAGTCGGTAGCAGCCTTGTACTCCATACCGGTAGCAACAATGGGCTGCTGGGTGACCATCAGAGGCACGGCCTGCCGCTGCATGTTGGAACCCATCAAAGCACGGTTACAGTCGTCGTTCTCCAGGAACGGGATGCAGGCCGTAGCAACGGAAACCATCATACGGGGAGAAACGTCCATGAAATCGACCTGGTTGGCTTCGAATTCCTGGATGTCGTTGCGATGACGGCCGGAAACGCGGGAACGGACAAAACGGTTGTTCTCATCCAGCGGTTCGTTGGCCTGAGCAACGATGTATTCGTCTTCCACGTCAGCGGTCATATAAACCACTTCGTCGGTGACAATACCGGTTTCTTTATCCACACGGCGGTACGGAGCTTCCACGAAGCCGTACTTGTTGATCTTTGCATAGGTGGCCAGGTAAGAAATCAGACCGATGTTGGGACCTTCAGGGGTCTCAATGGGGCACAGACGGCCATAGTGGGTGTAATGAACGTCGCGGACTTCGAAGCCTGCGCGGTCACGAGACAGACCACCGGGGCCCAGAGCGGACAGACGACGCTTGTGGGTCAGTTCGGCCAGCGGGTTGTTCTGGTCCATGAACTGGGACAGCGGGCTGGAACCGATGAACTCCTTAATGGCAGCCACAACGGGACGAATGTTGACCAGGCTCTGCGGAGTGATTTCGCCGCTTTCCTGGTTCTGCAGGGTCATACGCTCGCGGATCACACGTTCCATACGGGAGAAGCCGATACGGAACTGGTTCTGAAGCAATTCACCCACGCTACGCACACGACGGTTGCCCAGATGGTCGATTTCGTCGGTAACGCCGATGCCGTGGTCCAGACCCAGCAGGTAGTTGATGGACGCAAAAATGTCATCCACCGTGACGGTGCGGCAGATCAGCGCATCATGGTTCTGACGCAGCAGTTCCTTCTGCTCTTCCGGATCGGAAGTGGCGTCCAGAATCTTGCGGATCTCTGCAAAATTGGCGCGCTCGTTGATGCCGCACTCTGCGTCAACATCAAAGCTGAAGAAGGGCTGGGCGTCCACGCAGCCGTTGGAGATCACGATCACGGGGATGCTCTCTTCGCCCTTGCGCTCCACCAGCACGACCACACGGGTCACACCGGCAGCGTCGATCTCATTGGCTTTGGCGGTGTTGATCTTTTCGCCTTTGGCGACCAGCAGCTCGCCGGTCAGCGGGGCGATGATATCCTCGGCAGCCTTGTAGCCGGCAATACGGCGGGCCAGACCGAGCTTGTTGTTCATCTTATAGCGGCCGAACCGTGCCAGGTCATAACGGCGCGGATCAAAGAACAGGGAGTTCAGGTGGCTGCGGGAGTTTTCTACCGTCGGGGGCTCGCCGGGGCGCAGCTTGCGGTAAACTTCCAGCAGACCTTCCTCGGTGGAGTGGGTGATGTCCTTCTCCAGAGAGGCATTGATCTTGGGCTCGGAATCGCCGAAGAACTGACGGATCTGCTCATCGGTGCTCAGACCCAGCGCACGGATCAGCGTGGTGACCGGCAGTTTGCGGTTCTTATCGATACGGACATAGAAAACATCCTGAGAGTCCGTTTCGTATTCCAGCCAGGCACCGCGGTTGGGGTTCATTGTCGCAGTAAACAGGTCCTTACCCGTGCGGTCCTTGCTGGAGCCGTAGAACACACCGGGAGAACGAACCAACTGGCTGACGATGGCACGCTCGGCACCGTTGGAGATGAAAGTGCCGGAATCCGTCATGAGCGGGAAGTCGCCCATGAAGATTTCCTGTTCCTTCACTTCCCCGGTCTGCTTATTGAACAGGCGGGCCGTGACGTACAGGGGCGCCGCGTACGTGGCGTCCCGTTCCTTACATTCTTTAATGGAGTACTTGGGGTTCTTGTCCAGCCGGTAGTCGACGAACTCCAGCACCAGATTTCCGGTGTAGTCCTCGATCGCGGCAATGTCGTGGAAAACCTCACGCAGGCCTTCCTCCAGGAACCAGTTGTAAGAGTTTTTCTGGATCTCGATGAGATTGGGCATATCAATCACTTCGTTGATGCGGGAAAAACTCATGCGGGTCGTTCTGCCGTTTTGTACGGGCTTGACCTTTACCATAAAACGCGACCACTCCTATTCCATAGATTGACAAAGTTGGCAAAAGCGACTCAAAGGATTCACTTCGGACTGACCCATATTCGTCGTTTTTCACAAACTTTTGGGTTTTGCCTTTTTTGTAAAAGTCCTTTAGGGCGCTCTATTCCATTTTTGTGATACTGATTTAGTATACAGGCTAAAACCCTTATTGTCAAGGCTTTTCGGGGCTTTTTTACAAGTTTTTGCTCGCCCATGAAACGCCCGGGTACGTGTAAGAAAATTTCGGCATTTTGACGATTTTCCTCCACACCGCGCCCCTTGACAAATCCAGGGCAGTGGTTCCAAGGGCCCCTTTTGGGCATTTTTCACAACCGTCCGTTTTTCTTTTTGTGCCAGCTTGCCCTTGACAAATCCATTTTGGCAATATAAGAAAAAATTCCGGCCGGAACTTCCGGTCGGAATTTTGTATTGTAAATCAATCAGTCCAGGAAATCCCGCAGTTTTTTGCTCCGGCTGGGATGACGCAGCTTGCGCAGCGCTTTGGCCTCGATCTGACGGATACGTTCACGGGTAACGTTGAACTCCTTGCCCACTTCTTCCAGGGTGCGGGGACGGCCGTCTTCCAGACCGAAGCGCAGGCGCAGAACCTTCTCTTCCCTGGGAGTCAGGGTTTTGAGCACGTCCGCCAGCTGTTCCTTCAGCAGGGTCTGGCTGGCCGCCTCTGCCGGGACGGGAGCGTCGTCATCCGGGATGAAGTCACCCAGGTGGCTGTCTTCCTCTTCGCCAATGGGCGTTTCCAGGCTGACAGGCTCCTGCGCCACCCGCATGATTTCACGCACTTTATCTACAGACATATCCAGGCGTTCTGCAATTTCTTCCGCGCTGGGGTCGTGGCCGTACTCATGCAGCAGCTGGCTGGAAACTTTTTTGACCTTGTTGATGGTTTCCACCATGTGGACGGGGATACGGATGGTACGTGCCTGATCGGCAATGGCACGGGTAATGGCCTGACGAATCCACCAGGTGGCGTAGGTCGAGAACTTGAAGCCCTTGGTGTGGTCGAACTTTTCCACCGCCTTGATGAGGCCCA
>ERZ1643250.2942-NODE-2942-length-12162-cov-5.325432_pt1 | contig 12162 bp, 11 predicted proteins | sample MGYA00579262_ERZ1643250 | MGnify/ENA primary metagenome ERZ1643250 (study PRJEB29033, sample SAMEA4952265) | chicken gut metagenome | biome: Broiler Chicken; feature: Gastrointestinal Tract; material: Caecum | place: Ireland | collected 2018 | study: Broiler...
GATCTCCGCGACGTACCGCATCAACCCCGCCACGGCGCTCAAGGGGATCAACAGGCTGGTGGAGGAAGGGATGGTGTACAAGAAGAGAGGCCTCGGTATGTTTGTGTCACGGGGAGCGAAAGAGAAGATTATGGAAAAGAGAAAGCGCGATTTTTACGCCAATTTTGTTGTGTCTCTGCTGGAGGAGGCCGAAAAACTCGGCATCACGCGCAGGGAACTGGCCGCCATGATAGAGGAGGAGGAAACGGGCCATGAGTCAACTGACCTATGAACATGTCACGATGCAGTTTCAGGATGTGACGGCGCTCGAAAACGTGTCGTTCACCCTGGAGTCGGGCCACATTTACGGCCTGCTGGGGCGCAACGGAGCCGGCAAAAGCACACTGCTCAGCCTTTCGGCGGGGTGGCGCAGGCAGACGTCCGGGCGCGTGCTGCTGGACGGCGACCCTGTTTGGGAAAACGCCGCTGCTCTCAGCCAGATTGTCTGCACGAGCGACGGGAATCTGTTCCCCTCCATGACAGTGGAGAAGGGGATGCGCTGGTATGCGCGGTACCGGCCGGGCTTTTCTATGGACGAAGCGTTGGATATGGCCGGCCGGTTTGAACTGCCGCTGCGTTCCAAAATCCAGTCGCTTTCCACAGGCTACGGTACGATTTTCAAAATGATCGTCGCCCTGGCCTCCAATGCGCCGTTCACGTTTCTGGATGAGCCGATCCTCGGACTGGATGCGAATCATCGGGACCTGTTTTATCGTCTGGTGGTGGAGCATTTTGCGCATAACCCGCGCTGCATCGTGATCTCCACCCATCTGATTGAGGAGTGCGCCGCCCTGCTGGACCATGTGGTGGTGCTTCACCGCGGACGCCTGCTGTTGGACGAGGACACAGAGCGGACGCTGTCCCGTGGCTATTCCGTCACAGGGCCGGCAGCGGCGGTGGCGGCCTATGCCGCCGGACGTTCCGTTTACGGTGAACAGAATTTGGGCGGGATGACGACCGCCTATCTGGAGGGGAGGCCGGAAGGCCCCGCCCCGTCGAATCTGGAATTCGGCCGTTTGGATTTGCAGCAGCTTTTCATCCAGTTAACCAACGATTCCGAAAGAAGGGGGAATATAAAATGAAACGTTCGGTTTGGAAAGCGCCTCTTGCTTATCAGTTTCGCAACCTTCTGTTTTCCGGGCTTGTCCTCTGGGGGATCCTCATCCTGCTCCCGGTTCTGTTTTACCTCGGGCTCTCTCTGTTTGAGCCGGGAGAGGAAGTCAGTTACAACGGAACGGAGGCTGCCTCAGCGATCTTCTGTTTCGTGTGGGGATGCACGTCCTGGCGGGATGCGTTCCACTTGGGGCTTGCGGGGGGCGTCCCACGCTGGGTGCTGTATGGCAGCGCCCTGGCCTGCGTGGCGGCGATGAGCGTGCTCTTTGCTCCCGTCAGCTTGCTGGTGACGTTTTTGACCGGCCAGCTTCCCACGAGCAACATCGCGCCGATGTTTGTCTACATTTACGGCGGGGAAGCGCAGATTGCTGCGCCGTATGCCGACATCAACTTCCTGTTCCAGGGGATGGTGTGGCAGGCCGGTATTTCCCTGTTTTTGGGATGCACGGGCCTGTTCCTGGGCTGCCTCTATTATCGGATTTCCCGGTGGCTGCGCATCCTGCTGACCATTGCCATCCCGGTTATGCTGTTCGTGGGCGTTCCGACGCTGCTGTCCTTCCTTCCGCAGGACGGCGTGCAGGAACTGATCCGGGCTGCCCTTTCCATGCTGGAAAATTCCTGGCTCACCGCAGGCCTCTGTGCTGTGCTGGGCGCCCTTTTTGCCGTCTTTGGCTGGATTTCCACCCGTAACGCTGCCCTTATGCGCAATCCCCAGCCTTCTACCTCCGCAGGCTGACGCTGCGCACGGCTTGGGATTTGCGTTGCCTGCCTGGCAGGGAAAGGCCGCCCGGTTCAAAACGCCGGGCGGCCTTTTGCTATGAGAGAGTTTTTCGGATTAGTTGGTTGGATAGGTGTCGTCTTTCCTGTTCGTTTCTGTGTGATCCGGCGCGGACGGCGGGGTGGAAACGTCTCGGAACAGCGGGAAGGAGACGGAGGCGGTAAACAGGTCGCCATCCCCTTTGACGCAAAGCGTGCCGCCGCAGGCTTCGGTGAAGCTCTTGGCAATCGCCAGTCCCAGGCCGCTGCCGCCATCCGTGCGGCTGGCGTCGCCGCGGGTAAAGCGCTCCGTCAGGTCCACCCCTTTCGGCAGCTCGTCGCGGGAGATGTTCTTGACGGTGACCGTCGTCCGGGCTGAGTCGGTTTTCTGCGTCACATAGACGCGCGTCCCTTTCAGCGAGTAACGCAGCGCATTGCCGATCAGGTTCTGAAACACGCGGGAAAGCCGTTCGCCGTCGGCGAAGATATAGGTGGGCTCTTCGCTGAGCGATACGCAGAACAGAAGGCCGGAATTTGCAATTTCTTCCTGCTGCTCTGCCAGTGCCTGGCGTGCCAGCTTGGCCAGGTCAAGCGTTTCCGGCTGCAGCGGCAGGTTACCGCTCGCCGCCTTGCTCACGTCGAATACATCCTGCACGATGGAACGCAGGCGCTCCGCCTTCTGTGCAAGGATTTGGATATAGTCCCGCACAGGATCCGGCAGGCTTTCCTCCTGCTGTAACAGTTCTATATAGCTCACAATGGAGGTCAGCGGCGTTTTCAGGTCATGTGAAACGTTTGCGATCAGTTCCACTTTCATACGCTCGCTTTTGATCTGTTCCTCTACGGCGGTGCGCACACCCTCCTGCACGGCGTTCAAATCGGCGGCGGCTCCTGCCAGATCGGAAGCTGCGCCGAATTGCAGGGGGGGAGGATTCTTTCCTGCGCGGAGCGCATGAAGATGCTCCACCAGCTTGCCCGCTTCTTCCACAGTGCGGCGGTACTGCCTGCAGAATTTCCACCAAAAAGCGCCCCACAAAAGAAGCAGCAGGATGGCGGCAACAGGAATCGCCTCCCAGGCGCAGGAGACTAAAATGATTGCCGCTGCGGCCAGTGTGAGCAGGAATCCCGTGCCCGCTGCAGCCGGGCCGCAGAGCAGAAGCTGTTTTTGGAAGGGAAGGAGGCTGCGCTGCCGGAGCACCAGTCCCCACAGCCGGGAAATCCCGCTGTGCCGCCAGATCTTCCGGTTATGCCGCAAATCGTTGCAAAAGAATATCAACGCCCAAAAAGCGGCAATCAGTATAGGATATGTGCCGCAATAGAAGCCGAAATAGAAGAGCAGGGCGAGGATCAGCAGCTTCCACTCAAACCAGAGATGCCCTGTGACGGCGGCCGCCTTCTGCCAGAACAGCTTCCGGCTTTTGCGGCAGAAAAGAGAAGACAGGCAAAGCAGCAGGCCAAGCCCCAGCAGTCCGCACAGGAGGAGAAGCTGATTTCTCTCCGCAGCGAGCGTGTATTGGACAGAACAAACAAGGTCACTCCCGTCCAGCGGAAGGGGGGCGGCGCGAACCGCCAGCCAAACCCGGCACTCCCGCACCCGATCCTGGGGGAGGCCCCCCAGCAGCACCTGAGCGTTTTGGACGCCGTCCTCCGTGAACCCGTAAAGCGCAAAGGGACTTCCGTCTTTTTCCGCCGTGAGGGCTTCGCCGTCAAAATGCAGGAGGAAATTGTAATCCGACGAAACCTTTGGCGCCCCATTTTTCACGGAAAAGGGGACGCTTTCGCTTTGATGAAGAACCCTTCCCCGGTATGTTACATTGTACAGCAGATTTGCCGTGTCCTGGTAAGGATTTGGCCTTCCCTGCACATACCGGTAATGCTCCGGATCCCAGCTTTCGGAGTACCAATCGGGAAAGGTTTGCGATCCGGACTGCCAGAGCTCCTGCCATTCTGCGTCCTCGCGCGCTTCCTTTTCAATTTCTTCCGCATAGACCGTGCGGTACACCATATCGTAAAGGGTATTCAAAACGGCGTCCCGGAAGGTTTTTGTGTTTTGATAATCCGACTGCAAAGCGTCCGTCACAGCATTCATATTGAGAGAACAAAGCTGTGGAAGTTGGAGCAGCAATACATTCAGCCCTAAAAACAAGCAGAGAAATGCGGCGGCCTGCCTACCTTTTTTCCATTTTGTATCCAATTCCCCACACCACCTTTAAATATTCAGGTTCCTTTGGGTTGAGTTCAATCTTTTCACGAATACGGCGGATGTGTACCATGACCGTGTTTTCCGCGGCGTAAGGCTCTTCGCCCCATACACGGCGGTAAATTTCCTCCGCTGGAAAAACGCGGCCCAGGTTGCGCATCAACAGATCGACGATCTTGGTCTCCGTGGCGGTCAGGCGCACCGGTTCGCCGTCCGCCAGAAGAGTGTGGTCCTCCGGGCGGTATGTTAGGCGGCCGCTGCGGAAAACGGAGCGGTTTGCGTCAGCATTTACGCCGCCCAAGATGTTATACCGCCGCAGGTGCGAGCGCACACGCGCCAGCAGTTCCTGCGGATGGAAGGGCTTTGCCACATAATCGTCGGCCCCCATGGACAAGCCAAGGATTTTGTCAGATTCCTCGCTTTTGGCGGAGAGCACAATGATAGGGATATTCCGTTTTTCCCGCAGGTGAAGCACGGCGGAAAGGCCGTCCAGCTTCGGCATCATCACATCCAGAATCAGGAGCTGCACCTGCCGGTCCATCGCCATATCCAGCGCCTGCATGCCGTCATAGGCCCGCAGAACCGTGTACCCCTCTTTCTCCAGCAATAGGGCGATCGCCCTGACAATCTCTCGGTCGTCGTCCACTACCAACACACATTCGTTCATATGCTCAACCTCTTTTCCTGTCTGCTTTTATGATAAAAGAAGTTCCTTACAATTCGCCCGATCCTTTTCTTACAAGATTCTTACACTTATTATAAAGTGGCAACCTGTCTTTGAACAGAAGAAATACAGAGCTCCCAAAATTACCATTGAAATTTTAAAAAAACAATTGACATTTCAGCGTGAACCCTGTATAATAACATACGTCGCACTGAGGAGCTGTGGAGAGGTGTCCGAGTGGTTTATGGAGCTGGTCTTGAAAACCAGTGATCTCGCAAGGGACCAAGAGTTCGAATCTCTTCCTCTCCGCCATATTTTCAAAACATGGCCTGCCGTGTTTTGAATCGACGGTTCTGTTTTACAACTTTATCAAATAGAGAAAACTTTACCTTTGGAGAAATACCCAAGTGGTGAAGGGGCTCCCCTGCTAAGGGAGTAGGTCGGGTAACCGGCGCGAGGGTTCAAATCCCTCTTTCTCCGCCAAACAAAGAAAGCCACACGGAAGTGTGGCTTTCTTTGTTTGGCAAAGGGGTTGTTTGTGCGAGCGCCGGTTCCGGAGCGGTCGGCGATTGGCAAGGCGGCGAAAACTTCCGCAGACAAATTTTTATCAATCACTACTTGTATAACAAATTAGGCATTGATGAAAGGGGTACAGATATGTCAAAACCAATACGCACCTCTGCTAAAGCTGTCATCATTCATAAAGGAAAATTATTGGCTATAAAAGTGAGCGACAACACTGAAACATGGTATGTTTTACCAGGAGGCGGTCAGGAAAGTGAAGAAATTCTTCCTCAAACTGTCGAACGTGAAGTAAGAGAAGAAACTGGAATAGAAGTAAAATGCAGAGATCTGCTTTTTGTCATTGAAGGTGCACATGTAGAAAGCTTTCACAGAGTAGATCTGGTCTTTCATTGTGAGTATATCGGGAAAGTAAAAAATGCGTCCTTCCATTGCGATACCAATCAAGTCGGATTTGATTGGTTAAATTTATCAGAACTCAATAAATTGCCATTGTATCCGTCCAAATTGCGTAGGCCGATCATGAATTATTATGAGGGAAAAGATCATATAAAATACTTGGGCAATGAAGAAATAGGGGATCCGGAATGTTTAGAATAGACGAATACATGGATTCCCTGATAAGTGTATGAAAAGAATCTTTTGGAAAAAGATTGATATACATAGGGCTGCAAGGAAGCTATCTTCGGCATGAAGAAAAAAATAGCGATATTGATATTATGGCGGTCGTTGACGGACTATCAGTGACAGACTTGGGGCTCTATCGGGAAGCGTTAATTTCTGTAGGTAACTATAGAAAGTCTTGCGGATTTATTTGCGGAAAAGCAGAGCTTAAAAATTGGAATCCTTTAGAAATATGCCATTTGCTGAATACGACAAAGGACTATTACGGGCAACTAAAAAATTTGTTCCGGCGTATTCCCTGGATGACGAGAGAAATTATGTAAAATTAAGTCTGAATAATTTATTTCATGAAATGTGTCATCGGTATATACATACTGACAGGCAAAACAATATTTCAAAATTACCGGTGATGTACTATTTAGACAGTGGCAATTTTGTCTTAACAAAACATGATTGTATACAAGGAGAAGATAAATCAGTTCTGGAATGGAGTATATCATTACAAGAAAAAACAATTATGACTACGACTTTGATACTGTTTTTTCTGTATTGTTTCATTGGTGCCAAAGCAGAATGAATATGTTATAATCTAATTTTACAGGATAGCTGCAATTTTTCACCAGCTTTTTTACTTGATTTTTACACACCTATACAACAAAACAGCATCTCCTATTCAAACTTTACTCTCCATAAATTCAAAAGAGTATATGTTATCTTTTTTAGTCCTCAAAAACAAGCAAGGCTTGGAGCCAAATGGAACTTCACCCCACTTGTTATTCAGTATACCATACTGTCTAACAAATGGGGTGCTTCATTATGTCAAAAGGAATGCAAAGTAAACGATGTGCGGCAGACTTTAAAAAGATCGTGGTAGAAGCGCCTGTTTCGAAACCGGTAGCAAATCCCATTGCTCACAAACTGCCCGTTCACCGTGTGCGCCATGCTGAACACACTGTGCCTGCACTCCATCAAGGGCATGTGTCGAAACGGCCCCATGAGGTACCGGATGGGAGAAAGCGATCTGAATGGAACAGGAATCTCCCGCTGGGCGTCCGTTTTTTCCAGCTCCTGGCGGCTTTTCAGGCTCCCAGGGGCTGACAAATGCAATGTTTTGGATGCGGCCGCATTCCAGCAAGCCCTCTGTTGACGTCAAGTCGCGCACAGGCATGGCGGAATCTCCCTTTGTTTACTCTTTTTTGATTATATCGGTGCCGTCGGGGCTTGTCAATTTGATTTCTCTCTTATATAATGCAGGAAGAAAAGGGGAGAAGCGCCATGATTTTATCGGACTGTACCATTCAAACGCTGCTGGAAAACGGTACCCTGCGCATTTCGCCGCTTGGCCAGGGGCAGATTCAGCCGGCCAGTGTGGACATTCGCCTTGGTGACACGTTCAGCGTAGTGGAGGATACTTCCTCCGGCATTGTCACGCTGGAAAAGGAGATTTCATACAAAACCATCCGCAGTGAATCATATCTTCTGCTGCCGAACCAGTTTGTGCTGGCCACCACAATGGAATATGTGGAACTGCCCGATTACCTGACAGCCTTTGTGGAGGGCAGAAGCTCTCTGGGCAGGATGGGCCTGTTTATTCAGAATGCGGGCTGGGTCGATCCCGGCTTCCGCGGGGAAATCACGCTGGAGCTCTACAATGCAAACCGGTGCGCCATCGAGCTGAAAGCGGGCCGCCGTGTGGGCCAGCTCGTGTTTGCCCAGATGGATCAGGCTGCTCTGCACCCTTACCGGGGGAAATACCAGGGCCAGACGGGCGCCACCGGTTCCCGTGTGTTTCTGGACGCGGAAGCGGGCGAATGCTGACCATTTTCCATATTCGCTGTGTGCCTTTGCAGAAAAACAGGACCCAAAGGCAGGGGGGTGTTTTATGTTTCCGGGAAATTTGAAAAAAGCCGTCACCTTCAGCTATGACGATGGGGTGGAGACAGACCGCCGTCTGGTGGAGCTCTTCAATCGTTACCATCTGAAAGCGACTTTTAACCTGAATTCCGGCGTGCAGACACGCGCCAATTGCTTTGAAAAGGGCGGCATTTCCATCCATCGCATGAATGTGGAAGGCTTGCCGGAGCTTTACCGCGGCCACGAGATTGCCTGCCACACGCTCACGCATTTCCATCCTGTCGGGTGGGAGGAGGAAACGGTCCGCAATGAGATTCTGCAGGACAAACTCCGGCTTGAGCAGATATTCCGCCGGCCGGTGCAGGGCATGGCTTACCCCTTCGGGGAGTTTGACGCGCAGGTGAAGCGGATCGCGGGCGAATGCGGCATCCGCTACGCCAGAACGGTTCGGGATGCGCTGCACTTTGATCCGCAGCCGGATCTTCTTGAGTGGGACTGCGCCTGCCATCACAACCACCCCCGCCTGTTTGAGCTGGCGGAAGCGTTCCTGCGTGCGGAGCCCGAAACGGTGCAGATCTTTGCCGTGTGGGGCCACAGCTATGAATTTGAGGTGGAGAACACCTGGCAGCGCATGGAGGAGCTCTGCCGCCTGATCAGCGGCCGCGCGGATGTGTTCTACGGCACAAACAGCGAGGTTCTGCTCGCGGATCGGCCCTGAATGGCCTGCCGCCCTTTTCTATTTCAAAAATCAGGAGGCACACATGTATCAGCACCACATGGAATCCGTGGAACGGATGAAAGACTATTTTGCAGGCACGGAGGGCATGATTGCGCTCGTGCTCGGCGGCTCCGTTGCAAAGGGAAACGAGCGGCCGGACTCCGATCTCGACGCGCTGGTGATTCTCACGCCCGAGGCGTATGAGAAGAAAGCGGAAGCGGGAAAAACGGCAGAATGTGTGTTTGGCCATTGCACATACCCGGGCGGTTATTTTGACGTGAAGTACATGACGAAGGACTACATCCGAGCCGCTGCGGAGCGCGGCAGCGAACCGACGCGCAATTCCTTTGTCGGTGCGCGCGTGCTGTGGAGCAGCGATCCGGAAATCGACGCTCTTATTCCCCGCATCGGCGTGTTTCCGGAATGGGAGCGCGCAGACAAGATGCTCTCTTTTTACGGGGATTATCTGCTCAATCATGATTATTTTCTCAAGGCATGCAAGCCTGAGGGATATATGCGCCTTCACGCCGTGGGGGAAGTGGTGTACAGCATTTACCGCATGATTTTGCAGGAAAACGGAATTTTGTTCCCCTGCAACCGTCGCCTCGAGGAAACGGTGGCTGCCGCGCCGCGCAAGCCGGAACGCATCGTGGAGCTTGGCCGCGCCGCCGTGCAGACGCAGGGAGACGCGGAGACGGATGCGTTTGCCAAAGCGTATTTTGAATGGACAAGCTGGGAATTCCCGCGGGATTACAGCATCCCGCAAGCGCGTTACGTAGCTGATTTCGAGCAGTGGTGGTATCGTCCGCGCCCGCTTGTCAATGAGTGGTGAGACAGGGATGAAGTGGTATATTACCGGCCCGGTGGGCAGCGGAAAGTCCACGCTGGCGCGCCGGATGTCCCAGATCCTGCAAATCCCCTGCCACCATCTGGACGAGGTGATGTATGAGCGCGATCCCACCGACTCCTGGGGCGATAAAAAGCGTCCCGTTGAAGAACGGGACGCCCTGTTTTCGAAGATTCTGGAAGAGCCGGATTCCATCATGGAGGATGCCGGCCGTCTCTGTTTTTTTGAAGGGATGCGCCGCGCCGATGCCATTGTGCTGCTCGAGCCGCCGCCGCGCGTGAGGCGATGGCGCATCGTGCGCCGCCTGATCCGGCAAAAGCTTCATTGGGAGCCGTGCCATTACACACCGTCTCTCACCGTGCTGCGCGCCATGCTCCGGTGGACGCGGGAATACAAGCGGAGCGGCCCGGAGCTGCATGCGCGGGCGGAGAGTTGTCCCGGGCGTGTTGTCTGCATCCGCACTTCCCGCGAGCTGCGCGCGTTTCTGGAAAATCTGCCCGTTAATTCGCCTCCTGCGTCTGGCGAATGACGTCTTCCATCATGTCCTTCGACATCATGCCGGTCAGATAGCCGTACACGTTGCCGTCTTTGTCGAGCATGAATGTGGTGGGGAAGGAGCGGATGGCAAAGAAGGAGAAGAGCTCGCCCGTTTCATCCATCAGCACGGGGTATGTCCAGCCGTTTTCCTCAAGGAACGCAGCGATCTGTTCCGCCGTCTGGCTGTCCTGGCTGTAAGAAGACTTGTCGGAGACGGGATTCGCCACGCCCAGAATGACCACATCCTCCTGGTTCAGGCCGTATTCCTGGTAGATGGCTTCGATGTCCGGCATTTCCTGCTTGCAGTAGCCGCACCACGTCGTCCAGAAGTTGAGGAACACCACCTTGCCGTCATATTCCTGCAGATTGTGGGCATTGCCGTATTGATCGTAGAAAACGCTGTCCGGCGCGGGGATCTTTTCGCGATCTTCTTCCTCTGCCGTGGTGGAGGAGGCGTCGGTTTCCTCGTTTGCCGACGGGTTTTCTGCCGAGGAAGCAGCCGCAGAGGGGGCGGGTTCCGACACGGACGAGGAAGTGGAGGCACCTCCGCCCGATGCCCCGCCGAAGTTTGAGAGATAGCCGGTGAGGCTGTTCATCCAGCCCGTGATCATCATGATCCCCATGAGGATCATGAGCACGCCGCCGATTTTGGCGGTGTAGGCAACCACCTTGCGGTGGCGGCGGAAGAAATCGAGCACAGTGCCGGTAAACAGGCCCACCGCGAGGAAGGGAATCACGAAGCCAAGCGTGTAGACGCCGATCAGCAGGAAACCGGCGGCTGCCGAGGAAGCCGAAGACGCCATCAGCAACACGGAGGCAAGCGCAGGGCCCACGCAGGGCGTCCAAGCAAAGCTGAACGTGAAGCCGAGCAGAAGCGCCGTGAGTGGGTTCATCGCCAGCTTATTGAGGTTGAACGGGAGCCTTTGCTCGCGGCCGAGTGCTTTGAACTGAAAAACGCCGAGCTGGAGCAGGCCGAAGAGGATCACAATCACACCGCCGATGATGGCGAACAGGCGCTGGTTGCCGCTGAAAAAGCGGCCCACGGCCGTGAATCCCAGCCCGAGCAGGAAGAATGTGAAGCTGATGCCCAGCACGAAAAAGAGCGTGTTGAGAAAGATGGTGCGGCGCTTGTAGCGCACGGTGCCTTCCTCATCCACGGTGCGCGTGCCGCCTGCGAGATAACTCACATAAAGCGGCACAAGCGGGAGGACGCAGGGGGAAAAGAAGCTGAGAATGCCCTGCAAAAAGACGGTAAAGGCGGGGACGCTGACACTGAAATCAAACGGCATGGTCGTTCGTTCCTTTCTTTCTCCGCTCAGGCGGCTGGTATTTACGTTTATTCTACCGGAATTCTGCGCTTCTGTAAAGTGACAATGATACAGACAAAGCCCTGCCCGGGGGCCTGGTTTGCTTCAGGCCGTTCCCCGGCAGGGCTTTTCTTTATTCTGCATACTGTCAGGATATTTGCGGAGCGGTTATGCGTTCTGCACTTCCGCAGGAAGGACCGTGTGCAGCTTGAGCTCGCCGTCCTCCGCGTCCACCACAATGTGGGTGCGCGGCAGCGGGTCGTCGCGGATGATGAGCTTTGCAATCATCGTTTCCACATGGCTCTGCAGGTAACGCTTGAGCGGGCGCGCGCCGTAGATCGGGTCGAAGCCCTGATCCACAATGAGATCCTTTGCCTTCTCCGTAAGCTCCACAGTGAGCTGCTTTTCTTCGAGACGGTGTTCCAGATCCGCCACAAGCAGATCCACAATCTTGAAGATCTCTGTGCGCTGCAGCGGCTTGTAGAACACAATCTCGTCGAGGCGGTTCAGGAATTCGGGGCGGAACTGCTGCCGCAGCAGCGCCTGTACATGTGCCTTCGCCTCGTCGCTGATCGTGCCCTCCGGCGTGATACCTTCCAGAATGGACTGCGAACCGAGGTTCGAGGTGAGGATGATGATCGTATTCTTGAAGTCTACCGTGCGTCCCTGGCTGTCGGTGATGCGGCCGTCGTCCAGCACCTGGAGCAGCACGTTGAACACATCCGGGTGAGCCTTTTCCACTTCATCGAACAGCACGACGCAGTAGGGGTGACGGCGCACTGCTTCGGTGAGCTGGCCGCCCTCCTCATAGCCGACGTATCCGGGAGGCGCTCCGATCAGGCGGGATACGGAGTATTTCTCCATGTACTCCGTCATATCGATGCGCACGATATTCTTTTCATCGTCGAAGAGCGCTTCGGCCAGTGCCTTTGCCAGCTCTGTCTTGCCGACGCCGGTCGGGCCGAGGAACAGGAACGAGCC
>ERZ1643250.2943-NODE-2943-length-12161-cov-8.465141_pt1 | contig 12161 bp, 10 predicted proteins | sample MGYA00579262_ERZ1643250 | MGnify/ENA primary metagenome ERZ1643250 (study PRJEB29033, sample SAMEA4952265) | chicken gut metagenome | biome: Broiler Chicken; feature: Gastrointestinal Tract; material: Caecum | place: Ireland | collected 2018 | study: Broiler...
AAGAACAGAAAGTTATCACAGAAGAAGTGATTATGCAAACTGGATTTAGCACATACATTCCTAAATATTGTGAATATCAAAAATTATTTTCATATCAGAAAATGAATGAATTAGTGGAAAAAGCGAGAATTGTGATTACACATGGAGGACCATCGAGTTTTCTTATGGTATTGCAAAAAGGGAAGATACCAATTGTAGTTCCACGACAGAAACAGTTTGATGAACATGTGAATGACCATCAGGTAGAGTTTGTAAAACAAGTGGAGGAACGGCAAGGTAATATTATTGTGATAGAAGATATTAAAGATTTAAAGAACATCTTGTTGAATTATAAGAATTTAGTTGAATCAATGAAGTCAGGAATGAATAGTAACAATGAAATTTTTAATATAAAGTTTGAAGAAATTGCAAATAATCTTGTATATGAGAGGAAATAATTTGAATGATTAACGTTGGAATATTATCTATGCAGAGAATTGCAAATTATGGTTCTTTTTTACAGGCTTATGGTTTGAAAAAAATATTAGAAGAGCTAGGATGTAAGGTGCAATTTGTTGATTATCATCCAGGTAAAACATTAATGCCAGCTAATGAGGGATCGGGTTTTAGCCGTAAAATTAAAAAAGCTGTAGAAGCATTTGGTTATAAAGCTCCGTTAAGGGAAAAAATAAGATTTATTCGATATAAAAAAAATTATGCGTCAAATTATTATCCGTATCTTGGTATTAATGAAAAAATGAATTATGCTCCAAAGGTTGATTTACTAGTTATTGGCAGTGATGAAGTTTTTAATTGTGTACAAAATAATACAAACGTAGGCTTTTCACCGGAGCTTTTTGGAAAGAATAGTAATGCTGAAAGACTTATTTCATATGCGGCTTCTTTTGGAAATACAACAATAGAAAAGTTGGAAAAATATAAAGTCGCGTCTATAGTAAAAAAAATGCTAAACTGTTTCGATGAGCTTTCTGTTAGAGATGAAAATAGTAGATGTATAGTGGAAAAACTGGTAGGTCGAAAGCCTAGTTTACACTTAGATCCAGTTTTAATATATGATTTTGTGGGAAAATGTGACAGTATACCTAAAAAGATTCCTGAAGATAAATATATGATTTTATATGGATATTCAGGACGATTCAGTAAAGAGGAATGTCAAGAAATAAAAAAATATGCACGGGAGAATGGATTAAAGGTATTTTGCATTGGTGGAGTGCAAGAAGTATGTGATAAATTTATTGATTGTAATCCTTTCCAAGTGATTGCATATTTTCAACATGCAGAATGTATTGTTACAGATACTTTTCATGGAACAATATTATCAATCATTACACAAAAAAAATTTGTTTCAGTAGTGAGAGTTAATGGTTATGGAAATTCTGAAAAAATGTTGGATTTACTCAATAGAATAGGATTAAATGAAAGAGTACTGGATAATTTTGGTAATATGTCTAGTCTTTTGAATGAGAAAATTGATTTTTTCAAAGTTAATAATATTATAAATGAGGAACGTGAGCGTAGTTATAGATACTTAAAATGTCAGATAGAGTACTTATCAAATAATGATGGATTATGTTAAAGTGTAGGTCTATGAGAGGGTAATGTCATGAAAAATGAAATTCCTATTTTGTTTAAAAATAAAGAGGAATGTTGTGCTTGTGGTGCATGTACAAATGTTTGTCCCAAAGAAGCTATTGTGATGAAAGAAGATGAATATGGTTTCTTTTATCCGGTGATTGATGAGAAAAAATGTGTGAGATGTGGTAAATGTAAAAAAATATGTTCGTTTCAAAATCACACGGAGAAAAATAAGCCATTAGAAACATATGCAGCAGTTTCAAAGAATAAAAAGCTTCTCATGAAATCTGCATCAGGAGGGGTCTTTGCATCTATTGCTGAAAAAATAATTAAAAACCAAGGAATTGTAGTAGGAGCAGAATTAAAAAAAGATTTTTCAGTGCATCATACAATTATAGATCAATGTTCTGAGATTTATAAATTGCAGGGTTCTAAATATGCTCAAAGTTCTATAGGTAAGACATTCTCGGATGTTGAAAAATATTTGACAGATGGAAGAGAGGTTTTATATTCAGGTACGCCTTGTCAAATTGCTGGATTGTTGGGCTATCTTGGAAAAGAATATAATAATTTGTTAACTCTAGATATAGTATGTCATGGGGTTCCGGGGTTTCAAATGCTTCAAAATTATATAAAAATATTGCAAAAAAATGGAGGAGAAATAACAAATTTTGTGTTTAGAGATAAAACTATAGGATGGGGAATAAATGGAAGTGCAAAAAAGAATGGGAAAAAAATAAAAATCTGGCAAAGTTCTTCTTCTTATTTGTATTATTTTTCGAAAGGATGGATATATAGAGATAGTTGTTATAAATGTCCATATGCTAGTTCACATAGACCTGCGGATATAACAATAGGTGATTTTTGGGGGATAGAGAAGCAACATCCGGAATATTTAGGAAGTAAAAAATGGAATGAACAACAAGGAGTTTCCTTGGTAATCGCTAATACTCAAAAGGGAAGTAGATTTTTGAGTTCCGTCAATGATATTCTTGATATGAAAAAATCATCTTTTAAGAAAGTTGCAGCAGCTAATGCCCAGTTGAATTATCCTAGTGTGCCGGGGAAAAGAAAAGAGATTTTAGCTGAATATCGACTAGGAGGGTGGGAAGCATTGGAAACTAGATTTAGAAAGAATATAGGATGGAGATATTATAGTAGTAGAATTAAATCTTTTATACCTGCAAATATAAAAAGATTATTAAAAGGAATAAAATTAGGAGAATATAGATGAGTGAACCAGTTCGAATATTACATGTATTGCAACGTATGGAAGCAGGGGGAACACAAACCTTGCTTATGAATATATATAGAAAAATTGATCGTAATAAAATTCAGTTTGATTTTTTGGTTGAATATCCAGAAAAGCAGTTTTATGATGATGAAGTAGCAAGTATGGGAGGGAAAATTTATTATACTAATGTAAGAAAGGATTTTAACATTTTTAAATTTGAAAAAAAATTGAGAGAAATATTAAAAGAACATCCAGAATACAAATTAATCCATGTACATGCTTATACGATTGGTTATTTTTGCCTTAAAACAGCAAAAAAATGTGGAATTCCAATTAGAATTGCACATTCGCATAATAATGAAACTGTACATGATATAAAATGGATTTTTAAATTGGGAATGCAAAAACTGTATGCATTATATGCGACAGATCTTTTTGCCTGTTCTGAGGAAGCAGGTAAATATTTATTTGGAAATAAAGAATTTAAAGTGTTAACTAATGCCATTGATTCTTCGAAATTTATTGCGAGTATAGATGTTAGAAATTCAGTCCGCGAGGAATTATTGATAGAAAACAATTTTGTTGTGGGACATGTAGGGAGATTTCATTCACAAAAAAATCATAAATTTCTAATTGAAGTGTTTAATGAAATTAAAAAGAAAAAAAATAAGGCCAAACTATTGCTTGTTGGGTCTGGTCCTTTGGAAAATGAAATCAAACAGCAAATTAAAGAAATGAAATTAGAAAATGATGTACTTTTTCTCGGCAATAGAAAAGATATGAGTAGAATTTATCAAGCTATGGATGTATTTGTTTTTCCATCATTATTTGAGGGGTTAGGAATTGTTGCTATAGAAGCACAGGCGGCGGGTATACCAGTGGTTTGTTCTGAGGGCTTGCCGCCAGAGGCTGAGGTTACACCTTTGTATAAGAAATTAAAGCTAACTGATTCGAAAGAAAAGTGGGCAGAAGAAACTCTGAAAATATCAAATCATCCATTATGTCATACCAATATGCAACAATACATTATTGATGCAGGATTTGATATGAATTCAACAGCGCTGGAAATGCAGAACTATTATTTAAAAAGAATAAAAGAGGGATAGTAGTGATGAAGAAAAAGAAACATGTAGCTTTTTTGATAATGAATTTTTCAAATGGGGGTGGCACAGAGCGTGTTACTTCGGTCATTGCAAATAATTTAAAAAAAAGGAATTATGACATTTCTGTAATTAGCTGTCAAAATGGAGAGAAAAGTCGCTTTTTTTTGGAAAATGGTGTTAACTTGTTTTCTTTACATGGAGAAAAAGAAAACAATAAAATACTGAGAAAGATTGGAACATATAATACATTAAAAAAAATAGTAATTGAAAAAAAAATAGATGTTATAATTGCTGTTGATGTGGCTTTGTATTTATATCTGTTTCCATTACAATTGCAACATTTATGTAAGTGTATTGCGTGGGAGCATTTTCATTATTATATAGCAAGAAATGGAATAATACGATTTGCAAGAAAACTGGCAGCAAGATATGCGGATTGTATTGTTGTTTTAGGAAAAGCTGATTTAAATAATTATCAAAACCATATAAAAAAAATAAAACATATTCAATATATTTACAATCCGATAACAGTAAAAATTGATCCGTCTGCCAATATGAAAAGCAAGAAAATTATTGCCATGGGACGTTTAGAGAGAGAAAAAGGATTCGATTTATTGATTGAAAGTTGGAATAAAATTGAGAAAGATTTTCCGGATTGGACTTTAAATATATTTGGAGAAGGTTCGTTAAGAGAAATTTTAGAAAAACAAATACAAAATTATAATTTAAAGAATATTCATTTTGGTGGATATGTAGAAAATGTTGATATAGAATTTTTACAGTCATCAATATTTGTATTGCCCTCTAGATATGAAGGATTTGGTTTAGTATTAACGGAGGCACAGGCAAAAGGATTGCCATGTATTGCTTTTGATTGTAAGGAAGGGCCATCGGAAATCATTGATGATGGTATAAATGGATTTTTAGTTGAACCGTTAGATACAGAAATGTTAGCAGATAAGTTAAAGGTATTGATGGGAGATGAAAAATTGCGAAATAAATTTTCGCGAAATAGTACAAAAAATTTAGATAGATTTAATTTGGATAAAATTATTAATGAGTGGATAGTTTTGATAGAAAACATATAAAATATGAAGGAGTTTGTTTATGTATAGAATTTTGCATACTGGCATGACGACTAATTATGGTGGAGTGGAGTCGGTTGTGATGAATTGGTATAGACATATCAATAGGGAAAAAATACAATTTGATTTTTTAGTGAGTCATAAAAGTCCTTTAATTGCATATGAAGATGAGATAAAGAAAATGGGGGGACGTATATATCGTTCATATTACGGAAGAAAGGAGAAGCCTTTTACAGCGCATAAATATATTGAAGAAATTTTTTTAAATGATCCCAATATTATGGGTGTGCATATGAATTTAAATACTTTGGAATACATTACGCCGCTTCTTGAAGCTGAGAAAAGAGGGCTTCCAGTAAAGATTGCTCATTCTCATAATACAGGAAATTTAAATAGAGAACAACATTTAGAAACTCGAATCATGCAAGTATTGAATAAACAGGTTTTGAAATCTCGTAAATTTGTCAAAATGGGTTGTTCTAAGTACGCTTGCGAGTATATGTTTGGTAATAATAACGAAGGAATTGTTATACATAATGCAATTGAAGTGGGAAAATTTAAATATAATGATAAAAAAAGAAAATATTTAAGAGGCAAATATAAAATTTCTGAAAAAACTACAGTTATTGGATTTATAGGTCGTTTACAATATCAAAAGAATCCTGAATTTTTGTTAAAAGTTTTTCAGGAGTATCATAATAAAATGGATACAAATTCGGTATTGATTGTTGTCGGGACGGGACCTCTTGAAGATAAATGTAAAGAATTAGCACATACTTTGCACTTAGAAGATAAAATAATATTTGTTGGAATGATTAACGAAACATCCGATTATTATTCTATGTTTGATGTATTGATGCTACCATCTTTGTTTGAAGGATTACCTGTGGTTTTAGTTGAGGCACAAACGAGTAATTTGCCGTGTCTTATATCCAGTAATATTAGAGAAGATGTTATGATAACATCATTAATTGAAAGGAGTAACCTCGATGATCCGTTGGAAGAGTGGGCATTACATTTACAAAAAATGATAAGAAAATATACTATATATGATAGGAAAAGAGACACTTCTATAAAAGAAATTTTTTCTGCCGGATATGAAATCAATCAGGAGGTAAAAAAATTAGAGAATATATATATGTCTATGATCGAAGGGAGATAGATGATGTTTTATTATATTACTCGCTATACAGGAGATTCAAAAGATGCGGGGACAAAAGCACCGAAGGATATAAATACAATTTGCGAAAAAATGGGATGGAAAGAAGTACCGTTTGTACAGCCTAGGAAACAAAGTATTAAAATATTTGATATTATTAATAGGATAAAAATGAATAAAAACAATTGGAAAAAATTAAAAAAAATGGTTTCTGAAGGTGATTATGTGTTATATCAACATCCGATGTACTTTGGAACAAAATTTGCAAATAAGTATATTCCAATTTTAAGAAAAAAGGGGATTAAGTTTATTGCTTTGATTCATGATTTAGAATCCTTGAGAAATTTGACAGCTTCCACAAATCGAGATGAAGAAGCTTATCAGTTTGGTGATTTGGTTTTACTAAGAAACTTTGATTATGTTATTGCACATAATAATAAAATGAGAGATTATCTTATCGGTAAGGGGATTAATAAAAAAAGAATAGTTTGTTTAGAAATATTTGATTATCTATGTGATACGAAGTTGTATACACCACAATTACAAAAAAAAGTAGTTATTGCAGGTAATCTAGACAAAAAAAAGAGTGGATACATTTACGAGCTAGCACGGCAAAATCCTGAAATTGAAGTAGTCGTTTTTGGAGCAAATTATCCTGAAAAACAAAATTTAAAAAATATAAGATATAAAGGTAGTTATTCTCCAGAAAAGATTACTGGAAAATTAGAGGGGGCTTTTGGAATTGTTTGGGATGGACCGTCTATCGATGGGTGTAAAGGGAAAACTGGAGAATATTTAAAATATAATAATCCACATAAAACCTCAATGTATTTGGCATCCGGAATTCCAGTTTTTACCTGGAAGCAAGCTGCGATTTCAGAATTTATACTAAATGCAAATTTGGGAATAGTAGTAGATAATTTAAATAATATTTCTGAAGTGTTGAAAAATATAACAAATAAGCAATACAATTTGATGGTTCAAAATGCAAAAAATATCAGTGATAAATTGCGAAATGGATATTATTTTAAAAAATCGATTGATGAAGTGATTCGATTAGATGAAGGGTTAAGAGAAGATGAAAGTTAAGGCTAATTTAGGAATATTTTTATCTTATATAGTTCTTATTTTGTGTGTTATGAATTGTAATACAATCTATAGCACTAGTAATAATATAGATTTTAGGCTATCAGAATTAACCATTTTATTTCTTTTGGCGCTTGTTTATGTTGAAGCAAAATTTTTGCCAATAGCTATTATAAAGAAATGGTTTATTTGTTTGATTCCTTATTTTTTATGGAATATAGTTATAATATTTACATCCGTTACAATGGGAAGGCTAACAGGATATGTAATAAGATTTTTTTTGTTTATTCCACTTTTTTCTTTACTCATTATGATTTATATACAACATGAAAAAATATGGACATTATTGATTCGTTTGAAAAATATTATATTTGTTTATGCAATTATTTCATTAATATTATGGGTTTTAGTTTGTATTTTAAATGTGCTTCCAGAAATGGGTTCCATTGAATGCGGATGGGGAGAAAATTATGATTTTCCATTATATTTTGGCATCTTTACTGTTCGCCAGCAGCAGAATTTTTTAGGAATTAATTGGATGCGAAATATGGGCTTTTTTACAGAAGGGCCAATGTATAATTTAGTATTATTAACAGCCATATTAATAGAAGTATTTATTGTCCCTTTAGAAAAAAATGTTAAAGGTGGATTGCTCAAAGGAATAGATTTAAGAAAATTAGCAATTTTAGTAATTGCGGATATTACAACGTTCACTACTACTGGACTTATATTAATTATAGGAATATTTGTTTTAAAATATGGGTTAATGAAAAGTAAGTCTTCCATAGAAAGTGTAGTAAAATGGCTTGCTGGAATTTTTATTGCTATTATAGCGCTTTATGTAATGTATGCTCTATTTTTAGGGAAGGCTGATACCGGATCTTGGGAAGTTCGATCAGATGACATTGTAGCAGGTATAAAAGCTTGGAGTGATCATATTTTGTTAGGTAATGGGTATGATTCTATGGAAGCTATAGAGAACCATATGAGTTCGTACAGATTATATAATATGGGATATAGTTCAGGTCTATTTGCAATTTTAGCACAGGGAGGGCTGTTATTATTTTTAAATTATGCAGTTAGTGCATATGGCTTTATAAAACAAAGTCTAAGGATGCATAGGTATGAACTGATTACGTTTTTAACAATTTATATAATAATACTAATTACTACAATATTTCAAAATAGTTTTTTGATGATGTTTATATTAGCGTATGGATATGCTTTGATTCCTGATATAGAAAATAGGGGTAATATGAATGAGTAAGATAAAATTATTTTTAAAAAACAATGTAATAACTAAAGATTTGTATATGCACTTGAAGAATAAATATGACAAAAAACTATATAATGACCATTTTAAATTTAAGGGGCATTTTGTTAATAGATCTAAAGGATTTGAAAATTTATGTATTGTACTGGCGGGATATAAAGAATTTATATATCCAGCTGTTTTTTCCAGATTAGAAAAATATATGAAAGAAGATATGGATGTATGTGTTGTTTCTTCTGGTCGGTTTTCAAAAAAATTAGATCAATTATGTAAAAAAAATAATTGGTCATATTTATCGACAGAAGAAAACCATGTCGCATTAGTTCAAAATGTAGCTATATATAAACATCCAAAGGCGAGATATATTTTTAAATTGGATGAAGATATTTTTATTACAGAAGGATATTTTGATAATATGTTGCAAGCATATCACCATGCAGAAACTGGGAATTTTGTTCCAGGTGTTATGGCGCCAATGTTAAATATTAATGGGTTTTCGTATGCAAGAATTATAGAAAAATTAAAACTTAAAAGGATTTATGAACAAAGGTTTGGGTTATTTAAATATGCGACAGGTCCTCAGAATGCCATTGAGAATAACGTAGAACTGGCTAAATTTATGTGGGGAAAAGATAATATTGTTCCATCAATCGATGAATTAAACAAAAAATTTTCAAAAGAACCTTTAAGTGAGATTCCATGTCCTTTTCGATTTAGTATTGGAGCAATATTGTTTGAGAGAAGATTATGGGAAGATATGGGGTTTTTTAATGTAAATAGGAAAACAAATGGGATGGGAGAGGATGAAGTTGAGTTAGATACATTTTGTTGTATGAGTTCCCGAATAATAATGGTAAGCGAAAATATTGTTGTGGGTCATCTTTCATTTGGTCCTCAAAATGAAGAGATGAAGAAATATTACTTAGAAAATGCAGATATTTTTATGTTGCAAAAGGAATATGAAAATGAAAAAAGCACAGGAAAAAGGACATTCTATTAGATATAATTTCATAATGAATTTTATTTTAACAGCATCTCAATTTATATTTCCTCTGATAACTTTTCCGTATGTGTCTCGAGTTTTGATGGCGGCAGGAAATGGAAAAGTTTCTTTCGTATCATCTGTAGCGAATTATTTTTTGATGGTTGCGTCTCTTGGAATTCCAACATATGGTGTGCGAGCATGTGCGCAAGTGAGGGATAATAAAGAAAAATTGTCGAAGACCGTTCAAGAGATTTTATTAATAAATTTAGTTACGACAATTCTAGTTATAATAACATATGTAATTTGTATATTTACTATTCCAAGATTTTATACAGATAAAACTCTTTTTTTAATTTATGGCATTAATATCTTATTAAATATGTTTGGTATGAATTGGCTTTTTCAAGCATTGGAAAAGTACGATTATATTACATTTAGATCTTTAATTTTTAAAGTAATTTCTGTGGTATTGATGTTTGCTTTAGTACATCAAGAAGATGATTATGTTATTTATGGAGCTATTTCAGTTTTTGCGGCTGTAGGATCAAACCTGCTAAATTTTGTAAGAGTTCATAGATATATTAGTTTTAAATGGTTGGGAAAATATGAAATAAAAAAGCATTTAAAACCTATTTGTATTTTGTTTGCACAAAGTTTGGCTGTGTCTATATATACAAATTTGGATACAGTTATGTTGGGATTTATGAAAACGGATGTCGATGTCGGATATTATAATGCGGCGGTAAAAATAAAAACAATTTTGGTAAGTTTAGTAACTTCTTTGGGAAATGTTTTGCTTCCTAGAATGTCTTATTACGTAAAAAAGAAAATGAGTGTGGAATTTGATAAAATTACATTGAAAGCACTTAATTTTACTGTAATGTTGTCAATTCCATTAGTTGTTTATTTTATTATTTTTGCAGATGAAGCAATTATTTTTTTAGCTGGAGAAGGATATTCGGGTGCTGTTTTAGCAATGAGAATCATTACTGTTGGAGTGATTCCGATTGGTTTAACAGGGGTATTGGGCTCACAAGTGTTAACAGCTTTAGAAAAAGAGAAATATGTGTTATATTCGGTAATTGTAGGAGCTATTGTTGATTTTCTATTAAATCTTGTATTTATATCTACATCTGGAGCAGCTGGTGCTGCTTTGGCAACAATGATTGCAGAATTTGTGGTTTTGCTTGTACAAGTTATATTTACTAAAGAATTAATTTGGAAACTGAAAGCTAAATTTAGATTCCATATATATATTGGTCTTGCGGTGATTGCAGGTATTATATCTATATTGATAAAACAAATAAATATTAATTTTATATTTTTTATCTTATTAATATCAGTTATAGTATTTTTTGGAATATATATTTTAGGGCTTTTTCTAACAAAAGAAAAAATAGTTTGGGAAGTAGTCGAGGTTATAAAAAATAAAATAAGTAAAAAGGAGAAAAATTAATATGTATGATTATTTAGTTGTAGGAGCTGGATTATATGGAGCTGTTTTTGCCCATGAAGCTAAAAAAAGAGGAAAATCTGTATTAGTGATTGATAAAAGATCTCATATTGGGGGAAATATTTATACGGAAAATATAGAAGGAATTAATGTCCATGTATATGGTGCACATATTTTTCATACAAGCAATAAAAAAGTTTGGAATTATGTAAATCATTTTGCGGAATTTAATAGATTTACCAATTCACCAGTTGCTAATTATAAAGGTGAACTTTATTCTATGCCATTTAATATGTATACATTTAATAAAATGTGGGGAGTAGTAACTCCAGAAGAAGCGGAAACTAAAATTAATGAGCAGAGGGCAGAAATTGTTGGTGAACCTCAAAATTTAGAGGAACAGGCAATTTCGCTTGTGGGTCGTGATATTTTTGAAAAATTAGTAAAAGGTTATACAGAAAAACAGTGGGGAAGAGAGTGTAAGGATTTGCCAGCTTTTATTATCAAACGCTTACCTGTTAGATTAACTTTTGATAATAATTATTTTAATGCGTTATATCAGGGAATACCAATTGGAGGATATACTGATATGGTAAAATCTATGCTGGATGGAGTAGAGATTCATTTAAATATAGATTATTTAGAAAATCGAGAGAAATATAATTCTATAGCAAATAAAATAATTTATACAGGACCAATTGATGCCTACTTTGATTACCAATTAGGTTATCTTCAATATCGTTCAGTACGATTTGAAACAGAATTATTGGATATTCCTAACTTCCAGGGAAACGCGGCTGTAAACTATACGGATAAGGAAACACCATGGACTAGAATTATTGAACATAAATGGTTTGAGTTTGGTAAAGATGAAAATGGAGAAGATTTACCTAAGACTGTTATTAGTCGCGAATATAGTTCAGAATGGAAACCAGGTGATGAACCGTATTATCCTGTTAATGATGAAAAAAATGGAGAATTGTATTTAGAATATAAAAAATTGGCTAGTAGTGAAAAGCAGGTGATTTTTGGTGGACGTTTAGGGGAGTATAAGTATTATGATATGGATCAAGTGATTGCTGCGGCATTAGGTATGTGTAAAAAAGAATTAGTCTAGGGAAAATATAGAATTAAAAATTTTATAATTTATATTGGAGAAATACTATGTGTGGAATTGTTGGATACGTAGGGGATAATCAGGCGGCGCC
>ERZ1643250.2945-NODE-2945-length-12155-cov-11.647851_pt1 | contig 12155 bp, 9 predicted proteins | sample MGYA00579262_ERZ1643250 | MGnify/ENA primary metagenome ERZ1643250 (study PRJEB29033, sample SAMEA4952265) | chicken gut metagenome | biome: Broiler Chicken; feature: Gastrointestinal Tract; material: Caecum | place: Ireland | collected 2018 | study: Broiler...
TGGATATCCCGGTCACCGGACTTTCAGCCCAATGCCACATCCAGTATCATCATGAGCACGAATCCTGCTGCCACTCCCACCGTGCTTATGTTGGAATGTGCCCCCGTCTGTGCTTCAGGAATCAATTCCTCTACGACGACATAGATCATCGCTCCGGCGGCAAAGGCCAGGAGATACGGAAGCAGCGGGACTACAAATCCGGTCAGAAGGATCGTGAGAAATGCCGCCGCAGGCTCTACGATCCCCGAGAGCGCGCCGTAGATAAACGCCCTTGTTTTTGACAATCCCTGACTCTTCAGCGGCATGGAAATGATCGCGCCTTCCGGGAAGTTCTGGATGGCGATGCCGACAGACAGGGCAAAAGCGCCCGCCAGGGTCATTGTCGTATTCTCAGTCAGTACCCCGGCAAAAGTGACGCCGACCGCCATGCCCTCCGGTATATTGTGCAGGGTGACTGCAAGGACAAGCATGGTTGTTTTTTTTAAATGTGCCGGGACTCCTTCCGGTTTTTCATCCGTGAAATGGAGATGCGGCGTCAGCGTATCCAAAACAAGCAGGAAACCCATCCCCAGCAGAAATCCTGCCGCCGGCGGGAACCACGGGATGCCGCCTTTCTGTTCCGTCATATCAATGGCCGGGATCAGGAGCGACCATACGGAAGCCGCCATCATAACGCCCGAAGCAAATCCCAGGAGCAGCTTCTGCAGCCGCTCATTCATTTCTTTTTTCATAAAAAATACCATCGCCGAGCCAAGGGCGGTCCCGGCAAATGGTATCAATATTCCGATCAGTGTGTTCTGGTTCATATCTTCTCTCCCTTTATCCGGCAGTCATATATCCACTATATGCACTCAGTTGTCGGTAATTTTTCTCGTTAATCTTATGATATGCATGAGAAGAAGACTTTGTCAACGCTTTTCGGATAATCTTATAGCTGAACTATTACGATATGCTGCCTGCTTATGCGGACCGCTTTACGCTCCGGCTGCCAGATCTCTGCCTGCAGCCCGGCACTCTTCAAGTGCTCCATCATCAGGAGCTTCATTTGCGATGATCCCCTCATCTCTCACAAGTACAGCACCTGCATTCTTCATGCGCTCCGTCCAGTCTCTCATCCACTCTCCGTCTCCCCAGCCATAAGAACCGAAAAGCAGGATCTTCTTTCCGGATACCAGAGGCTCCAATGTCTCCACGAAGGGCTCCATCTCTGTCTCTTCCAGCTGCTCTGCGCCCATAGAGGGGCAGCCCAGTGCAAACGCATTCTCCGATACAAGTGCCGCTGCATCAGCGTTCGCCACTTCCATCACATCCGCCTCTGCTCCGGCCGCCCGGATCCCCTCCGCAACAGCCTCCGCCATGGCCTGAGTATTTCCTGTTCCGCTCCAATATACTACTGATACACTCATTTTTTCTCCTCCGTTTCTGATTCTTTCACCGCTGTACAGCGATTTCCCGGATGCTTTTTCCGGTGATAAACTCATTTACCGCACAGTCTTTCGCGCGGTCATACTCCTTGAATATCATTCTTGCCTTTGTGAGATCACTGTAAACTTTCCAGTATCCGATCATCAGATACTTTCTTCCCTGATTCTCGATGAACCCTTTTACATCATCGGCCGGATATCCGAGAAAAGCGCCGATCTCGTGGGGAAAACCCATCCCCCGCTTTGCGAAATCATCCACGCGTGAATACAGACGGTAAATCATCCGTTCAAGGCTCATATCAACATATCCATATTCCCGGATCAGGCCCCGTATCTTCGGACTGTTCAGGTATCTCTCCAGCTCATTGGGACGGTAAAAGAGGACAAGGCATTTCCTTTCAGAGCAGGAGAGCCTGTGGTACGAGATACCTGTATCGCGGAGCAGCTCTGCAAGCCCTTCATAGAGAATCTCTTCCAGAGATATAACACATGATACTTTTAGTCCTTTCAGAAAAGGCGCACACTGAAGCACCACCTGAAATGCCAGGCGCAGCCTCTGGTCACGATTTTTCAAAAAATAAGACAGTACTTCCGCAGGCATGGCTCCTCCTAAATTATGAGAATGATTTTCAATTGAGTCAATACTATCACACACCAGTTTTCTTTTCAACATACTTTTTTGAGAACTTTTATCATTTATATTTTATGGTCAGATTGCTCAATTATTTTTATTTTTTTATCCTTTTTTTAGTTGTTCCCCACATAGCTTTAGTGTATAATGGGTATATGATATTTGAGAGGTGAAAGTCTCAAACAATACATACATAAAGGAGAGATTCGCCATGGTAAATTTAATTACAGGCCCAAGAGGCAGCGGAAAGACACAGCAAATGATCGAACTTGCAAACGAGAAGGTGAAAACTTCCAACGGAAACGTAGTGTTTATCAAAAAAAGCCACAAGGATACTTACACGGTAGATTTCAATATCCGTGCGATCCGTATGGCAGATTATCCAGATATCCTTACTCTTGAAGAATTCGTAGGATTCCTTTACGGCATGGTAGCCGGCAATCACGACATCGAAACAATCTTTATCGACAGTGTGCTGAAACAGGCAAATATAACTCTTGAAAGTCTCCCTGTCTTCCTGCAGAAACTGAATAAGATAAGTACTGAAAACAATATCGATTTTTATCTGAGCATCGGTGCAGATAAAAAAGAGATTTCCGGTATTGACTCTTCTGATTACAATGTAATCTCATAAAGAGCAGGCCAATATAACAAAAAGGCGGCAGAACAAATAATTCTGCCGCCGCTTTTTTATACTCTGTTCATCGACAAGACTGTATTGGTCTCCTCGCCTTCTTTATACTCTATCGTCACGGCATCTCCCACATCATAGCGGATCACGTCTATATAATCCACAACTGATACATCAAAGATTCCGTCCGATCCGTCTAGCATGATATAGTAATGCGAGTTGCCGTCCACCACACCCTGGGCGATCTTCGTGATCTTTCCTTCTGCTGTCAGGATCTCGCGGGTATCTTCTTCCACCTCTTTGATGCCGTTCTCATACATCAGTGTTGTATACTGTTCCTCACACGCACTCACTGTATCGCCGGTAGCTACGATCTGATATTTCTGGACATTGACCATGGCATACATTTTCACCAGCCCGGCATCGTCTTTCAGGGCGATAAAATATGTGGGCTCACCTGATATATTGAGCAGGAGCGGGAAAGTCGCGGTATAGTGCAGATTCTGCACCTGTCCCTCCGCCGAATCCATAGCCGACTGTTCTGTCGCTCCTTCAACCTCATAAAATCTCGTCTCCATCGTCCTCTGGTTCATCAGCACAAATCCGACATTGGACTGATCACCGGTAATGGACGTTACACCGGTGTACACCCAGACATCGTCATCGATCGCCAGGTAATTATACCCGTCGGTAGTTACCAGGCAGTCTTTCTGCCCGAACACACTGTTGAGGAATCCATGCTGCAGGGTCCCGTGGTAATCATAAAGCTCCACAAGAAGATCCGCTGAATATGCACGGTCGATCCACTGAGGGGCATCCTCAATGGCATAATCTGTCGTCTCTCCTGTAATCGCATTGCAGAGCACGACCCTGCCAATAGTCACGCCGCCGAACAGGCCGATATTGAATTTCTTTACCGGACAGATCCAGTACGGGGTTCCCTCCTCATCCACCTCAAAGCTCAGATCGTTAAAAATGTAGGTCGGATAACGGAATCTCAGATGACGGTAGATATTCCGGTTGAAATGGTCACTGGCAGTGTATTTCATCCCCTCGTCGAGCTTTACAAGTTCGGTATCCTGGGTTGCCATATCGATCTTTATATATGCAGGGATTCCCTCGCCGCTGTTCGTCAGCCACTTGATAATACTGGCGTATTTCAGCGGAGACACCCGCACCGGGCGATCCTGATAATTTATCTGGGAGTAGAGGTCGTCCACCTCGAACTGTGACACCATATCCACCATGCTTCCCATTTCTCTGTTTCCCAGAAGAGTGGCAGATTCCCTGTCAAGGAGGGGAATCTGGTCAAAGGAAAGCTCTTCGATATCCGTGGTGAATTCTCCCGTTTCCACGGTCATAAGCTGCTGGTATTTTTTTGCGTTAACAATGGGGGATGACAGAAGCGCGCCCGCCAGATATACGATGACAACCGCTGCAAAGATCCCCATAATTACTTTCAGCCCTTTGGATTCTTTCAATTCATACCGGCTGAGTTTCTTCTTTTTCACAAACAGCGCTGCAGCCAGAAGCACAAGCACTCCCAGAAATATCCAGAATTCCGTAGAATGGATATTTACTGCGGGCAGCGCGATATAATAGTAGAGCCCGAGCAGGATGATGACCACTGCTGCAATGATAAGATTTCGTTTTATCTTTTTCATACTTCCCCTTTCTCAGAACTTCTTCCGCCATAACGCGGGTGATAAAAGGATCAGGAACGGAATGATCTCGAGCCGTCCCACAAGCATATCAAAGCTGAATACGATCTTGGAAAGCGGCGAGAACATATGGAAATTCTCTACAGGTCCTACTTTGGATATACCTGGTCCCACGTTATTTATTGTTGTCAGGACACCGCTGAAAGATGTAGCAAAATCAAAATTATCAACAGATACGATCAGCACTGATGCCACCAGTATAAATACATATGCGGCAAAGTATACATTTATTCCGCGCAGTGTGTCCTGTCCGATCTTTCTGCCATTAAGCTTCACCACGGTCACCGCGTTCGGATGGAGCACTTTATGGATTTCCTGTCTGATCGATTTGATCAGGATCACGAAACGGCACACCTTGATACCGCCGCCGGTAGATCCTGCGCTTGCGCCGATAAACATGATCGCCAGCAGTACCGTCTTTGACAATTCAGGCCAAAGTTCATAGTCCGCCGTGTAGAATCCGGTAGTCGTAATGATTGACGCCACCTGGAACGCAGCATAGCGGAATGCATGAAAAACATTTTCGTAAATATTTAAAATATTGACCGTAATTACCGCGATCGATGCTGCGATGATGCCGAGGTATGCCCTCAGCTCTTCATTTTTGAGCACACTCTTCCAGTCCTTCATAAGAAGCAGGAAATACAGATTGAAATTTACGCCAAAGAGGATCATGAATACCGTGATCACTCCGTCAATATATGCACTGTCATAAAAGGCCACACTTGTATTTCTGTTGTTGAACCCTCCGGTTCCCGCCGTACTGAAGGAATGGATCAATGCATCGTAGAGATTCATCCCTCCGAGCATGAGGAGTATCACTTCCACTGCCGTCATCGCAAAATACATACCATACAGGATCGCTGCCGTATTCCTTGCCTTCGGAACCAGTTTATCCGCTTCCGGTCCGGGCATCTCGGCACGCATGAGCGGCATCGAATTCTCATCATCCAGCGAAGTGATCATGAGAACAAAGACAAGCACTCCCATGCCGCCGATCCAGTGGGTCAGACACCGCCAGAAATTGATTCCCATCGGAAGGCTCTCAATCTCCTGGAGGATCGTCGAACCGGTCGTAGTGAACCCGGATACTGTCTCAAAGAAAGCATCGATATAATTCGGGATACTGCCTGATATCACAAACGGAAGTGCTCCGAACAGAGACCACAGAAGCCACGCCAGCGCCACGTTAGCGAAACTTTCTTTTCCATATATCCTCGTACACTTTGGTCTCTTTCTGCCAAAGATAAGATAAATAACGCACAGTATAGCGCTCACGATCAAAAAAGAAAAACCGCTTTTTTCCCAGTATATGAGCGAGACCAGCGCGGGGATCAAAAGCACCACGCCTTCTACGCCGAGCATTTTCCCCAATATGTATATAATCATTCTCTTATTCATTTTTCTGCCCCTACGCTAAAATATCCTCCAGATCTTCTATGTGGGTGTCCATAGTGACCACGATCACACTGTCTCCCACCTCCATGCAGTCATCTCCGCCCGGGATGATGATCTGCCTCTTTCTGGATATGCACGCAATCAGATTGTTTGATTTAAGCGCCAGTTCCTTGAGTGGTATTCCGGTATATCTGGTCTCGGATTTAATGATAAATTCCAGGGCCTCGATCTTGTCATCGACAAGCTGATAGAGCGTCTCCACATTAGAACTCCCCTGAGAATTCTTTCTTGCCCTGACATAGCTCAGGATGGCATCTGCAGTCGCCGTCTTGGCTGACACAATGCTGTCGATCCCAAAGTCCTCTACCATGCTGGCACGCCGGTCCTCGTTGATCTTCGCAATGATCTTTGATGCGCCCTGATTCTTTGCAAAAAGAGCCGTAATGATGTTTTCCTCATCCATTCCTGTCAGACCTACAAACGCATCTGCCTCTTCAATCCCTTCCTCGATCAGAAGATCATGATCCGTGGCATCTCCATTGATGATCGTCGCCTTCGGAAGCAGCTCGCACAATTCCTCGCATCGGTTCACATCACGTTCGATGATCTTGATCTGCATCCCCAGTTTGCAGAGCTGTACTGCAAGGTAATAAGCCACCCGGCCGCCGCCGCAGATGATGACCTTTTTGATCTTTCCTTTGTGTTTTCCGAACATACGGAAAAACCGCTCCATCTCACTGTGTGAAACTGCAATATGCAGTCTGTCCCCTTCCCGTATCTCATAATCACCGTCCGGGATCAGAACATCTCCGCCGTGTTCGACTGCACAGACCAGCAGTTTGATCTGGAACTTGCTGTACATATCTGCAAGGGACATACCGATAAGCCGGCTTTCTTTCTGGATCGGATATTCGATCAGTTCCACTCTTCCTCTTGCAAACGTCTCTATCTTGCTCGCATCAGGGAACAGCAGAAGTCTGCTGATCTCATCGGCCACGATCAGTTCCGGATTTACTGCCATACTAAGATGCAGGTCTTCTTTCAGAAGTCCGATCTGCTTAAAATAGATCGGATTGCGCACACGGGCAATCGTATGTCTTGCACCGAGCCGTCTCGCGATAAGGCAGCTTAACATATTGCACTCATCTTCTGATGTACATGCGATCACCAGATCCGCATGAGGTACATCTGCCTGTTTCTGCACCTCAGCATCCGCTGCATCGCCTATCACACACGCAATGTCCAGGCGGTCCACAGCATATTTCAGTTTCTTTTCATTGCTGTCGATCATCACCACATCATAATTTTCGACAGAAAGCTGCCGGGCAAGTTTATAACCTACTTTCCCGTCTCCAATGATAACTATCTTCATCCTTTTTTCCCTCTGTTGTGTCAATATTTTCGTGCCGGTATAAACCGGGCTTCTATGTCCGCATACACAGCAGAGCAATTATAGCACCTTTATGTATAAATCACAATAATCTTAGCACTTTCTTAACGCGCTTTCCCGACACATTCCCGATACACATTGATTTTCAATGCGTCAGCAGAGTTCTGTCATATAAAAAGGACGTAAAATCTGCTCCTTCAAATCTTACGTCCTTTTTTGATCTCACATACTTTTTTCAGTAAATTGTTATTTGATTTTTATTCCTCCGCAGCTCTCGCGGCAATCTCTTTCTCCTGTACGTCTGACGGCGCCTGCTCATATCTGGCAAATGTATATTCATATGTTCCGCGTCCGCCGGTCATGGACCGCAGCGTTGTACAATATCCAAACAGTCCTGTCATCGGGATATCCGCCTCGATCACCTGCTTGCCTCCAGCAATCGGATTCATTCCAAGCACACGGCCGCGCCTCTTGTTCAGATCGCCCATCACATCACCTGTATAATCATCCGGAACTGTAACTTTGATCGAAGCAATAGGCTCAAGAAGTACAGGCGATGCCTCCATAAAGCCTTTCTTAAATGCCTGTGACGTAGCAGTCTTGAATGCCATTTCCGAAGAATCTACCGGATGGTAGGATCCATCATAAAGGATCGCTTTCACGCCCACAACCGGATATCCGGCAAGAGGACCTTTGACAACAGATTCCTGAAGGCCTTTTTCCACCGCCGGGAAGTAGTTCTTCGGAACCGCGCCGCCGACAACGCACTCTTCAAAGATATACGGTGTATCCAGATCGCCTGACGGCTCGAATTTCATCTTGACATGACCGTACTGCCCGTGTCCGCCGGTCTGTTTCTTATACTTCATGTCTACATCGGAATTCTTGCGGATCGTCTCGCGGAACGCTACCTTCGGCGTCTCCAGCGTGATCTCTACTTTATATCTTGCAGCCAGCTTGCTCGCTGTGATCTCCAGATGCTGGTCGCCCATACCATAGAGGAGAGACTGTCTGTTCTCGCTGTCATTTACGACCTTAAGCGTCACATCCTCGGCTGTCATCCTCGCCAGAGCCTGGGATACTTTGTCCTCATCACCTTTATTCTTTACCGTGTATTTCATATATGTATAAGGTACGGAATAGTCTGTTTTTGCATATGACACCTGATTTGCTTTTGTGGAGAGTGTATCCCCGGTACGCGTATTGGCGAGCTTTGCGATAGCTCCGATGTCCCCGGCAAAGAGTTCCGATACCTCCGACGGTTTATTTCCGCACATCGTGTAAAGCTTTCCAGGTTTTTCTTCGGCATCTGTATCTGCATTGTAAAGCACATCATCGCCCTTGAGCACTCCCGAGCATACCTTGATAAAAGAATATTTTCCGATGAACGGATCTACCATTGTCTTAAATACATAAGCTGTCTTTGCCTTTGAGAAATCATAGTTTGCCTCAAAGATATCGTTTGTAGTCCTGTTGATACCCGCGCATGTTCTCTTGTCCGGACTCGGGAAGAAACGGACGATATCTGACAGCAGGTTGGCAACGCCCTGCGCCTGGACATTAGAGCCCATGGCTACCGGGACAATATCGCCTTCCATAACCTCTGTACGCATGGCTGCGCGGATCTCCTCGATGGAGAATTCCTCACCGTTGAAATAGCGCTCCATGAATTCCTCACTCGTCTCAGCTACAGCTTCCATGAGAGAATCTCTCAGGATCTCAAGATTCGGTTTACAGTAATCCGGGATCTCGCACTCTTCTCTCTGTCCGATCCCTGTATAGCGGCGTCCTGCATTCTTTATGACATTGATATATCCGACAAGTTTCTCATTCTCACGGATCGGCTGGAAATGCGGAGCAATCTTCTTGCCGTAGCGGGCAGTCAGGTCTTCTACAACCTGACGGAAGCTTGCGTCATCAACATCCATCTCTGTCACATATACCATTCTCGGAAGATTATATTTATCGCACAGTTCCCATGCCTTCTCTGTGCCGACCTGTACTCCGGCTTTTCCGGATACCACGATAACAGCTGCATCTGCTGCGCTGACTGCTTCTTCGACTTCACCGACAAAATCAAAATATCCCGGTGTATCGAGGATATTGATCTTCGCTTTCTCCCACTCGATCGGGATCAGGCTTGTGCTGATCGAAAAACCACGTTTCTGCTCCTCTTTATCAAAGTCGCTGACCGTACTGGCATCTGATACTTTACCCATGCGGTTCGTTGCTCCCGATACGTAAAGCATTGCTTCAACAAGACTTGTCTTTCCGCTTCCGCCGTGTCCAAGCAATACCACGTTTCTTATTTCGTCCGTTCTGTAAACCTTCATGCTGCTGCCTCCTTGTATGTAGTTATTCTGCCCGCTATATTTTCATTTACGCAGGCACATCATGGATATATTGTACTAAAATTACGCTCTGATTACAACTATTTTATTCATTTTTCACATATATTATTTATCGTTTACTTTTACGATGTAAAGTGCTAAGATATCTCTGTGAACGTGGGACCTTCTCTTTACTCCCCACTACTATTTATGAAAGGAATACAGCTTATCATGGCTTCTACCAAAATCGGATTTATCGGACTCGGGCTGATCGGCGGCTCTGTTGCCAAAGCCTTGCGGAAATATTACCCTGACTACGAGATCATCGCATTCGATAAGAACAGGGAGACACTGGCTCTTGCCGTTCAGGACGATATCATACATACCGCATGTTCTTCGATCGATGACAATTTCAGAGACTGCAGCTACATTTTTCTGTGCGCACCCGTGTCGTGCAATACAGCCTATCTGTCACAATTAAAGGATCTTATAAATCCTGACTGTATCTTAACAGATGTAGGAAGCGTAAAAACTTCCATTCACGAAGAGATCACGGCTCTGGGTATGGAAGAAAACTTTATCGGAGGACATCCGATGGCAGGCTCTGAAAAAAGCGGATTTGCCAACTCCAAGGCACATCTTATCGAAAATGCCTATTATATCCTGACACCCACACAAAAAGTATCCGAAGAAAAGACAGCTGCTTACCGGGATCTCATCGCTTCACTGAAAGCGATCCCCATCATGCTGGATTATCAGGAACATGATCATATTACAGGAACGATCAGCCATCTGCCGCATATCATTGCATCAACACTTGTAAACTATGTGCGTGACACCGACACAAAAGATGAACTGATGAAAGCGCTGGCGGCAGGCGGATTCAAGGACATCACCAGGATCGCATCCTCTTCTCCGGTTATGTGGCAGCAGATCTGCCTGAAAAACCGTTCAAACATCTCCAGTATCCTGGGTGGATATATCGATGTACTTGAACACGCAAAGGCAATGGTGGACAACGGAAATGAAACCGGACTTTACTCGCTGTTTGAGACCTCCAGAGACTACAGGAATTCCATGCCGAACAGCTCTGCAGGACCGATCAAAAAGCAGTTTGCCTTCTACTGCGATATCATCGATGAGGCCGGCGGAATTGCGACGATCGCAACCATACTTGCCACCAACAATATCAATATTAAAAATATCGGCATTGTGCACAACAGGGAATTTGAAGAAGGTGCACTTAAGATCGAATTTTACGACGAGGCTTCTTCCGCCAAAGCAGCCCGCCTTTTACAGAAATATCATTATATTGTCTATGAGACCTGACAGAAAGGATAAATCATATGGAATTATGCAGTATTACGGGATTAAAAGGAAAGATCTCCGTGCCCGGAGATAAATCCGTCTCACACCGGTGTGTGATGTTCGGATCTATTGCCAAAGGGACAACAGAGATACACAATTTCTTAGAGGGAGCAGACTGCCTCGCAACGATACGATGCTTCCGCACACTGGGTATCGACATAGAGGAAAAAGATTCGACTATCCTCGTACATGGCAAAGGACTCCACGGTCTGTCTGCACCGACAGACATCCTGGATGTGGGAAACAGCGGTACTACCACCCGTCTTCTGTCCGGTATCCTTGCCGGACAGCCTTTTGAATCAAAATTATCCGGAGATGAATCACTGAATTCACGTCCTATGAAGCGCATCATCGATCCTCTGACCCGGATGGGAGCAAATATATCTAGCATCCTGAGAAACGGATGTGCGCCTCTGTACATTACCCCGGGAAGTCTTCACGGTATCCATTACGACTCACCTGTTGCATCTGCCCAGGTAAAATCCTGCATCCTGCTCGCCGGACTGTACGCAGACGGGGAGACTTCCGTTACCGAACCATCCCTTTCCAGGAACCATACTGAACTGATGTTGAAAGAATTCGGTGCAGATATCCGCTCCACACATGAGCTGGGAAGCACAAAGGCAACCGCTTTCATCACTCCCTGCAAGGAGCTTTACGGCCAGAAGATCACTGTTCCCGGTGACATTTCTTCCGCCGCATACTTCATTGCGGCAGGGCTGATCGTACCGGATTCCGAAATCCTCATTGAAAGTGTGGGTATCAACCCGACCCGCGCCGGTATCCTGAAAGTATGCGAAGATATGGGAGGGGACATCACTCTTCTCAACGAGCGTATCGAAGGGGGAGAAAAGATCGCCGATATCCTTGTCCGCACGAGCAGACTCCATGGCATCACGATCCAGGGCGATATTATCCCGACGCTCATCGACGAAATCCCGGTCATCGCTGTCATGGCAGCCGTCGCAGAAGGTACGACTATCATCAAAGATGCAGCTGAGTTGAAAGTGAAAGAGACAGACCGGATCGAGACCGTCTGCGACAACCTGAAAGCAATGGGATGTAATGTGACACCGACCTCAGACGGCATGATCATTACCGGCGGGAAGCTCAAAGGCGCGTCTATCCATACACTGCTCGACCACCGCATCGCAATGGCATTCAGCATCGCGGCTCTGGTGGCTGAGGGAAATACGAAGATACTGGACAGCAAATGTGTGGATGTGTCGTATCCGACGTTCTATGATACCTTTGAGGAGTTG
>ERZ1643250.2951-NODE-2951-length-12144-cov-10.437753_pt1 | contig 12144 bp, 11 predicted proteins | sample MGYA00579262_ERZ1643250 | MGnify/ENA primary metagenome ERZ1643250 (study PRJEB29033, sample SAMEA4952265) | chicken gut metagenome | biome: Broiler Chicken; feature: Gastrointestinal Tract; material: Caecum | place: Ireland | collected 2018 | study: Broiler...
GAGCGCCAGAATATGAGCAAAGAAGCGGCGGCAGCCGCAGTAAGCACGATAGTGTACTGTATCATCCACATTTCGCATAATGACTTGCCTGAATTCCCATCTGCTACGTTGTCGTCAATCGACGATGCCACCGCATCGCCTCATTCCTCCGCCTTGCAGAATGAAAATTCATTCTACGTCATTTTGCTGAAAGTGGATGGTATAGTACACTAGTGCGATTTTGCGAATGGCGCTATATTTTTGCTAAGAAATAATCCGGCCGTTGACACGTCAGTGTCCGGATGTTATATTTAAGTTAATTTTGCGTAAAATATCCGGCGAAAAAATGCCGGTATTTTTATGCGAAATTCGGAATGCGGAAGTGTATTCCAATTATTCCGAAAAAACTTAATATAGCAATTTACAGCAAAGAGGGAAAAAATATGGATGTTTCTTTTGCAGGTTTCTGTCAGCAGGTCTTTTCCAATCCTGTTCTGATGGTAACGGTAGTGCTCACTTTGGGCGTGATATTTGTAAACGGGTGGACCGATGCGCCGAACGCGATCGCCACATGTATCGCTACAAGATGTCTGAAAGTAAGGACCGCGATCCTGATGAGTGCTGTGTTTAATTTCTTGGGAGTGCTCGTTATGACGCACATTAACAGCGCCGTGGCATCGACGATCAGTAACATGGTCGACTTTGGCGGGCAGACAGAGGAAGCGCTTATTGCATTGTGCGCGGCGCTGTTTTCAATCGTTGTCTACAGTGTGGCCGCTTCTGTGTTCGGCATACCGACGAGTGAGAGCCACAGTCTGATCGCAGGACTTACAGGTGCAGCGATCGCTATACACAACGGCGTCGGAGGTGTCAATTTTAACGAGTGGGTGAAAGTCCTCTATGGGCTTGTGCTCAGTCTTGCACTCGGTTTTTTTATGGGCTGGGTAATTTGCAAGATCATCACTATAATCTGCGCGTCCATGGACCGGCGCAGGACAAATGGATTCTTTACTGTGGCGCAGATATTCGGAGCTGCTTTCATGAGCTTTATGCATGGCGCACAGGACGGGCAGAAATTTATCGGCGTACTGTTCTTAGGCGTTGCGTTCTGCAATGGGCAGAGCAGCGTCGAGGGGATGATCATCCCGGTATGGCTGATGCTGCTGTGCAGTACGGTCATGGGCGTAGGGACGAGCGTCGGTGGAGAGAAGATCATCAAATCTGTAGGAATGGATATGGTAAAGCTGGAAAAGTTCCAGGGATTTTCCGCGGATCTGGCGGGAGCGGTGTGTCTGCTCCTCTCCAGCGTATTCGGTATTCCGGTATCGACGACACATACAAAAACAAGCGCGATCATGGGAGTCGGCGCGGTGAAGAGACTGTCAGCGATCAATTTTGGCGTTGTAAAGGATATGATGCTGACATGGATCTTTACATTTCCGGGCTGCGGACTGATCAGCTTCATTGTTGCAAAGATATTTATTATGGTATTTTAGGAGGAAAGAACAGTGGCAAAGAAACAGGATTCATTTTATTTTGATAACTTTGTGGCGTGCGCAGAGGATTCCTGCCGGGCAGCACAGATGCTGAAGAAAGCGCTTGAAAACTTCAGGCCGGAAACGCTGAAAGATCAGCTGGACAGCATCCATGAAGTAGAGCACAGCGCAGATGCAAAGAAACATGAGATGCTCGATCATCTGGCAAAAGAGTTCCTTCCGCCGATAGAGCGTGAAGATATCGTTTCTCTGAGTCAGAACATCGACAATATGACAGACAAAATAGAGGATGTCATGCTGAGGGTATATATGAACAACGTACAGGATATTGAATCGAATGCCCTGAAGATGACGGATGTTGTGATCGAGTGCTGTGATGCAGTGCGGGATCTTCTTGTTGAGTTTAAGAATTTTAAACGTTCTAAGACTCTCAAGCAGCTGATCATCCGTATCAATGATCTGGAAGAAGAATCGGACAAGCTCTTCATGCAGAGCATCAGAGGCCTCTACACAGAGTCGGAAGATCCGATCCGCATCATTGCCTGGAGAGATATCTATATTTATCTGGAGAGATGCGCAGACGCATGTGAGCATGTGGCGGATGTGGTTGAGAGTGTGATCATGAAAAATTCATAGTAATATGAAGAACCGGCGGCGGAGAGCACGACCGGTTCTTCTTAGTTTTATCTTGCATTTTCAGATGGCGTATACTACAATAAAAATGCTTACTTGAAGTGAAAGACAGGGGAGATTAAGATATGAGTGAAAGCTACAGACCGCGTTCTACTGCAGAGATCATGAATGATGTTTTGAGCACCGTGCGTGATTATTATGACTCAGAGTACGCTTATTATATTGAAAAAGAGCAGGGTGACATCGAAGTGATCTATGAGTGGTGTGCCGAAAATGTGGAGTGGCAGAGAGACCGCCTGAAACTGCTTCCTGAGGAAGAACAGCCGAAGTGGATGAAGACAGAGATCACAGATACGACTTCGGACTGCTATAGTGTATTCCGCCAGATCACGGAGGACACGACTGCTATCCTGGCAGTTGCGGGAGTCCACAGAGGAGGCTGCACGCTTGATCTTATGAGGGCACTTCTCCCGTATATCCCTCAGGCGATCGCGCTGCAGAAAATGCAGAAGCAGCAGGAATATCTCAGCTATCATGATGATCTGACCGGGCTTTTGAACAGAAACAGTCTGGTGGATTATCTGGATAATGTAAAGAGCAGTGAGCTGAAATCCCTGGGCGCGCTTTCTATCGATATCAACGGACTGAAGAACTTCAATAAAGAGTTCGGCAGGGACTATGGAGATGAAGTGATCACCCGCATAGGTGAAGTGCTCCAGGAGTATTTCCACAGTGGCGAGGTTTACCGTCTTACAGGCGATCAGTATCTCGTACTGGTTGAAAATACAACGTATGAAAACTTTACAAAGCAGATATATGCTGCCCACACCAAACTTGACAATATCAGTCTCGGGCTTGTATCGATGGGCTATGCCTGGGAGAAAGTGGATATTGATGTGGAGAAGCTGGTAAATAACGCGGAAGTCATGATGCGCGAGGAGAAGAAGAAATATTATAAGAACCTCAAAAAAGGACATCATGAACCGATCATCAAGCAGGATCTTCTGGATGACCTGGAGCATAAGAATTTTATCGTCTGTCTTGTTCCGAAGATAGATACAGCCACCGGCCGGGTTGCGGAGGCCGAGGCGGTGGTCAGATATCACCATAAAGATCTGGGGATCGTGGATCCGGGCAGATATATCAATCTGCTGGAAGAAACAAAGCTATCCCATTATCTTGATCTGTATGTTTTTGAAGAAGTATGTAAAACTCTTCACAGATGGGAACTGGCGGGGATTCCGCTCATACCGATCGCGGTGAATTTTGCCGGTGCCACGTTGAAGCAGGAGAGCATCGCGGAGAAGATGCTTCATCTGATCGAAAAATATCATGTCAGATGTGAGTATCTTGCGGTGGAAGTTTCGGAATCAGGCAACGATATGAACCAGGAGATGCTGGCGGAGACCAGCGGCAAGATCCGCAAGGCAAATGTGCGTGTGATCCTGGATCATTTTGGGGCAAAAGATTCAAGTTTCTCTATACTGTCGCTGATGGAATTTGACGGCCTGAAGCTTGATAAAAGCCTGATCACAAATATCGTCGGAAATGCACGCAGCCGTATTGTTGCACAGGCAGTAATAGATATCTGCCGGCAGCTTGGCGCGTTTGTCCAGGCGTCCGGTGTGGAGACGCAGGATCAGTTAAATGTATTAAAAGAACTCGGATGTGATTATGCACAGGGAACGCTGTTTAATAAGCCGATCACGATCGAGACATTTGAAGTCAGATATATGAAGGAATAGAAAATGGTAAAAGCATGGATCGCGGATGTCACACCGCTTTTGGATAAGGAGTGTTACGACAGTTATTACAGACAGGTTCCTGACTTCCGGAAGAAAAAGGCGGATGCGCTCCGGCTGGATAAGATGAGGGCACAGAGTGTCGGCGTATGGGCGCTGTGGCAGAAGATACGTACAACATACGATCTTCCGGAGGAGTCAATATTTAACTTTTCACATTCCGGGACGTGTGTCATGTGCGCGGTATGCATGGATGGCAGGGAAGCCCGTGTGGGCTGTGATGTAGAAAAGACAGGGCAGCTCAGAATGAATATCGCAATGCGTTATTTCTGCAAGGAAGAATATGAATTGATCAAAGAGGCGGGATCGGACGAAGAAAAGACGGATCTTTTCTTCCGCTACTGGGTGTTGAAAGAGAGCTTTATGAAAGCGACGGGAAAGGGAATGGCTCTTCCTGTAAATTCTTTCTGTATCCGTATGGACGACCCGCCGGTTCTCGTGCGGCAGCCGGCAGAGTTCCCGGAATCTTACTATTATCGCGAATACCGTGTCGGAGGATTCCCCTATAAGATGGCGGTGTGTTCTACGGACGCGGATATCGATACGGAATTACATACAGAGTTGACATTATGATAAAACTTGATTTTGATATACATAAGATAAAAAATTTTGGTATGGGGGCGGTCCTGGGGCTGGCAGCAGGCGTTCTGGCAGTTTCTCTGGGCGCATATCATATTATTTCTGAAAATAATACGAAAGCAGCGGCAAAAGAGGCAGAGCTGACCGCAGAAAATGAAGAGCTGAGGGATCAGATCAAGAAGGAGAACGCCGTAGAGGCGAATACAGAGACACTTGCGGAAGACGAGGACGGATGGCAGCTCATCCTTGTGAACGGGGATCATCCTCTGGATGCATCCTATGTACCGGAAAAACTGACAGAAATCTCTCCGGGATATCAGGTGGATGACCGGATTGTTTCGGATCTTCAGCAGATGCTGGATGACGGGGCGGCGCAGGGACTGAGCATGTATGTGACATCGGCTTACCGATCTTATGACCAGCAGATCGAGACATTTAATGCATCGATGCAGAACAGGCTGGATCAGAACATGACACCGTTGGAAGCGTATCAGGAGACGAGCACTTCCGTTGCGCTCCCGGGAACGAGCGAGCATGCCACCGGACTTGCTGTTGACATCATTTCTACATCCTATGGAGAACTGGATGACAGGCAGGGAGATACGGCGGAGCAGAAGTGGCTGATGGAACATTGCTGGGAATACGGATTTATCCTGCGGTATCCGCCGGAGAAGTCAGATATAACCGGTATTATCTATGAACCTTGGCATTACCGCTATGTCGGAAAGGAAGCGGCCAAGGAGATCACGGAACAGGGAATTACGCTGGAAGAATATCTCAGGTAACAGTGCGGCTTTGCGAATGGCGCGGGCTGAACCGGTTTCAGATAGCAACATTGGGGAATATAAGCAATACATAAGGAGGAGAACCATGGAAGATTTAACATTTGGTGAACAGGTCAAGATCATTCTGGGGAGAAAAGGAATGACGATCAAGCAGCTTGCAGAGCTGATCGAAGTCCGGACAGGCAAAAAGATGTCAAGACAGAATCTGACACAGCGCCTTGGCAGGGACAATTTTCAGGAGCAGGATATGCGCATGATCGCGGCAATCCTTGAGTGCCCGTTCCATTTGAGTATTATGTCGGAAGCGCCGGTACAGCCGCGCAGCACGGCGGCTTTGGAGAAAGCTGCGATCGCCCGGACAGAAGCAGTGGAAAAAAGACAGGCAGAAGAAATGCGTACAGAAGAAATACAGGCGGCGGAGCCTGAGGTAGAGGATATAGTGGAACCAGTGGCTGCACCGTCCGAAATGAAAACTTCTGAAGTGCAGGCAGCTTCGGATGAGCGTGACATGACGATTGGTGAACTCTATGAGATACATGAAGAACTGTCAGAACTGGAGGAAAACGCAAAGGCCGGAGAACCGGTAGAAGAAATCAAGAAAGAGCTGGAAAAACCGAAAAAATCTCTTTTCCATACAGGCGGGATTTTCCTCCGCAGAAAACAGCGCGATGCAGATGCGGCGGATACTGCTGAAGAAACAAAGGCAGCAGATGCGGCGCATGAGGAAACAAACGGAGAGAATACAGGCTGGTTGGTGAACGCAGAGCAGACGGAGCGGGAAAAAATGCAGACGGAAGAAGAGCAGTCTTCGTCTGCGGCAGAGGAGAAAGATGATTTTGAACCTGTTATTTCCCACGATGATGTGGAGGAAGACAGGGAAGTCGGTGAGGTAAACCCGTATACAGGAAGAGAATATCAGTCGAACAGCGTGCGCATGCATCCTACAAGGATTGGTTATGTGCAGGTTTATGACCGTACGATCCATAAATGGACAGATATGACGGAGTGGGCGTTCCTCGGTCTTCAGGAACGCAAGAAGGCTCTGCTCGGTAAGGCGTATGAGCCGCCGATCTATCTTGACTGATCAGGCCTGCTTTACGACAGGGCAGACAGAGGCCGGGAACTGATGCACAGATGAAAGGGGAAACGCACAATGGAATGGAGAATGCTGCTGTCCCCGATGCGGGAACGGGGAAGTTCGGGAAGGTCAAAGTCGGCGGATCTGAGAAGCGAATTTGAGAAGGATTACCACAGGATCATTGGCAGCGCGTCATTCCGGCGTCTACAGGATAAGACACAGGTATTTCCTCTGGATAAGAGCGATTTTATACGAACGAGGCTGACACATTCCCTTGAAGTCTCCTCTCTGGGGAAATCCCTCGGACAGAATATCGGAGAAAATATTCTGAAATTCCGCAGAAATTCAGGGTTTACTCCGCAGATGAAAGAGGATATTTCCCATATCCTTGAGTGTGCGGGGCTGATCCATGATATAGGAAATCCGCCCTTTGGGCATTTCGGAGAAGTGGCGATCCGTGAGTGGTTTGCCGGAAATCTGCCTAAGCTGTCTTTTTGTGGACAGCCTGTAGAAGATATACTGAGCGAGCAGATGAAGCAGGACTTCTATCACTTCGAGGGAAATGCGCAGGCACTTCGGCTCGTGACCAGACTGCATTATCTGGTGGATGAGCATGGCATGAATCTGACCTATGCTCTGCTGAATACCATTATCAAATATCCGGTTCCGTCTACCGGTATCCGGCCGGACAGCGGAAATATCAAGGACAAGAAGATGGGATATTATCTTGCGGATGAAGAAATATTCCGCAAAGTGACAGAGACGACAGGAGCGGGGAACAGCAGGCATCCGCTGACCTATATCCTTGAGGCGGCGGATGATCTTGCCTATAAGACCGCGGATATTGAAGATGCCTTTGTAAAAGGATTTATCACATATTATACTCTGGAACAGGAACTGGCACCTCTGGAGCGCGCCTGTCCGGAGTCACCTTTTAAACCTCTGGAAAAACTGCGGCAGCTCTATGACCGGGGGCAGAAGAAAGGGGTGAGCAATCCGGAATCCTATGCGGTAAAGAACTGGATCATCAGCGCGCAGGGGTTCCTGATCAACTGTGCTACCTTTGGTTTTACATCCAATTATGACAGTATTATGGCGGGAACATTCAGGTATGATCTGTTTTATGGAACATTCGGGGAAAAGCTGATGGACCTGCTCGGAGATATGGCCTTCCGCCGTGTGTTTTCTTCCATGGAAATCTACAAGATGGAAGTGGCGGAATCCGCCATACTGAATAACCTGATGGAAAAACTGGTCAGGGCAGTTCTGTATTACGATACGGACGTGGAACAGGATACGATCGATAAGCGTGTTGTTTCATTTATTTCGGATAATTATAAGAATGCATACAAGCTTCAGGCTAAGGGAAAGAGCGAAGCGGAGAAATTGTATCTCCGCCTGCTCCTTGTGACTGATTATGTGTGCGGTATGACAGACAGTTATGCAAAGCGTCTTTATCAGGAGATGAATGGAATTATTTAAGCCGGCTATCCGGAGCAGGGGATGCCTGTGAATTGCCGGAGGATGCCGGCGGGGTGCCGTCTGGACTGCAGGTTCCGACACAGCGGCACCAGTGTCCGAAGTCTGCCGTGTCATTTCGTTCCTCATCGGTCAGTTCCAATACTGAGACATATGCGCGCGTGAACCGCGGGAAGCCGAACAGATCGGCGGCGCGGGCCTCGCGCGTATCGTATATACCGGGAACTCCGAGCCACTTTCTGCCGCCCTCTTCGATGAGCGCGAGATGATTATAATTATGATAACCGTGCAGCAGGAAGCTGTTGTTGGCAAGAGGCCAGAACTTCCGGGGCAGCAGGGTGAGATCCGAACGGCTGATCTTCTTTGCCTGAGGCAGATCTTTCGCCTCGGCGGATTCAAGCGCGGGCTCTTCCTGTGATGCAGGCATGGATTCTTCCTGTGGTACAGGCTCGAGGCTTTTCGGTGGCACAGATGCGGACTCCTCCGGTGATACAGGTGTGGACGCCGCTGTTGGTTCTGATTCAGCCTCTGAAAGGGATGCCTGCAGTTCAGGGAGCTCACTCTGTAACTTTGACGGTTCGGGAGCGTTGTCCGGTGTATTCTTTGTAGGCTGCCGGTCAGCGTCAGGCTGCGATTCGGGCGAGGCTTCTTCCGGTGGCATAGATTCTGCTTTCGGGGAGGGAAACTGTATCATATCCGGTTTTACATCGAAGAAGAACGACGACGCCATCCAGAAGAGGTCTCTGTTATCTTCCGGCAGACGGAGGAAGAAACCGTCAATCTGCTGCAGGGAGCGCCGCTCGGGAAAATGTATTTCGGATACCGGGAGTCGGATCGAGATATTCCTGCCGCAGGAAGTAAGATCTGCAATCTGAGCGGAGTTCATCCGATTCTGCTCACAGAAGAAAGCATAGAGGCCAAGCGTGCTTCCCGCTCTCACCGGGACGCCTTTTGCCTGAATCTGGAGGATACATGACTGATAATGGCGGGTGACTTTGATAAAGCCGACATTCCGTCTGCGTTTACAGTTCTCGTATTCATATAAATAAAATGTACCGGGATTCATAGAATAAAATAACCTCTGGTCTTGTCTCTTTTCATTCCAGTCTATTCATGCAGGAGGGGAAAAAGAACAGGGGCGGAAAGGAAAATTATGTCTGAAGAAAGAAATGATGTTCGCGAAGAGCAGAAAAGGACAGATGAAAAATATATGAAGGAAGCGATCCGTCAGGCAAAGAAAGCCTATAAACTCGATGAGACGCCGATCGGCTGCGTGATCGTACACGAAGGCAGGATCATAGGCAGGGGGTATAACAGCAGAAATACGGACAAGAGCCCGCTTGCCCATGCGGAGATCACCGCCATCAAGAAGGCAAGTAAAAAAATCGGCGACTGGAGACTTGAAGAGTGTACGCTCTATGTGACACTGGAGCCGTGTCAGATGTGCGCCGGAGCGATCATACAGTCTCGTGTAACACGGGTCGTAGTAGGATGCATGAATCCGAAAGCCGGGTGTGCCGGATCAGTCCTGAACCTGCTGGACGTGAAAGCGTTCAATCATCAGGCGGAGCTTACCACCGGAGTGCTCGAAGAAGAGTGCAGCGCGATGATGACAGGGTTCTTCCGGGAGCTTCGGGAACGGAAGAAGATGCAGAAGAAGGCTGCTGTGCCGGAGCGTCCGGACGGCTGCACAATGATATGACAGACAGTAAAATAAAAGCCCCTCCAAATCAGGAGAGGCTATTTGATACTTCAGGAGCTTTTGCTTTTTCACGGAATATCTGTCTGAACAGAAAACGTACAAACGGTCCTGCATAGAAGATCTGCCAGAAGAATGCCGCCGGAAAGTTCAGGGCGACAGTCTGCAGCCAGACTGCGACAAACTCACTTCCCGCATCTTTGAACAGTATGGTTGCCGCCAGACTCATAAGAGGGCACATCCATGCGACAGATACTGCAGAGATGACAAGAACAAGATGGAATGGGTTCTCTTTTTCCGGATTTACGATACGAAATGCCGTTCTCTTTGCGATATGTCCTACAAAAAAGAAATCAAGTACAAAAGCGACCGGCGCCATGATCACAAGTTCATGAAATGCTGACAGAAATACGGTGCTGCTCATCCCGTCCATATTCAAAGCAATGTTATAGCAGATCATTGCATAGACCATGACAAATACCATAAGAATGGTAAAAATTACTTCCTGAAATTTAGTTTTGGGCATAAAAAATCCTCCTTGATGACAATAAACAGAAAAATGTGTTGTTCGTTATCATTCAGGAGAATGTGCGTTTCCAATAAGACCAAAGATCCGTTATTCTTTTTTACGTGCATTGCGCTTCGAACATGATCCACAGGCGTTACCCCGGCAGTTAACTCAGCCCAGGCACCCTCACGGCACCCGGGAGCTCCTGCTTAGTGCTGCTCCGTTCCCGACCTGACACGGTTCACAGGTTCCCGTCGCGTGAGACCCAAACATCAACATCACTTACCGGGGGCAGCCCTGCAGACTGCCGCCCTCTGCGCAATATCACCCCTGCTATAGCGGATTGCAGGTACAAGGTACCGCTAACACCCCGGCTGCACGAGTCTTTAGTTTACATGGTTTTCAGGAAAATGTCAATAGCCTGCTTTATCTTAATCGGCAGGCATATCGCCATATCTTCAGCCGTCAGAGATTCTGGTAGTTCTTTGCCTCAGTAATTCCGAGGCGAAAATCAACCGCTTGTAACTTACAATGACATTCGATATAATGAAGAAAGGAAAAAGCCTATGAAAAATGAACTGGCCGGAGATATTGCTCTGGCAAATGGAAAGAGTCAGTATGATACATACTGCAAACGGATTCTGGCAAATAAAATTATTCTTGCCTGGATATTGAAATATGTGGCAGATGAATTAGAAGAGGATGAAAAAGTTATTCGCAGAATATTGGAAAAGCTATAAAGGTTTGCTTTTCTGATGAAAGAAATTATTTAATGTATACACCGGCTATAATGGCCGGTGTAAAATTTGTGCTACAGTAAACTATGAAGAAACGGAGCATTTAATATGAATATCTTTTTAGCAGCGATAAATGCAAAATATATCCACTCCAATCTTGCGGTGTACAGCCTCCGTGCATATGCCCGCAAGTATACCGAAGAGATGGAGATCGCAGAGTACACCATCAACCAGCCGATAGATGAAATTCTTATGGATATTTATACACACAGGCCGGATATTCTGTGCTTTTCCTGCTATCTGTGGAATATCAGTTATGTAGAGCAGCTCATCCGTGAGATACCGAAAGTACTGCCCGATACGAAGATCTGGCTGGGCGGACCGGAAGTTTCCTACAATGCCCGGGAAATGCTGGACGAATATCCCGGGCTGACAGGGATCATCTGCGGGGAAGGCGAAGAAACATTTCTGGAACTCATGGATTACTATCATTCTGGGATAGAGACAGAAACGGAGGAGAAAAATAAGAGCCGCTGCATACGATCAACAGATACGGGGCTTTCAGGAATCCGGGGGATCGTATATCGAACCGGCGATGGAAATATTACGGAGACGCCCTCCCGTCCGGTGCTCGATCTGAGCACAGTACCGTTTGTATACGGTCATATTGAAGATTTCCGCAACCGGATCATATATTACGAGTCGAGCAGAGGGTGCCCGTTTTCATGCAGCTATTGCCTTTCTTCTATTGACAAATGTCTCCGGTTTCGTGATCCTGAGCTTGTGAAGAAAGAGCTTCAGTTCTTTATTGATCATGAGGTCCCGCAGGTGAAGTTTGTCGACCGCACATTCAACTGCCGGCATGATCATGCCATGACAGTATGGAGATATATTAAAGAACATGACAGAGGCATTACGAACTTTCATTTTGAAATCGCGGCAGATCTTCTCAATGAGGAACAACTCTCTCTGATCAGGAGCATGCGGCCGGGACTCATACAGCTTGAGATCGGTATCCAGTCTGCGAATGAAGAGACGATACGCGAGATCAGAAGGAAGATGGATCTGGACATGGTGGAGCATACAGTGGACAAGGTAAGGGAGAACAGAAATGTGCATCAGCATCTGGATCTTATTGCCGGACTGCCGTATGAGGACTATGACAGCTTTGCAAAATCTTTCGACCGCGTATATGCAATGAGGCCGGATCAGCTCCAGCTCGGTTTCCTGAAAGTGTTAAAAGGCTCTCTCATGCATGAAAAAACGCAGGAATACGGCCTTGTATATCAGGACCGCCCTCCTTATGAAGTTCTCTCCACCAAATGGCTGCCTTACGCTGATGTGATCCGCCTTAAAAAGATTGAAGAGA
>ERZ1643250.2952-NODE-2952-length-12142-cov-4.756763_pt1 | contig 12142 bp, 10 predicted proteins | sample MGYA00579262_ERZ1643250 | MGnify/ENA primary metagenome ERZ1643250 (study PRJEB29033, sample SAMEA4952265) | chicken gut metagenome | biome: Broiler Chicken; feature: Gastrointestinal Tract; material: Caecum | place: Ireland | collected 2018 | study: Broiler...
GTTATGTTCTTCAATATAGTGCTTGGCAAGCGTTCCGTATTTTCCGTAAACGTGATGCACGGGCTTTACAAGCTTTTGATACTCCATAACTTCTTCAACGGTAAGACCTTTCGCTTCAGACTTTCTTTCCAATTCTTCTAACGTCATAACAAACCTCCAAAAATATTTATCGTATATATACTATACCATATTTTTACCTGTCTGTCAATGGGTTTTATAGAGTTGGCAAGAATGGCTCCTCGCTATGTCAGCAGTAAAAGCACCGAAACGACTGCCTGTGCCAACAAAAGCACGGGCGTTGCCCAGAAAAAGAACTTTCTGAAGCCGCTTTCAAATGCGAGTTCATCCTTTGCCTTTGCGATTTCCTTTTCCGCTTCCTTTACCTTTTGGGTAAGCAATTGCGCCTGCTGATTCATTTTGAACACGGCGTCATCTGCGGCTTTGTTTACCCGATCGTTCAGCGTCTTAGTAGCCGAATCAGTCGCCCTTTCCGTAGCTGTATTTACTTGACGTTCTATCCCCGATACCGTTGTCGTTATCCTGTCCAACGTTTGATTCAGGTCTCTCGACAACTTCTCGTTGCTCTCTTTCACGTCTTTCGTGAATTTCTTTAAGTCGTCGTTCAGATTCCTCTCGAGCAGCTCGTTCTGCCATTCTACGTTCTTCACTTGCCGCGTCAGTTCCGCAATTCGCACATTTTGCTTCAAAATTAAGCCGTTGCATTTCTCGTTCGATACCGACAAGGCTTGCATTAACAATCCTTCCCGCGCTTGCGCCGTTACTTGTTTTACTTCCTCGCACAACTCCTGCGCTGGCAGGTTGTCCGTTAAATCCACTTCGTCGTCCGTTAAAGGGTCCGGACTTCTCCCCGTTATTCTGTTTTCCAATTTTTCTTAATACCTCGCTTTTCGTATAATTTGTTCCGAGCTTTTCCCCTCGGATAGGCTTTTGTTTTTCGGGATGCAGGTAGGAATAATCCTTGCCGTCTCTCGTGATTTTTACGCCGTAACATTTCTCCAAATATTCTTTGAATTTGTCAGGCGTAGTTGAGTTTTTGATTGCTTCGACAATAACCTCTCTTAGTTCTTCCTTCCAACTCGTACCGCCGTTCAGCATAATTTTTCGCTCTGGTGCCGTCCGACTGTTCTTGCCGCGCTTACGAAATTCCGTTGCCGTAAAACCGTGTTCTTTTCCGATTCGGTTAACTTCGTCTTTCATTGCCACGTAGTCCTTTTGACTGAACTGCAACTTCTTACCCGTAATCGGATGGACGGCGTTTACGATTATATGACTGTGCACCGTCTGCGTGTCCGTATGCGTTGCTATGACGCACTCGCAACTTTCAAACAGCTTTTGTGCGACCTCTTCGGCGTAAAGGTGGGCTTGCTTTGCAGTAACGTTATCGCTCCTTGCACATGACAGTTTGAAATGATAGTACTTTCTTTCGTCAAACTTATCCCCTTTGCCGAACCGATGCGCTGTTTGCTCGAATTGCTCTGCAAAGTCCTCGTCCTCGAAAAGATTTCTCGAAGAGACGTATGACGCTTTCTTCGGATCGGTGATATAGGTTATCCCGTTTCTCGGTTTTGCTTTACTTGCACTGCATTTCAAAAGCGGCATCATCCGCCTCCGATAGCGGTTAAGATTTTACCGTAAACGTTTTTCAGTTCTGCTATACAGCTTTTTATTTCCCGTTCCGTATCTATACCGTAATAACCGTTTCTTACCGCTTGGTTGAGATTATTACCTTGACGCTTTAACTCGGCTAACAACTCGCTTGCGTGTTCTACCACAACAATCGGTTTGCCCGTGATTGCCCGTATAATAAATTCCGTCATTGTCAGCCCGCTTGCCTCTATCGCCTTATCTATTAAGTTTTTTTCTTTTTCGTTCGCCCTGAATATGTAGGCGAATTGTCTTGTTCTGTTGTCTATAACATTTTCCTCCTCATTTTTATTCGTTCGTTGTTAATTGGGGTCTTAGGGGTTGCCCCTAACGAGGCGACTTGTAAAGTCGGTATTTGGCAATCCAAATACGTTCCTCGCTATGTCGTCAAACCAAATTTCCCAATCATTTATTAAGTTGTCTTTTGCCTGCGTTTTAAGGCTGTAGGCTTCGCCTTGTCTTTTCCTTTTATCACCTCCGCTAAATTATTTTTGAGCCGTTCTGTTCGGACAAGCTTGGATTTTTTGCCCTGTTCGGGCATAGAAAAAGCCCGACCGTTGTTCACAGTCGAGCTATGTTTTCACGCTCTGTACGAGCGAGTTCTATTACGCCGATTACTCATTTTTACGTTTTTGAAAGCCCTTCCCTTTCGTAGAAAGGGAAAACGTTAATTTGAAAGCCTTTTAAGTATCTCCTTAAAGATATGTTTTTTCACTTTTTACCATATTCTTGCAAATTTCTTGCCGTATACTGTAAAGTCTCCGTCCTCTTTTTCTGCCACGCAACCTATAGGAAGCGCTGTACAACGAGAAAAATTTTTGAACTGCGGAGTGTTTACAATCGGAGCATAAATTCGCCAGTCAGAAGGGCTATTCTTTTCATAATGGCGCAATACCAATATAAGCACGTTTTCATTCGTTAGCCACTTTGAAACCAACCTGTCCCTTTCAACTTTTGCTTCCGCTATCTTATCGTAAACGAGCTCTTTTTCTTGTTCGTCCGCTATACGAAGCTCCATATATAAACGGCTAATCTTTGCCTTACACTCATCGCAAATCTCGATGATTTTATCTCTATGCCTATAATCGGTAGCATTATCCGAAGCCGTTTTGTCAATTATCGTCCAAGAAATGGGGGTATAATTTACCCTTTTCTTTTTACCTTTTTGAAAGTTGAATTTTTTAACAGCCTGATAGATATAATCCATCGCCGTATCATAAAACTTGTATTCGTTTTCCTTATCCCTCTCGTCTATCTCCTTAAAGAACATAGGCACAGGACGATTATACTTTTTACGCAGCACGGAAAGTTCTTTTCCAACGTTCACGTTATCGAATGCGCGCTTTGCTTTATCTATTTCCAACCCAGACAAAACGGCAAGTTTACAAACGTCGTTATAAATCTCCAAGATTTTTTCCTTAGGCGCGCCGTGATGTATTTCGTTCCATATGATACTGTTTAACTTTTGAGAAAGGTTTACGATTTCGCCGATCTTATTCTCGCTTGTATCATGGTCGAGTTCGGCAAGCGTTTGATCTGTCTTGCCAGCCGTTTCAATTTCGCATACGGGAACCCTGAAAAAGTCCTTGTACTTCTCGGCGGTTTCTACGAGCAGTTTATCGTCGGTTACGAGCATTGTGTCAGAATCGTAATCGCAACCATTCAACCGCTGTTGCAGGTTTTCGCCTATGGCATTAACGCAGACTATATTTTCGCCCAAGTCGAAATAATCCCATATCTCGCCATCAAGATTATTTTCCACGCAATAAAGATTGCCCATCGTGATATGCGGTGAGCGCGCGCAAAGAAGTTTTGCGCCGTTTACAAAGCGTTTAGAATATATTTGCCCTTTTTTTAATTCACTTGTTACCTCTTCCCCTGCTATATATTTTAACAGTTCCGGACCGTTACCGAAAAGCGTGGCATTGGTGCCGTTCAACAGAATATGTCCACGGCGCAAATTACCTTTTAACCCACTTACTACGTCATCACGAAAATTAGCGTATAGAGTTGTACTGTCAAAAGTCGTGTAACTCATTAGCAAGCGAAAAATAACTTCAGCGCGCTCTGCAAGTCCATCAGGAACTTTCTTTTCTTCCCCGTCTTTTTCTCTTGCATAAGCATCGGTAAAGTGGTAACGCATAAATTCCACGTCGTTACGGATAAGGGAGATATAATCGAAACTCGGCTTTAATAATTCTTCCGCCTGAACTTTATCAAGCCCCAGCGTATTCAGGAGTTGATAACTGCTTTGCACCATATCGCCGTGAAAAAAATTCGTACCCTTATCCCATTTTACTACGCCGAAAGTGTTGTTTGCATTGGCAACCCATTTTCTAATCGACCTTTCGGAAAGACCGCCTGCGAACTTGAGAAATTTCAGACTATTAGGCGTTGTTACCATTACTATTTGGTTAATATCCGTTGCAAGCGTAAAACCTCTCGTTTTCAAATCGTCAAGAGTAATACTCTTATCCTTTATCCACTTTTGCAGTTTGGTGCGGAATGCGCAGGACTTGAAGAATTTATTGCGAAGAAGCAGCATATGCTTGTCCGCATATCCGTTTTCAAACACGCTCTCGTCCAAAAGACTTTCGCCGTCCCAAATATCGTTGGCGATTTCCGCTTGTTTCTGCTCGGCGGTCAGCTTCCCGTCCTGCAATTCAACCGAAATTACTTCTTCTTTAAACGTGCTTTTATAGTCTGGAACGAAAAGAATACCATCAAGCGGAATTTCTACCGTGCCCTTGATACTACTGAGTGACAACGCCTTATACGATTCCCAAGAAGCAAGATCTGTTTGCGCTTTTAATCCGCACTCGCTCCATTTCGACATTGCTTTATAAAGTCTTTCGTCTATGAAAAGACATTTACCCTCTCTCGAACTGCCCGCGCTTCGCTTATATCTTACGTAATGAACACCATCCACATAAAAACCGTTTTCGTAGAAATGCTCCCTCAACTCTTTAATTTTTACAGGCTTACCCTCTTCGGGCTTGTATGTATAATTGAATTTAACGTTGATAACGGCAAGGATATATTCGTTTTCGTACTTATCCTGAAAGGAAAACTTTTTACGGCAAATGCGCTTATACGCCTTTTCAAGTTCGATCAGGTCAAGTGAATTATCCAAATAGTTTTTAAACAAACGAAAATAGGCGTCGCTTTTACTTTCGGGCATTTTATACCCAACAGCCACGCCGTTTTCTTGCTCGTGCCGATAAATATCCGCCGCTTCAATTGAAATAATTCTATACCTCTGTTTCATTTTAACCTAGTCCTGATATTACTTTTTGAGCTAAAATTTTGGTATTTTCACTCTCGGCGAGAATCAATCTCGTATTAAACCGCCGCCTATTCCATTTTTATAATAGAGTAAGGAATTGATAGAGTCGCAAGTTAATTTTTATACTTTATACATTACTTACAAAATCTATTGTTTTAAATCCAAATCAGAACACACAACATATATCATGCGAATGAAACACCATTAAAAATTTTTATCTCCTCATTCACGCCTTCAATTATGTATCCATGAGTTCCTTTGTACTCAATCAAAACAACAAAATCCTTGTTAATTATTAATCTCATTATATAAGAATATTTTTTAATATCTTCCCTTTTTATTGAACTAAGGGTACTAGCTATTATTTTTACATAACCATCTTTTTCTTCAACATCCTCAACTCTTAAATTGTATGCAAAAGAAGTTTCGACTATCTGTATAATTAGATTGTCGCTCCTATTCCCCTCTGTCTTCTCCAGTTTTGCCTCTTTAATTCTTTTATCACCAGCGATTAGATCTATATAATCTATTTCCCAGCAATTATTTATAATTTTAAAAGCATATTTTAAGGTATCTAAACTTAAAACTATTATTTTTAATTGTTCCAACTGTATGCAGTCCGTTTTTCTATTATCTTTTGAACCATATTCAATCTTAATACAATTTTCATTAATGTATTTAAACTCGTTGTGCTTTGATATGTTTCGCCATTGTGAAATACTAATTCCTAAAAACAATGCTTTGAACAATGATTCTAAAAGTTGGTTATAGTTTATCAATTCATCTACAATACAACCCAATTTTTTTGTTTTATACTCTTTGTTTTCAATAATATAAATTAGTTTCAATAACAGCTCCAAAAAAGGCTTTAATTCTCTTTCTACATTATCCCCTATTACCTCAAAAATCCTTTTTGCTTCTAACTCTCCTCTTTCATCGGTGTTGCCATTGTGTATACGTGCGTTAATCAATTGATTCGCATATCCTTCTGATATTTCAACCTGCATACCTATTATTGCATCTTTAACCTTTGCAGCATCTACAGTCTTCGCCTGTTCAAATATATTATATAAATAATCTATTCCATCCTGAAAAAGAGTGCCTTCAATTAAGGATATAACTTTGGAATATTCATAGTAAAAGTTCCCCATGTCTACCATTTTAAGCAACAATGTTTTATTCTCCACATATTTACTAAAATAATCAAAAACTTCCTTTTTTGTAAAGCTGTTTGCCATACAAAGTTCCTCAAGCAATGAATTAACGATTTCTTTATTATTCATATACTTACCTCTGTCCAAAGCGTATTGTTTTTATGATTTCTAATATTTCTTCATCTGCTGGACAGAAATTGTAATTTGAAATTTCCGCGGGAGTTATCCATTTAATATCGTTATGCTCTAGTTTTTGTGGAAGTCCTTCAACTATTGTTGCATTAAATAAAGTTAAATGTACGGTAATGTCAGGATATTCGTGGACAACTTCCATAAAAACATCTCCGACATTAAGCACGATATTTAATTCTTCTCTACATTCACGAATTAAGGCTTGTTCTTTTGTTTCGCCTTGTTCAACCTTGCCTCCAACAAACTCCCAAAGGAGCGCTCTCGCCTTATTTGCAGGTCTTTGACAAATCAAAAACTTATCCTTATCCCATATAAGCGCCGCTACTACTTCTACCATAATTTTTCCTTCAACTAAATAATTTCCCGTTTATTGTAAGAACTCACACCTTTAATTACTTTCATATATTCTATAGCCCTACTTTGATTGTATCTTAAAGAATTCCTCTATCTTATCTCGTATTTCTATTGACGCCTCGTTAAAGCCTAATCCTATTTCCAGCAACTCTCCAACAATATTTACATTTGCTCTCTTTAGCATTGTATAAACATTGTTAGAAAAATTTAATTTCTCTATTTTTGCCTTATACCTCATATCATCAATAAAAAAGTCATTTCTGTCGTTTATATATTTACTACCATATTCACCTTTACCACCAATAGTAAACGAGTCTAAAACTTTTTTATATTCAATATCTGGAACTTCATTTCCTTTAAACGCCTCTAATCTAAATGCGCCCACAAATTTACAGCAATATCTATTTCCTGTTTCATAAGGATCTAATTGAAATGCCAATCTAAAAGGGTTATATCCATTCTTTAATCTTTCAATTTCAAGCTTTTTCTTTGGCTGGTCCATGTTCCTTTCATAAATTGTTAATCCATCTAGTGACAATCTATTGGACCAATGCCAATCCTCATAACCGTGAATACTCCCATCCATATAAACAAACCAAGCAATTATTCCATCACACTGAAAATCTGCCAAATCTATGCCACATCTTTGAGTTTCCTTAAATGTTGTCCCTAACGTTTTATTAATTATGGCCATTACCATAAAAAACGTTTCCGTTTCTAAAAGTTTTCATAATAGTTCCTTTATTTCATTCTATATCTCTTCAATTCCTAAACTCTTCAAATATTGATATGTACCGTCATAATATTCGGGCAGGCGTGTGCTATCTTCCCAAAAACCACTTGGATTTTTGTTTGCATTGCCCGCCGGAACGCATATTACCATTCCAGCTCTAGCACGAGTAAGTAAAACACGATAAGCATTTAACATATACTTCATTAAATCTTGCTTGCTTTCGCTCGTTGGCGTTTGTTCAACCCACTTCGTTTGGCCGTTAAATCTATAAAAACGCCATTCTCCGTTATCATATCTCATATCGGCATCCCACAACAGACAAGTATAATCAAGCTCTAAACCTTGCACTTGTATCTCAGTTGCAGCGTCTTCAAGATAATTTGATGCTCTTGTATCTATTTTGTCCTCTAAGAACCAATGAACCGCATTTTCGTCACCCGAAGACAACACGTGAATTCCCAAGGGCTTAAATCTTGCTGATTCCTTTGTTATTAGAACGCCTGTCCTTTCCGTTCCCCTTACCTTACTATGTAGCCACCTTTTTGCTTTTTCCATATCCCTTGTAAGCACAATAGGATATTTATCCTTAATTTCGTTATATAATTCTGCGGCAGTAGGCTCAATCGCAAGTAGTGCATGAACAAATGCAGAAAGTTTTTCTGCTCTATAAGAACGGAGAGAAACCGCAAGGTGTAAATGATCAGAATATGTAACCTTATCGTTCTTTTCAAGCAATTCATTTATCTTGCCTTCGGCGTATTCTGCTTCTGTTAATTTTGATGAAATATAAACGTTCCAATGGGGGAACTTTTCATTAAGCGCGTTAATCCACTCGGAAATACCAGCTTCACCGGTGTTAATTTCTTGACCGCCGCCAACAAGGCATATAATCGTTGCCCAGTCTTCACGTTGGTCAAGCGACCAAATCAAAAACGCAGCTTCAGACATCGGGAAATTAGGAACTTTTAATTTATTACCATACGTTCCGCCTCTTTTTAGATAATCAGCAAGCCTTTTATGTGTCCAAGAACGTTGCGCTTCGTCAAAAATTGCAACGTGCTCAACTTCGCCGTAACCGGACTCCGCAAGTTTTACTGCTTTTTCTGCATCTATCTCTAAAACGCCGTTTTCAACAGGATTCTTAATTTTTGCAAGCATATTATCACGATAGCGGTGAATTATTTGAATAAACTTGCCAACTTCTCTACGAGAATCTGAAAGCTTTTTATTTTTGTTTCTATCACGACATTTTTGATAATTGTCTTTTGCAAGCGCTTCCGTCAACACCGCAACCAACGGACCGTTTCCCGAAAGATAAACTGCGCCTTCGTCTTCAATGGGCTTATCTTGTCCTTGATAAGTTTGTCTAACGGCAACGTCAAGCCCAACAAGAGTTTTACCCGCGCCGGGAACACCTGTTACAAAGCAAATGCTTTTTTCTCTGTTTGCTTTACTTTTTTGTATTATTTCAAGAATATATGCTATCGTTGAATCAGTAGAAACTTTGTCAGCTTCGTGCCTTGTAATATCTTCTACAGAATGACTTTCATAAAGAGTTTTAGCAGCTTCAATAATCGTAGGCGTTGGCGCATACGGACTTATAATCCAATCTGGATTAATTTCCGGCTCATTTGGATATTTCTCCAATATTTTTGATATTAAATTTGCAACACCTGCCTCGCCTGTAACCAGAGGATTTACCACTTTATCGTCATAAACGGACATTCTAATATTGGTGGACGAATTGCGGTAATTTGTTGCAACCAAAATCGGAACAATTAGATTTTCTTGGCTGAATTTATGGAAGTTTTTAAGATCCAACGCATAGTCCAGCACTTGGTCTATATCAGACTCTAATATTCTAGACTCGCCAACCTTAAATTCCACGCAAAAAACAATGCCTTCAAGAAGCAACACAACGTCTATACGCTTACCAAGACGTGGTATATCATATTCAAATATAACTTGTCCATTTTTATCTGAATAATTTGCTAAAACGCCCTTTATTATAGATATTTCAGACTTCCAAGCTTCTCTTGTGGTCGTAAGAGCATCACCGTGATAATTATCGCATAACGCACCAAAAATTGAATTGTCATCAAATTTAATGAATTTCTCAAAACTGCTGTTATATAAACATCGACTCATAATAAATCCTGAATTATCTTAAAAAATAAATTAATCTAAATCCGAATAAGTACGCATTGGTATATTTAAACCTTCTTCGCACTTCTTAACCGCCTCAATCAGTTCTTCGTCAGACAACTCCTCCCACTCAGTGTCACACAAGGCAATGATTTCATAAAATTTCTTTTCAAATTGCTTATAATCCACATAAAAGTAGGGACAATTATCATTAACAATTACATATAAATTGTCCACATTACAACTATCATCAATTAGTAATATGTTCTTAAAAAAAATTAATAATATTTATTTTGTTTTCCTCGTTATATTCATCATACAACAAAGCGAACTACGTTCCTAGTATATCATCATATGACAAACTCTTAGAGGTCAACTTTTCTTTTATCTTTTTAATTAAATCTCTTGAAATTCTGCTTAAGCGAACAAGCGGCCAATCATCAATCGATTTACATTCATACCCATATCCCTTTGGTGTTATATAACTGCACTGTATAGCACCTTCGCTACTCATAATTGTCAATCCAACACCACATCCTATAGCGTGAAGTTTTTTTATTATTTCTTCTCTTTTCATATTCTCACCATTACCAATTTTTATTGCAGCAAAGTTACCCTTTGTGAATAATTTGGTCTATCCACTCTAATAAAATCAAAGTCGAAATACTCAATCCAACCTAATAAATTAGATAATAAATCTTTTACCTCTTTTCTATAAGGCTTAGGATCGTTTATTAAGGCGTTGTGCAACTTTGCAGAAAGCTCGCCAAAATAGCATTCTCTTATATCTTTTTCATTAATAGTTTTACATAACCATGTAAAAGCTTTGCTCCATCTAAACGCTTGTTTTATCTTTTCCTTATCAGAAATGCCAGATAATTCTAAAAATTCATATTCATCAATTTCAGATGATGGCGCTGGCACCTGTGGAAAATCGTATGTAAACAAAACACTTGTATCAGGCTCAAACTTATCAGATATATACTTGTCCCAATTTAGGGCTTTAGCCTCATTGACGCTCACTTTCGGAAATTTTACGATATCCATCTTCATTAATGAGTACAACTCATCAGTCATTAAAATAGCCGACGAAAACAGAGACTCTATCTTAAACAAATCGTCCCCTTCTATTTGAGAAAAATCAGCCAACTCGTAATTCCCCAAACAATTTAATCCTAAGCCTCGACTCGTTAAATTTCCACTTCCCAAAATATATCTTTTTTTATCAAAAATATAGGTTTTAGCATGTAAGTCAAATCTAATATAAAGTTCCCACCCATTAGCTTTGCAATATTCATACAAATCTAGGTCAGTAGCACCGTTAATAATATCTCCAGGTAAAAATCTTACAAGAAGTTTTTTATTTTTTAATACATGCTTAATATTGTCGTCAACAAACTTGATGGCATCTTTTTTGCAAAAAGCAGAAACAACATGTAAATCTTCTGTCACGCTTGAGATTTCTTCTACAAGTTTTTTATTAAATTCAGATGTGGTTAAAAACGACATAATCTAATCCCTATTTTCATCTTCCTTGTTTCAAGTATACTTTTAACCTATTGTTAATATCATCAATCAACTTATCCATAGGTACAGGATGGGTTGCATGTAACTGATAAACCGTCTTTATTAAAGATACTAAGAACAGTTCAAATGTTATTTGCATATCTTCATTCTGATAAGCATCTTGAACGAATTGTTCATAGAACTGATGATCTTTATTAACAATAATTTTCAATACACCAAGTCTGTCTTCGTAATCAATGAACGCTCCTCTGCTTCCATGATTTACATATTTAATTCTTGTATTAGAATCTAAATATTGTTGAATTTGCTCTTCAGTTACCTCTTCATACCCTTCATCTTGCAATTCCTTTTCTACCTGAAATCCATTAGCCCCTATTAAAAGTTCTACAACTATATCTGGATTTTCTTCTTCTGCCGCCTTTACAGTCTCAGAAGTTGCAGTAGTTGCCGTTTTACCAGGATTACTTCTGGTACCTTTACGGCGTTCTTTATTTAATTTTACCATATCATCGATGGTATTCTTAATCACTGACTTAAGCTGAATCCACATCGGTTCATTCCCATCATAATCGGCAAGTGCTTCATCATCGATTTCTTTTAAGTCAACTTGTTGTTTATTGTTAGCTATGCCAAAAGCTTCATCCAATTCTGGCGTAAAAGAAATCTCACATCCCCACCACCTATGATACGGATTATTAGTGGCATCAAAAAAGCCAAAGTTTCCAAAATCAATTTCTCGATTTTGACGAACGATAGATATCCCAGTATTCTTTCTTACACTTTTTCCATATGCTAAAGAACCAGGATCAGATGCTATATAATCTTTGGAGTAATACTTTTCCTTAACAATTGAAAAGCGAACTTTTACGGTTGATTCTTGTCTTTCGCCTTTTTTATCAAAATAATATACCGGATGATCTACTACCCCTGTTAAATTATCCTCATCAGTGTATGGCTCAAAAATGCTCTCCGTATATCCATCTTCTTCATTATACCTTTGACAGGAAGGATTAGAGTCATTACAGTTTTCTCTGACACAAAATTGACTCTTTTTCATCAAAAATATGTTCCAGCGTTTCTTCGTCC
>ERZ1643250.2953-NODE-2953-length-12138-cov-54.278159_pt1 | contig 12138 bp, 14 predicted proteins | sample MGYA00579262_ERZ1643250 | MGnify/ENA primary metagenome ERZ1643250 (study PRJEB29033, sample SAMEA4952265) | chicken gut metagenome | biome: Broiler Chicken; feature: Gastrointestinal Tract; material: Caecum | place: Ireland | collected 2018 | study: Broiler...
GAATTTAAAACCAATCTCGGAAAATATCTGGAAATGGCAACGTCCCAGGATATTTTCATTACCAAGAATGGGAAAAGCATTGCCCGTCTCACAAGCCCCGCTGTCGATAAGCTGGCGCTTCTGGACGACCTCGTAGGGATTGTTCCGGAAGATCAGGCAATGGATGAAAATACCATACGAGAGGAGCGGCTGTCCAGACAATGAGAATACTGATTGATACCAATGTCATTCTGGATATTGTCCAGAAACGGGAACCATTCTTCGCGGATTCCTACCAGGCTCTCCGCAAGGCCATTGAAGCCGATGCGGAATGTCTGATCTCCGCATCCGCCGCCACGGATATTTTCTATATGCTCCGCAAGGCGTTCCAATCCGCGCAAAAGGCAAAAGAGCGGATTGAAAAGCTTTCCCAGATCGTCACCTTTGCGGACGTACAGGGCGTAGATATTCATACCGCACTCATGCGCTCCATGCCGGACTTTGAAGACGCGGTTGTGGATGCCGTGGCAGAACGTAACGGCGCAAGCTATATCCTTACGAGGAATATCAAAGACTTTGCCGGTTCCTCCGTTCCGGCGATCACGCCGACTGAATTTTTGAAAAAGTAACAGATGCTGCCGCTCTTACCGGGTGGCAGTATTTTTATCCCCAGCGACCGCCTTCGCGGGCGGTAATCTCCGAATGGCACCGTTTGCATAATGCCATAAGATTATTTTCCGCATGGGTGCCACCTTTAGAAAGCGGTTTGATATGATGGACTTCCTCGGCATTTGTCAACCGTCCGGCTTCCCGGCATTTCTCGCATAATGGATGTTCTGCCAGATACCGGTCGCGGATCTTCCTCCATGCCCGCCCATATCGGCGCTTGCTGGCCGGATCACGCTCGTGCTTATTGTAATGCGCCGTAATAATCTTCTGATGTTCCTCGCAATACCGGCCCGATACCAGCCGGGGGCAACCGGGATAAGAACAAGGGCGCTTCGGCTTATAAGGCATAGCTGCTGCCTCCTTCCGGACAGAAAGAAAGCCCCCGCAGTTTGTTCTGCGAAGGCCTCTGTCTTTTTCTTTGTTGCTATTGTAATACTACCAGATTTCTATAGTGTCTTTCTATGTCTTTTAGTGTCCTCTTTATTAATTTAAGAATTGAACATCTTGTATATTTGCTATATACTAAATTCAAATTAACCAAAATAGGGGGAATGAATTTTGAAATCAGATAAAAAACCCAAACTGCAGGTATCTTTAAGGGGAGGGTTCTCAGACCGCAATAATATAAAACCCGAAAATACAGCTATACAATATAAATCTCTTGATGATCGTACTCGTACAGCTATTGTAAATATAGTTAATGTTCTTTACCACGCTACTTTTGAACACGATATTATGAATAATGCTAAAAATAGTCTATGGATTGATGTATTAAGTGATGTTTATCAACAACAAGTGGATTACTCTCCGGGATTATATTATAACGAAGAGAAAATGTTTCACATCATAAATGATACCTTTTACAATGATGATTATGATAGTGTATTAACACTTTTCGAGTTTCTGTTAAATAAATTTGAGGACATTGCTTCATATCAAGCAGATACAATAAAAAATTGTGCAAATGCAATTTTAGAAAAAGAATTTGTCGGTTATCGATATATTAATCGGATGATAGTCCCTATCACAAATGATACTGAAATACATTCTATTGAAGAAGCAATCACTGTTCCCTACAAAAAAGCTACTAATCATTTAGAAAAAGCATTGATTCTCATTTCCAATAGAGAAAGTCCTGATTATGCTAACTCAATTAAAGAAAGCATATCTGCTGTCGAAGCTATATGTTCAGAAATTCTTGGGAAAAGTGACACTCTTGGCTCTGCCTTAAAAAAGCTGGAACAGAAAGGTATTACTATACATCCTTCTTTAAAAAGCGCTTTTGAAAAATTATACGGTTATACAAGTGATGCTTCTGGTATACGTCACGCCGGTCAATTAGATGGAAAAGATGCCACTTTTGAAGAAGCAAAATTTATGCTTGTATCATGTTCCGCATTTATCAATTATATAAAAGGTATTACTGGTAGCTCAAAATAGATGGAAAAGCTATAACATAAAGGATGATCCCATGCACAATTTGAACAAAGAATTTTACCACATATCGAGACAAAAGAACTGGTCAGTAGGCAGTGTAATCACTACTGGCATAAACGAAAACCCTTTTTGGACTACATGCAAAAATTGTTCACCATTAGTTACTGTAAATCAACAACAGATGCCTGTATTTGCAATGATAGATCAAAAATATAACTTTGATGTAACACAAGAAAATATTAATTTTCTTTATCAAACGATAGAAAATGTATCAAAAGAAACCGCTCTCTATATCAGAGAACAAGTTTTTGAGGATGTAAGAAAATCAAATTTTCCCAATTTACCGAGCAGACAAAAGTGTTTGTGGCTATGCGATGAAAAAACTCTTCCTTACTGGAATACTGCGGTAATTGGCCCACAGAGATATTTGTTAACCTTAAAAGTAGAAGGGCAACTTTTCTGCGGGGATGATAATTGGCTCACCGCCGACACTTTTTCTAGTGTTGAATATGCCAATCGAGCAAAGCAATACTGGTCAGGAGAAATGACTGCTAATCCACGAAAAGAATATTTATTCTATGGTGAAGCAGTTGTTAAAGATATTACTCAAATATAGAAATTGAATATTCTATTTTAGCAAAACTATATCAAGGCGCATCTCCACCCAGGAAATGCGCCTTTCCCTTATTCTTCCCCCGCTGGTATAAAAGCCGTACACTGCTCCAAAGCCTTCCGGTGCAGCTTATGCATATACCGCAGGTCATAATCCATTTCCACGGCAATCTTCTCCCAGGAATAAAAGCACAGATACCGAAGCTCCAAAAGCGTCTGATATTCCAGGTTCTCTATGGCCCGGATCACCCCCATGATCTCACGCTTCAAATCCACCAACGCGTCAATCTCATCGTTGATCTCATTTTCTAGGTCAATGATCTTCACGATTATATCCTCCATGGAATGAACATTCCTGCTGCCGCCGGGCGGCGTATCCGATACCGTAGAGGTAGCCTTCGCCGCCAGCGCCCGCAGGCTCCCTACCTGTTCCAGCTTGCTATTGATCCTCTGGTCGATTCGATACGCCTGCCCCAGATACTCCTTTGCTGTCATTTTCCCACACCTTCCTTCTCCAATACCTGCCGGACTTCCTCCACGGAAGTTACCATACCGGCCACACCGCCAGCCGCTTTTATTTTCCCCAGAGCCACCTCCTGCAGCCGGGAAAGTTTTCCTCCGGGACGCTTCACCTCAAAAGCGCAGAACCGGCCTTCCATGCAGGCGATCACATCCGGGATACCGGCTGTCCCATACATCCCGCCATGGGTTTTCCATGCGAAGCAGCGGGGCAAACCCTTCAAATACCGCATAATCGCGGCAACAATCTCTTTTTCCAACATATTTACGGCAGCCTGCCGCAACCGGAAAAACCGGGAAAACCAGGTGAATGAAATACTATATATATTTTCTCTTTTTTACACATCCTTTCCCTGTGTCTGGTTTCCTTACGCGCAAGGAATAGGAAAACCCCGGTTTTCCCGGTCACGCCGGTCACAAATCCCGTCAGTCTGCCTCCACACCTCCCTCCACATAGGAAATCCCGCGCCAAATTCGGCGCTTGGAGAGCTTATCCCGTCCCCTGGCAATCTCCGGGCAGCCCGCCTCCAACTCCTTATTGAAATTGGTCTGGGAAACCGGCTTCATTCCCGCATTGACGCAATACTCCTTATATTTCAAAAACAGATCATCCCGTACCGCAATTCCGTCCTCCTTCCGCACACAAAACAGCTTGGCAAAGGACAGCACGCTATTCGACTCAACCCGGTAACGCTCCAATTCCGCCCGCGTTTTCTCCGTCTCGCTGAAAACATAACCCGAAGCGATCAGCCGCTTCAATCCTACCAGCGCCCACATGAGGATACCGTCACGCTCCGCCGCCAGCTTCTCCGCCAAATTCGGATCGCGCTTCGACTTTGGAACCGACTTTTCAAACCGGATAATCAAGAGCCTCCGGTAAAAGCCCTCCGAACGATCCCCATAATTCCGGGGGATCTCATTACAGGAAAACAGGAACCGGGCATAAGGCCGGAAGGAAAACGGGTCTTTGTTCTTCCGCTCGGCGGTGATAAAGTCCTCGCCGGTAAGCGCCTTAAACATCCCGTTATCATCGATGCTCTTAGACGGCAGGTCGGCAAAAATATTTGCCAGCTTGCCGAACAGCTCCGCCCGGTTGAAGCGGTCGCCCAAATTCTGCCAGGGAATATTGGATACATTCTCGCTCCCCAGCAATATTTCCTGTACCACATTGAGCAGGGTGCTTTTCCCGGCGTTGGGAGCGCCTACAAAAACAAAGGACTTCTGCGCCTTATTCACCGGGATCAGCAGATACCCGAAGATTTCCTGTACCAGGCAGATTTCTCCCTCGCCCAGCATACTATGCAGGTAGGTTACAAACTGCGGGCAGGTCGCCCCCGGCATATATGCCGCCTTCATCTGCACCGTAGAATAATACTCCGGCGTATGCGCCCGGAAGCTATCATCCAGGGCATTATAAAGGCCATTCTGTAAATTTAAGATAAACGGATTACTGTTAATCTCCTGGATCGGCTTCTGGATCAGCATTTTCCATTGTCCCACCGTATCATTGATCGACTGCAGGGAGACCGTTCGGGAGATCATATATTCCCGTACCTTGGCCGCCGCAACCAGATCCACGCCCTCCCGGTATACGCCGCCCTGATAGAAGAAAAAGCTGCCAGCGGCATAAAAAGCCTCCAATGTCTCCGCCAGATGGTCGGCCAGCAGACCCGGAAGGAAGCGCAGGCCGCCCCGCTCCGTCATTTCATACCATGCAGGCAGTTCCCCGTCCTGATCCGCCTGCCTTCTCTCCCGGCTGGCATCATATGCCTTATACAATTCCTTCTGGTAAGAGGATAATGCCCTGGTATCCGCCGCTCTCAGCTTAAAATGCTCCCGTAATTCATAATCAATGAACGTTCCAGCGTCCAAAGGCTCCACATTATACAGGGCATCCTTTACAAATCCCTTCGCCGCCCGCATATTTTCCACAGGGGAGGCCATAGCCTCCGCCTGTTTTAATGCAGCCCGCAATTCATCCAGCGCCATGGGAAGATAGCAGAGGGCAGCGGGAGCCTTACAGGTACAGGAGCCATCCGCCATTTTCGGACAGGAAAAGCCCTTCTCCGCAATGGCCTTACAGGTCATGGGCTTTGTACCGCTGGCCAAGAAATGCCGGATCTTCTCTGCCGTCTCCGCTGCCCGGTAGCCCGGATACGGAGCGGACAATTTATGCACTGCCTCCTCGCCGCCCTCAAAAACGGCAAGGTTCGTAATCATAGCATACCAGTCATGCTCGGAGAGTACCGCCGCATGCTCCCGGCAATGCGCCAGAAAAGCGCAGCGCCCAAGGACAAGGGACAGCCCCTGCCGAGTTCCCCTCTGGCACCCGGCCCCGGATACACCGGCCTGATCCGGCACCTGGGGAAGATACCGCTCCAATTCCTCCTGGGTATACCGAAGCTCCGGGTGAAAATGAACACATTCCACCATGACCGGCTCCTCCTTGCAATGATAGAAACCCGGCAGGCGCAACACCCGGCTCTCATTGACGCAGGCCTTATCCCCATGGAACTTTGCCGCCAGCCGCCTCTGTATCCTGCGGAAGGCGTCCACCCGTCCATCCTTTATGAGCCAGTAGGTATGCAGGGATTTCCGGGTTTTCACCACCAGAGAAGGTTTCAGCGGAAATCCCATGATCTGCTTCCATTGCTCCTCCAAAGATAACTCATCACATTCCATGAACTGCGCGTTGATCCGGGTAATCTCCCCGTCTTCATGCCCGCCGAAATTCACCACAAAGTAGATGCCCCGGTTCTGCCCGTTATGCCTTTTCAGCGTATCCATCAGCCCGAAAAGGCCCGCCAGATCCGTTTCCAGCTTTGCTCCCTTAAAGGTTCCCGCCTTCCGGTCATCGAAGACACGCAGACAGATTTTCTCCCCCGGCCCGAAGAAAGGCCGGAGAAATTCCTCCAAGGGCACATGTAATGCCTGCATCATTTTCTCGTCACCTCCACACACTCCTCTGTAAAATACCGGATCGGAAGCCCCCGCTCACGGGCCTTCGCCAGTTCCACCGACATCCCCTTTGTAATCTTTCCGCCGAAAGCCCATACCTCCCGACATTTGCTCTGTAAAACCAATCCAAAGAAGATCCCCAGGCGGCGCTGAGCCGGATCGTCCTCCTCCATGAACTGAGGGAACAGAAGATGGGGCGCTATGGGGATACAATGCTCCGACACGGCAAACCGGCAGAAAGCCCTTGCCCGCTGCGCGTTGCGCTCCCGGTCTCCGGCATAGGGCGAGCAGATAAAGACAAGGGGCCGGTACGCGCTCCGCTTCGCCTCCTGCTCGATATTGGTAAGCGCCGCATAGGCGGTCGTATCCACATAGCCCTCCGAATTATACAGATTTACGCTCATTCCCTCACCTCCAAATCTTCCAGCTCTCCATAATTCCGCCCGGCGGCCACCTCCGCCACCAGCGGAACGTCAAACTCCGGAAAAGGCTGCCGCTCCATCAGCCTCTTTACCAGCCGTCCGGCCTCCATGACACGATCCTCCGGCACATAAAATACCAGGCTGTCATGGACGGTCAGCACCGGACGTATCCAGGGATATTCCGGCAATTCCGCCACAAGCCGCGCCATAGCCAGCTTTACAATATCCGCCGCCGTCCCCTGGATTGGCGTATTCATGGCGCACCGCTCGGCGAAGCTCTTTTTGCCCCAATCCTCCGAAAGGATATTCGGCAGATACCGCCTCCGGCCAAGCCAGGTCTCGCTATACCGCCGGGCCGCAGCCTGCGCCTTCGTCCGTTCCTGCCAACGGGACAACATAGGATACCCGGCTTTCAGATTGGCAATGATCGTCTCACAATCAGAAAGGGAAGCGTCCAGCCCTGCCTTAAATTTCAATGTTTTTTGCAGCCCTTTTGGAAACAGCCCATAAAACACACCAAAATTACAGTTCTTCGCTATGGTACGCCGCTCCTTATAGTCCGGCGCATTTTTATCCGCCGCCTGCTCCACCGGGATATGGTAAATAACCGAGGTCGTCTGGGCATGAATATCCCCGCCCTCCCGGTAGGTTTCCAGCATCCGCGCATCCCGGCAGTAAAATGCCCCCACCCGAAGCTCCACCTGGGAATAATCCAATTCCATCACCACGCAGCCCTCCGGAGCAACCAAGAGGTTGCGTATCCCCACCGGATCGCTCCCCTTCCGGGGCATATTTTGAAGGTTCGGGTTCCTGGCGGCAAACCGCCCCGTCTCCGTACCAAGGGGCAGAAGATCCGGGTGGATACAGCCCGTTGCCAAATTGATATACCGCCGGTAGCCGTCCAGATAAGTGCTTTTGATCTTTCCCATCCGCCGATATTCCTGTACCAGCTCAAACAAACGGATCAGCTCCGGACGGTTTACGCGGCACCAGTCTGCCAGGAGGATCATGGTCTCATCATCCGCCGCTTCCTGATATTTCGCCGTAGTCTTTAAAATCGGAAGCCCCAAATCTTTATAAAGATAATTTTTAAACGCAGAGGTAGAGGCGTTTGCCCCGATCTTCACATCCCCGATCAGAAACGCGATCTCACCCCGGATTTCCTCGATCCGCTTTTCCGCAGCCGCCTCTTTTTCCGCCATAGCCTCCCGATCCATGAGCAGGCCGTTGTAGCGCATCAGGCCGCAATAAACTGCCGCAGGGCTTTCCACCTGCTCCACCAGCCACCGGTGCTGGGGAAGATATTGGTCGAACCAGCGGTTGAACAAATGATACAGCCGCAGGGCAAAATCGCTGTCCGCACAGGCATAGCGCACCGTTTCCCCATCCTGCGGGGATAACTCGTCAAAAAACCTTCCATCTGTCACTGTAAGGAAATCCGGCAGCTCCACGCCAAATAGCTGCGGCACAAGAGTTTTTAAGCCGCTGTCTGAAAGTCCACGGAATTTTACGCTGCTTTTCAGGGTAAGCTGCGCCGCCGCAATCGTATCATAGCAGGGCGGCTGTATCACCATCCCCAGGGCATAGGAAAACATAGACTCAAAGGCCAGGTTATGGGCCACCTTGATCACCGTGGCATTTTCAAAAAACATCACCCGCAGATATTCCATCACCGCCTCCGGGTCAGAAATATTCCTCCCGCACCGGTGCCGCAGGGGCACATAAATCCCGCTGCCCTCCGCTACCGAAAAACTCACGCCGGTAATTACCGCCTTATGGGCGTCCAATGCGGCGCGCTCCTCGCCCCGGTACCGCTCCATAGGAGCCGTCTCAAAATCAAAACCAACAACTGAAGCCCCGGCGAGATAATCCCGGACGCCGGAAAGCTCCGTCACACAACTATACTCCATACATTTCTCCTATCTATCCTGCGCGGGGCAGGCAGCCCCGCCCCGCAGACAATTCCTGTCATTCCTGCCCTTTAAGCGGTGGGATCACCCCATCACCGTCTGCCTCCGCAAACGGGTTATCCGCATCCCCCGACTCCTCCATATCGAAGCCCACATGGCGGCTGTATCCCTTCACCTGCTCCGAGAGCTTCGTAATCAGTACCTGCTCCTCGCCGGTCAGCGGGCGGTCAATGGAAAACTGCGCCTGAGAATAGGCAATCCCGCTGTTATTGGTCGCCTTCTTCAAAGAGAAGCGGGTCACAACCGAATTGCTCTTTCTCCCCTTGGAAAGCAGACGCTTAATGTACCGGGAAAACTCCCGCATGGAACCGGTAGGCAGGGAGAGGATCAGGGGGAACAATTCGCCTTCCCGCAGAAGGAACACCCTCCGGCGGGTCTTGCAGGCCTTGCTATTGTTCTCCCCGGAGCCGAACTGGTTCAGCGGACACTCCGCGCATACCCCGCCGGGTACGCCGTCCCCCACCACACCGTCAAAGCTGCCGCAGTCCGGCGGATTGCTCCCGCCCGTATATTTTTCCTTGTAATACTGCAGTACCGGATGGTGGTATAAAATCACCGCCGAAAATTCCTTAACCATTTCCGGCTCGTCCGCCTCATCGCCGGGAAGTTCAAACATGGTAGCTCCGCCGGAGGGGATCTTCACCCGGTCAAAGCCCCCGTCCAGGCCGTCCAATTCCTCCGCCATGGTCTCATTCATATTAAATTCCGCAAGAGCCAAAAAGCCTGCTCCCGCGACCGTCATTTCATCTTTCCTACTCATTTCCCAATCCTCCTATTTCGCTGATTTTCTAAGGCTCACGCTGGTCTTCTCAAACACATTCACCAGACCGTCCAGCCAGCCGGGGAGTAAATCCCCATTTTCCGAAATCTGCTCCTTTACAAAAGCGGAAAGGCTATTGGCGTTGACCGTCTCATAGACCAGATCCCCATATCCCGCCTTCCGCAGAGCCGAAAACAATTCCTCCTTCCGGCCTGCCATAGCCGAGGCGCGGGTTTTTGTCGTCAGGCAGAACATCATATCGGCGCGGGTAAAATTCTGCGTTTCCGTCTCCGCCATCAATTCCGACAAGCGGTAATCCGCCTCATCAATCTCCGCATTGATCTCCTTTAACCGCTGCTCCGCATCCGCCTTCTCCTCACGAAGCGCCCGGAGCCGGTCAGCCAGCTCAAACATTTTTTCCGTATCCATTGCTCCTCCTATCCGGCAGAAAAAGGGTTCCTGCCGCTTCGGTAGTCATCCACCAGAAGCCGCGCCAGATCCGCCTTTTCCTTCAACGCCTTCAATACCTTTTCGTCCACCGTCCCCCGCGCCACCAGATACAGGTAGGTGCAGGGCATCCGCTGGCCCACCCGGTGTATCCGGGCCTTCGTCTGCTCAAAATTACTCATGGAATAATCCAGGGAATAAAAGACCATCGTAGAGGCTGCTGTAAGCGTAATCCCAAGCCCTGCCGTAGCGATCTGGCCTACAAAGACCATCACCCCCGGATCATGCTGGAACTGCTCCACCTGAGCGCCCCGGTCTTTCACCCCGCCGGTAATGCAGCTATACCGTAGCCCCCGCTTTTCCAGCAGGCGGCAGACTGCCCCGATCTCCGGCAGGAACCGGGCAATGATCACCAGTTTCTTCCCCTCAGAGATCATACTGTCCAGAATATCCTCCAAGGCCGCCAGCTTCGCCATACTCACCTGCTCCACACCGGCGGTTTCATCATTGCCTACAAAACCGCCCGTAAGCTGGGACAGCCGCAGAAGCCGAGTCAGAATATTCGTAGCGGTAACCTCCCCATGGGATAATTCCGCATAGCTATCCCGCACCAGCCCCCGGTAAATCCGCAAAGCCGCAGGCTCCAGCTCCACAGGCCGGAGTATATCCGTAACCTCCGGCAGATCCAGACAGTCCGCCTTCGTAGCCCGGAAAGCGATCCGGTGCATTTTTTCTGTAAGTTCCGCCTCCATGGACTTCTTCAACACCGGCGTATGGTTCCCATAGCCCACCATATCGAAGTACCGACTGCGGAAAACGTAAAAGCTCTGGCCGAAAATCCCAGGGTTCAGAAACTTATACTGGCTAAATACATCAACAGCCTTATTAGTGATCACCGTTCCCGTAAGCAGCAACCGGTATTTTGCCCTGGCTCCCAGCCGGTGCATCGCCTTGCTGGCGGCAATATTATGGGTCTTAATCTTATGGCCCTCATCCGCCACGATCAGATCCGGCCTCCATGCAGCCAGATCCTTTTCCATCCGCCAGGCGCTCTCATAATTCACTACCACGACCTGCAGGGCAGCGCCGGTCATATGCCGCAAAGTATCCCGCTTCCTGCTGCCGGGGCCGGTAAGAACCGCCAGCACATAGGGAAACGCCGCAAACCGCTGAAATTCCTCCTCCCATACCTCAAGGATAGAAAGGGGAGCCACCACCAGAACCCGCCGTATCTTTTCCATACCGGCAAGGGCTCCCGTAATGGCGATCGTCGTCAGGGTTTTCCCTGTCCCCATCTCCATAAGGAGCGCTACCCCCTGGCTTTCGATCTTCCTCTTTTCCGGAAGGATGCCGAACATCCCGCAGGCAAATAGAAAAGCGTCCCTCTGATGCCGATAGGGAACCGCCCGGACAGGCATGGATACGCCGCAGCTCTTATCCTCAGGCACACCCATGGCCATCCACCTCCCGCACCGACAATTCCCGGACACTGTCTCCGGGGACGATAATCGTAATGCGGCGCAGATCCCCGAATAGCCTCTGCAATACCCGCTCCCGCAGCCGGACAGTTTTACAGCGGACAATCCCCGCCCTATCCGGCCCTTCGGAAACGCAGATCTTTAATTGATGTTTCATTTGCCTTTCACCTCTTTCCGAGGGCGCATATTTTTTATCCCTCACTATACGGCCACGGGAAAGGCAAAACCGAACCCCTTAATTTAAAAATTTTTTCAATCTCGCATATATTTTTTTCAACCGCCCGCGGATCGCCGCCTCCGTAACCCCTGCGGCGCGGGCGATCTCTACGATCCGGATATTTTCAAAGTAAACTTTTTTAAGCAGCTCCCTTTGTTCCGGGGATAGACGCTCCATCGCCTCCGCCAGCCGGGAAGCTGTCTCCCGCCTCAATATCTCCTCCAACGGATCCTCCCCAGACCGGAATATTTCGCCCTCATACTCCATCCCGTTTAGAGAAATATGGCGGCGGGTCTCCCTATGGTCGCTGTTATAGGCCTGCCGGTCTAAGTCCAGCAGGATCTCACCTATTGTATCCTCCACCTCAATTTCCGTTACCTCTCCGTTTACAAACTCGTATCGGATCTTCATTTTGCCGTTCTCCTTTCGGAGCCCGGCAGGCGGCAGGTGCGCCGCCGCAAAGAAAAAGAGCCTGACAAACAGCACAAAAAGTGCCGCCTGCCAGGCTCAATATCATACCCATCCCTATTTCAGAATGGCATAGTAAAGGGGGAATCATAGTAACTGGAATGAAACTTCCCCTTCGTGCATCATGCTCAAACAAACGATTTAAGATTTAATGTAAAGGAACTATTAATGTAAAGCAAGTAATTGAAATAGCTAAAAATCA
>ERZ1643250.2954-NODE-2954-length-12135-cov-5.152649_pt1 | contig 12135 bp, 12 predicted proteins | sample MGYA00579262_ERZ1643250 | MGnify/ENA primary metagenome ERZ1643250 (study PRJEB29033, sample SAMEA4952265) | chicken gut metagenome | biome: Broiler Chicken; feature: Gastrointestinal Tract; material: Caecum | place: Ireland | collected 2018 | study: Broiler...
CCTGGCGGTGCTTCACCCCGTGTATTACCGGCACATCTATAAAGAAGGGGTGCCCAAGTTTGTAAAGTTCGCCGAGAACGTGTGGGCCATCCCCCGAAAAGGCAAGACCGATGAGGAGCTGGCCCTGGCAGGCATTGAGGCCCTTGCCGACTTCATTCAGGAGGTGGGACTGCCCACCACGCTAAAAGAGCTGGGGGTGGAGAAAGCCCAGCTGAAGGAGATCGCCAATTCCTGCGGAATCTCCCAGGGCAGCTACAAACGCCTGACGCACCAGGAGATCTATCAGATTTTCCAGGAGTGTTATGAATAAAAAACTGCGATCGAAAGGAATGATTTTCTGATGAAACGTACACTTTCTTTACTTTTGTCCTTGGTGATGGTCCTTTCCCTCACCGCGTGCGGCGGAAACGGGAACAGCTCTTCCCAAGCAAGCTCTTCCGCGCCGGGATCCTCCGCTGCGGAAAGCTCTGTCGCGGAAAATTCCAGCGAGTCCTCTAGGGAGGAGCCTTCCAGTGAAATCTCCAGTGAAGCACCTTCCAGCAGTACCGTAAGCAGTGAAGCGCCGGTCGATGAGACTGCCTCCGACAGCAGCGTGCTGGTGGTGTACTATTCTGCCACAGGTAACACAGAAGAAGCTGCCAACTATATCGCACAAGCCACTGGTGGAGATCTGTTTGAGCTGGAACCGGTAGAACCTTACACCGACGATGACTTGAACTGGACCGATGACAACAGCCGCGTTTCCCAGGAATACGCCGACGAGTCCCTGCGGGATGTGGAGCTGGTGGCGGACACGATGGACAACTGGGATCAGTACGACACTGTGTTCATCGGTTACCCTAAAATGCAGTATGGTTTTTTGAGTGTATAGCGTGTATTGAGTAGCATTTTTAAGGGTGAAAAGAACTGTGTACACAGAGAAAGAGAAGATTTGTGTATCGAGCCATGGAAGAGGCTTACAAGGCCGGCAAGCTGCGGGCCATTGGGGTGTCCAACTTCTACCCGGACAGGCTCATCGATTTGTGCCAGTTTGTGGAGGTGACCCCCGCCGTAAACCAGGTGGAAACCCACGTGTTCCAGCAGCAGAAGGCGACCCATGAGTACATGGAGAAGTACCACGTGCAGCACGAGAGCTGGGGTCCCTTTGCCGAAGGGAGGAAGGATTTCTTCACCAACCCCACCCTGGTGGAGATTGGTGAGAAGTACGGCAAATCCTCCGCCCAGGTGGCCCTGCGGTTTTTGCTGCAAAGCGACGTGGTGGTGATCCCCAAGTCCACCCACAAGGAGCGCATGGAGCAGAACATCCACGTGTTCGACTTCGCTTTGAGCGGCGAGGACATGGAGGCCATCCGCAAGCTGGACGAGGGCGAGAGCCTGTTCTTCTCCCACTACGACCCAGCCACGGTGGAGATGCTCACCAACATGGGCAAAACCAGGATTGTATAAAGAAATCATACCGGAGAAAAGCAGGGCATACCCCTGCTTTTCCCCTTTGGAAAGGAAGTGTTCACCATGAGGCTTTTGCGGTTGGGACCGGTGCTGGCGCTGCTGGTGCTGCTGTGCTTAGCGGGATGCCGGACGGCGGAGCAAGCGGCTCCCTCCCAGCTGGACAGCGCAGTCTCTTCAGCAGTGGAGACACCGGCGCCCTCACCCGCTCCCGCCCCGGAACCAGCCGGCCAGGCGGAAAACTCCCAGGAGAGCACCCTCCAGACGGGCATTATCCCTGAGCAGGTGCTGGAAGGGGAAACAGGAATGATTCACTACAGCTATTACCTGCCGGAAGGCTACGACCCAAACGGGGCGTACCCCCTGGTGATGGCTATGCCCGGCTACGACATGATGTGGTTTGGGGAGGATTCCTCCGGCTCCAATTTGGACTGGCCCGGGTTTCTCCGCTGGACCCAGCTGCCGGAGGACATGATCGTGGTGTCCGCCCAGCTGACGGACTGGGGCGAGACTTCCGCCCGGCAGGCCGTGGAGCTGACGGAGTATTTCATCCAGCATTACGCCGTGGATACAAACCGGGTCTACGCCACAGGCTACTCCGCCGGCGGAGAAACCATGTCCCAGGCGGTGGCGATGCGGCCGGACTTGTACGCCGCCTACCTGCATGGGGCCTCCCAGTGGGATGGGGACTTCTCTTCCGTAGCGGAAAACGGGGTGGCGGTGTACATCTTCATGGCGGAGAACGACGAGTATTACGGCTCGGAGCGGGCGCGGGAAGCCTATAACGGTCTCCACCAGGCCTATGTGGACGCGGGCTGGTCCGAGGAGGACATCGCCAATGTCCTGCAGATCCAAACACCGGACAACGCCTGGTTCGCGGAACAGGGGATCTCCGGCAATTACCACGGGGGCGCCACGGTGGTGTATGAGCAGGGGGACATTTTGGAGTGGGTGCTCTCCCACAGCAAGGAGGAGCCATGAAACGGAAAGCTGTTGTAAAACTTGCCGTGGACGCCGCTATGACCGTACTGCTGCTCTTGCTCATGGCTTTTGAACTGGTGGGCCGTGCCGCCCACGAGTGGATTGGCGTGGGAATGTTCTTTGCTTTCCTGCTCCACCACCTCCTCAACCGGGGGTGGACAAAGCGTCTCTTCCAGGGGAAGTACACGCCTTATCGGATACTGCAAACGGTGATGGCCGCTCTGGTGTTTCTGGCCATGCTGGGCTCCTTCGCCAGCGCGGTGTTCATCTCCCAGGAGGTGTTCGCCTTCCTGCCCAGGGCATGGCCCTGGGCAGGACTGTCCACCTGCTGTGCGCCTACTGGGGGTACCTGCTGCTGTCCCTGCACCTGGGACTCCACTGGGGGATGATGGTTGCCATGGCTGGGAAAAAGCTCTCTCCCTCTCCCCGGCGGCAGGTGGTGTTAAAGATTCTGGGAGGGGCAGCAGCCCTGTACGGGGTATTCGCCCTGTTCAAACGGCAGATTCCCACCTATCTCTTTTTGCAGAGCCAGTTTGTTTTCTTCAACTTTGATGAGCCCCTGGTGTTCTTTTTCCCGGACTACCTGGCGGTGATGGCGGCCTTTGTGTGGCTGGGCCACACCCTGACAAAAGCCGTCCGCCGGTTGGAAAAATAAACCTGTCTCTGTGCTGCTTAGCTTTTCTCTAGGTGTCCTGGGATTTTGAAGATCACGCAGAACTTTTCACTTGTCAGTTCCTGGAAGCTTTCTTTTTTGTCAGAAATGGGCTATTCTTACAATAAGTAAAAACGAAAGGATGATCGGAAATGAAACAGGTACGCACATGGTTCATCACAGGTTGCTCTAGGGATGTACTTTCACACCTTTCACAAGCTGCGGGAGGACTCAGGCAAGCGAGCATAAACCAGAGTCAACCAAAAGACTGAGAGGCTTCTGTGCAAAAGTGCACAGAGGCCTCTCCCGCATAAACCTGAAATAGAGATCTCTCCTCCCTTGCAAAGGGACCTCTACTTTGGATTCCCTAAAGTGTCCGGCTGTTGTTCCTCTGTATCGAACAGCATCTCCCCTGCATAGCGGATTTCCAAGATACACTCCTGCACCTCTGGATCCGAAAGCAACATGCCACAGAGTTTGACTTGATTCCAACCAAATGCCTCGTCGTATACATCCAGACCTTCCTTGCCGAACAGGGAAAGGAAAGTCTGCAGCAGAAGCTTTTCCCCATGGAATTCTCCCACGTTGCCACAGCGGGAATTCCCATAGCGCAGCAGGTACACATAGCTGGCACCCCAATCCACCTCTGTAAATTGTACACTTCCCGAGACTTGCCTATAGGGCGGAATCGTCTCTACAAAGCCACTCTCCAGCCACAATCGCAGATTTTCGTTTTCCTGCTCCATGCAGCAAATGCGCCCATCGTGCAAGCTGTAGGGAGGAATGGGAAACTTCGGCAATTTACAGACCATGTTCCACACTCGCTTTCTTTTAGACAATCGCCGTTTGTACCGCCGGCTGACAATGGAAGATCCCCTTTATAACCTTTGAAAGTTTGCCGAAAAGAAATCCTTATCCAGGAAGTCCTAGTTTTTCCAGCAAAGTGTTATACAAAGTCTTGGTCGCTTCCACGTCAGGCCCATTCAACACAATCGCTTGTTCTTCCATGTAAAGCAACACGCAGGCTTCGCAGGAGGTGAAAGTATACCGGGTGTAATCACCGTAGAGGTCGTTGGAAAAGCTGCCCAGGGACACCCTGCAATTGCCCAGACCATTGGTGCGAAAACCGGATGCTTCCTGAGAGGGGTCCTGGTCGAAGTACTCCAGGGAGGTGACACGGTTGTAGGGAATGGTCAGGTCTCCCCAGCCGGAGGCGTCCACGGTGAGGGAATCCGTCCCGTAGACATACTGGATGTCCCCGGTGAACAGCGACCAGGCCAGGAAGGCACAGAACGCCAAGAACAAAGCTGTAAGCAAAACGATATTCCGGGGCTTGACGGGACTTTTCTCCACCTTGCCCTCCGCCAGCTGGCCTTTGTAAAAGCGATAGGAATAGCGGGTGGGCAAAATCACCAGCACCGCCAGAATGACAAGCCAAAGGAGAAGCATCGCCCATACGCTGGGAATCAGGGCGGAAACCATCAGAAGCAGGCCGCCCAGGCACCAGAGTTTTCCGGCATAGCGGTGAGTGGCGTTCCAGTTTTCCTCGCTTTCCAAAGTCCACTTGATGCGAATGCCCACAGCGCCGTTTTGCTTGGTCTTGGGCATATAATTGCCAATGAGAAAAAACAGCAGCCCCATAAAGAAAGTGAACAGCGCTGTGATGAGGTAGGCAGAATCCGCCCCGGTTTGAGCAAGCTGGCCGACGATCCCCAACAGTAAGGACAACACGGGGAGAATCCAGGCCACCAGGTTCAGCACCTTGGGGCTTTGTTCCTTGTTTCGGTTGGCGTAGAAAACCGCCAGCATAACCACCCACTGGCTGGCAAGGAGCAGCACCGGCTCCCAAATGAACAGCGTCTGCTCTGCCAAAGCCGCTGGAAAGATGGGCAGCAGAATTACCAGGGAGGACAAAAGTAATTTCCCCTTATTGCGCGCAAGCATGTCTTTCATGGCTCATTCTCCTCTCAGCTGTGAGAGCCACAGCATCACTTCCTCCAACACGGAGGTGTTCAGCTCGTAATAGATGAATTTTCCTTCCCGCTGGTCACGGATAAGATCGGCCTCCTTTAACACAGACAGATGCCTGGAAATGGAGGCCGCCGTAACAGGAAAGTGTGCCCCTATCTCCCCGGCAGAAAGCCTTCCCTGTTTCAGCAAGTTCAAAATCTCCCGGCGGATAGGGTCCGCCAACGCTTTCATGGTGTTTTGCAGTCCCACAGCTGCCTCCTTCCTCAGACATTTAACATTTAACCAAATCGTTAATTCTATTCTATCCTTCCCGATCCGCTCTGTCAACCCCCTTTCTCGCGGCGCTGTTCAGAAACATCCATGTTTGTATTTGTAAATAAGAAAAAAGCCTTCTTCTCAACCGGTCCAAAAAAGGAACCGCTTGGAAGAAGGCTTTTCTAGGAAACCATAGTATAACCGCTCTGTCACCCACGCACACGGGCTAGAACAACACGGATTGTCTGGCCCATGGGGGACTCTACACAATAGGCGCCGGCAGCCTCCGGTACAATAAAGGTCTGGGCGTAGTGCACGGTAAAGGGGGCAAATGCGCCGCAGGGGCTTGTAATGCGCGCTTCCTCCCCCTCCACCAGATTCAACATATGAACGCTTCCATCCCGGGGAACTTCCCAGACAGAGGACGTGGTGATGCGGAAAGTATCGATGAACTCCCGCTCTGCCAGACCGGTGCGCACCAGGCTCCCCTGAGAGGTTTCCTGGAGAACGGTGTCTTGCCTCAGCAAGTTCGCCTGGCAAAAGCTGGTGTCCCGGTCCCACTGGATATTGGCCACCCCATGGTCGATGTGGATAGGACGGGGCTTACCATCTAAGTCAACGCGTCCCCAATCCCACAGTTTGAAGGTGAAGATATAGGGGGTAGCGCTGATTTCCAAAACCATAGTGCCTGCTCCGGAGCCATGAATGGTCCCCGCCGGGATCAAAACATGGTCGTGCTTCTTCACCGGGAAACAATTCACATAGCGGGCGGCGTCAAAAGGCTTGGCGCCGGTCTGGGCGTCCCGCAGAGCTTGCTCCATCTCTTCGGGAACCGCGCCTTCCTTCACACCCAGCCAAACCGTTCCCTCCTTCTCTTCCGTATCCAGAATATAATAGCTCTCATCTTGGGTGTAGCGCATATTAAACGTGTCCTGGATATATTCGGTTAAAGGATGGACCTGTAAAGACAGGTTTTGCCCGTGAATGGTGTCCAGCATGTCAAACCGGATGGGAAATTCCGTGCCGAACCGAGCGTGCACCCGGTCTCCCAGCAAGGCCCGAGGCTGGCTGAAAACCAAATTGATGGCAGGCGTCTCTACTGTCACAGAGCCAAAACCCAGCAGAAGGCTGTTCTCTTCCGGAACACCGTCGAAGCTCCAGGCATAGTTGCTGCCATTCTCCGGCAGTTCGAAGGTGTTCTTCATCCAATCTCCACCCCACACACCGGGATCATAGTAGGGCACCATACGGAACGGCCGCTGGGCCACCTGGGCCAAAGCGTTTCGGTAAACCTCTCCGTCCAGCAAAGCAGGGTCCCCCTGCACGGTGGTGTCCAAATAGAAGTCCATCCTGGGAAGGCAGCTTTTTTTGACCTTGTCGCCCCAGCGCCATTCGGCAAAATAGCCCCGTTTATACTTGCTCAGTTTGGGTAACCCGTGTTGGGCTGTGCGCCAGTTGTCCGACCCACGGCGAAAACGCAGTTGCAATTCCCATCTGGTAATATCGGCGTATACCAGCACATCTCCCTCTGTTACCAAGGTGGCGCCTACGCCGTAAATCAGAACACGCTTTCCTTTGGCCGCTTTCGTTCGGGCAGCTTCTAGACGGTCTTTCAAAAAGAAATCTTGCAGCTTCCGCACGGTGAGAATGCCAAACACCCGATCCTCCGTTAAATCGTCCGCTAGGGCGGCATCCAGCTGTTCCGGTTCCATAGCACAATCATCCGCATGAATTACGGTGTCAAACGTCTGCGGCTGCAAAAGGCGGAGCACCTCTGCTTGCTCCACACCCGGATAACACTCCACTACCACCGTCACAGATTGACGGTCCCGTAGAACGTCCGCCAAAGCCGCGGCGCAGGCGTCCAAACCGCGATAGGCTCCTTCAGATGAAGGGGCAATGGGAATAACGGGATGCAACATTTCTTCACAACGCTGCGACATGAAAACTCCTCCCTCTTTTTTCCAGCATGGCTGGGTTTTAGGCCCACTTGAAAAGTGCCAGCCTTTCCCACCCTCTCTTTTCCAGAGTATCACAGAGAAAGAGAAATGTAAATACTCCTTTTTAATTTTTAAGAAATTGTCTTTACAAATTTAAAGGACCGGTGTATACTGCAAGGCAGAGTGAAGGGGGGGAACAGAATATGGCAGAAAATCGATACCAACAGGTAATGCGAACGCTGCGCGAGCGCATCGAACACGGGGAATACCAGGTGGGAGACCGATTACCCAGCGAGACCGAATTGGCCGCTGCGCTGGGCGTCAGCCGGCCCACACTCCGCCAAGCCCTTGCCCGGCTGGAAAGCGAAGGCCTGCTGCGGCGCATTAAAGGGAGTGGAACGTTCGTGTCCCAGCCCAAGCTGCTGCACGAGAGCACCAGCTTCCTGGCTGGCTACTATCAGGAGGCTGAACAACATCACCGCACACTGCGCACGGAAGTTATAACGCTGGACATTCAGCGGGCAGGTTCGCTGGGTTCCAAATTGGGCTTGCCGGAAAGCGCCAAGCTGACTCGCCTGGTCCGGCGACGCCGGGTGGAAGGATTTGACAATGGCAAACCGGTGGTCTACACCACGGTCTATGTTCCATACGCCTTATTTCCGGATATGATCCACCAAGATTTTACCCAGGTCTCCTTTTACGACCAGTTGGAGGAACGAGGTTTAAAAATCTGCCACGCCTCCCGTGTGTTGGAAGTGGTACATCCAGCGCCAGAGATTTCCGCTGCCTTAGAGCTCTCCCCTTTTGAACCGGTGGTTTACGTAGTTTCCACGGGCATAGATGCCCGGGGGCGTTGCATCGAGTATGCGCAAAGCTATTATCCAGCCGGAAGCAGCCGTTTTCTGGTGGAAATTGATCAGTGACAAAAGCGAGGAGGGATTCTTGGATGGAGGAACTTTATCTCTGCGCCGATGTGGGTGGGACGCAGATAAAAACCGGTTTACTGACCGCCGCAGGGGAACTTGTGGGAGACATCCACAGAGCGGACGCCCAGGCCAATCTGCCTCGCGTTCCCCTGTTAGATCACATGGCCCACTGTTTGCTAACCACAGCGCAAACCGCCCAAACTGTGCGAGGCATTCGAATCGCTATGCCCGGTCCCTTTGACTATGGGGCAGGAATCTGCAAAATGGAGGGGTTGGAGAAGTACGGGGCGCTGTACAACGTAAATGTGCGGGAAGAGCTGGAACACCGTCTCCGCCCCGTCCTAGGGCAGGCCGCCGCAGACGTGCGGATGCAAAATGACGTGGCTTCCTTTGCCTTGGGAGAGCTGCACTTTGGGCGAGCCCAGGGAGCAGCGCGGGGACTTTTTCTCTGTATTGGCACAGGATGCGGCAGCGCGTTTACCATAGGCAGCTGTTTGGCACCCGCGGGAACACCCGGCATGCCGGAGAACGGCTATGTGTACCCCTTGCCCCTGCGCGGAAAACGGATGGACGATTGGATTTCCCGCCGAGGCCTGCAGGAACTTAGCCGGCGCTATATGGGCCGGCCTCTCGATGGCCTAGCCCTGGCGCAAAGCGCCGCTGCTGGAGATACCTGTGCCCAGAAAGTCTGGCAGATGTTTGGGGAGATGATAGCCGAAGCTTTGGTTCCCATTCTGGATCGGTTCCTTCCGGAAGTATGCTGTCTCGGAGGCCAGGTCACCGCCAGCTCTTCCCTCTTTCTCGGCCCTCTGCAGCAGGTGTGCCTTGCAAGAAATGTAGAGCTTTTCTGCACCCAAGACACCAGTTTGCGGGCTATGCAGGGCGCGCTCCTTGGGGAAAGCCCGTACCTTTGAATGCATCCAGTTTGTTGTTTCCTCCGTTTCCTTGACAAATAGCCTGTTCCACAGAATACACAGGCATATGATTTCAGCTTTTGGGAGGTAATTTTATGAGCCATTCCATTCAAACCGTTTACGTCGTGCACCATTCCCACACAGACATCGGCTACACAGACCTGCAAGAACGGGTGGTACAGGCCCAGATCAATTATGTGCGCAGCGCCTTACAGTTGATGGAACTGCCGGAAAACGATGGGTTCCGGTGGAACTGTGAAACCTGGTTTTGTGTGGAGCAATTTTTGCAGCAAGCCACGCCCGAAGAAACAGAGACTTTCTTTACCCGTATGCGGGAAGGGCGCATCGGCTTCTCCGCCAACTACCTCAATTTCTGCGATCTGGCGGACAGCTCGGCCCTGAACCGGCGCTTGGACCAGGTTTGCTCCCTGTTGCAATCCCACGGCATTGCGCCAAAAACCGCCATGTGCGCTGACATCAACGGGATCTCCATGGGGCAGCGGGACGCGCTGTTGAACCACGGGATTGAGTTCTTGTACACCAACATTCACTGCCACCACGGCATGTATCCCTTGTATCAAAACCAGAACGCCTACTGGTGGGAAAACGAAGAAGGCAAGCGGCTGTTGGTTTGGAATGGCGAGCATTATAACCTGGGAAATGTTTTGGGTTTCAAACCGAACCACAATACCAACTTTATGATACAAAACTTTTTCGGGGAGAACGGCATTTCTTCCAGCGACGTGGTGGAAACCCTCCACCAAAACTTGGAAGCCTATTTGACCCTGTGTGAAAAAGAAGGATACGCCTACGATTTTCTGGTGACCAGCGTTTCCGGCGTGTTCAGCGACAACGCCCCGCCGGAATCGGAAATTTGGCGGATCATTGAAAAATATACCCGGCGATATCCAGACGGCGTGCAGATCCGCATGGTCAGCCTGCAAGAATTGTACGCCGCAATTGCAGATCGTCTGCAAGACAGCCCTGTTTATAGAGGCGACTTGACCGATTGGTGGGCCAACGGTGTCGGGTCCACTCCTTACGCTGTAAAGCATTACCGGGATGCCCAGCATCGCTATGCTCTGGCCCACCGCCTGGATCCCCAGGTTGGCCAGCGCCACCCGGAACTCTGCCGTACCGCAGAAGACAACCTGCTTCTCTATGCAGAGCACACATGGGGCCACTCTTCTACGATTACCAACCCCTACGACACCATGGTGCTCAATTTGGATCTGCGCAAGACCAGTTATGCCTCTAAGGCCCACGAGGCAGCCAGCCGTCTGTTGGGGGCAATTGCGGAAGAAAAAGGAGACACCCTGCGCTATTACAGCTCTAAGGGAACGCTGAAGGTCTGCGTCCCCAACCAGGTAAAAGGCCTGCAGCCAGTCGAATTTTACGTAGAAAGCCCCTCTTTGGCACGGGCTCGCATCACCCGAGCCGACGGCACGGAGCTTGCCTGCCAGGTCTCCCCCCATCCTCGGGGCAAGTGCCTCACCTTCCTGGATGACTTTTCAGATGCCTGTGAAAAGACCTACTTCTTCGAGGAACTGCCGGCCTTGGCCGCCACTCTGAACAGCCGTAAATGCTATGTGGGGGCAGAACGCATCCGGGACATTGTCAACGAATACGACACGGTAACCTATCGCCTTCCCTATGGGTATGAAACTCCCTGGTTCTGCTTGGAATACCGCACGGGAACCGGCGTCACCGCGCTGGTGGACAAGCGCACCGGCAAAAACCTGTTGGGAGAGGGCGTGGCCCCCTTCTTAACTCCGCTGTATGAAGTGACCCCTGTGCGCCCCGGAGTGACCGACACGTACGAAGAGCGGCGTCTGCTCGGCCGGAATATTCGCGGACAGCATGCGGTGCTATCCATCGGCACTCTGGAGGAAGTCCACTGTGAGGAACACGGCCCCGTTTTCACGAAAATCCGGCTGTGCTACAAACTGCCCGGAACGGTAAAAGCGGATGTGCTTGTCAAGCTGTACGAAGCTGTACCTCGTCTGGACTTTACTTTACAGCTGGGCAAGACCCTCTCTTCCGATGTGGAAAGCGTCTTTCTGCCTATGACACTGGACCTCGGTTCCCACAGGGAACTGTGGCTGAAAAAAGGGAGCGAACCTTACCGTCCCGGCGTAGATCAAATTCCCGGCACGTGTATGGAGTACACCATGTCCGACAATGGCCTTGCCTTTGTGGGAGAAGCTGGCAGCGCCCTCCTGGCCAGCCGGGATGTGCCCCTCTTCTACTTTGGGGAAATGCGTCACCACCCCATCCGCCTGTGTGACAACCAGCCGCAAAACAACCGGCGGCCTGTCTACTCCTGGGTCATGAACAACACGTGGGAGACAAACTTCAAAATGGATCTGTCCGGTTTTTCCGAATTTTCCTATACGCTGTGGCGGTCTGAGGAGACGGATCCGAAAAAGGCCGTGGCAGAATTGGACGAGCGCTGCTTTGACCCCTGGGCCTTTATTGTGGAGTAAGAACATCAAGCTTTTTCTCTTCCCTCTTTTCGTTTGACTGGGAATGTGATAGAATAGGCGGGAAATTCGAAAAAAGCAGGGAGAACGCGTATGAATCTGAAAACAATTGGCAGAAGGCTCACGGGCCATCCTCTGATCCAGGTGTTGGCCCGCAACAAGGGAAACCCCAGAACTCTGGTGTTGATTGAGCCTTTATGGGGCATACCCTACAACCTCATTTCACCCTTCGCCACCCTATACATGTATACACAGGGTGTTACGGACGTTCAGATCGGCCTAATCCTTTCCATCACCATGGTAATTCAAGTCTTTTTCTCGTTCTTCGCGGGAATTTTGGCCGACAAGCTGGGGCGAAAATTTACCACCATGATGGGAGACTTTTTCGGATGGGCTCTAGCCTGCCTGGTGTGGTCTGTCTCCCACAATTTTTGGCTGTTCCTGTTGGCTGCCCTGCTCAATTGCTTTGAGCAGATCAACCAAACGGCGTGGTACTGCTTGCTGATTGAGGATGCAAACCAAAAAGATTTGGTGGGCATTTATACTTGGGTCAACATTGGCGGCTTA
>ERZ1643250.2959-NODE-2959-length-12104-cov-6.034277_pt1 | contig 12104 bp, 9 predicted proteins | sample MGYA00579262_ERZ1643250 | MGnify/ENA primary metagenome ERZ1643250 (study PRJEB29033, sample SAMEA4952265) | chicken gut metagenome | biome: Broiler Chicken; feature: Gastrointestinal Tract; material: Caecum | place: Ireland | collected 2018 | study: Broiler...
TCTGGAAGGTCTTTCCTGTAATCTTCTTGTTTCTTAAGTCTGCAACCAGAAGATGGTTGTCTGTTCCGCCGCTTACAATACGGAATCCGTAATTTGTCAGCTCCTGGGCCAGGCATTTCGCATTGGCAACTACCTGCTTCATAATTGCCTTGAATTCATCGCTTGCCGCATATTTAAAGGACCAGCATTTCGCGGCCATGGTATTTAAGTGCATGGACCCCAGAGCTCCCGGGAAAGTACCTTTCTTCAGAAGTTTTTCATGTTCTTTTTTGCAGAATACCATACCGCTTCTGGCTCCGCAGAAGGTCTTTGTGGTGGAAGAACTTACAAAATCTGCATAAGGAATAGGGCTTGGAATCACACCTGCAGCCACAAGGCCTGCAATGTGCGCCATATCTACCATGAAATAAGCTCCCACTTCTTTGGCAATTTTGGAAATTCTCTCATAATCAATTAACCGGGAATAGGAACTTGCGCCGGCAATAATCAGTTTCGGCTGAAATTCTTTTGCCTTGGCTTCCATTCCGTCATAATCAATTAATTCTGTTTCTTTATCAATGGAGTAAAATTCAAAGTTATAAATTTTGCTTACCCAGTTGGCGGGTGAACCATGAGTCAGATGTCCTCCCTGGTCTAAGCGCATACTTAAAATCTTATCTCCCGGCTCCAGAATAGACGCATATATGCTATAGTTAGCAGTTGAGCCGGAATAGGACTGGATATTGGCGCAGTCTGCTCCGAAAAGAGCCTTTGCACGTTCACACGCCAGATTTTCCAGCTTGTCTGCCACATGAGAACCTGCCTGGAAACGGGCGCCCGGATAACCTTCCAGTGTCTTATTGGTAAAAACGGATCCTGATAATTCCATAACAGGAAGGGGGGCTGTACTCTCGGAGGCAATCATTTCAATATTATGTTCCTGGCGATCCAGCTCCTCATCTACCAATGCCGCAACTTCCGGGTCTGTCTTTCTCGTTTCTTTTAACATATATCCTTCTCCTCTCCTAAGTTTATTCTTTCTGAAAATACCCTTCGGGAAAAGACTGTTTTCTTTTCCCTTCCGTTCTATTATACCTTTCTGCTTCTCAATTCGGTATTCCCGGGTTTGTCGTATTTTTTATCAATTTTGTTTTTTATACCTGTTTCCTGTAATCTGACAGAATAATCAGTCGTCCAGCACTTTTTTCAGGGTTTTTATTACAATTTTCAGAGCTTTTATCCGGGCGTATTTCTTGTCCACCGATTCCAGTACATACCATGGGGCATACGTTGTGCTTGTCTTCTGTATCATTTCATTTACCGCCTCTTCATAGGCATCCCATTTTTCCCGGTTTCTCCAGTCTTCATCTGTAATCTTCCACCGTTTCTCCGGAGTATTCTGACGAAGAGTAAAGCGCTCCAGTTGGGTATCCTTATCTATTTGTACCCAGAATTTAAAAATAACGGCGCCCCAGTCGGACAGCTCTTTTTCAAATTCGTTCATTTCATTATAGGCCCGTTTCCAGTCATTTTCGCTGCAGAAGCCCTCCAGACGTTCTACCATGACGCGGCCATACCAGCTTCTGTCAAATATGGCAATATGACCGGTCTTGGGAAGGCGGGTCCAGAATCGCCAGAGATAATGGCGGGCCTTTTCATAGGGCTGGGGACTGGCAATTGGGTGCACTTCGTACCCTCTGGGATCCAGAGCTTCTGTAATTCTTTTGATATTTCCTCCTTTTCCCGCTGCATCCCAGCCTTCATAGACAATCACCACCGGTACCTTTTTCCGGTAAAGGCGGTTATGCAGTTCTCCCAGCTCTTTCTGCAGTTTCTTCAGTTCTTCTTTATACTCGTCTTCCGGAATTTCTTTTCCTTCCAGAGGAATTTCATTTAAAAGAGGCATTTTTTTAAGCTCAAAAGGATTCTGTAAAATAGGAACCGCCAGACTCTGATTCTGCAGAGCGACTTTTATCTGCTGGATTAACGTCTCCATAACCTGAAGCTGCGCCCATTTCTTCTCCTGTGCGTCCACAATATACCAAGGGGCAGAAGACGTATTGGTATCATTCATGAATTTTTCAAAATAGTCCGTGCATTTATCATAATTTTCATTCTGCCATTTGTCATATTCGCTGATTCTCCACTGGGTGTCTTCCTGGCTGTAAAGTCCTTCCAGCCGTTTTTTCTGTTCTTTTTCCGTAATCTGGAAGAAATACTTCACAAGGAGGTAGCCGTTATCTGTTAATTGCCGTTCAAACCGTTTCACACTTTCTATTCTCAGCTTATAGGCTTTTTTATCCAGGCTGCCTTCCGCCCTTTCTTTTACTGTCTGTTCCATCCATCCTCCGTCAAAGAAGGTGAATCTTCCCGCTTCCGGAATCTGGATGAAATACCGGTATAAAAAGGGTTTCCTCAATTCTTCCTGGGTAGGAGCAGACACCACTGCCACATTGAAAAATCTGGGATCAATGTATTTGATAATTTTCCCAATCAGACTTCCCTTCCCTGCTGCTCCCCATCCTTCAATCAGAACACATACGGGTACCTTATGGTTTTTAATCTCCATCTGAAGAGCAAACAGTTCTTCTCCCGCTTTTTTCAGCCGCTCTTTGATTTCCTCTTTCGATGGGCGCTCCGGCAAATTCATGTTCCTTAACATACTCTTATACCTTCCTTTCCTTTTCTTATAGTTTCCCCCAACTATTACTTCTATTTTACTCTTATTTTCACCAATTAGAAAGAGAAAGTATGCGTCTGAGTACCAGTTATTTTAATTTTTCCAGCAGAGAATTCCCAATCATATGGGGAAGCAGCTCCACTTTAAAATTTTCAGCTATAGTTCCTCCAATCACGGCAAAGGTGTTCTGCAGCGGAAGCTCTCCTTTTTCTTCCATTGCAGGCGAATAGCATAAAAGAGGAACCATTTCTCTCGTATGATCTGTTCCTGTGTGAGTGGGATCATTGCCGTGATCTGCTGTAATCATTAACAAATCATCTTCTCGTAATTCTTCCAGCAGCTTTTCTAATTTCCCGTCAAACTTTTCCAGTTCCCTGCCATATCCTATGGGATCTCTTCTGTGCCCCCACAGAGCGTCAAAATCCACCAGATTGACAAAACACAGGCCTTCGAATTCCCCTTTCGCAATTTCAATAGTTTGATCCATGCCGTGAACGCTGGACTGCGATTTATGTGTCTGTGTAATTCCTTCCCCGGAGAAAATATCGTTTATTTTTCCTACACCGATCACATCATATCCTTTCTCTTTTAAAAGATTCAGCACAGTCGGTTCATAAGGTTTAATGGCATAATCGTGACGGTTGGCAGTTCTGACAAATTCGCCTTTTCGCTCTCCCACATAGGGTCTGGCAATGACCCGGCCCACTCTCCAGTCCGGGCGCATGGTAATTTCCCTGGCTTTTTCGCAGTATCGGTACAGATTGTCCAGTCCTGTATACTTTTCATGGCCACAGATTTGCAGGACAGAATCAGCGGAGGTATAGACAATAATGTCTCCTGTCTTTATTTCATGTTCTCCCAGTTCATCCAGAATTTCCGTACCGCTGGCCGCTTTATTCCCCACAATTTTTCTTCCGAATTCTTCTTCCAGTTTCCTGATTAACTCTCCGGGAAATCCTGTTTCTGTAAAGGTAAGAAAGGGTTCTTTTACCTCCAGTCCCATCATCTCCCAGTGTCCGGTCATGGTATCCTTACCCACGCTTTTCTCCTGTAAGCGCATATGATACCCACAGAATTCATCTTCTTTCCGGCACAGGTTTCCCATACCCAGTTTCCTGAGCACAGGAATTTTCAAATCCGGTTTTTGCTCCCAGATATGCAGAAGGGTATTGGTGTTCTCATCGTTATACTTCGCTGCATCCGGCATGGCGCCGATACCAAGAGAATCCAGTACAATCACAAAAATTCTTTTATAGGTTTTCATTGCTGACTGCCCCCTTTCCGTTTATTTTGCCATCAGTTTTTCAATGGCTCTTACTGCCACCTGAATTTCCTGAGTGGTATCGTAGTATCCTTCATTGGACATTCCTGCCTTTTCTCTTTCCTGATTTCCCACTGCCAGCAGAATGGTTCCGCATTTTACCCCCAGATAACTGGCTACCGTAAATAAGGCCGCTGATTCCATCTCTGAACCCAGACATCCCAGCTCCATCCAGGCTTTCCATTTTCCTAAAAGTTCAGCGCTTACAGGCATATTTTCCGGTTCATGCTGCCCGTAAAAAGAATCTTTACACTGAACCACTCCCACATGGAAACTGGCTCCCATTTCCTCTGCTGCCCCTGCCAGAGCATTTACAATTTCGTAATCTGCCACTGCCGGAAATTCAATGGGCGCATACTCTTTACTGGTTCCTTCCATTCTTACCGCTCCTGTTGCCACAATCAGATCTCCGCCTTTTACCTTCAGATTCATTCCTCCGCAGGTTCCCATCCGAATAAAATATCTGGCTCCTGCATCTGCCAGCTCCTGAAGGGCAATTGCTGCGCTTGGACCTCCGATTCCTGTGGAAGCAACACTGACTTTTTCTCCCTTTAAATATCCGGTATACGTTGTAAATTCCCGCAAATCTGCAATTTTCTCAGCATTTTCAAAATGGGCTGCAATCTTTTCACAGCGTTTGGGATCCCCCGGTAAAATCACATACTTTCCTACCTCGCCGTCTTTTACTCCAATGTGAAATTGTGTTCCGTCTGCTCTTTTCATAATTCCTTCTCCTTTTCTTTATTTTTCTTTGATTAAAAATTGTTTCACAATGTTTACAGTAATAAAACTTACCAGTACTACCACTAAAAAGAGTAACAGTACATTGCTGTAGACCGTGCCTGCTTCTGCCATGGCTTTTACGATTTTCGCCTTCTGTAAAGCCTCTATAGTCAACAACTTTCCAGTAATTACAATTCCTGTGGAAGAGGTAATCTTGATACAGAGATTGAAAAATCCAAGTCCCGTTCCACGCATCCTCTCCGGCAGAGAATTAATCACCAGAGTCATAATCGGTGTATATAAAATTGAGAAACCGCCGTTAAACAGGCAGGACATAAGAACCAGTACCCCAATGTTTCTGTCCAGGAAAAAACTTCCCATCAGTAATCCGGCCGCCATGCTGCCAAGTCCCATAATTAAGGTTTTGGTTACTCCCATTTTCTGGGTAATTTTGCTTCCTACGATTCCAATCGCCATGCTGACTGCATAACTTGGAAGAAGTATCATAGAAATTTTACCGGTTTCGATTCCCTGTACGCCGGAGGCCATAAAAGAAAACAAAAACGAATAAGAGCCCTGCGTAGAATAGGTAATCAAAACGACTAAAATAACCAGCATATATTTCCAGTTTTTAAAGAAATCAATGGTGATAAATGCATTTTTGTATTTGCTGATATAGACCAGAAAGACTACTGCTGTAACAGCGCTTGCAGCCAGAAGCCGCACATCCATAACATTAAAGTAAAGTGAGATAAATAAGGACAGCAGCGCCATCAGAAAAATTCCCGGAAAATCAATTCTGGTTTTCTCCTCTGTAGAATCATCCGGCAGATATTTCATAATAAACGGAATGCTGATAAGAGACAGCGCCGGTACCAGAAACAGATATTTCCATCCGATATAAGTGGCAAAGATTCCTCCCAGAAGGATTCCCACTAACTGCCCTCCTGAGAAACAGGCCGTATTAAATCCATAATAGCGCATTCTTCTGTGTTCTTCTATGTACCTGGTTGCTGTCAGAATCAGAAGCGCTGAAGAGCAAGTTCCCCCTGCCATCTGGACAGCTCTGAAAACAACAACTGCCAGAAAGGAATTGCTGAACAGTACTCCGGCCACAGAACCTACAGCAGAAATCACAATTCCCACTACCAGAAGTTTTTTAATAGACATAAAATCCGACAACGCTGTATAGACAATATAAGCCACTCCCATGGTAAGCATCGCAACCGCAGAAACCAGACTTACTTCTGAGGACGTAATCCCAAAATCCTTAGTGATAATCGGGGCGCACACATTAAAGGCCTCCTGCAGACTGCCTGCCAGAATAAATGCAAACATAATCATTGGCATTGCTTTACTAACTTCTCTTTTTTCCATCTTCTCTTTCCTCCATACATTGCTTTTTCACTTGTATGTATTGTTGTTTGTTACATACATAATATAGTATATTATGATTGCATTTGTCAATCCAGGTAATTATACAAAAAAAGCGCCTCTTTTTTAGGCACTTTATATAGTTAGTTCTTTTTAAATCTGCGCAACAAAAAAGGACATGCCTCTTTTTCTGAGACATGCTCTTTTTTGTTTCCTACAAACTGAAATGGCTGCTGAAAACTTTTATTACCGCTTTTTCCACAGGGATATAGAATTTATTAACAACTGCCACGTTTCCGTTTACATCATAAATATTCTCCCGTATCATCTGAAAAAGTCCCTGTTCGTTTTCTATTTCTTTCTCTTTCAGATTATTGGTCATCCCCACAATTTTGATTTCACATCGTTTGGAATGGGCCTTCTCATAGATTCCTCTTTCCAGAAAATCCAGTACTTCTTTTTCCTGATTCAGATCAATCTGATTTAAATAAGGACAATCTGCCGCAATATGAGAAAAACAGTAAGCCTGTACTGTCCCCTTCTTTTCATAGTAACGGTGTACTGCTAAAACCATAGGCATTTTTCTCTGAAAAATGCTCTCTGTATAAGAAGTGGAAATCCCGGGTGCTATCTGAATCCGCACCTGTTCAATTTCCTGCGGATACGACTTGTATAAAGGATTCTCCATTTTTTCCAGTCCGCAAGCACTGCGATCTGTCGTTTTTCTTATAAAGTTTCCCACTCCTCTTCTGGCCTCAATCACTCCGTCTTCCTGCAGCAGTGCCAGTGCCTGCCGAAGGGTGGAACGGCTGACATCCATTTGCTGAGCCAGCAGGGGTTCTGAAGGCAGTTTACTTCCTTCCGGATACATTCCTTCCTGAATCATCTGCAAAATTTTATTATAAACACGGGCATATCTGGCGGCATTTTCCTTGGTACGATTATTTTCCATAATCTGCCCTCCTTTTGCATTATTATACTGCATCCGGGTTTCTCAAACAAGAATAATCCGCCTTTGTCCCTTCTCTATTCATATTTGACAATTTCCTTTTTCAGCCGCTTCATAATTCTCTTTTCCAGCCTGGAGATATAGGACTGGGAAATCCCCAGTAAATCCGCAACTTCTTTCTGGGTTTTCTCTTTTCCGTCCTGACTGTACAGTCCAAAACGCAGCCTGATAATGGTCTGTTCCCTTTTGGTCAGCTTACTGATCGCCTGCCCCAGAAGATCCTTTTCCACCTCGTCTTCAATCCCCCTGGAGATCACATCTTCATCTGTTCCCAGAATATCCGATAAAAGCAGTTCGTTACCATCCCAGTCCACATTGAGAGGCTCATCAATGGACACCTCCATTTTTGTTTTGCTGTTTCTTCTCAGATACATGAGAATTTCATTTTCGATGCATCTGGAGGCATAAGTGGCTATTTTGATTTTTTTGGTAGGATTAAAAGTATTAATGGCTTTAATCAGTCCGATGGTTCCTATGGAAATTAAGTCTTCCACTCCTACTCCGGTATTGTCAAATTTCTTTGCAATATAGACCACCAGTCTGAGATTATGTTCAATCAGGACAGATTTTGCCTCTTTGTCCTGTCCGCTTCCAATCCTGCTGAGTATCATCTCCTCCTTCTCCGGCGACAGGGGCGGAGGCAGAACTTCCGCACCTCCGATATAGTAAACCTCTTTGGGCTTACTGAAAACCATCGTGGAAAATCTGGAAATGAATGGTACCGGATAATAATTCACTGCTGCTTTTACGCTCATAGATATGACCCCTCCTATTGTAACAATTTGGAATTTAATAAAACCTGATACTTATTTCCCAAAGCGGAAGATCCCCATGACATAGCCAGAACTGGTTTTGAAATATGAATAACCTCTCTGGGAGTGTGTATACATAAATCCTCTAAAGTAACTGCCAGAAGCAGACCCGCCGGTTCCCCAATGCTTTTATAGGGAATATAGTGCGGATGCAGCTCTTTCAGTTCTGTGCTTTCCAACTCCCCTGGCTTTTCTTCTAGGTTTCTTAACTTGTCTAGGATTTCTTCAGATAGCAGCGTTTTCAAAGCCTGTTCCTCAATCACCGATACCGGCTGACCTGTGACACAATCCGTCAGCAGATTCCCTGTGTCATACAGTCCCCAAAACTTTTTTACTTTCCCATTTGTGCTTAAAGTAATCTGATACAGGTTTTTTGTCCGGATTTGAAGATACTCATATCCGACAGAAACGCAGGTGAATAACAGGTAGCTGATTCCTGATAAAATCAGGAATTTTCCGGCGGTCATTTTCTCATTGGTTGACATAACGCTCCAGAAACCGCCACATAAAAACGCTGTAAGATACAGCGCCACAATAGCTTTTATAAGTAAACTGCCTGTTTTCACATTACAGCCTATTTTTACCATAATAACTGCTGTCATTCCATGCAGCAGTATGGTAACCGGCAAAAAACTATCTGTGGGTAAATATAAGAACAGACAGGCGGCCAGCGCTCCCGCGCCTGCTCCCAGCAGGCTCCTTTTTCTGGATGCTTTGCATTCCAGAAAATGCCCTGCCAGTCTCAGCAGGATATAATCCATAATAAGATTTGTCATAAAGACCATATCTAAATAAATCTTCCCCTGCATAAAAACCTCCCGCCGCTGTTCCTCACTTTGGTAAGTGCATTTATTATAGGGGATAAGGCCCTTTTCTTTTTGTCAAAACAAGAGTGGAAACTCTCAGAAGTTTTCGGGAAAATCCGACAGAATTTCCCAGCATTATGTAACCTTTCCGGTAATCTCTGCAAATCCTTTAAAACTCCCTGGTTTTTCCACTTTTTCCCAGTATCCGTCTGACCGGTTTTTCTTTCCGGAAAATTTCTGATTATGGAAATGACACTTCCAACCCCTTAAAATACAGGGCTTTCAAATTCTGACAGGATTTTCTCTCTGTTTACATAATTTCCTGTCGAATTTCTGCGATTTCTGTTCTCTTTTTTCTTTCTCTGAGAAAAAAAAGAGATTTTCTGTCGAATTCCTTCCTTCATTGACATCTTTCTTTCCATCCTCTAAAATAAAAAGAAACTGCTTAAAAGGAGAGATTCTATGAATATTCCAATTACCGGACATACGAAATTAACTGCTTTATTAGGAAGCCCCGTCTCTCACAGCCTGTCTCCCCGGATGCACAACGAGGCATTTAAAGCTTTGGGGCTGGATTACGTTTATCTTTGCTTTGATATAAAAGAGGAACAGCTTTCTTCCGTTACCCGGGCTTTTCGGGAAATGGGGGTTCGCGGCTTCAACTTAACTATGCCGAATAAAAATAAAATGGTGGAGTTTGCTGATGAATTGTCCCCGGCTGCCCGGCTGATTGGAGCCGTAAATACAGTAGTAAATGACAACGGCCGTTTTATCTGCCACAATACAGACGGTGTGGGATATATGAGAGCGGTAAAGGACGCCGGTTATGACATTACCGGCAAAACCATTACTCTGCTGGGAGGAGGCGGCGCAGCCACCGCCATTTGTGCCCAGGCTGCCTTAGACGGTGTGGATACCATCCACGTTTTTCTCAGAAAGACCAGCCGCTTCTGGCAGAGAACCTGCCTTTTGGCTGAAAACATCCAGAAAGAACTTCCCTGTCGTGTTCTAATCCATGAACAGCAGGACAGCCGCGCCCTTTCTGAGGCACTGGCCGAGAGCGCTCTTTTGGTCAACGCAACTTCTGTGGGAATGGCTCCCAATACAGAGGCCTCTCTCATTGAAGATCCTGCTCTGTTCCATCCGGATTTGATTGTCTCTGACGTTATCTATAACCCGCAGGAAACCAGACTTCTGCGTCTGGCCCGTGAAGCAGGCTGTCGGGTTTTTAACGGTTCTTATATGCTTTTGTACCAGGGGGCCGAGGCCTTCCGCCTCTGGACCGGACAGGATATGCCTGTAGATTTGATAAAAGAAACGGTTTTTGCATAAGTAAGTCATAAAGAAAAAAAGGGGAGCCAAAAGCCATACGGCTTAAGGACCCCTTTTTCTCTTTATTCTTCTGTCTGCACTTCTCTGATTTTTCTGGTTTTTATTTCTTCTGTAATGTCGGCCAGGAAGTCTGCGATATCTTTTGCTCCTTCATCTCCCAGGAACCGGCTTCTGACGGATACTTTTCCTTCTTCTTCCTCTTTTGCACCTACAATCAGCATGTACGGAAGCTTCTCAAGACGGGCTTCCCGGATTTTGTATCCGATCTTTTCTGCTTTAGTATCCATATCCGCCCGGATTCCCGCTGCTTTTAACTGGTCTAACACCTTCTGGCCATATTCCTGATATTTATCGGAAATAGGCAGTACCCTTACCTGTACCGGTGAGAGCCAGGTCGGGAAGGCGCCTGCAAAATGTTCGATCAGAATTCCAATGAACCGCTCGATGGATCCAAAGGCAACGCGGTGTATCATAATCGGACGATGCTTCTCTCCGTCTGCTCCGATGTATTCACAGTTAAATCTCAGAGGAAGCTGGAAATCCAACTGAATGGTTCCGCACTGCCAGGTTCTTCCGATGGAATCTTCCAGATGGAAGTCAATCTTCGGTCCGTAGAAAGCGCCGTCGCCCTCATTTACCACATAGTCCAGACCCAGGTCATCCAGAGCGCCGCGCAGAGCGTCTGTTGCCATTTCCCAGTCTTCATCACTTCCCATGGAGTCTTCCGGCCGGGTAGACAGTTCCACATGATATTTAAAACCAAAGAGGCTGTAAACTTCATCAATTAATCTGGCAACCCCTTTGATTTCTTCCCGAATCTGTTCCGGCATCATAAAGATATGGGCGTCGTCCTGGGTAAAGCAGCGCACACGCATCAGACCATGAAGCTGTCCTGATTTTTCATGGCGGTGCACCAGTCCCAATTCTCCCATACGAAGGGGAAGATCACGATAGGAACGGGGCTCTGACTGGTATACTAAAATTCCGCCCGGACAGTTCATAGGTTTAATGGCAAAGTCTGTTTCATCAATCACTGTGGTATACATGTTTTCTTTATAGTGATCCCAGTGTCCGGAAGTCTCCCATAAATGTCTGCTTAACATAATAGGAGTAGAGATCTCTACATATCCGTTTTTCTCATGGATTTCTCTCCAGTAATCTAAAAGAGTGTTTTTCAGCACCATTCCCTTGGGTAAAAAGAACGGAAAACCAGGGCCTTCTTCCCGCATCATAAACAGTCCCAGCTCTTTTCCCAGTTTTCTGTGATCCCGTTTCTTTGCTTCTTCCATCCGTGTAATATACGCTTCTAAATCTGCTTTCTTCGTATAAGAAGTACCGTAGATTCTGGTCAGCATCTTATTATGCTCATCCCCCCGCCAGTAAGCGCCTGCCAGACTTAACAGTTTAAAGGCTTTTACCGGTTTGGTGGTCATCAGATGAGGGCCGGCACATAAATCCACAAACTCACCCTGCTCGTAAAAACTAATTTCAGATCCCTCTGGCAGGTCTTCAATTAATTCCACCTTATAAGGTTCATTTCTGTCTTTCATGAAGGCAATGGCTTCTTCTCTCGGCAGAGTAAACCGTTTAATCGGTAAGGCTTCTTTTACGATTTTTTTCATCTCTGCCTCAATCTTTCCCAGATCATCTGTGGTCAGAGGATTCTCCATATCCATGTCATAGTAAAATCCGTCGGCGATAGAAGGCCCGATTGCCAGTTTCGCCGTGGGATACAGACGCTTAATTGCCTGAGCCATGATGTGAGATGTGGTGTGACGGAAAGCAGCCTTTCCCCCTTCCTCCTGGAAAGTAAGGATATTCAGCTCACAGTCCTGCTCCACTACAGTCCGTAAATCCACAACTTCCCCGTTCACTTCTCCTGCACAGGCCATCCGCGCCAGTCCTTCGCTAATGTCAGATGCAATTTCAATCACAGATTTCGACTCTGCATATTCTTTTGTCGAACCATCTTTCAATGTAATAATCATTTCCAAATTCTCCTTTCAAATTTATAAAAAGAATCCTGCGAGCAGGATTCTCCGCCTGCGGCGGGGGCGCAAAGCGCCTT
>ERZ1643250.2961-NODE-2961-length-12100-cov-7.733250_pt1 | contig 12100 bp, 15 predicted proteins | sample MGYA00579262_ERZ1643250 | MGnify/ENA primary metagenome ERZ1643250 (study PRJEB29033, sample SAMEA4952265) | chicken gut metagenome | biome: Broiler Chicken; feature: Gastrointestinal Tract; material: Caecum | place: Ireland | collected 2018 | study: Broiler...
GCCATAACAGCGGCTGCGCCCATTTCCATTGCTTCGCAGGCCTGAGACGGACGGCCGATTCCGGCATCCACGATAATGGGCAGGTCGATTTCGTCAATGAGAATCTGGATAAATTCTCTGGTAGCCAGACCCTTGTTGGAGCCGATGGGAGCGGCCAGCGGCATGACGCAGGCGGCACCGGCGTTGACCAGATCGCGGGCAACGTTCAAATCGGGATACATATAGGGCATGACCACAAAACCCTCTTTTGCCAGAATCTCGGTAGCGCGGATGGTCTCCTGATTGTCCGGCAGCAGGTATTTGGAATCCCGCATGATCTCGATTTTGACAAAGTCACCGCAGCCGCACTCCCGGGCAAGCCTTGCAATACGCACCGCTTCGTCGGCATTGCGTGCACCGGAGGTGTTGGGCAGCAGGGTCACGCCTTCGGGGATATAGTCGAGAATATTGGCAACGCCACCCTCATTGGCGCGGCGCAAGGCCAGGGTGATCATCTGTGCCCCAGCGTTTTCCACTGCGGCCTTGATGAGCTCCAGAGAATATTTGCCGGAACCCAGAATGAATCGGGAGGAAAAAGAATGTCCGCCCAGAACCAGCTCGTCTTTCATAAAAAATGCCTCCTATCATTGAATCAAAAATTGTATAAATGAAGTTTTATTCAGCTTCTCCAAGCAGCAGCCGCAGCACCATATGGGCCTGATGGCCGGCGCACACCGCTACCCGGGATGCAAACAAACTGCCGTATTCCGCCACATCGGTTTCCCCGTCGCCGCAGAGATACAGCCGCTTCATAGCCTTCCGGGTCTGGATTTGATTCACCGAACCCATTCCCGCCATGCCGGAGCCGGACACCACCGTGGTATGGGGCAGCTCCGTGAGAACAGTTTCCAACAGCATGGCCTTTTCCTCCGCTTTGTCGAAGGCCTCACAAAGAATAGAACAGCCGCCGAAAATTGTCGGAAGGTTTTCCGGCGTGAGCCGTACGGGATGCAATTCCAGTTGTATCCATGGGTCAATTTTCCGCAGGGTATCCGCCAGCGCTTCCGTTTTGAGAAGCCCCACCTGTTGTGTAAAATACTGCTGCCGGTGCAGGTTGGTCACATCCACCCGGTCGAAATCCGCCAGTACCAGCTTCCCCACGCCCATTCTGGCAAGGGAAACCGCAATGTGTGAACCAAGACCGCCAAGTCCGGCAATGCCGACACAGGCGTTTTGCAGCTTTTGCACGGCCTCTTTCCCGTGACGTTCCACTCTGGCCTGATACAGGGCTTGTTTCGTGACGTTTTCCATTAGCCGCCCCCCACAAAGGTGACGACTTCCACGGTATCCTCGTCCCGGAGCAGCTCTTTTTCAAAGTCTGCCCGCCGGACGATCTCTCCGTTGCGCTCCACCGCTACACGCTGAGCGTTATAGCCCTGCTGCTGCAAAAATTCCAGCACCGTGACCGGCGTTTCCAGCGCGATCTGTTTTCCGTTCCACTTCACAAAACCACCTCCAGATATGACAAAAGCCGGTCCCCATTCCGGGAACCGGCTTCCTACTCGCAAATCTATTTTTTCTGCGGAGACAGAACGATCAGCTTCCCTACGATGGTACTAACCAACAGGTTCAATGGGTTAGGCTTCTCGCCCTCTCAGCCGTTTTGATACGGCACCCCAGCTTCTTTTTCAGTATATTCCTCCTGCTTTTCCTTGTCAAGAAGCAAATGAGAGAGATTGAAAAAAGAAAGGTTGTCAGATTGCTACAAATTGTGTTATAATACTTCCACTATTACCTGATAACGTGTACAGTATCGTTGATAAGGAGGGAAAACAGCTTGAAAATTCAGGAATCCGCAGAGAATTATCTGGAAACCATTCTGATCCTGCAAAAGCGCAAGGGAACTGTCCGCGCAATTGATATTGTCAACGAACTGGATTTTACCAAACCCAGCGTCAGTGTTGCCATGAAAAATCTGCGAACCAATGGATATGTGGAAGTTTCACCGGAAGGCCACATTACACTGACAGAAAAAGGCCATGAAATCGCCGCCACCATGTACGAGCGTCACACGTTGATTTCTCAGTGGCTCATTGCCCTTGGGGTAACACCGGAAACGGCCGTGGAAGATGCCTGCCGCATGGAGCATGTCATCAGCGCCGAAAGTTTTGAGGCCATCAAAAAACACGTTGCCCCTTAAGCAATCAAAGCCCTGTATGAGTGACTCATACAGGGCTTTTTTCTTCTTCTCCGTTTTCTTCCCCTTCTTCCATGGCTGGAAACACATCCCCCACCATTCTGCCGGTTTCCGGGCGAAGATGGCTGCTTTTCTGATGCAAGTGATCCTGATACAGCTCATCCAGCATTCCGGTAGCCGCCATGGAGAGATAATCCCCATCGGTGAAAATCAGATGGTCGTACAGCTGTACATCCACCGCATCCATGGCCCAGATCACATGACGGGTGGCGGAGATGTCCCCGGAAGTGGGGACCGCTTGCCCGCTGGGATGATTATGAGCCAGAATCGCCGTCACAGCATCATACCGCGTTGCAAGACGCACCAGCCGGTTGGTATAAATGGGAGCGGCATTGACGGAGCCTTCGTTGACGATGCCGCAATAAACCGCTTTTCCCCGGCTGTCCAGCAAAAGCAGCACCACGGCCTCTGTCTTTCGTCCGAAAAACTTGGGCCGGATCAGCTTCACCGCTTCTTCCGTGCTGAAAACCCGTGTTCCCCCTTTGACCCGGTCCTCCTGATACCGGCGGCAAAGCTCCGGAATCAATTTCAGGAGCAGCGCACTGGACGGCCCAATCCCCTCGGTTTCCAAAAGTTCTTCATAGGGCGCATCCAAAGCAGCGGACAGGGAACCAAACTTTTCAATGAGCCGGTGGGCAACGGGGTTGGTGTCCCCTCTGGGAATGGAATAAAACAGCAGCAATTCCAGCGCCACATGGTTTTCCATGGTGTCCAGTCCGTTTTCCAGGAATCGGCTGCGAAGCCGTTCCCGGTGTCCGGCATGAAGGGTACCGTCTCCCTTGCTTTTCGCCGCCATGTTGCCGCCTCCTTTTTCCAATATATTTGCTTTTCATATTACTATCACTATACCCAACTCCGCAGAAAAAGTAAAGTTTTTCCCCTGATTTCTGCCGGTTTTTCCGGAATTTATCTTTTTTTCAAAAACCCCTTGACATTTGTTTTTTTTGTGATATAATAACGCTTGTTCGGTTTGCTTCGCAGGCCGGTTGATGCGGTATTGTGTAATGGTAGCACGGCAGACTCTGACTCTGTTTGTCTGGGTTCAAATCCTAGTACCGCAGCCATTGAAACCTCGGTTTTACCGGGGTTTCTTCATATCGAGGTGTGGCTCAGTTTGGTAGAGCGCTACGTTCGGGACGTAGAAGCCGGAGGTTCAAATCCTCTCACCTCGACCACCAAAACGCACCTCACAGTTGTGAGGCGCGTTTTCTTTTGCACAAAAACGAGGGGGAATCATCATGGAACAGCACGAACACACGAAATATACCAAAGCCGCTTTACAAATTATGCTGCTGCGCCAGCGTCTGGCACGGGAAGAGGCGGAAAACACCCAGCTTCTGGATGCATTGCAGCTGGCCGAAGAGGTTTTGCAGCGGCGCTGTATCGAAATCCTTCAAGATAAAGGCAAAAAGGTTTTCCTGGGCACCGATCCCCAGCAGGCGGAAAAAATCCTGTCTGTTATGGAAGAACATGACGCCCGGAAACAAAAGGGCTGATCGGCGGAGGACTGTGATGAAAGAACATCAGGAAAACGAAAACAGCCCTCTGGAACTGGCAGTGCTGGCCGGAAAAATCCTTCTTTCCAACGGTGCGGAAATTTTCCGAGTACAGGAAACCATGGAGCGCATTGCCGCTTCCTATCACATGGACACCTTTCATGTCTACGCCATTTCCAACGGCATTTTTGCCTGCGGCACGGAAAACGGCGTGGCTCATACGGCGGAAATCCGCCATGTGCCCCTGTCCCCCGTTCATCTGGGACGGGTGGCAGCAGTCAACCAGCTTTCCCGGGAAATCGCCGAGGGAAAACACACCGTTCCCGAAGCCTTTGCCCGACTGCGGGAAATCCAGACCCTCCCCTTTACGGCGGACTGGATTCAGATTCTGGCTTCCGGTATTGGCAGCGGCTGTTTCTGTTATCTCTTCGGCGGCAGCCCCTTTGACTGTGTGGTGGCATTTTTCTGCGGCCTGATGGTGTACCTGTTTGTACTGGCCGCCGGAAAAAAGCACCTTTCCAAAATCATGACCAACATTTTGGCCAGCGCCGTGGCGGCGTTCTGCGGTCTGTTCCTGTTCCGGCTGGGGCTGGGACACGACATGAGCCATATTATCATCGGTTCCATTATCCCGCTGGTTCCCGGCGTACCTTTGACCAACTCCATCCGGGACTTTTTCAACGGCGATTACATTTCCGGCACCATCCGTCTCATCGACACCCTGCTCATCGCCGCCTGTATCGCCATCGGCGTGGGCGGTGTGCTGATGATCGCCAATATGCTGGGAATTTCCGTGGGGGTGCCGGTATGAGTATCATTTTGCAGACTATTGTCGCTTTTTTTGCAACCGTATCCTTTGCGGTGCTGTTTCAGGTGCCCCGTCATCAATATTTCTGGTCTGGCATCACCGGCAGCTTGGGGTGGCTGTGCTATTTGCTGGTCAATCAGGGCTATGGCTCCGTGGTCGTCGCTTCCTTTGCCGCTACACTGGCGCTGACAGCTGTTTCCCGATTTTTTGCCGTGTGGCGAAAGACCCCCATCACCATTTTCCTCATTTGCGGTATTTTCCCACTGGTGCCCGGTGCAGGCATTTACTATACCGCCTATTACTTTATTATCGGAGACAACGCCATGGCGGCGGCCAAGGGCACGGAAACCCTGAAAATCGCCGTGGCCATCACCCTTGGCATCGTCATCATTCTCTCAATCCCCCAGAAAATTTTCCGTCTCGGTCTGGACAAAGACCGCTTCTGAATAAAGGAGACTTTTATGAAAACCATTGTCATTCAGGCAAACGACGCCAATCAGCGACTGGACAAATTTCTGACCAAGAGCTTTCCCAACCTGCCCCAGTCCATGCTGTACAAAAGCATCCGGAAAAAGGACATCAAGTGCAACGGCAAGCGGTGTGAAATCTCCACCCGTTTGCAGGAGGGGGACGTGCTGACCCTGTATTTGAAGGACGAATTTTTCCAGAAAGAACCGAAAGAACACGATTTTCTGAAAGCCCCCAAAAAGCTTACCATTGTCTATGAGGATGAAAACATCCTGCTGCTGGACAAAAAGCCGGGCTTGATTGTCCACCCCGACGAGCACTATCACTTTGACTCCCTCATCGCCCGGGTGCAGCATTACCTGTATGACAAGGGGGAATATGACCCGGAAGCAGAAAACTCCTTTGCCCCGGCGCTGGTAAACCGCATTGACCGGAACACCGGCGGCATTGTCATGGCGGCCAAAAACGCCGAAGCCCTGCGGATTCTCAACGAAAAGCTCCGGGTCCGGGAGCTGACGAAAAAGTATCTGTGCATTGTCTGCGGCAGGATGCCGAAAAAAGAGGACACGCTGGAGGGCTTTCTGGAAAAGAACGAGAGCCAGAACCGGGTATATATTTCCCAAAAAGCCAACGCCAACACCCGGAGCATCCGAACCCGGTATCGGGTTCTTGCGGAAAAGAAGGGGTTCTCTCTGCTGGAAGTGGAGCTGCTCACCGGGCGCACCCATCAGATTCGGGCTCACATGGCATCCATCGGGCACCCGCTGGCCGGTGACGGGAAATACGGCAAAAACGCCGTCAACAAAAAAATCGGGTTCCCCTATCAGGCGCTGTATTCCTACTATCTGGGCTTTACCTTCACGTCCGATGCGGGGATGCTGGAGTATTTGAAAGGCCGGGTATTCAAAGCCGGAGACATCTGGTTCCTGAAGGACTTTGACAGCTGGCAATAAAGAACGAAAATAGCAAGAGGGCACAGGAAAACCTGTACCCTCTTTTTCTTTTATACAGGCGTATTCAAAAGCGCAATCAGACACTCCGGGGAATTCTCCGCCAGCTCCAGCACGGCTGCCGGGTCGGGCATATTTTCCAGATAGTGGGAATCGCTGTCCTGCAAAAGCCGCAGCGAGGCCAGCTCCGGGTACAGGTGCAAAACCTTTTCCCGATCGGCCCTAGGACTCAGCTCCGCGGCGGTAAAGCCGATTTCCGGCGGAATACCGCCCAGACTGGCGGTGATGCTGTAAGAATCCTTATCCACATGGGCAGGAAACGCCGTGCCGCCATAGGCTTTCACCAATGAGGGCACTTCGTAAATTCCCACATCCGCCGCCGCAATCAGCAGCAGCTCTTCCTTTCCCACCGGCCGGTCCTCTTCATCCAGCACCGCCTGTTCCCCGAAAATTTCCGGACGGTTCAGAATCTTCGGCGAATGGGCACGCACCCAGCTTCCGAAATCCAGGGCGGCCTCCACCGTGGGAAAGAGACACACCACATGGGCTTCCTCCCGGGTACACAGCTCCATTCCCGGCACCACCGTAACCCCCAGCCGCTGTCCGGCTTTGACGGCAGCCGGCGTATTCAGACAGCTATTGTGGTCCGTCAGGGCAATCAGGTCATACCCCAGCAGCTTGGCCATCCCCACCAGATTGTTGGGGGTCATGTCCATATCGCCGCAGGGAGAAAGGCAGGAATGCAGGTGCAGGTCATACCGGAGCTTCACGGCGTTTCACCGGGCAGCAGCCGGGAAACCGCCACCGCCATGGTATAGGTATCCTGCTCCGTGGTGAGGATGGGGATTTCCTGCAAATCCGCCCGGTTTCTGGCGTCCTCATCCAGCGCTGCGGACTCGGTGAGCACAATACAGGCGGCATCCGTCAGGGACGCCACCGCCACTGCGTTGACATTGCCCATTACCGTCAGCCACACGTCTCCGCTTTCCGCCCGGGCCATAACCCAGCTGAGCAAGTCGCCGGCATAGCATCCGGTAATCTCCCGGTCAAGCCCTTCTTTTCCCGCCAGCAGTGTCAAAGACAGGGTTTGTGCCAGTTCCTGAACTGTCATGGAATCACTTCCGTTTCTCTTAATCAATTATAGAAAAGCAGCGCACCCCTTACGGGTTGTTTTTACCGGATATGTTATTGAAAATGTCCGCCATCTGCTGGATTTCTTCCCGAAGGACAAACACACAGTCGCTCTCCCGCGCAAGGCCTTTGACCACGTCTTCCGCCAATGCGCGGCAGGACGGCGCTCCACAGGCGCCGCAGTCCAACCCCGGAAACTTTTCACAGATGGCGTCAATGTCCATCATCATCTGCATGGCTTCCGTCAAGTCCTCCGACAGGGTGAGCACCGGCGCAAATTCCAGAGACTCCTGCCAGTTCATCCCCTTGGGAATGTCCTCCCGCAGATGGTTTTTGGAAACCGGCAGATATTTGCGCAGCCTTTGAAGCCGTGCTTTTGCCACATAGGCGTTTTCCACACAGAGAACACCGCCCACACACCCGCCGGAACAGGCGTTCAGCTCGATAAAGTCCAGCTCCCGAATCCGCTCGTCCTCCAGCTCCTCCAGCACCCGGATGACATTTTCGATGCCGTCCGCCGCCAGATACTTGTCATTTAGCAAAGCGGAAGCCTCTCCGCCGCTGGAAGCCCAGCTGACTCCGATGATGCCCGACTCGGAAATCGGCTCAATCTCCTCCAATTTGTCCATTTTGGAGGAAAGAGGCGGGAAAATCTCACTGATGGCGATAGCACCGTCCACCATGGATTTCTCGATTCCGATGGGCTGTTTGATATCCGTTACTTTGGCGGGACAGGGTGTCAGGAAAAAGCAGCCGATTTTTTCCACCGGGATTCCCGTCCGTTTGGAAGCCCCCAACTTGGCAAACCCTGCCGCCGTCTCCATGGGAGAACGTAAAGGCAGCACATGGGAGCACAAGTCGGGAAAGCGAACCCGAATCAGCCGCACCACGGCCGGACAGGCAGAACTGATGACCGGACGGGGCAAGGATTCCTCCGCCATCAGCCGCCGTGTCGCTTCCGACACCAGCTCTGCGGCCCGGGAAACTTCAAACACCTCGTCAAACCCCAGCTGTTTCAGGCCGGTGAGGACAAAGTCAATGTCATCCAGATTGTTGAACTGTCCATACAGGGACGGTGCAGGCAGGGCAATGGTATAGTCAAACTCTGCCAGCTGTGCCAGATGATCGAATTTTGTCTTTTTGGCGTGATGAGGACAGACGCGGATACATTCGCCGCAGTCAATGCAGCGTTCCGAAATAATCTGCGCTTTTCCGTCCCGGACACGAATGGCTTCTGTGGGACACCGCTTGATACAGTTGGTACAGCCGACGCACTTTTCCTTGTCCAATGTTACGGAGTGAAAAAAACGTTCCAAGTTTTCGCCCCCTGTCCATCATTGCCGACGGTTTACCAGCACCGTCATTTTCAGAGTGGTCCCCTTCCCAACCTCTGTATCAATGGTCATTTCATCGGTATACTTTTTCATGTTGGGAAGTCCCATTCCCGCGCCGAAGCCCAGAGAACGCACCTGATCCGGGGCGGTGGAGTAACCGGCCTGCATGGCTTTTTCCACGTCGGGAATGCCGGGGCCGTGATCTTCCAGCACAATGTCCACCCGCTGGGGATCGATGGTCACCGTGGCCTCTCCCCCGCCTGCATGAATCACCATGTTGATTTCTCCCTCATACATGGCAATGGCCACCCGACGGATGGCATCCGGGTCATATCCCAGCTTTTTCAGCTTTCGCTTCACGTCGCTGGAAGCCTCTCCGGCCCGGGTAAAGTCATCCCCGGGCACAACATATTTCAGTGAAAGCCCGCTCATTCTTTTTCACATCCTCCCCGAAGACCTGCATCATACAACTTTCCGCAGGCGGTAAACATCCGGTAGCGGGTCTGGAGCACCGTCATATCCCGGTCTTCCGCCAGCCGCAGAACCGTCTCGTCCGGCTGCTTGTCCCGGACAAATACAATACAGTGCATATCCATCATTTCCGCTGTGCGCACCACCTGGGGGTTCATCAGACCGGTGAGCAGCACGGACTGATCCTTGACAAAGGCCAGCACGTCGCTCATCATATCACTGCCGCAGGCGGTTTTGACTTCTGTGTCCATGTTGCCCTCTACCAGAACTTTGGCATCGAGAATAGCTGCCACATCGCTGATTTTCATGAAGAAACCTCCTCGTATTCCTGACCCGCAAGCCCCATTTGCGCTTTTTCTAACTATTTTCTGCCGGGCTGACGAGCCGCTTGTTCCTGTTTCTGTCGTTTCTACAGGCACACTTTTCCGAAAAAAGCCTTTTCTCCTTGTGGGAAAGTCGATGAAACTTTTTCCGGCCGGGTTCATATACTGAAAACAGTGCGGTCATTGGGAAAAAAGCAATCGGAGAAAATCCATCAGCTATCCCAAAGATTGTCCACATTTCCACAAAATTATCATGAAAACAGACCGCTTTTTATCAGTATAGCATCCACGCCGCTTTTTGTCCATAAAAATGTTGCAGAGGGGCTTTCCCATCTGATTTTCCCGCTTTCCTTTCCTCAAATGGATACCTGTCTTTCACTCGAGGACAAATTTTGTGCATTTTTTGACAAAAGAAATCTGAAAATTCTACAGAATTCGTGAAAAGCTCCTTGACTTCATTGAATTAAAGCGGTATAATAGGGACAAATTTGCGGCATTCCATGGAATTTCCGCTTTGAAACATAGAAATTGGAGGTACCTATTTATGAAACGCGTGTACAACTTTTCCGCTGGCCCCTCGGTCCTTCCGGAATCCGTCCTGCGCCGTGCAGCTGATGAAATGCTGGACTATCAGGGCTCCGGTCAATCTGTGATGGAGATGTCACATCGATCTAAGGTGTATGGGGGGATTATTGAGTCTGCGGAAAGTCTGCTGCGTGAAGTGATGGGCATTCCCGACAACTATAAAGTGCTGTTCCTCCAGGGCGGCGCTTCCTCCCAGTTCGCCATGGTCCCCCTGAACCTGATGACCGGAAGCGGCAAGGCCGACTATGTTCTCACCGGCCAGTGGGCTACCAAGGCCTATAAGGAAGCAGCCCGTTATGGTCAGGCCAATGTGGTGGCTTCTTCTAAGGACAAGACGTTCTCCTATATCCCCAAGCTGGACCCGGCCACCTTTACGCCGGATGCGGATTATTTCCACATTTGCCTGAACAACACCATTTACGGAACCCGGTTTACCACCCTTCCCGAAACCGGAAACGTGCCGCTGGTGGCAGATATCTCTTCCTGCATCCTCAGCGAGCCCATTGATGTTTCCAAATTCGGCGTGCTGTATGCCGGTGCACAGAAAAACATGGCGCCTGCCGGCCTGACCGTGGTCATTATCCGGGAAGACCTGATTGGCCACGCCATGGAGATGACTCCCACCATGTTCAACTATCAGACTCACGCCGACAACGGCTCCATGTTCAACACCCCTCCCTGCTATTCCATCTATATGGCAAAGCTGGTGCTGGAGTGGCTGAAAAACGACATCGGCGGTCTGGAAGAAATGAAGAAGATCAACGAGAAAAAAGCCGCTATGCTCTATGACTTCCTGGATCAGTCCAAGCTGTTCAAGGGCACCGTCGTGCCGGAGGATCGCTCTTTGATGAACGTACCCTTTGTCACCGGAAGCGAAGAGCTGGACGCCAAGTTCGTCAAGGAAGCAGCCGCTGCTGATTTCGTCAACCTGAAGGGGCATCGTTCCGTGGGCGGCATGCGTGCTTCCATCTATAATGCAATGCCTGTTGAGGGCGTAGAAAAGCTGGTGGCCTTTATGGCACAGTTTGAAAAGGAGAATGGCTAATCATGTATCAGATTCACTGCCTGAATAAAATCAGCCCCGTCGGCACCGGCCGTTTCGGGGAGCAATACACCGTAGGAGCCGAGCTGGCACAGGCCGACGCCGTACTGGTTCGTTCCGCTGCCATGCACGACATGGAGCTGCCGGAGCAGCTGCTGGCCATTGCCAGAGCCGGTGCCGGCGTCAACAATATTCCCATTGACAAATGCAGCGAGCAGGGCATTGTGGTATTTAATACCCCCGGCGCCAACGCCAATGCGGTGAAGGAGCTGGTGATCTGCGGCCTGCTGCTGGCCTCCCGAAAAGTCGCCAGAGGCATGGACTGGGTCAAGACCCTGAAAGGCGAGGGTGACCAGGTAGGCAAGCTGGTGGAAAAGGGCAAATCCGCTTTTGTAGGCCCTGAAATCTCCGGCAAAGCTCTGGGTGTCATCGGTCTGGGCGCCATCGGTATTCTGGTAGCCAACGCCGCCGAAGCACTGGGCATGACCGTTTACGGCTATGACCCCTATCTGTCTGTGGATGCTGCATGGGGACTTTCCAGCAGCGTACACCATGCCCGTTCTCTGGATGAAATTTATGCAAACTGTGATTATATCACTCTGCATCTGCCCCAGACGCCGGACACCAAAAATATGATCAACGCCGACGCGCTGGCCAAGATGAAGGACGGCGTCCGGATTCTGAACTTTGCAAGAGGCGGTCTGGTGAACTCTGCCGAGCTGATCGCCGCACTGGAAAGCGGAAAGGCCGCTGCTTATGTCACCGACTTCCCCGACGAGTCCCTGCTGGATGTGGAAGGCGTCACCGCCATTCCTCATCTGGGCGCTTCCACGCCGGAATCCGAGGATAACTGTGCTCGGATGGCCGTGGATCAGGTAAAGGATTATCTGGAAAATGGCAATATCCGCAACTCTGTGAATATGCCCGCTGTCAGCATGGCCCGTGATCCCGGATTGACCCGTATTTGCATTCTCCATCGGAACGTGCCCAACACCATCAGCCTGTTCTCCGGCGCGGTGGGCGATGCCGGTGTGAACATCGAAAACATGCAGAGCATGTCCCGTGGAAATTACGCCTACACCATCTTTGATGTGTCCGGTGATCTGTCCGATGAAGCTGCCGCTGATCTGGAAAAGCTGGACCCCATTATCCGTGTTCGGGTCATTCGCTGAGTGAATGTTCCCTGAAACTGAATCATCTTACAAATCATAACCACCCGTCAAACGGGTGGTTTGCACAAGGGCTATAAGCCCAAG
>ERZ1643250.2963-NODE-2963-length-12100-cov-5.623578_pt1 | contig 12100 bp, 11 predicted proteins | sample MGYA00579262_ERZ1643250 | MGnify/ENA primary metagenome ERZ1643250 (study PRJEB29033, sample SAMEA4952265) | chicken gut metagenome | biome: Broiler Chicken; feature: Gastrointestinal Tract; material: Caecum | place: Ireland | collected 2018 | study: Broiler...
TATGGAAAGAGTAGCATACGGACCCTACTATGAGATGACACACAGCCTACAATTTTGTAGGAATTAAAAAATTGATGGTAAAGGTAGTGCCGGCACCCAGTATGCTGTCCACTTCGATTGTCCCATTGTGCGCCTCAATAATGGCTTTTGCCAAAGGAAGTCCTAATCCAATTCCCTGTGTATCTTTAGAAAATCGGCTGCGATAAAACCGCTTAAAAATATGTGGTAAATCCTCTGGGTGTATACCGCTCCCATTATCCTGAACGATGATTTGGACAACAGAGGCAAAAGTGCGCCACTCAACACGGATTGCTGCCCCCTTCTTTGTATGGTTGAAAGCATTTTTTACAATGTTGCTGATTGCTTCTGTCAGCCAATTCCGATCACAGAATAATGTAATCGTGTCTTTGCCGGAAAAGATTAAATTTTTTTCTTCCTGCCCGGCCTGATAGGTAAAATGCTGTTCAATACAGCCCATGATTTCTGATACATTCTCAATTACCTTATCAATTAGGATTGTCCCGGCATCCAGCTTAGCAATTTTCAACAGGTTCTGGACAAGGGTTTCCATCCGGTCAAGTTCCTGTTCAGAAAGCTCCGTAAATTCCCTCAATGTAGAAATATCCGCTGTTTCATCCTGCATAAGTCCGTTATAGACATTCAGCGCGGCCAGCGGTGTTTTAAGCTGGTGGGAAATATCAGAGAGTGTATCTTTCATAAATTTTTTTGAGCGTCCCTCGTTTTCAGCATGGGCGTTTATGATGGAAACCAGAGAATTAACCTCATGGAACAGGCGGTATAATTCCCCCTCATCGTCACATTCAATCCGGGCGTTTCTATTTCCGGAAATATAGTCCCTGATTTGCTCAATAGCTTCTTCCATGCTTTTATTCTGCTCCCGAAAGTACAAATATATCACCAAAAGTACCGAAACGCCCATACTTGCGGAAGATAGAAACACCCAAAACACCACCCCGGGAGGTTTAAGTCTGGCAAGAGCCGCGGAAATTACCGTAAAGATTATGGTAACCACCAACAGGCGGCAAAAAAGCCACTTTATTTTTCTGTTTGTCAATACGTTCATAGCACACCTCAATCCACAGGATTCCACTTGTACCCCATACGCCGGACAGTTACAATGTTCTGTGGATTAGCAGGATTATCCTCAATTTTCGTGCGTAATCTGCGGATATAGACGGTCAGGGCATTGCTGTTAATATAATTTTCGTCGCAGTCCCACATCTTACTTAATATCTGCTCTGGCGAAAGGACAATATTGGAATTTTCCATAAATAACCGCAGCAGCTTGTATTCATTGGCTGTCAGTTCTATTTTTTTCTCCTTCTTCCAGACCTCTCCTTTTAAAAGATCCAACGTAATGCCGCCGGAAGTCATCCGGGTATCTGTCTGGTTAAAGTTGTCACTTCTGCGAAGAAGCGCATTTATCCTTGCCAAAAATACAGCCAGCTTAAACGGCTTTGTAATGTAATCATCCCCTCCTATATCAAGTCCCATAATAATATCGGTCTCCTCATCTGCTGCCGTAAGAAACATAACAGGGACCCGGGAGGTTTCCCGGATCTTCCGGCACAGCCCGTACCCGGAGCCATCCGGAAGGGTTACATCCAGAATCACCAAATCATAGACTCCCTCTTTCCATATCTCTAAAGCCTCCTGAAAGGTACGGGCAGTCTGAATTTCATACCCCTGTTTCCTGACAGCAAAAGATAAACCATTGATTAAACTTAAATCATCTTCCACAAAAAATATCCGCTTCATTAGTTCTGTCACCTCTCTTTGTGCTCTCATTATAACAGGAAGAGAATAAAACGGTAAAGAAAAAGGAGGCACAGGATTTTCCTGTGCCCCCTCAGCATTCTTCTGTTTTTACAGACGCTTTAAATTTTATAATACGCCGTTTCTTCTGATGTATTCCGGCTGGCCCGGTTCTGCAATTACCTCTTTCACATGGGTAATGCGGGCGTGTTTATCTGCCACCAGATTCTCCAGATGAACGTCTTCTTCCACTACCACGTCGTGAAGGATTACGCTGTTTTTAATCACAGCCCCTTTCTTAATGACACAGCCGCGGCCGATTACAGAATTTTCTACGGTTCCTTCAATCAGACATCCGTTTGATACAACAGAATTCTTCACGCTCGCCCCTTCAAAATACTGGGTCGGGCAGGAATCGTTGGTGCGGGTGTAAATGGGCCATTCAGCGTCAAACAGACTCTGTGCTGCTTTAAAGTCAATCAGAGACAGATTGGCATCATAGTAGCTCTTGAAGTCTGTAACCGTAGCGAAGAATCCTCTGTGGGATACTGCACGTACATCCAATTCACCGCAGGCCATGTTGACAATGTCAGACAGGTTATACATCGCTGAAGTTTTATGTGCCTTATTGACTAACTCAATAAACAGTTCTTTCTTCATTACATAGGTATCCATGAAAATGTTCCGGTTCTTAGCCGTTCCCCGGTTCATTTCCAGTGACAGAACACCTTTTTGTTTATTCAGGTTTAACGTATTGCAGTTTAAGAAATGCTCTTTGGCATCATCGGTGGAGTGATACAGCAGGGTAATATCTGCTTCGGAATCAATATGTGTCTGAAGCAGAGTACTGAAATCCTGGGTATAAATCATATAGCTGGGCGCAATCACAACGTATGGACAATTTACATTTTCAATGCACTCCATGTTTTCCAGGAAGGCTGCAATGTCGTTATTATAAATATCATGATCCACTCCGTTTTCGGAGAATAACAGATGTACTCTTCCGCGTTTGGAGTTAATGTTGTAATGACGTCCGGTTCCGATATGTTCCGTCAGAGAACGGGGTTTTCTGCGGATATATACCTGAATCTGGTCAATTCCGCTGTTGCTCATATTGGAAATCGGGAAATCAATTACACGGTATCTTCCAAGGAAGGAAAACGCGCCAACCGGACGGTAGTCCTGCATTCCTTCCACCCAGAAATGTCTTCCGGTAAAATTTACAATTCCGAATGCTTTGGCCATATTATTCAACCCCCTTTACTCGTTTGGCAACCAGTTCGATGTGCTCGCTGTCAGCACTTCCTACTACGGCTTCTTTTCCGATTTTCACATTATCGGCAACCAGCGCTCTCTGTACTACAGCGCCTTCTGCCACTTCTACACCAGGCATCAGCACACTGTCGATAATCTTTGCTCCGGCTCCTACTTTTGCTCCGGTAAACAATACCGAATTCTTTACTGTTCCCTCAATAATACATCCCTGATTAATGAAGGCCTGATCGATCTCCGCATCCGGTCCTATGTACTGAGGAAGTGTGGTGGTATCCTCTGTATAGATTTTCCAGGTGGAGTCATTAAGATCCAGCTCATTTTTCCCATCCAGCAGATCCATATTGGCTTCCCACAGAGAATCAATGGTTCCCACGTCTTTCCAGTATCCTTTGAATTTGAAAGCATATAAGCTCTTTCCGTCATTTAAAAGGGCTGGGATAATATCTTTACCGAAATCGTGGTTGGAATCCGGATCCTTCATATCTGCAACCAGCATCTTCCGCAGAAGTTTCCAGTCGAAAATGTAAATTCCCATGGAAGCCAGGTTACTCTTGGGATGCTCCGGTTTTTCCTCGAATTCCACAATACGTCCTGTCTCTGTATCCGTATTCATGATACCGAAACGGCTTGCCTCTTTCATCGGCACTTCAATAACTGCGATAGTCGCATCTGCTTTGCATGCCTTGTGGTAATCCAGCATCTTGGCGTAGTTCATTTTGTAAATGTGATCCCCAGAAAGGATTAAAAGATATTCCGGTGAGAATGAATCAATAAAATCAATATTCTGGGAAATCGCATCTGCGGTTCCTCTGTATACATCCAGATTGGCATCGGCTTTCTCTCTGGGCGGCAGCACGTACACACCGCTTTCTTTCGCATCCAGGCCCCAGCGTCTGCCCGCTGCTACATAACTGTTCAGCAGAATGGATTCGTACTGTGTTAAAACACCTACTACGTCAATTCCGCTGTTTGCGCAGTTACTGAGAGGGAAATCAATGATTTTATATTTTCCCCCATAGGAAACGGCAGGTTTGGCAACCTTATTGGTCAGCTCATGCAGCCTTGTGCCTCGGCCGCCGGCTAATATCATGGCTAACATATTATTCTGTTTCATGTATGAGCCCTCCTCTTTTGATATACCTCTATTATATATGCCTTAGCCGTCATTTTCCATAATTTTTTCATTAAAATTCAAATTTTATTGTCTAGTTGTTCAAAATATTGAGCAACTTTTTCCAGATTTTCCGCTTTTCCGTCTAAAAATTTGTCAATCCGGCTGCTGTCTTTCACTAAATCGGGTACAAACACCGTTTTCATCCCCGCCCGGTGGGCTGATAAAATGCCGTGGGCCGCATCTTCCAGGGCCAGACAGCAGGAAGCAGGCAGTTCCAACAGGGCGCAGGCTTTCTCATAAATCTCCGGATCCGGCTTTCCCCGGGTCACCATATCTCCGGATACGATTCCGGTGAAAAAATGGGAAATTCCTTCTCCTCTTATATTATCCAGAGCATAGCTTCTGCCCGAAGACGTGGCCACCGCCATTTTAATCCCCCGGCTGTTTAAAGTTTCCAGGAGCCGGTGGAGCCCCTTCTTTACCGGAAGCCCCTGTTCTTTCACATAATCAGAAAAAGCCCTCCTGTAATGTGCGGCAAAGGTCTCAAAGGGGAAATCCGCTCCGTATTTTTCCAGAAAATACTGCTTTCTCCTTTCCCGGTCAAAGCCCAGGGTGTGAAAAATATTTTCATCCCCCAGGTTTCCGTAGCCCAACTTGCCTCCTGCCACATTCCGGGAGTGCTTTACAATTCTCTCGCTGTCAAACATCAGGCCGTCCATATCAAAGACGACCCCTTTTATGGATTTTAAAATTTCTTTTTTCATGTTCTCCCCTATGCCAGATACTTCCAGATGGCCGAAGCCACCCCGTCTTCTTCGTTGGATGCTGTTACCGCCCAGGCCGCTTCCTTGCACTTATCGGAAGCGTTTTCCACTGCAATTCCGTATTTTACCAACTGCAGCATCTCCCAGTCGTTGTCTCCGTTTCCAAAAGCCGCCGTCTCCTGGGGCGAAATCCCCCATTTCTTTAACAAAAACTGAAGGGCCGTGTGCTTTCCGCTGTTCTTATGGGAAATCTCAATCAAATGGGGCAAAGAAGAGGTACTATAGATTCCCGGCACTTCCCTTTCCACCCGTTTCCAGACCTCCTGCTTCTTCTGAAGTTCCGGCACAATCAGATCCATACTCTCCATTCGATCCACATTTTTCAGGACAAAAGCATCCAGATCCTCCACCGGTTTTCTGGTTCTTTTCACGTATTCAATGCTGTGGGCATAGGCGCCGAATTTTACCGGATCTTCCACGTAATCTGCGGACGCATAGGGGACTCCCTCCACAAATACTTCATACACGGAAATTTCTTCCCGGATAATTTGCAGCAGTTTTTTCACCGCATCCTTTTCCATACAGTTTCGCATAAGGCAGGTTTTCTCCTTTACGTTATAGATACCTGCCCCATTGGATGTAATTGCATAGGTAATCCCCGGGATTTCCGTGGCTGATTTGGGAAGGGAGCCGAAGGCCCTGCCGCTGGCAATGACTACCTGAACTCCCTGTTTCAGACAATAGTCCAAAGCTTCCCTGTTCTTTTCAGAAATCTCCTTGGTGTTTTTTAAAAGTGTGTCGTCCAAATCCAGAGCGATACATTTTACGTTCATCTTTTCTTTCTCCCTTAGTCCCGTCTGTTATCCAGCATATACAACAGGGCGTTGCAGATACAGGCAGCAATATTGCTTCCGCCTTTTCTCCCTTTTGCCACAATATAAGGAACCTGGGTTTCCATAATCAGTTCCTTGGACTGCACCACATTGACAAATCCCACAGGAACACCGATGATCAATTCCGGCTTTAAAATCCCGTTTTCTATCATTTCGTAAAGATGAATTAAGGCCGTAGGCGCGTTTCCTATGGCAAAGATCAGTTTTTTATTCAGACCGGCCGCTTTCTCCATGCTGGCAACCGCTCTTGTGGTTCCCCGGGCCTTTGCCTTCTCTGCCACATCCTCATCGGACATGAAACAGTAAACTTCACCGCCGTATCTGGCCAGTACCTTTTTATTGATTCCCGCCTTTGCCATCTGGGTATCAGTCACAATGCAGGCTCCCTCCCGGATGGCGTTTAAGGCCTTTTCCACTGCGTTCGCTGAAAAGCACAGGTTGTCTGCGTAATCAAAATCTGCGCTGGTATGAATACACCGCTTCACAATTAATTCCGTCCCCGGAATCAGTTTTTTATCTCCCATTTCCTGAGTAATGATTTCAAAACTGCGTGTTTCTATTTCTCTTGGCTCTACTTTTTCCAGTTCTACTTTCATTTTGCGCCTCCTTACAGTCCTGCCTCTAAAATTTTATAAATCTGCTCCATATCCAGGTATTTTCTCAGACCGTCTGCCAGAAGATTATACTGTTTCTCTTTAAACTCCCTGTGATTGGACGCCGCCATGGCCGATACGTCGATTCCCTTCTTTTCTCCAATAGCTTCCAGTACTGCTTTCACCACTTCCTGGCGATCAAAGACTCCGTGGATATAGGTGCCGTAAACATTCTCTTTCCAGGTGCCGTCGATTTTCTGCTCTCCGGTTACCCCGTCGGTAATCTCCACGGCTTCAAGAGCGCCTTCTTTCCTTCTGGTTTCTCCCATATGGATTTCATATCCCTCCACCAAAACCCGGCTTAATTTCTCAAGAGGTCCTCCTAAAGAACGGAAATTTCCTTCCACCCTTGTCCTGGTCTTTTCTTTCGTAAAGACGGTTTCCATGGGAAGAAGTCCCATTCCGCGGATCTCGCCTCCTGCTTCCACATGGAAGGGATCGGAGAGAGTTTCTCCCAGCATCTGGTATCCTCCGCAGACGCCGAAGATAATTTTTCCTTTAGCCGCCTCTTTTAATATTGCTGCCTCCAGTCCGCACTGACGCATCCACAGCAAATCGTCCATGGTGTTTTTGGTACCTGGAAGAAGAATCATATCCGGAGATCCCAAATCTTTTGGATGGCGGATGTACCGCACAGAAACTCCCGGAATATTCTCAAAGGGATCAAAATCCGTAAAATTGGAGAGCCGCGGAAGGCGTATCACTGCCAAATCGATTTCCGCCGCTTCCTTCTGTCTGGAAATGTGTTCGGAGAGACTGTCCTCATCGTCAATCTGTACATCCAGATAAGGGGCTACTCCCACTACCGGAATCTGACATTTTTCCTCTAACATGGCCACGCCGGGGTCTAAAATGGTTTTATCTCCCCGGAATTTATTAATAATCAGGCCTTTTATCATCCTGCGTTCTTCTTCCTCCAGAAGCATCACCGTTCCGTAAAGCTGGGCAAACACGCCGCCCCGGTCAATGTCCCCTGCCAGAAGCACGGGAGCTTTGGCCATTTTCGCCATTCCCATATTTACAATATCATCTTCTTTCAGATTGATTTCCGCCGGACTTCCGGCTCCCTCAATGACAATAATATCGTTTTGTTCTTCCAGAGTATGGTAGGCCTTTAAAATTTCTCCCCGCAGATTTTTCTTATAGGCAAAGTAGTCTCTGGCGCTCATGGTGCCTAATACTTCTCCGTTTACAATCACCTGGGATCCCACATCGTTGGTAGGCTTTAAAAGAATGGGATTCATCAGTACCGACGGCTCGATCCCTGCCGCCTCTGCCTGCATTACCTGGGCCCGTCCCATTTCCAGTCCCTCTTTTGTAATAAAAGAATTCAAAGCCATATTCTGGGATTTAAAAGGAGCCACCCTGTATCCGTCCTGTTTAAAAATCCGGCACAGTCCTCCTGCCAGCAGGCTTTTCCCTGCATTTGACATAGTGCCCTGAATCATAATTGCCTTTGCCATTTCCCATTACCTCCCCTGTCCCTCTTCCCGGGTTTCTTTTAAAATTTCTGTCAGTACTTCTGTCAGCTTTTGATTTTCTTCTGGTTTTCTTACTGCTATCCGGAAATATCCTCCGGAAAGTCCCGGATAATTGCTGCAGTCTCTTATGAGAATCCCTCTTTTTTCACATTCTTCCCATAAGTTTTCGGGTCCGTAAAAGAAGATATAATTGGCCTGGGAATCATAGACCCGCAGTCCCAGTTTTTTCAGAGTTTCTTTCAGATAAACTGCCTGTTCAAACACCATCCGGCGGCCTTCTTCCACATAGTCCTTTTCTTTTAAAGCTGCAATTCCCGCGTCGTTTGCCAGACTGGAAATATTCCAGGGCTGAGTAACCTGCCCGATTTTCTCCAGAAGATGAGTGTTCGCGGTCAGTCCGTATCCCAGCCGCACTCCTGCCATGGCATATCGCTTTGTAAAGGCTTTTAATATCAGTAAGTTAGGATACTTTTTTAAATATCCTTTCATGGTAAATTTTTCCGGTTCTTTCACAAAGTCCAGAAAACACTCATCCAGAACCAGAAATATATGCTTTTCCCGGCAGATCTGTAAAATCTTTCTTAACAGTTCCCTGTCCGTCAAAATTCCTGTGGGATTATTGGGATTGCATAAAAACAGGGCATCCACATCCCAGGTCAGTTCCTCTAAAATTTTCTCCGTCACACAAAAGGTATCCGGATTCAGAGCATGGCGTTTTACCTGGCATCCGCATCCGGTCAGAGCCTGTTCATATTCTGCAAAGGTAGGCGCTGCTACCACCGCATTCTGAAACCGCTTGGCAAAGCAGAGAGAAAAAATCAATTCTGCCGCCCCGTTGGAACAGATCACCCAGGAAGAAGGGACGCCTTCCCATTCTGCAATGGCCTCTCGCAGGGGCTGATAACCCACCTGGGGATAAAAATGTATTCTCTCACTGCTTTCTTTAATTGCCTCTTTCACACTCCCGGGTGTTCCCAGGGGATTACAGTTTGCCGAAAAATCCAGACATCCCGGGTGATGGTAAATATCACCGCCGTGTTTATGTTTTTCCATGTTTCTTCCTTCCTTTATCCTAATCTGCCCGTCATAGCTGTCCAAATCAGCAGACGCAGAATACTAAATACAATCACGCCCAAAACGGAGGTTCCGTAAAGGAGCCGGTTGGTTCTGGGAATATCTTCCTCTTCCACCTTCCGGATGGGATCGCCGATGGTGGGTTTTTCATATAATTTTCCGAAATACCAGGCGTTTCCTGCCAGCTGGATTTCCAGAGCCCCCGCGGCAACTGCCTCCGTATGAGCGGAATTAGGGCTGGCGTGCTGATACCGATCCCGAAGATAAATCTTCACTGCGTTTTTCCGGTTCATAGAGAGAAGGCCGGAAGCTGCAATCATCAGCCAGGCAGAAATTCTCGCCGGAATGTAGTTGGCAATATCATCCAGCCTGGCCGCATATCTTCCGAAGTTTATATACTTCTCATTTTTATAGCCCAGCATGGAGTCCATGGTGTTAATTCCTTTATATAAAAACATCAGCCAGACGCCCCCAAGAGCCATATAAAACATGGGGGCAACGATACCGTCGGAAGTATTTTCTGCAATGGTTTCCACCGTCGCCTTAGCCACCTGGGTTTCATCCAGATTCTGTGTATCCCGTCCCACAATCATGGAGACGGCCTTTCTGGAAGCTTCCAGATTCCCTTCCTTTAATTTATCATACACCTTCATGCTCTCTGTCTTCAGGGATTTTACTGCCAGAAGCTGATAACACCAGAAGGTTTCCAGAATCAGGCCCGCCGGCGGGAAATACCGGTACAAAAAGAAAAGAATCAAAAAAGGAATTCCTGCCGTCAGTATGCAAACCAGAAATACTTCCAGGAGTCCTCCCAGCCGCTCCCCTTTGAGAGTTTTGGGAAACCAGGCGCGTATCCTCTTTTCCAGAAAGGAAATCAGATTTCCTATGAGGCAGACCGGATGATATAGCCATCTGGGATCTCCCAAAAGTAAATCCAGCAAAAACCCTGCAATCAATGGGATCATTCCATACAACATATTATTTTCGTCTCCGTTCTCTCTGGTATTTTTCACAGGCTTTTAAAAATGCCTTTGGAAATTCAGGATTACCATAATAGTAAATATGGGGAAATCCTGCCGCCATGGTCTCGTTTCCTACGATACAGTCCCAACCTCTTTTGCTTTCCGGCTTCTGCGCGTGGAAACTGTCTCCGCAGCAGTCCGAATCAAAGTAATGAAATTCATGGGCCGGTATAGCCTTTATCCGGGTTTCCAGCACAGGCTGATTCTGCTCTAACATAATATAGCCGAACCGGGTCAGACGGGGGGTTTTCACCGCTTTTCCGGGGATTATCCCTGCCATCCTGCAAAGGTTTCCCTGCATATCTTCCATCTCCCGGTGCAGATACATGAATCCGCCGCACTCTGCCAGACAGGGCATTCCCCGGCGGATACTCCGGTTGATTTCTTCCTTCATGGTCTCATTTTCTTCCAGCTCTTTCCCGTAAAGCTCCGGGTACCCTCCATAGAGCAGCAGCCCGTCCAAATCCGGAGGAAGCTCTTTATCATGAAGGGGGGAAAACGGAACCAGTTGGGCTCCCATCCGCCTCAGCAGTCGGAAGTTGTCTTCATAAAAGAAGCAGAACGCCTCATCACTTGCCAGGCCCAGACGCACCGGCGCCTCCAGAGAAAACCCATATTCCTCCGGAAGAGTTTCCTCTTTTAATTCCTCTGCACCGGCAGCCAGTTTCAGTAATCCTGGAAAATCCAGAGTTTCTCTTAATATACCTGCCAGCTTTCCCAATCGTTCTTTCAGTCCTTCCACCTCATGGGGCAGAACCAGTCCCAGATGGCGGCTCTCTATGAGACAGTCTTCCACCTTTGGCACATAGCCGAAAACTTTCACGGGAAGGCGTTCCTCCACCAGTTTCTTCATGCGCTCATACAGCATGGGGGACATCTGGTTAAAGATCACTCCTTTGATTTGACTGTCTTTTTCATATTCCAGAAATCCCTTTATGTAGGCGGCCAGAGATACGCTCATTCCCCGGCTGTTTACGATCAGTACGGCCGGAGTCTTTGTTGTCTTTGCCACATCATAGGCGCTTGCCCGGCTGGTGGTTCCCCCCAGGCCGTCGTAGTATCCCATAACCCCCTCAATGACCGCAATCTCACAGTCTCTGGCATTTTCCTCAAACAGATACCGGGTTACTTCCGGAGAAGTAAAAAAGGTATCCAGATTTCTGGATTTGGTGCCAATGACCCGGCTGTGAAACATAGGATCAATATAATCAGGGCCGCATTTGAAAGAGGCAATTTTCTTTCCCTCTTCCTTCAGAGCCTCTAAAATTCCGCAGGTAATCAGCGTCTTTCCGCTTCCGCTGGCTCCTGCCGTCAGCAGTATTCTGGGTATGTTCATCCCTTTTCCACTCCTTTACAGGAAATGATATAGATGGGGTTTTCCCCCATCATCATATGATACCGTCCCACTGTTTTCGCCCTTGAGACAACTGCCTGGATAATTTCTTCCTGTTCTACCGGAAAGGTTTTTAATACCTCCAGGGCTTCCGAAACCGTCTCCAGGGTAATGCAGTTTATTACAATCCGCACCTGAGGATTCTTTCTTAATAACAGTTCCACAATGGCTTTCAGATTTCCGGAGGAGCCTCCGATAAAGGCATGGGTGGGCGCTTCTAAAGGTTCTAAAGCCTGAGGCGCTTCCCCCTCTGAAACCTCCAGATTATCTGTGGCGAATTTCTTTTTATTTTCCCGGATAAGCTCTGCGGCCTCCGGCTTTTTCTCTATGGCATAAACTTTTCCCTGACTGGCCCTTAAAGCCATCTCAATGGCCACAGATCCGGTTCCTGCTCCCACATCGTAGCAGATGGAGTCTCTGTTAAGCTTTAATTTGGCCAGGGATATGGTTCTGATTTCTTCTTTGGTCATGGGCGCTTTTCCCCGAAGGAACGCTTCGTCTGCTATCCCATGGGTTTCCATTCGCTTTTTGGCTTTGGGGTTTTCCACATAAATGACGCTTAAAGGATCTCCCTCATACGCTGTCAGCTCTCTGGCTTTTTTCTCAAAAATGGTTTCCTCGGGATAGGACAAACGCTCTCCCACCCAGATCCTGC
>ERZ1643250.2967-NODE-2967-length-12092-cov-8.509678_pt1 | contig 12092 bp, 9 predicted proteins | sample MGYA00579262_ERZ1643250 | MGnify/ENA primary metagenome ERZ1643250 (study PRJEB29033, sample SAMEA4952265) | chicken gut metagenome | biome: Broiler Chicken; feature: Gastrointestinal Tract; material: Caecum | place: Ireland | collected 2018 | study: Broiler...
CAAAGTATGAGGAATCACTGGAAGAGGAAGAACCGCTCGTGGTTGATGAGATGTAAGCAGGAAAGGACAGAAAGTCCGTACTGCAAAGAGTGGGAAAAGTGAATATGGAAAAGGTAGAGGGCTGCCGCGGATGCGGCAGCCTGATTTTATGTATCGTGAGTATTTTGTCTGGCATAGCTGACAGGGGTAACTCCATAGTACTTTTTGAAAACAGTTATAAAATGTTTGGCAGAATTAAAACCGGTTTTTTCCGCTACTTCATAAACACGCATTGTATTGGATTCTTTCTTGAGCAAGCGGGCTGCCTGTTCCATACGTATCCGTAAAAGATATTTTGAATAAGGCTCATTTAGTGTTTTGTGGAAAAGATCGCTTAAATAACAATTACTGACGCCGCAGTACTCTGCTACATCTGAAAGGGAAATATTATCCTGAAAATGCGATAGTATGTATTCTTTTGCGGAAGATACGATCCTCATTGATTCAGGAATAATATCGGCGAATTCTTTTGTAAACAGACAGCTGACCGTGCTGACTAAGATCTGTATGGCTGTGGTTTCTTCCGGAAGACCAAGCGGAAGATAAATATTTATTTGTCGGGTCAGTTCATTATATGCGTTATGTATTAAGACTGGAGTTATCTGCGCTTTATCCCGGATCAGCTGTATCAGATAAGAGCCACATCTGAGAAGCGTAGAGTAATTCTGGCATTCTTTGAATAAATTCCAGAACTCTTTGGTGTTTTTGTACAACTGATTGAGTGAATGCGTGAGATAGTCTGAAAAAATATTTTCGCTTAATGCATTAACAGTAGAAATCGGGTAACTGTTGGCACGATACATTCCCTCGATAACCGGATAAACTGGCTTGAACAGCGTAACAGGAAACATGGAATTTATACTTTCAGCAGCGGAAGGCAGATCCATGATATCATGGATTTCCCCACTCACAAGACCGGTTAATTTCGGCAGCCTTTGAGATGCTGCTTTTGAAGCAATTACTTTGTAGAATTTTTTGATATTCATTATTAGATTTTCCGGTGTAGAGTCACTGCATAAAATCCATGTACAACCATTCCGGTTATATAGTGCGGTATATTGAAAATTTTTTGCAGTATTATTGATTATGACATTTAGCTTCAGATGGTCTGTGGTCACATTGAGAGGGCTTCCGCTTTTCAGTATCTGCTCGATTTCATCAAAAGTGCATCTTATAAGACGCCCGCAGGATTTCATCATATTGGAAGAAATAATATCTTCATACTGTGTGAATAATGAATATGTTTTTGCTGTATCTTCATCCATAATAGATGCGAGAAGTTCTTTCTTTATTTTCTCCTCAAAGGAAAAATCTTCAATTACCCAGTTTGAGGTTCCAGATATGCTGCTTAAGCGTGTACTGACAGAATCGAGAAGTTCTTTCAAGTCTTTATCAACCAAAGGTTTCAGGAGATAATCAGTTACCTGATATTGAATTGCTTTTCGGGCGTAGCTGAAATTGTTATATCCGGAAACAATGATTACGATTGTATCCGGATGATTTTCATGGATGTATCTGGCCAGATTCAGACCGTCCACTTCCGGCATTTTTATATCTGTAATCACAACATCATAATGCTGTTTCTTCAGAAGATCAATTGCTTCTCTTCCGTCTTCTGCAATACCGCTCACCTGATAGGCATCAGAAAGAGACGGGATTATATTAGCCAGATATGTACGCATGAGTTTTTCATCATCGACAACCAGGATATTGTACATAAGATTATGACCTCCGTTTTATCATTTGCTTATAGGGAGCGTTACAACAACGGCAGTACCGGCATCTGATGATCTGATAGTCAGATCTGCGTCTGTTCCATATTTCAGGAAAAGCCGGCGGCAGATGTTTGCCAGCCCTATATTGTTCAATTGAGTTTCTTCAGAGGGAATCTGCTTTTCATTGCGTATCATATGGAGCTTTCGCTGCAAAGCCGAAAGCGTGTCGGACGACATGCCGGATCCTGTATCCGAAACGGTTATGATACAGTTTTCTCCTGCGATACTGACAGAAATGAAGATGTCTGTTTTGCCGCGTTTGGTTTCGCAGCCATATTTCACAGAGTTTTCTACAAGAGGCTGGATTGTAAGGGAGGGAATCTTCAGGTTTTCCAGACTCTTGTCTGCTTGGATGCTATAACTCATTTTATCTTCATAGCGAAGCTGTATGATGGACAGATACGCCTGGCAGATCTGTAGTTCCTTTTTTAGTGAAATTTCTTTCTCTATATTCATAACTCCTCCGAGATAACAGGAAAAATCTTCAATAGCACGGATCGCTTTCCGGTTTTCGCCACATTTGATCAGAAGATTGACCGTGTTTAGCGTATTATACAAAAAATGAGGTTTGATCTGGCTGCACAAAGCATTGTATTGCGACTCCTTATACAGATACTGGGTTTCATATACCTCTTTTATCAGCGCGGTGTTCTTGTCTATAAACTGCTGAAGATGATCGGTCATTCTGTTAAATGAAGAGGCAAGATATCCGATCTCATCGTGATTATTTACCGATATTCTTACGGTAAGGTTTCCCTGTTCGACCTCCCGCATCAGCTGCGCCATTTTAGAGAGTGGAGAGAGAAATTTTTTTATAAAGAACGAGATAAAGATTATTGTTGCCAGTATGCAGGACAATGCAAGAAATATAGTTCGTTCCAGGTTGCTGCGGCTGGGGCGCATTAATTCATCGTAAGAATTAATGGCAATAATCTTTAGTCCTGTTGGCTCCATGGAGTAGCTGTTATAAATATAAGCGTCTCCTTTTTTGGCGTATATGATTGGGTCTGTATTATCTAGAAAAGTCTGATCCGTAAACAAAGTATCAGATATGGACGCAGTTTGATAAATAATCTGATCCTCATTGTTTAAGACAATAAGGTTGCCGGATTCTTCCTGCTTTACCCGGTCACAGATTTTCTTTATACCGGTATAGTCTGCATCAACCTTAATGACACCAAGAATCTTGTTATTATCCTCTTTACTTCTGATTTGGCGTACAATAGAAAAAACAGGAGTTTTGCGTTCACCAAAAGCTTTTTCCAGATGGGGAGGTATATAAATAGGTTTTGTGGTTCCGAGTGCCTCTTTAAACCAGCTGCTATTCATACAGTTGTCATAATCTTCCATTTCGTAAGGAGTGCGGGTATAAGAATAAATAGTTTCAGGCGTTATGATATAAACTCTGAGAATTTCATCCCGTGGCAGAGTCATTACAGACGAAAGAAAATATTCAACCTCGCGTCTGTCATTTAAGGTCTCTTCCGGAGTGTTCTCGTGTTGTTCCAAAATGCGCAGCACTGTATCGTTATAATAGGGCGCCAGTGTGAGACGGTATAATTCATTTAAATAGGTTTCGATATTATTGCCGGTCTGTTCAATGATCTGCTGAGTCTGACCGATTGTCTGAGCTGTAAGCTGCGAAGAATACCATCTGTAATTAAGAAAGGAAATGGTCAGTACTATAAACACGCTGAAGAGACATATGATAAGGCTTAATTTTACTCGGAATGTTAAGTGTTTCATAAAAGTATCACCTTTATTTTTGGAATGATTTTATTATCTAATATAAGGCGGGAAACTGCAAGCCTTTCGCATAATGTATAAAAAACTCGAACCGTAATCTAAAAATAGTGGTATTTTTTTGAGCGTTTTATAATGTTAAGTTAAGTGTAACAAAGAAAAAGGAGGAAACAGAAAATGAAAAGGAAAAGATTGATCGCAGTCCTTCTTACAGCGGCCATGGTACTTGGAATGACTGCAGGATGTGGGAAGTCGGGGGAATCAGAGAGCGGAACAAATGCGGATGGTGAAAAGGTAAATCTCAAGCTTTTTACTGGTAAGATTGAAACAATTGATGTGATGGATGAGATTATTGACGATTTTAATAATTCTCAGGATCGGATCGTAGTGGAACAGGAATACCAGAAAGATGCGAGTAATGTGATCAAAATCAAATTTGCGTCAGATGAAGTTCCGGACATAATGACAGTATATGAACAAGGCTTTGTAGATGAAGGAAAATATATGGATTTAAGCGATCAAAGCGAATGGTGGGACAGGATGTCTCCAGAAATGAAAGAAGCATGTACGGATGTAAAGCAGGATAAGGCTTTCAGAGTCTGCACAAACAGGACAACAGCGGGATTCTTCTACAACAAAGAAATTTTTGAAGAGCTTGGGATCCGGGAATTCCCGACACAGTGGGGAGATTTTGTAGAAATGCTTGAGAAGATTAAGACAGAAAAACCGGACATTGTACCGTGGTTTATCTTCGGAAGTGAAGCGTGGCATCTGGGACATCTGATCGAGTTCATACCGCACGGTTATATTAAGTCTACTCTGGGAACCCTTGAAGCAAAGAAGGCGATGCTGGATAATGATCAAAGCAAACTGAATTTTGCGGATCCGGACGGAGCAATGGCTGTTTTTGCAGAAAATATGAAAGAACTTCAGGATAAGGGGCTGATCAACGAGGACGTAGTAACAGCTACGAATGATAACTGCACTCAGGAATTCGCAAATGGAAAAGCGGCGATGTTTAGTAACGGAATGTGGGCGCTCACAAGCATTCTCGAGGCAAATCCAGATATGGAAGACAAAATCGGCTTCGCACCATATCCGGCTTACATGCCTGACTCGCAGCCGGTTGTACTCAGCGCGGAAGACTCGGGGTATTCAATTTCCGCGACAACAGAATATAAGGAAGAGTGTATAGAATTTTTAAATTTCCTGTTTGAACCGGAAAATCAGAAGAAATATTGTGAGGCGGCAAAGGCGCCCAGCGCATTTAACGATGTGGAAGCTGAATGGGCTCCCGCAGCTGTCGTAGAGGAAGTAGACGAGGCTTTGCAGAACGCTGTTAATATCGGATATACCAATGAGAAACCGGCAGGATTTTCAGGAGATGACGCAGGAAGGCTGCTACAGGGGCTGTTTGCCGGACAGTATACACCGGAAAGCTTTGCGCAGGCATATGCGGATGCATGGAACGATGGTTATAATTCTGCCAGTGCGTCAGAATAATCAAAATGATAATGAGATAAATCAGTAGTTCAGGTGTGCCGGATACAGTGAAAACCGGCACGCCTGAAGCATTTTTGGAAGGAAATGGTAGAAATGAAGAACAAAATCGGACTTCATACATTTATGGCCGTTCCGGCATTTGCACTTTATGCGGTCTTCTTTATTTATCCATTAGTGAGGGGAATCGGGATGAGCCTGACGGATTGGGACGGGATTGGAACGGCAAAATTTGTTGGGTTGAAGAATTTTATGGATTTTTTTCAGGATCCAAGAGCTTTGTCAGATATAAGGACAACAGTTTTATTTGCAATTGGAAGTACGCTGCTGTTAAATATGGTGGGGCTGGCATATGCCTGTCTTATGAATAAACCTTTCCGGGGCCGGAGTTTGGCTATTGTATGTGTTTATATGCCCGCAATCATCAGTCCGCTGATCATGGGATATATCTGGTATCTGATCCTTCAGCCGGGAAGAGGGTTCCTGTTTCATCTGGTTGACAATATGGGGCATCCGGAATGGTTCGGTAATTGGATGGGAACTTATGGAACGACCTTGATCGTATTGATCCTTGTAAATGTCTGGCAGTATGCGGGAATGACTATGGTTGTGTATCTGGCAGGACTTCAGGGAATATCGAAAGAACTCTACGATGCTGCAGAAATAGACGGCGCAGGCGGAAGGCAATGTTTCCGTTATATAACGATGCCGCTGCTAAAGCCGTCGATACGTATTAATATTGTGACAAATATCATAGGATCTCTTTCAGTTTTTGATATCGTGATGTCTCTGACGGGCGGAGGCCCGGGATATCAGACGGAAACCCTCAGCATTTATATTATGAGAATGTGCTATGGCAGTAAGACTGGTTATTCAACGGCTGTAGCAATGATCATGTTTATTATTGTGCTGATTCCGGTTGCGGTATCTCTGAAACTTATGAAGAAGGGAGATGCTGAATAATGAAAAAAATATCTGTGATCCGGCGGGTGTTAATTTTTCTCATCTGTGTAATGTGTCTGTTTCCCTTTTTAATACTTTTAATATTGTCGCTGAATACTCCTCAGAGAAATTTTTACGAAGGGAACATGTTCATTCCGGATTTCTATTTCCTTAACTATGCAGAAGGATGGGAAAAATCACATATAGGAAGAGCTATGATAAATTCCGGAATTATAACAATACTTGCGGTTCTGCTGATCGTACTGCTTGGAGCTATGGCAGGATATGCGGTTGCAAGATATGCAAATAAATTCAATAAAATGGTTTTCGGAATCATGTTGTGCTGCATGATGGTTCCAGGAATAATTAATACGGTACCATTATACACGTTGATGATAAGGATAAATGCGGTGAATACATTATGGGGAATGGCCTGTGTCTGTGCGGCGTTGGCGCTTCCACAGTCGGTGTTTATATTTTCAGGCTTTATAAGAGCGCTTCCAAGAGATATGGAAGAGGCGGCAGTTCTTGACGGGTGTAGTTATTTTCAGTCATTCCTGAAGATTGTTATGCCGGTATTAAAGCCGACTATATCAGCAGTTGTTGTATTGAATGGATTTGGTATCTGGAACAATTATGCTCAGGCTGTATTTTTCTTGCAGGACACGGAAAAACATAATGTTCCGCAGGCACTGTCAGTATATTTCCAACAATTTGCAGGAGCAAAATGGAATCTTCTGGCAGCTACGGCTGTTATTGCTATTGTACCTGTAGTTGCTGCATTTCTGATCTTTCAGAAACATTTAATGAGAGGGTTGACAGAAGGCGCGTTAAAAGGATAGGAGGATATGATGGATTTTTATCCCATAAAAGCACAGTATTATGCGGGCGAGGAGATTAAGCTGAGAATTGAATCAGATCCAGATTCTTATGATGAGGCGGAAATCCGTATTTTCTCACTGGAGAAGATGATAGAAAAAATGGAGATTGTCATAGAGAAGGAGGTAACGGATGTAGCGGTGGAACATATCAGATCTGCCGGCGGATATGGTGCGGAAATCGTTTTGCGAGGGAAAAAAGAAGATGTTTATCTGGAGACGGCATTTGATATTGCAGAAGATATGAATGCCTCCCTGCGTTATGGGTTTCTGAGTGATTTTGGAGAGAGAGATATCGACAGTGAAGCGGTATCATGGCTTAGAAAGCTGCATATTAATGTCATTCAGTATTATGACTGGTCGTACCGGCATGACGATCTTGTGTCAAAGGAGCAGCAGTACACAGATATGATGGGGAAAAAAATATCTATGGATACGGTGAGAAAAAAGATCCGTGAGGCATCGGCGTATGGTATGCGGTCTGTTGCATATGGTGCGGTTTATGCTGCGTCGGAAGAATTCTACAGAGAGCATCCCAAGTGGGCTTTTTATAATGGAAATCAGGATGCTTTCTGTTTTATTGGCACCTTTTATATCATGAATATTATGAAAGGATCACCATGGCGGCACCATTTGATTCGGCAATATCAGGAAGCGATAAAAGCGGTTGGGTTTGATGGTATTCATATGGATACATACGGATTTCCGAAAACAGCATATTCTCATTTGGGTGAAGAGCCTGTATTAATCAGCCTGGAGCGTGAACTTCCCGATCTTGTCAATGAAACACGCAGTGAGATGGAAACCGAAGGGATGTCTCCCCTTCTGATTTTCAATAATGTCGGGAACTGGCCGGTTGAATCGGTGGCAAGAAGCAGGGTGGACGCTGTTTACATAGAGGTCTGGCAGCCATATGAGCGGTATTTCCATATTAAACAGCTGATATTAGATGCTAAAAGATTTTCAAAGGGAGAAAAGCCGGTCATCCTTGCGGCCTATCTGGAGCCATTTCGTACCGAACCAAAAGAAAAAGCTGCCCCGGCTGCGTATCTGCTGACGGCAGCAATTGTCTCAAATGGTGCATATCACCTGCTGTTAGGAGAGAAGGATGCAGTGCTGACTCAAGGATATTACAGCGATTACAGTACTATGAGTCCGGAAACTTCTGCCGTGATGAGACAGTATTATGATTTTATGATTCGTTACATGGATTTGTTCTATGATCCGACGCTTAGAGATGTTTCTATGACCCATATCGGATGGGATAATTACGAATACAAGTGCTGCTCAGATAATTGGAGCGTTTACGGAGAGAAAGACAAGGTATGGCTGACAATCAGGGAAAACAGGAATATAAAGACGATATCTCTCGTAAACCTCTGTGGATGCGGAGATGATTATTGGAACAGGGGCAAGGGGTATCCTGTAAGCCAGAAAAATGTAAGCTTTGTCGTTCAGGTCGATGAAAAGGTAAAAGGGATATATTTTGCAACTCCGGATCGTGGATCGACGGAGTGTGAGGAACTCCCATATCAGTATCTGGAGAATGACAAAGGGCGATTTATCCGGTTTACGGTGCCGGAAATAAGAGTATGGGCGTTGGTATATATAAAAATCGGAGGAACTTTATGAGAAGAAAGAGAAGAATGAAAGCTATACTTTCGTGGATCTTGACTATTGTAGTTTTATGCGGTATGGGACGAGTATGCGCAGCGGAGGAAGCTAAACAGACGGATATGGAAATTTTGAAGACATATGTAGATAAGGCCGCTTAACTGCCGGGAGAAACAGTGCAGATAGGGTGTGTTATACAGAACAGATCAGATGCCGGCAGTACAGATATAAATATTGAAATATTCTATCTCGAATCAAAAATATGGGAAATGACCCAAACAGTATCTTTAAATACAAACGAGCAGAAAAACGTAATTGTAAATTGGACTGCACCAGAAACAGATTTTAGAGGTTATCTGGTACGGATAGGGTTGCCAAACGGGCAAAGCGAGGTTACGGCGATAGATGGTTCAAGCGATGTCAGACGATATCCAAGATACGGGTATAGTGTGGATTTTTTCCCGGGAGAAACTGCGGAAGAAAGTGATAAAATGATAAGAGAACTTGCCCAGGTATATCATATTAACCTCGTACAGTATTATGACTGGATGTATCGGCATGATAAGAATGCGCCAGACGGTGAAAATACATGGAAAGATATGTTTGGTCATACTATTTCCGGTGATGTTATCAAACAACGGATTAATGCAGGACACACATACAATCAAAAAGCAATGGCATACCAGATGTCATATATGGCAAGAGAGGGGTATGAGAACTATGGGGTGAATAGGATGTGGGGATTATATTCAGATCCTGTAGACCGCAATATTACGTATGATCCATCCGATGAAAGCTCAATTAATAATATCGATCAATATGTATTTCCATTAGAGGGAAAACCAGCACCTGTGTTGTTTGCGTTTAATCCCTTTAATATTGAATGGCAGCAGTTTATGGCCAATCAATATGTGGAAGCAGTGAACGATTTCGGGTTTGACGGGATACAGATTGACCAGATGGGGGATTATTGGGGAAAAGATGTCACCTATTATGATTATGAGGGGAACACGGTGGATTTGGCAAATTCTTTTGCGGCATTTACCAATCATGCAAAAGAGCAATTGAAAATAAATAATGAGCAAAAGAGTATCGTAACGATGAACGCTGTTAATGGCGGCGAAAATGATTATTTTTCAACAAGCAATATTATAAAAGAAGCTGATACAGACTTCGCGTTCAGTGAACTTTGGGGTAATTGTTCTACTTATAATGATATAAAAAATTTCGTTAATTGGCAGAGGCTGAATGACGGTGGGAAAACCATGGTTCTTGCAGCTTATATGAATCAGTATGATATTCAAGGGGATACATACTATTTTGAAAATGCACAAATGAAGGGAGTCCATGCTAATTCGGATGGGGAAATTAATTATATTACGGGATTTGATGAGAATGGTGATAAAGCGGAACTTCAGATTAATGTACCGGAAGACGGATATTACACGTTGATCTTCCATGCGGCTAATGGAACGGATACACAGGCATCAAAAAACATATATATAGATGGAACCAAATATATGGAAGCCTTTTTTGACAGTACAAGAAATGGCAGTATACCAGCGGCACCTGACTGGAGTATATATTCTTATGATGCATCTTTTACAACTCCTAAAACACTGCATTTGACGGCAGGCAGTCATATGCTGTCTATTATGCAGGAAGACGGAAACAAAGGCGGTGATATTCGTCTACATAGCGTTACGCTTGGGACTTATGATAAAAATTCTGTGATGTTGACTAATGCAGCTATAGCAGCGTTAGGGGCAATGCATATAGAGCTTGGAAGCGGCATGGCTACCACTTCTAATAGCGGGGGGAATTATATGGATGTATCTCTTCTTGGAAATCCCTATTATCCTAAAGCAGCAAAGACAATGGACAGCAGTTTGCAAAAAGCAATAAGAGAGCATTATCAATTCATTACTGCCTATGAAAACCTTTTATATGACAAAGATGTCCTTCCCTCAGATACAGGTCTTCAAAATATTGAGATTGAAGGAGAAAATATATCCGGTGATGCAAAACCGGGAACAATCTGGTTTACAATCAAGAACAAGGGTGAGCAGTATAGTATTTTACATCTGATTAATTTAACAGGAGAGACGGATGCAGATTGGCGAAATGTCACAGAAGAACCTGTCCAGAAAAGTAATATGAATGTAAAATATTATCTTCCTCAGTTCAAAGAAGCAACTTCTGTTAACCTGGCATCTCCGGATAGTGGATGTATCACACAAGGATTAAATTTTACAGAAGGAAAAGACGCGCAGGGAAAATATATAGAATTCGTAATCCCCTCGTTAAAATATTGGGATATGGTATATGTTGCTTTGGAAGAAGGAAATAATCCTGTACAGATTGAAGCGGAAGATAGTATTTTAACTAATGTCAATGTCGCAAATAATCATGTGGGTTACACGGGAACAGGATTCGTTGATTCTTATGGTGAAGAAGGCGACTCGGTTACTATGGACTTTTACGTGGATGAGGAAAAAACATATAATCTACAGTTCAAATATACTGCTGTGGTTTCGCAGAATCCTTATCGAGACGTGTACATTGACGGTCGAGGATATGAAAAAATAATATTTGAAACCACAGCAGACTGGGAAAATTGGAATACAGTACAATATAGCGTTGAACTGCGGAAAGGAATCCATCGATTAGTACTATACACACCTAGTGATGATGCAGGATGTCTTAATTTGGATTGTATGCAAATTGTAGATAACTGATTGTGAAATACGGGTAAAATAAAACACTTTGGTAAGTAAACGGAAATAGGGTTACGGCAGTTCAAACACCATGTCCTTGCGTGTGGCAGGATGTTTAAATTCAAGCCGGTAAGCGCAGAGTCTGAGAGGCTCTGCGCTCTTTGTATGTACAGGAATATTTTTCCCGTTTGTTTTTTCCGGATTACATGCTCCGTATTTCCGGTCTCCCACAAGCGGGCATCCCATATGCGCCATCTGCACACGGATCTGATGGTGTCTTCCGGTATCAAGCCTGATCTTCACAAGTGAAGTGACGGCGCCGGCATCTTCATAAGTTTCCAGCACCCGGTAGTGAAGCCTTGCCGGCTTTGCGCCGGGCGTTTTTTCTGTGCAGATATGTGACATGTTGGTGCGCCCGTCCCTGACCATGTAGTCTTCCAGGGTGCCTTCAGCCGGATCAGGTACTCCCATAACAGCAGCACGGTAATATTTCCCGAAGCCGGATGAGGTGAGCTGGCGGTTCAGTTCTTTTGCGGCGGCTGGTGTCTTTGCAAACACGAGAAGCCCTTCCACCGGCTGGTCGAGACGGTGGATCACGGCAAGATAGGGGGTGAGTCCTTTGCCTTTCGCCCCTGTCCCTTTCGGTGTTTCCGCGGCCGCGCGGGCCAGATGATTCTTCAGCAGGCTCACCATATCGGCTGTGCCGATCCGCGCGCTCTGGACGGGGATCCCGGCCGGTTTATGGCATACGATAATATGCGGGTCTTCGTAAATAATAAGCTGCTTAATGTCTGATTTCATATAGAAAGATATCTCCTTTCCCTGACAACTTGACTTTTATACGGTCAGCGACTAAACTGATTATCATATAAAAGAATTTTGCG
>ERZ1643250.2969-NODE-2969-length-12090-cov-34.770918_pt1 | contig 12090 bp, 11 predicted proteins | sample MGYA00579262_ERZ1643250 | MGnify/ENA primary metagenome ERZ1643250 (study PRJEB29033, sample SAMEA4952265) | chicken gut metagenome | biome: Broiler Chicken; feature: Gastrointestinal Tract; material: Caecum | place: Ireland | collected 2018 | study: Broiler...
TCCCTGTATGTGTCCCGTCCATCCGCACATGTCGGCTGGACGGGACTTTTTTGCCGGGAAAAGCGGGACGCAAAAGCCCGCCGCAGGCCGGGAAAGGCTGCGGCGGGCAGAATGGACGTTTGCGCTCAGCGGTGGCTCTTGTACAGCAGGCTGTGCTTGTAGGCGATGGCCTTCTGGATGCGGGCGGCCTCGTCGGGGCCGGCCAGCTGGCGCACCAGCTCCAGCCCAAAGGGGATGGCGCCGCCCAGGCCGTAGCTGGTGGTGATGTTGCCGTCTACGACCACCTCCTGGTCCAGCACCTCGGCGCCGGCCAGCTGGTCCTGGAACGCGGCGTGGGCGGTGGCCTTGCGGCCCTCCAGCAGGCCCAGGCTGGCCAGGATGCTGGGGGCGGCGCAGATGGCGGCCACCTTCTTGCCGGCGGCGGCCATGGCCTGCACCGCGCCGGTGACGGCGGGGCTGGCGGCCAGGTTGGGGGTGCCGGGGATGCCGCCGGGCAGGACCACCAGGTCCACACCGGCGTAGTCGATGTCCTCGGCCAGGGCGTCGGCGGTGATGGTGACCTTGTGGCTGCCGGTGACGGTCAGGCTGCCCGACGCGGACGCCACGGTCACCTCCACCTTGGCCCGGCGCAGAAGGTCAACGACGAGAAGGGCCTCGCATTCCTCGGTGCCCTCGGCGAAAAAGACAACTGCTTTGCTCATGAATCGTTCTGCCTCCCTTGATATGTTTCAACGTATGCGGCATCGTCCGGGCCGGGCCGGCTCTCCTCCACGAACTGGCGCAGGACGCTGTCCCGGGCGGACAGCACGCGGTTGACCCGGCTGATGATGGCGCTGGACGCGCCGGTCCGCTCCCGGATATCGGTGTAGATGCGGCCGTCGGCCAGCATCTCGGCGATGTTGTAGCGCTGTTCCATTGCGCTCAGCTCGGAATAGCTGCATACATCCATGAAGAAGCGGAAGCACTGTTCCGGCGTCTCGAGTTTGAGGATGGCCTGGTACAGGCCGGACTTGCCGGTGGGATGATCTTTTGCCATGGTGTTGCTCCTCACTGTATCGGTGCGGTTTATTGCTTTAGTGTAAGTGTAAACCAAACCGGGCAAAAAAGCAACTGGAATTTATGAAGTGTGTGAAAAAATTTAAAGAAATTTTTCCACCGGCGTCAGATCCATCCGGATGCCCTCTGCCTCGGCGGGCTCGGGGGCGCCGGGGCGGTAGCCCCGCTCTTTGAAAAAGGCCAGCACCGGCAGGGCTTTGGTGTGCACTTCGGCCCGGACGCGGCCCTTGCCGTCGCTGCGGGCCAGCCGCTCGCAGGAGGCCAGGATGTCCCGGCCCAGGGCCTTGCCCCGGTAGGCCGGCAAAAGGTACAGGTGCAGCAGGTGGAGGGCGGTGGGCTCCATCTTCCAGGCGAAGTAGCCGATGGGCTTGCCCCCCAGCTGGACCACGAAGTAGTTGGCCCCGCCGTCGATGTCCGCCTCGATGGCGTCGGGGCTCTGCAGCGCCCCGATCAGGGCGGCCAGCTGCTTGGGCGGGTAAAATTTCTGGTAGCACTCCTGCCACACCTCGGCGGCAAGATCGGCGGTCAGGTGGATATACTTGGCCTTGGCGACCAGCTTGTAATCAGGTTTCATAGGTTTCCTTTCAGGTGGTGAGGGTTAACGGATCTCGAGGCCCAGCAGGCGGGCCAGCTCGGCGGCCTGGATGGGATCGACGATGGCGCCCCGCAGCTCCCGCAGGCTTTCGCCGGCGGTCAGGCCGGTCAGGCGGCAGAGGCGCAGGTCCAGCCCGCGCAGGCGGGTGCCGGTGACGCAGGCCCCCGACAGATCGGCCTCCTCCAGGGCGAGGTGCTTCCAGCGCAGGCCGGCCAGGTTGGCCCCGGTCAGGCTGGTGTCGGCGAACCGGACCCATTCCAGGGCGGCGCCGTCCAGGCGCAGGGCGTCCAGCCGGCTGCCGGTGCAGTCCAGGTCCCGGATGCAGGCCCCGGCCAGGTTGCAGCCCAGGGCTTTGACCCCTTCCCAGCGGCAGCGCAGCAGGCTGCCGTCGTACCACTGGGCCCCCGACAGGTCGCACTGGCGGAACAGGCAGTCGGTGAAGGAGGCCCGCCGCAGCCCCGCGCCGGTCAGGCGGCAGCCTTCCAGGACGCAGCCGGCCAGGGTCAGGCCGTCCAGGTCCTCGCCGGTCAGGTCGGCCCGGCGCAGCAGCAGGCCGGCCCCCTCCTCCCCGGCGCCGGCCAGGGCGTACAGCCGGGCCGCGGCCTCGGGGCCTTCCAGCCGGTCCAGCCCGGCGTGATCGGGGGGCAGGGCCGGCGGCGCGGGCAGGCAGGATCTGCGGGCCATCAGACCCGGACGACGTAGTCCGCCTTGCGGGGCGCGGCGGGCTTGGGCGCGGCGGCGGGGTAACCCAGGATGCAGAAGCCTACCCCTTCCCAGTCGTCTTCGATGCCCCACGCCTGCAGCAGGGCCTTGCCCTCGTCGGTGGCAAACATCTCCCGGGCCCGGTTGATCCAGCAGCTGCCCAGCCCCAGGCTGGCGGCGGCGTTCATCAGGTTGCCCATCACCAGGCTGCCGTCCTGCTGGGCGGTGGGCCGGTGGGCGTCGGCCAGCACCAGCAGATAGGTGGGCGCGCCGTACATGGGGTCGGCGCCCTCCCGGCCCATGACGGCGGCGTTCATCCGGGAAAGCTCGGTCCGGGTGGCCGCGTCCTGGATCACCACGATCTTGGGGCTCTGCAGGCCCATGGCAGTGGGGGCGTAAGTGCCGGCCTCCAGCACGGCGGCCAGCTCGGCCTCGGTGATCTGGTCGGGCTTGTAGGCGCGGCAGCTGCGGCGGGTCTTTAAGGTTTCAAGGGTCTCATTGGTCAACATCAGGACATACCTCCTTTTGAAACAGTATACCGCACCGCGCCCCGGAAAGCAATCCAGCAGCCCGCAGCGAAAACAAAAAGGAGCCCGGCTGCCTTGGCGCAGCGGCTCCTTTGCACTTGAGGACACGGGGGCGGGTTCACTCCGCTTTCTTGCCGCGGCGGCTGGCCGTGTCCTGGAAGCGGAAATATTCGGGGTGATAGTGGGAGACGGTGTATTCAAACAGGATGCCGTCGGCGTTGAAGGCCTGGTTCGTCACCACGGCCAGGCAGTCGTAGCTGCCCATATCGAGGTAGAGGCGGTCGGCAGCGGCGGCGCGTTCCACCGTGATGGTCCGCTTGCTGGTCATGATCTGGACGCCCAGCTCTTTTTCCAGGTAGGCGTAGATCGACTGCTCGGCCGCCTCCGGGGTGAGTGTGGGGACCACCGACCGCAGAAAATAGCTGACCTCCAGCACCATGGCGCGGCCGTCGATGATCCGCACCCGCTCCACATGGTAGACGTCGGCCCCGGGCGGGAAGCCGCTGGCGGCGGCCAGGGCGCCGTCGGTCTGGGTCATGGAAAAGTGGACCACCTTTGTCTGGTAATTGGTCCGGCAGCGGCGGGCCGTCTCGCGGAAACTTTCGATCCGCCCCAGGGTAAAGGGGGCCCGGGCAGCGGGGCGGTAGAGCACACGCACCCCCTTGCCCTGGATGGCCTGGACATAGCCGGCCTCGATCAGGCCGGCCAGCGCCCGGCGCACCGTATTGCGGGAACACCCGTACACAGCCACCAATGTATTCTCGGACGGGACCAGGGACTGGTAGGGGTACTCGCCCGATTCGATCTTGTATTTGAGGTCGCGATAAATATCACCGAATTTGGAACGGGGCATAAAGGCCTTCCTCTCTGCTGCCTACTTGCAGCCCCGGCGGGCGGGCCTGCCGGCCCGGCGTGGGACGCGAACGCGGATGCGGCGGGAAAACCCGCTGTTTTTGCTGTTACCAGTTTACAGCAAAAACTCGCAAAAATCAACCCGTAATTTTGTGCGGCCTGCCAAAAAGTGAGAAAAATGGCCGTTTGGACTTGACTTGTGTGCACAGGTGTGCTATATATAACTTTATATCCTTGTATAAACAAGAAACCGCCGGCGCGCCTTTTGACGGAAGGGCGCGCCTTTTTCTGCCGGCCCGGTCGGTGACGCAGTTACGGAAAAAGCAGCCCCCTTTGGGTTATACTGACAGCACAAACACAAAACGCTCTGCGATCCTATGGGAGGTAAAAGATATGTCTGTTGTCACCATCACCAAGAACAATTTCGAAGCCGAAGTGCTCCACAGCGACAAGCCCGTCCTGCTGGACTTCTGGGCCTCCTGGTGCGGCCCCTGCCGGATGCTGTCCCCCATCGTGGACCAGGTGGCCGAAGAGCGGCCCGACGTCAAGGTGGGCAAGGTCAATGTGGACGAACAGCCCGACCTGGCCGCCCAGTTCGGCGTCATGAGCATCCCCACCCTGCTGGTGTTCAAAGACGGCAAGCTGGTCAACCAGTCGGTGGGCAGCCGGCCCAAGGCCGGGGTGCTGGCCCTGCTGGACTAAAGCGGCCCCCTACAAGCACAAGCTCTCCTTTTTATTCCACGACCCTGCCCGGCGGACAGACGCAGCCGGGCGGGGTCTTTTTTTGTGCCTTTTCCCTGCACATCATTTACTTTCATCTTGCGATATGCTATCATGAAGCAAATAGGATACACAAGACAGAAGGTGTTTGGATGAAAACAAAACTCTCGTTCCGGGAGCTGCTGGCGGTGGGCAGCATGCTGTTCGGCCTGTTTTTTGGGGCGGGCAACCTGATCTTCCCCGCGTCGATGGGCCAGCTGGCGGGCAGCCAGGTGCTGGCGGCGTCGGCGGGGCTGCTGGTCACCGGGGTCGGGCTGCCCCTGCTGGGGGTGGCGGCCCTGGGCATCAGCCGGTGCGACGGCCTGGCGGCCCTTACCCGCCGTGTGGGGGACCGGTACAGCCTGTTTTTTACCTGTCTGCTCTACCTGACCATCGGGCCCTTTTTTGCCATCCCGCGGTGTGCCACCGTCCCCTTTGAAGTGGGGGTGGCCCCGGCCCTGGGGGGCGGGGGCGGCCAGGGGGCGCTGGCCCTGTTTTCCCTGGCGTTTTTTGCGGCGGTGCTGTGGTTCTCCCTGCGGCCGGGCAAGATCCTGACCTGGGTGGGCAAGGTGCTCAACCCCCTGTTCCTGATCTGCCTGGCGGCCCTGCTGGCAACGGCCCTGCTCCGGCCCATGGGGCCGCTGGATGCCGCCGCGCCGGAGGGGACGTTTGCCCATTCGGCCTTTGTAGGCGGCTTCCTGGAGGGGTACAACACCATGGACGCCCTGGCGGGCCTGGCCTTCGGCATCGTGGTGGTCAACGTCATCCGGGGGCTGGATGTCACCGAGCCGGGCGCGGTGGCGGCCAACACAGTGGCCGCCGGCTGCCTGGGCTGCGGCCTGATGGGAGTCATCTATCTGGCGGTGGCGGTGGTGGGCGCCCAGAGCCGGGGGCTCTACCCCGCGTCCTCCAACGGGGGCGAAGCCCTGCTGGCCATCGCACGGCACTACTTCGGCGGCTTCGGGGCGGTGATCCTGGCGGTGACCGTCACCTTTGCCTGCGTCAAGACGGCGGTGGGCCTCATCACCAGCTGCTCCCAGACCTTCTGCGAGCTGTTCCCCCGCGGGCCGTCCTACCGGACGTGGGCGGTGGGGTTCTGCCTGTTCTCCTTTGGGGCGGCCAACTTTGGGCTGGAGACCATCCTGGCCTGGGCCACCCCCGTCCTGATGTTCCTCTATCCCCTGGCCATCACCCTGATCCTGCTGTCTCTGGCGGGGGGCCTGTTCGGCAACGACCGCCGGGTCTATTTGTGCGTGACGGCCTTTACCCTGCCGGCGGCGGTGCTGGACCTGCTCAAGGCCCTGCCCGCCGGGGCGCAGGCGGTCTTGCCGCTGGGCGGGCTGCTGGAGGCCGCCGGCCGCTGGCTGCCCCTCTATGGGCTGGGGCTGGGCTGGGTCTGCCCCGCCTTGGCCGGCCTGGCGGCAGGGCTTGTCTGGCGGGCCGCCAAACGCTGATCGACATGACAAAAGGCTGCTGCACGTTCCTCCGTGCAGCAGCCTTTGCTTGTTTATACCTGGCCGAGGATGGTGGCGCTGTAGGGCAGCAGGACAGTGGAACCGGTGCGGATGATCTCGCTGCCCCGCCACAGGCTGGAGGAGACGCCGTCGCACAGCAGCCGCCAGCGGCCTTCGGGCAGGGGCACGGTGGCCTCCTGGCCGGTGGGGTTGTAAAAGACGGCGATCTCGGGCCAGGCCGCGCCGTCGCCGCTGGCCGCCTCCAGATGCCAGCCCTCCAGGGGCGGCTCGAGGGAGAAAAACTCGATGGCGTGGGCGCTTTCCAGCTTGCCGTCCCCCAGCCGGGGGAAGCGGGCCCGCAGGGCGATCAGCCCCCGGTAATAGTCCACCAGCCCGTGGAACCGGGCGGCCCGGCTCCAGTCCAGCTGGTTGATGGAGGCGGGCGAGCGGTAGCTGTTGTGGATGCCCTTTTTGGTGCGGGCAAACTCCTCCCCTGCCAGCATGAAGGGGGTGCCCATGCAGGTCAGATAGATGCCGGCGGCCAGCCGGTTCTGGGCCAGGATGACGTCGGGGGCGGCGGCGAAGTCCGGCTTTTTGTATTTGACGGCCATCAGCTTATCCCACAAAGTCAGGTTGTCGTGGGCCGACACATAGCTGATGATCTGGCTGGGGGCGCGGGGGTTGACCCGGTCCTGCAGGCACCAGGCCCCCACCGCCGAGCCGATGTCCCAGAAGGCGTCCTGCTTGCCCTCCACATAGCCGGGGCTGCGGGCCTCGAAGCAGTTGCCCTTGATGGCGTCCCGGGTGTCGTCGCTGAACACCCCGATCCGGGTGCTCAGCATCTGGAGGTTGGCCTTGTTGGCCTCATACCGGCGCAGCATACTCTGCCCGCCCTGCCAGGGCTCGCCGTACATCAGGATCTCCTGGCCCCGCGGCAGCTTATCCAGCGCGGCGCGGATCTCGTTCATGGTGTCCACGTCGAACAGGCCCATCAGGTCGAAGCGGAAGCCGTCGATGTGGTACTCTTTGGCCCAGTAGAGGATCGAGTCGATCATATAGCGGCGGGCCATGGGCCGCTCGCAGCAGAACTCGCACCCGCAGCCGCTGCCGTTGGACAGGGTGCCGTCCGGGTTCTGGCGGAAGAAATAATACGGGACGGTGTCGTTCAAGACGTTCTCGTGGCGGTACATATGGTTGTACACCACGTCCATCACCACGCCGATGCCCGCCTTGTGGAGGGCGGCCACCATCTGCTTGAACTCCTTGATCCGCACTTCGCCGTGGTAGGGGTCGGTGGAATAGCTGCCCTCGGGGACATTATAGTTGGTGGGGTCGTACCCCCAGTTGTACTGCAGCCGGAGGGGCCGGGCCTCGTCCACGCTGCCAAAGTCGAACACCGGCATCAGCTGCACATGGCTGACGCCCAGGCGGCGCAGGTAGTTCAGGCCGGTGGGACAGACGTTGTCCCCGGCCAGGGTGGTGCCCTCCTGGGTAAAGGCCAGGTATTTGCCCCGCCACGGCCGGGCGAACCCGCCGTCCGGGTCCCAGGAAAAGTCCCGGACGCTCACCTCCCAGATCACCCGCCGGGCGGAGGGGATCACCGGCCGCCGGTCGAACTGCCAGCCCGAAGGGTCGGTGCGGCGCAGGTCCACGATCATGCTGCGCGTCCCGTTCACCCCCGCCGCCCGGGCGTAGGGGTCGCCGGTCTCCCGCACCTGCCCGTTCACCCGCACCGAAAAGGTGTAGTAGAGCCCGTGCTGGTCCCCGGGCAGGTAGATGGTCCAGCAGCCGTGCTCCCGCCGCTCCATGGTGAGCGACCCGATGCAGAAGCCCTTGTCCCCCTGGCGGTAGAGGTTGACCATCACCTGTTCGGCCGTGGGGGCCCACAGCCGCAGCCGGGTGCCCTCCCGGGTGTAATCGGGGCCGAGAGGGCCGTCATAGAGGTACTCCTTCTCAAACCGCTCGCTGTCATAATAGGCCCGCAGGCTCTTGGGGGTCTTTACGCTCACTGTCCTCACATCCTTATTGGTCGCTCGTGTGAATGGTTCCCTTTATAATTTCTTTATTCCCTTTATAATTTCTTTATATAGTATATATTGTAAAGGACGAAGGCGTGCTTTGCAAGAGCTGTTCCTAAATAATTTTTTAAAAGAGGGCGTTTCTTTGGGCACAATGCCCAAAACGGGCCTGCCCGGCCTTGCCAAACGCCCCGCCGCCCGCTATACTGAAAGCAGACAAGGCAACGTTTCAAAACACCGCCCGGCCGGCGTGCGCGGGCGGGCAGGACGCATCCCGGGCAGCGGGGCGGGCCCCGTCCCCCGGGAGATGGATAAGGAGGCGCCGTGATGGGTTACAACGACGATTGGGAAAGCTTGATGAACAGTGTGTTCGGCCCGGGAGGGAGGATGCGCGCCGGCGGCGCGGCCAAAAAGGAGGCCCGGCCGGCCGAAAAGCCCGGGGCCAAACCTGCTGCCCCCAAGCCCGCCGGCTCCGCCCCCCGGGCCGAGGCTCCGGACCTGAACAAAGCCCTGCTGGAGCAGCAAAAGACGCTGGACAAGCTGCTGAAAAAGCAGAACGAAGCCCTGCGGGGGCAGGACGCCTCCACACGGCAGGCGCTGGAAGAAAGCCGCCAGCTGCTGCGGGACATGGAGGCCGACGGCTTGCTGGCCCAGGGCGCGGCAGACATCCCTGCGGCGCAGCTGGGCAGCTTCGAGGGGCTGGCCGCCGAGGTCAAGCAGACGGTGCTGGGCCAGGATGACTATGTGGACGCCCTGGTCCGGGCCATGCGCCGGCCTTTTGTGCTGGGGACCGACGGCCAGAAGGCGCGCAACGTGATCCTGCTGTGGGGGCCGCCGGGCACCGGCCGCCACTTTGCCCTGGAGGAGACCGCCCGCCGGATGGCCGCCCGGGGCCTGCTGCAAAGCGGCCAGATGGCCCGGATGGATCTGGCCCTTTACCCTGACCCCGGCGCCGAAAAGCTCTTTTTGCAGGATCTCTATGCCGCCCTGAACGGCCCGGGGGAGATGGTGCTGTTCGACCATTACGAGAGCTGCTGCCCCGCCTTTCTCCGGACGCTGGCCAGCCTGGCGGTGAAAGGGGCGGCGCCCCTGGCCTCCCGGTATCTGGTCAACCGGGAGGGCATCCTGATCGACGCCGGCACCGCCCTGGCCGCCGGCGCGGTGAGCCGGATCACCCCCCGGGGCAAGTACCTGATCTTCTTTTCCCACAAGGGGCGGGAGGAGATGGCCGGCCTGCTGGGGGCCGGGTTTGTGGCGGCCCTGGGGGATGTGTGCCAGACCCGGCCCTTCACCGCCGAAAGCCTGCAGGCCCTGGCCGCCCGCCTGCTGAACGACCTGGCCCGGCTGTGCGCCCGCCAGCTCAAGCTGACCCTCTCGGCCGGGGAGGACGTCCGGGACTATGTGGCCGGCCAGCACACCGGCAAGCTGGGGGCGGCGGCGCTGTCCGGCTGCTGCGAGCGGATCTTCCGGGCTTTGAGCGAATACTGCCTGCGGCAGGACCGCTTCCAGCCCGGGACGGCGGCTTTGGAGGTGCGGGACGGGGTGCTCTGCTTTTCGGTGAACGGCAGCGCCCCGGCCCCCCTGGCCGACCTGCTGCCTGCCGTCTGGGACGGCGGGACCGAGGAGGTCCGGCAGGAGCTGGACGCCCTGGTGGGCCTGGACGAGGTCAAGGAATATGTGTTCGGCCTGGCGGACAATGTCCGGGTCCAGAAGCGCCGGGCCGCTGCCGGCCTCAAGACGGCCAGCCTGTCGATGCACATGATCTTTACCGGCAACCCCGGCACCGGCAAGACCACCATCGCCCGGCTGGTGGCCAAGTATTTGAAGGCCATCGGCGCGCTGCGGGGCGGCCAGCTGGTGGAGGTGAGCCGGGGCGACCTGGTGGGCCGCTACACCGGCCACACCGCCCCCCTGACCAACAGCGTCATCGAGAGCGCGCTGGGGGGCGTCCTTTTCATCGACGAGGCCTACAGCCTCTACCGCGGCGAGCAGGACAGCTTCGGGCTGGAAGCCATCGACACCCTGGTCAAGGGGATGGAGGACCACCGGGACGACCTGGTGGTGATCCTGGCGGGCTACACCCGCGAGATGCAGCAGTTCCTCTCGGCCAACAGCGGCCTTGCCAGCCGCTTCCCCAACCAGATCGAGTTCCCCGACTACACCGCCGACCAGCTGCTGGACATCACCGTGTCCCTGGCTTCGGCCCGGGGCTACCGGCTGGACGACAGCTGCACCTTCCCCCTGCTGGGCTACTACCAGCGCCGCCAGGCGGCGGACAGCCGCACCGCCGGCAACGGCCGGCTGGCCCGCAACACCCTGGAAAAGGCCATCTACAACCAGAGCCGCCGCCTGGTGGCCGAGCCCGACGCCCCCCTGGACCTGATCCATGCGGGGGATCTGGAGTTCGACGAATAAAGCCGGCGAAAGTCAAAAGCCCCCGGCCGGCATCCTGCACGGATGCGCGGCCGGGGACTTTTTTAGTTCTCCCAGGCGAGCAGCTTTTTCCGGCGGGCGAGGTAGTAGCCCAGACCGGCGGCGTCGGCCAGCGCCCAGCCGATGGGCACCGACCACCAGATGCCGGTGACCCCCAGGGGAGTGGCGGACAGGAGATAGGCCAGGGCCACCCGGGTGCCCAGGGAGATGACGGTGAGGACCACGCTCATCCCCGGCTTGCCGAGGGCGCGGTAAAGGCCGTAGAGGAGGAACAGGCAGCCGATGCCGCAGTAGAAAGCCCCCTCGATGTGGAGGTACAGGACCCCTTCGGCGATGACGGCGGCCTCCCCCGCCTCCACGAACAGGCCCATCAGCGGCGCGGCGAACACCCAGACCAGGGCGGACAGCACCACCCCGAAGCCCATCGAAGCGGCCACCGCCCCTTTCAGGCCGGCGCGGATGCGGCCGGACTGTTTGGCGCCGTAGTTCTGGGCGATGAAGGTGGAAAAAGCGTTGCCGAAGTCCTGCACCGGCAGATAGGCGAAGGAGTCGATCTTGACCGCCGCCGCAAAGGCCGCCATGATGGTGGGCCCGAAGCTGTTCACCAGGCCCTGCACCATCAAAATGCCCAGGTTCATCACCGACTGCTGGATGCAGGTCAAAAAGGAATAGCTGGCCACCTCCCGCAGGCAGGCGGCCCGGATGTGCAGGTGCCGGCCCAGGCCCCGGAATTCGCTGCGGCGGGCCAGGGTATAGAGCAGGATGCCGATGCCCGAGACGTACTGGGAGATGACGGTGGCTTCGGCGGCGCCGGCCACGCTGCGCCCCAGCCCCAGGACGAACCACAGGTCCAGGACGATGTTCAGCAGCGCCGACACCGCCAGAAACGCCAGGGGCACCACGCTGTTGCCCACCGCCCGCAGGAAGGAGGCGAAGTAGTTGTACAAAAAGATGGCTGGGATGCCGGTAAAGATGATGGCCAGATAGCTGCGCATCAGCCCCCAGACCTGGTCCGGCACCTGCAGAAAGACCCGGATCAGGTCCAGGCAGGCGAAGGACGCCGCGTTCAGCACCACCGCCACCACGGCGATCAGGACAAAGGAGGAGACCAGGCTCTCCCGCAGGCCCTCCCCGTCCCGGCGGCCGAAATGCATTGAGAACAGCGCCCCGCTGCCCATGCACAGACCCAGCAGGATAGAGGTCAAAAAGGTCATCAGGGTGTAGGAAGAGCCGACGGCCGCCAGCGCGTCGGTGCCAACGAACCGGCCGACGATCAGGGTGTCGGCGACATTGTAGCACTGCTGCAGCAGATCCCCCAGGATCATGGGGATGGCAAACAACAGCATCGAGCGCATGACCGGCCCGCGGGTCAGGTCCTGATTCATACAGATTCATCTCCAAACCGAAAGTTGTATCTTACGTTTCGCAACCATTATAGCGTTGCCGCTCCCCGGTGTCAACCCGGGAGGCCCGCCGGCCCCGGGCTGCGGGCGGGTTGGCTGTTTGCTTTTTGCCCCGGCGGTGGTATACTGGGGGCGAACGATACGACAAGGGGGCTTTTGCCATGTTTTTGGAGGGTCTGGACGCGCTGGATCAGCGCATCGTCCAGCTGCTGATCGAGAACGCCCGGATGTCCTACTCCGACATCGGGCAGGCGGTGGGCATCTCGCGGGTGGCGGTCAAGGCCCGCATCC
>ERZ1643250.2970-NODE-2970-length-12087-cov-4.155918_pt1 | contig 12087 bp, 15 predicted proteins | sample MGYA00579262_ERZ1643250 | MGnify/ENA primary metagenome ERZ1643250 (study PRJEB29033, sample SAMEA4952265) | chicken gut metagenome | biome: Broiler Chicken; feature: Gastrointestinal Tract; material: Caecum | place: Ireland | collected 2018 | study: Broiler...
GGCGAGACTGGAGGGACGCGGATGAACCAGGTGGATCTCTGCGAAGCCATCGCCTCGAAGATCGCCGCACTGTGGCCGGATCGGATGATCTACCGGGACTTCTGCCCCGCCGACTTTCGGAGGCCGTCGTCGTTCCTCTATATCACCGAGGCGGGATTTACCTCTGCCAGCATTGCGGTGGTGCTCTGGAATATTGAGGCAGAGCTGGAGCTGTTCTGCGCCACCGACGACTACGACGAGCAGAGCACCGAAGAGCTGCGGCAGAACCAGGCGGCAGTGCTGGAGGCCTTTGGAGCCACGCACCTGATCGTCGGAGACCGGGCGGTGCAGATTTCCGCAGTGGCGGACGGCAGCGGCCCCGGCGTGGCCTATATCCGTTTCACCGCGTCCTGGTACGACCAGCGGCCTGGCTATCACGATATACATGACCCGGACGACCCCGTGACGAAGGCGACGCCTCTCATGGAGGACTACGCACTGCGGGTCAATTCCGAGGAAGGAGAATCATATGGCGCTTAATACCATCGGTCTGCCGAAGCTGTTTATCGCCTTCGAGGCGGCGGCGCAGGCGGCCAACAACCGGGCCAAGCGCGGCTATGTGGCCGTGATCGTCCGGGACACCAACAAGCAGGGCGTACACCTGCTGCAGAGTCAGACGCTGATCCCGGAGGATCTGGGAGGGGCGAACAAGACGCACATCAAAACCGCCTTTGAGGGCAGTGACCGGGGTGTCCCGTCCCTGGTGGTGCTGCTGGTCATTGCCCCCGGCACGGAAAACACCACGGCCCTGGAAAACGGCCTGAAGCTCATCGAGCGCTACAGCGTGGACTACATCGCCGGCCCGCCGGACATGACCGAGGCGGAGTCCGCCAAGCTGCTGGAGTGGACCCTGGCCCAGCGGGCGCTGTACCGGACGCCAAAGCTGGTGCGGCCCTTTGACACCACCGGCGCCGACAACATCGGCATCATCGAACTGGACGAAACCGGCATGATGCAGGGAGACCAGTCGGTGACCGCCGCCAGCTACTGCGCCCGGATCGCCGGCGTGCTGGCTGGCATCCCCATGGGAATGTCCTCCACCTATGCGCCGCTGCCGGAGCTGACTGCCGTCACGGCCAGAACCACCTCGGCAATCAACGACGCCATCGACGGCGGCAAGCTGATCCTGATCCACGATGGCGTCCAGGCCAAGATCGCCCGGGGTGTCAACTCCATGCAGACGATCCCCAAGGGCGGCAAAGAGGACTGGCGAAAGATCAAGATCGTCGAAGCCATGGATCTGATTACCTACTACCTCCGTACCACCATCGAAGGGGAGTATATCGGCAAGTATCCGAACACCTACGACAACAAGCAGATCCTGGTGGCGGCCATTCTGTCCTATTTTCAGTACCTGGAGCGGGAGGGCGTACTGAACCCCGGGGAGAGCTTCGCCGAGGTGGACTATGAGGCGCAGTACAACTGGCTGCGCGCAAACGGTGTAGATGTCTCCACGCTGACGCGGCAGCAGATCCTGGAATACCAGACCGGCACGTGGGTCTTCATTCGCTGCGGCGGCCGCATTGTGGACGCCATGGAGGACTTCAAGGTGAAGTTCTCCAATCTCTAAGGGGGTGCAAGAATGGCACAGAGAATCGACAGCGCCAAGCGGGTCATCAACGGCACCTACACCGAGGTGTGGGTTGATGGCATCCTAAAGGCGGAGTGTACAGCCTGCCAGGCAAAGATCGCCAAAAACAAAACGGTGATCCAGCTGTGCGGCCAGTTTATGGAGGACAAAAAGGCCACCGGAGGCTCCGGTACCGGCAGCCTCACCATGCACAAGGTGGACTCTGCGGATCTGGAGGAAGAGCAGGGCGTCCTCAATGGCATCGACCGGCGCTATACCATCATTACCAAGGTCAACGACCCGGACGCCTACGGCTGCGAGCGCATTGCGTTTTACAACTGCAGCTTTGACGATGTGACCCTGGCGGATCACAAGGTAGCCACACCCGGAACGGTGACCCGCCCTTTCACGTTCACGCGGTACGAGCTGCTGGATGTGATCGAGCCGAACTAATAAAGACAGGAGGATCATATGAAGACAAAAACCGATTTAAATGCCCTGCTGGGGCTGGAACTCCCCGAGAAGGAGACCAAGGACGTCCTGATCCCCCGCCTGGGTTTGACGCTGACGCTGCAGGAGATTGGCTATGATGAGATGATGCGCTGCCGCCGCCGGAAGGACGCCAATCTGGCCTACTTCCTGGCCTCGGTCAAAACGCCGGATTTCACGTCCGAGGCCTTCTACCGGGAGAAAATGGGCTGCGCCAGCACGGCGGACGCTGTGAAGAACCTGTTTCGCGGCGGCGAGATCGAGAAGATCTGCAAGGTGGCGGACACCCTCAACGGCTACGCTGCCGGAAGCGTCGTGACCATGGATGCCCCGCCGGCTGATCTGGAGAGCCACGCGGTGGAGGATATCCTGGAGGACGCCGAAAAAAACTAATTCCGCAGGGCCGGTGGGACGTCATGCAGGTGCTGCTCCGGTTCGGGATTCTGCCGGGGGAATATCTCCGGCAGAGCCCAACGGAGCAGGCGCTCACCATGGCTCTGCTGATTGATGATTGCCGTAAGCGAGAGGAGGCGGGATAAATGGCGTTGGACGTGAGCGTTGCTATGAGCGTCAAGGACAATCTGAGTCAAGCGATCGTTGGCATGAAAAATGCCATGACACCGTTCCGCAATGACATCACAGAACTCCAAAAAGAGCTCGACCGTTTATCCAATACGAAAGCCAGCATTCGGATCGACCTTGGTGCAGCTAGACAAGAGCTCAGAGCCGCAAAACGTGATTTTGAGGCTCTGGGAGAAAGCGCCACGGAAGCAGATCGAGCGGCAGCAAAAGCAAGATTTGACGAAGCCTCCAAGAATGTCGAAAATCTGCGGCAGCAGTATGAGCTTGTCAGCAGACAGGTGAAAAACACCCAAAGAGACATAGAAGACGTTACATCCGCTATGTCCAGAGCTGAAAATAGAGCTAGCGGTGGTTCCGGCCAGCCGCAGGGCGCAATGAGTATGCTCCAGTCCATTGGCCAGGCTGGGCTCTATTCTCAGATTGGCGACATGGCAAGCCAGTGGGCAACATCCCTCGGCGGAAGCTACTTTGGGAACGCCGGCGGAAACCTTCTATCCGGCGCCCTGGGCGGCGCCGGCTCCGGGGCGGCCATCGGCACCATGATTGCGCCGGGCGTTGGTACGGCGATCGGCGCCGCAGTCGGTGGACTGGTTGGATTAGCCAGTGGTGCATCGCAGAACTTCGAGACGAAAGACGAATACTTCAAGGACTATGTGCAATCCGCCGTAGAAGGCCAGCTCACAGCCATGCAGGAGGGCATCGCCAGCGGTTCCACCACAGCGGGACAATGGGAGCTTGATTCCATCGCCTTCCGGCAGCTGCTTGGCGAGCAGTACGGCGACCAATACCTGACAGGGCTTCGGGAATTCGCTTCCTCCACGCCTATGGAGTACAGCGACTTGACGGCCATGAGCCGCGCACTGGCTCCGGGCTTTGCGGACGGCACCGAGGAAAGCCTACAGCGCATGATGGATCTGATGGAGGGCATCGGCAACGCAGGAAGCGCCCTGGGCGTAGATGCCAGCGGCATGACTGTCATGGCGCAAGCGCTCAGCCGCATGGAGTCCAGCGGCAAAGCGAACCTGGAATACCTTAACATGTTTCAGGATCGCGGCGTGGATGTCATCGGCATGCTGGGACAGCATTACGGCGTGGATCAGGGTGAGATCTACGACATGATCTCCAAAGGCTCAATTTCCGGCCAGGATGCTGTCGCTATTATCCAGCAGGGCATGGAGCGGTACAGTGGCGCTATGGACACCATGTCCCAGACGTTTTCCGGCCTGCAGTCCACCCTGGCTGACGCCCAGACCGCCATGGATGCGGCCTACGGCGAGGGGTACAACGAGACCCGCAAGCAGGGTCTGGAGGACGAGATCAGCTTCCTTTCCGGAGAATCCGGCGCCATGATGGAAGAGGCCAACCGCGCCCTTGGCGCATGGCAGGCGGAACTGGAGAACAGCAAAGAGCAGTATATCCGGGATGCGATTACAAACGCCATGCGAAGCAACGAGTATCGGGATGCCTCGGCGAGAGATGACGCAGCAGAAATGGGGCGGATCATTGCCCAGGCCAGAGTGCAGGGCATGAACGACTACAATGCAAGCGAAGGCGCGCAAGAAGCGCTCCAAATGGAACTGGATTTGATTGAAGCAGTGCGAAATGATACTGTTTCCAACGAGGCCTACTATGACGCTGGATACAGGAAAGGCCAGGAGTATTCCAGGGGCATTGCCGCTGCCGTGCAGGCTGGATGGGCAGCCACGGCAGAGATTATGAGCCGCGTCCCAGGGACACTGGGAGGTGTGGAATATGCCCCCTATCTCTCTGGTACATCCAACAGCGCCCTGGCGTCCGCGCCGTATGGCGCGGTGCGGTCTCATGCCTACGGCTTAAATCGCGTCCCATACGATGGATACCGCGCCATCCTGCACGAGGGAGAGCGTGTCCTGACAGCCGGGGAGGCACGAGCATCGGACACGATGTCCAGAAACGTCACGGTCAATGTATCCGGCCAGTGGAGTGTCCGGGATGACAGCGACATCGATCTAATTGCGGCGCGGATTGCGGACTCCCTGGAGCGGGCGCTTGCAGCGGGGGTGGGTAGCTGATGCTGAGAACCATATCCTTTCTTCACGAGGCAACCGGCCGGGAGCTGGTGCTCCCCGTGACGCCCAGCAGCTACACCTGGAGCACGGGAAACCAGATTGAAAGCGTGCGTCTTGACCAAATCGGAGAGACCAACTACCCAGGTACCCGCACCCTGGGGACTGCCACCATCCAGGCACTGCTCCCGGCGCAGCTTTATCCATTTTGCACCCCTGGCGCGGTGGCAGACCCGGATTATTACCTGGACGCATTGCAGCGCTGGTGTGAGGCGGGAGACGTGCTGCGCTACATCGTTTCCGGCACCCGGGTCAATGACCAGGTGCTGATTGAGGATCTCACCTGGGGCGAGGATGACGGCACCAACGACATCACGGCGTCTATCTCCCTCCGGGGATACCAGCGGCCGGAGGCGGCAGTGCTGAGCATCTCCGGCGGTGGAGCCGCCACCAAGCGGGATGACGCCACCGGCGCGGCGTCGGCCAGATCCTACACCATCGAGGCAGGAGACACCCTCTGGGGCATCGCGGAGCGATACTACGGCAGCGGCACGGAATACCGCCGCATTGCAGCTGCCAACAGCGATATCATAAAGAACCCCAATTTGATCTATCCGGGACAAACCATCACAATCCCTGCCCAAGACGATCTCCCGGCGGCGCTGCCGAAAAGCCGCTCGGAGATCATCCAGGAGAGCACCAAGAGTACATGGGATCCAGTCACCGGAACCTGGAATCTGAGGCTCAACTATGGATAGAGACTACAGTGTGCTTCTCACCGCTCCTGGTGGCGGCAGCGTCCGGGATATTACCCAGCTGATCCGGGATATCACCTGGCAAGGCAATATCTCCAAGGTGCCCCGGGAATGGGGCGCGACTTTGGCACTTGATAAACGGGATCCAGCCAATCTGCCAGATCTGGACGAGGGCTGCCAGATCACCATGCAGGTGGATGGCAAGCCGATCTATACAGGCGTACTCCATTCTGTTACCACAGACAGCCAGAGCGTCCTGGGCGATATCACCTCCATGGATCGCGGCTGGTACCTGGCGCAAAATGAGGGGTGGTACCGATTTGACGGAACGCCGGCGGAGGAAATCGCCGCCACGGTGTGCGGGGACTTCGGCATTCCCGTGGGGAAGCTGGCCGCCACCGGCGCGAAGGTCAAGCGCAAATTCCCTGGTGTTACCCTGCTGCAGATCATCGGCACAGCCTACACCATGGCAGGAGCCGACAATGGAAAGCGGTATCTGATGCGGTTTTCCGGCGACGGCGCGCTGGACGTGATCGAAAAGCCGGAGGTGGCAAGCCTGGAGATCCGCGTCACCCAGGCCGTGACCATCACCTGGGATATCTCCAAGCTGCAGAACGCCGTAAAGATCGTCACCGACACCGGTGCGGAGGTCACAGTGGTCAGCGACGCCGAATCTGTTAAGCGGAACGGAACGCTGCAGCATATCATCCAGCAGTCCAGCGGCCAGGACAGCCAGGCCGAAGCAGAAGCCTGGATCAAAGACCACGGCCTTCAGCAGACTTTGACCGTGGAGGTGCCCGGGGATATCCGGCTCATCACCGGAGAGGCAGTGCTGCTCCGCGACACCGGAAGCGGCGTCAGCGGCCTTTTTTGGATCGACAGCGACACCCACACCTGGAAAAACGGCCTCCACAAGACGAAGCTAAAGTTGAATTTCCAGAACATCGTAAACGAAATGAGCGCAGGAAGCGAGGGATAGCATGAGCCTTCCGACATTTGACGAATCTATTACGCGGATGGCCGTGGCTGTCCAAGGGCTTGCAAAGCGCGTGCAGCCCCACAATTCCTTCACCGTCGGGAAAGTGATTGCCGCCGGCGGCGGAAATATCGTGGTGGAGACCGACGGCCTGCGGCTGGGCAAAGATGATCTCCACGTGTCCGTCCTACTGGATTACCAGTACACCCAGGACGATGGAGCTCCAAACAAGCTCCGCGCCGGGGATCGCGTGATGATGCTGTCTTCAGACCAAGAGATCTACGACCTGACGGCGAAGGTGGTGTGATATGGCAAGAGAACTTTTCCCAATCTATGCGATCCCGGCAGGGCAGACGCAGCAGCGGCCGCTGCCGCTCTATAAGGATGTGAGCTGGGACGCAGAGGCTGGGCGGGAGCGCTGGTCTGGCGGGAACCCTGTCATCGTCTCGGGTGCGGAAGCTGTGAAAAGCTGGGTGTGGAGAGCCATTGCGACAGAGCGGTACAAGTGGCCGGTATTCACTTGGAGCTATGGCTGCGAGCTGGAGCGGCTGGTGGGATACCCATATCGCGCCGACACCAAAAAGTCGGAAGCGGTGCGCTATGTCACCGAGGCGCTTCTGGTCAATCCCTATATCGAGAGCTGCCGCGTTTACGATGTGACCTTTGACGGCTCCACGCTTCATATGCGTGTGGAATACACAACTCCTTATGGGAGGGATGCAATTTATGTTTGAAGACCGCACCACAGCCAATATCAAAAAAGAGGCACTGGAAGAACTGAGCCCGGCAACTGGGATCAGCGCCATGGCCGGCAGCTTTGCAGATGCCTCCATCGGCGCGGCCGCTCGTGTGACCAGCGAGTTCTACCAGGCACTGCGAGCCGTGCCGTCCATGCTGTTTGTGGATCCGAACTCTGGGCAATTCCTGGATCTGGTGGCTGGTGACTATTTCAACATGACCCGCCGGAGCGGGACTGTGGCAACGTGCTCCATGGATCTCTTCGGGACGCCAGGGACGCTCATCCAGCGCGGCACGGTCTTCCTGACGGCAGAGGGGCTGCGCTTTGCCACCACGGCAGCCGTCACCATCGGCGCGGATGGACGCGCCGTATGCGAGCTTCAGGCCGCCGAGAACGGGTCGGCCTATAACATCGCAGCCGGGGCGCTGGTATCCATGTGGATCAATATTCCAGGCCTCACCAGCTACTACAACACCGAGGCCACCGGCGGCACCGACGACGAAACCGGAGGGCAGCTCTATGAGCGTATCGATGAAGCCCGCAAGCGTCCCCGCACCAGCGGAAACGGTTGGGATTATCGCGGATGGGCGCTGGAGATTGACGGAGTCGGAGAGGCCAAGATCGTGGAGCTGGCATTCGGAGCCGGCACCGTGGGGATTACCCTGGTGGACAGCACCTACGCGCCGGCATCACCGGAGAAGGTGGAGGCGGTGCTGCAGAATATCCTGCGAAAAAAGCCCATCGGCGCTGCGCCGACGGTGGAAGCTGCCAAGGCCGTGGAGATCAGCGTATCTGCCACGGTGACCCTGGCAGGAACTACAACGGAGGTCGTAAAAGAGGCGCTCACCGCTGCCCTCCAGGATTATTTCAAGACGCTGATCGATAACAAGTACCAGCGGATCTATTACAAGCCTTCCGAGGATCTTCCTTATACCGTGGTTTATAACCGGATTCTCGCATTGCTCCTCACAATCCCCGGCGTGGACAATTTTTCCTCTCTAACTGTGTCTGGCGCGGAGGAAGATATCTCCATCCCGGCTGACAGCATCCCAACCCTGGGGGAGGTGACTGTCACATGACCACGGTAGAGAAGCTGCTTCCAGCCTTTTACCTGCTGACGACGCAGCATGCGGAGCTGCAGCGCGTGATTTTCAACGTATTGCGCCGTGCAGACAACGACATGGCCTTTACGCTCCGGCAGTTGTTCCCGTCTACGGCCAGCGGCTGGGGTCTGGATATCTGGGAGGAGGCCTACGGAATTCCCACGGATCGGACGATGAGTGAACAGCGCCGGCGGGATCGTGTCATTGCCAAGGTGCGTGGCGCCGGCGTCACCACCAAGGCATTGATCCAGGCCATCGCACAGAGCTATTCTCAGTACCCGGCGGAGGTCATTGAGGAATCCGCACTCTACCGCTTCATCATCTGGTATGTGGGCACCATTGAGGAGCCAGAGAATGTGGCAGACCTGATTGCATCCGTCAACGAGATCAAGCCTGGGCACCTGGACTGGATCCTGGGCTTCAGGCAGACCACGGAGGAGAGCATCCGCGTTGGATCTCTCCCGCGCCAGGGCGATATCATCATTTGGGAGGTCGATTGCACCGCATGATACCGGAAATCAAATTAACCAGCAAGGGAGCGGCACTCCTTGCGAAAACGCCGGCGGGAAATCCCGTTCCGGTGACTCGCTGGCAGATTGGAACAGGATCCCTGCCATCTGGCAGCTCCCTGGATCGGGAGGCTTTGGTCATGCCTCTGGATTATATCAGTATCTACGACATCAGCGAGAGCGGCAACCGCGCCACGGTGCTGGGGCAGCTCCTCAATCAGGGACGCCCGGAATTTGTATGGGAAGAGCTGGGGCTTTGGGCGACTGACCCAGACGAGGGAGAGATCCTCGCATGCTACGGAAACGCCTTTGGAGCGGGAGAGCTGATCCAGGCTGGAACTGCGCAGCTGCGGGAGTTTATCTTCGGCTGTGAGCTGATCTTCGACCAGGCGTCCACGGTGACGGCAGTCATCGATACATCGCTGCTATTTATCCCGCTTCGGGAAAAGGCACAGCCGAATGGTGTTGCCACCCTGGACGAAAACGGGAAAGTGCCAAGAAAGCAACTGCCAGACTTCCTGCTGACTGCCGAGCCATTCCAGGCATACTATAACGGAGGTGAGGACTGATGGCGCAGAAGCTGGGCAATGTGCCCGTTGGTACAATTCTGCATCTGAAAGAAAATGGCGTCTATCAGGACTACCTTGTTGTGCACCATGGTTTGCCGGGGGCAATGTATGATTCGAGCTGCAATGGCACATGGATGTTGCGGGCGTCTATAGATTTCAAAATGCCTTTTGGCTCCAATAAAGTGAATACTATAGAAAAATCTACCGTTCAGCCATGGCTAGATGGTGAAATGCTATCTAAATACGATGCAGACATACAAAATGTAATTAAACAGGTAAAAATCCCTTATGTAGCTGGAGCTGCGGGCAATCAAGCTAAAACCGGTTCAAACGGGTATTCGTGTAAAATATTCTTGCTGTCGGCCAAAGAAGTTGGATGGACGCAGAGTATCGCGACAGGATTTAATCTACCTAATGACGGAGCAAAACTTTCTTATTTCCTGTCAGGCTCCAGCTATCAAGCCAACAATAAGAGAAAATTCAATTCAAATGTTTCATTTGCGGACTATACATGGCTAAGAACTCCGGCATATCAGGATGTTAACAACCATTATGCGGGATCAATGTACAACCCAGACGGAACAGTTCAGCAACGCGGATCTTACCTTGATGGCGGTGTTTTGCCGGCTATGGTATTGCCACCAGATTTGGCTGTAGACGACAATAACAACATCACCGCAATCACATACCCGATTCCGCCCACGTCCATCACAGTCCCAACATCCTCCATTCCGACCGGCTCCTCCATCGCAGTCTCATGGTCTGCCGTCTCCGGCGCGGAATCCTACCGGCTCCAGAGATCCGTGGACGGCGGCGCATGGGAGACGGTGTATACCGGCACACAGACAAGCTTCAGTGACACGGCCGGCGTGTGGAACAGCGTAAAATACCAGGTGGCCACGGTCAAAGTCGGAATTGTCAGCGGCTATACCACCAGCAGCAATGTGACGATCCTGCCCTACGTCATCAGCCGTCTGACAGTTCCCAGCCAGATCATGGAGGGGCAGAACATTCCAATTTCCTGGAGCGCTGCCGATGGAGCCACAACCTATATCCTGGAGCGCAAGGTCAATAGTGGGAGCTGGACACAGATCTATTCAGGCGCCAACCTGAGCTATACGGACACGCCGTCCGGCAGCTGGTCTGCGGTGCAGTACCGTGTCAAGGGCGGAAAGGGCGGCCAGTACGGCACCTATAAAACCAGCGCGTCGATCCCTGTGATCTCTGCCTCCGCCCTGGTGATCTCCGGCACAGACGGGTATCTGGGAACGCTTACGGCAGATATCGCCTATACGGTATCCTCTGACACCGGAAACCCCATCACCGTTGAGCGCTACGTCAATGGACAGCTGGTGGCAACCGTAACCGTGCAGAGCGGATTTGCCTACACGATCCCTATCATGGATCTTCCCACCGGAGCGGGTACCGTCAAGATCATGGCGTCAGTTAACACCTCCGGCGGCCAGGTCAGCGCCACGCGCACCTGGACATATGACAAAAAGGTGGTACTATTCCCGGATGACGGAGGTGCCGCGCAGATCCAGGTGGAGGGGAAAAACCTTATGCCGCCCACCCTGGCCGAGTGCGTCCGCGTTCCAACAGTCTGGGGCGGCACCATGGACAAGGCGCTGGAGCTCCTGCTGCCGCTGCTTAGCACGGCGGTCATGGCCACCGGTTCCTACACCGGCACCGGAACCTTTGGAAGCAGCAGCCCCAACACGCTGACCTTCAGCTTTACGCCGGAGCTTGTGATCCTGTCCGGTGGAGATATTGGGCTTACGATTTCCAACACCTCCCCCAGCGGCGGAACCAGTGATGCCTACATCCAGGGGACCACGGCCAAGTGGTACTCCACCAGCGCGGCCAAGCAGCTCAACGTACAAGGGAAATCCTACTCCTATGTGGCCATCGGAAAGGCGGTGCAGGCATGATCTATTATCTCAATCCAATTCCAAACGAGTCGGGGGCATATCCGCCCCCGCAGGATCGCCCCGAAGAAGGGATGATCCGCATTTCAGAAGAACAGCGGAATATGGTGATCCAGAACGGCGGCTTTGTAAAGGTGGAAGAAAACAGGCAGCCGGACGGATCCATCGGCTACACCATCACGCCGGATCCTGACGCCTGGGAGGCATGGAAAGCCGCGCACCCGGAGGAGCCGTCTTCCGCGTCCGATACCGACGTGCTCAATACGCTGCTGGGGGTGGTTTGATGGATCGATTGGCAGCAGCGGAGCAGCTTCGGCGGGCGCTCCAAATGTTCATAGCAACTCTGTCTGAGGAACGTGCGCTTGAAATTGCATCCGTATACCCTGCATGGGAGCCGATGAAATCCTATGTAATCGGGGATATCGTGTCCTATGGCGTCAACAGTCTGGGAGACCCGCAGTTGTACAAAATTGTGCAGGCGCATACCAGTCAGTCTGATTGGACGCCAAGCACAACGCCTTCTCTGTACGATGCATTCGGTTTGGACGCTTCCGGCTATCCTATTTGGGCGCAGCCGTCGGGCGCTCACGACGCCTATAGCAAGGGCGACGTGGTCAACTACAACGGCACGCTCTACGAGTCTGTAATAGACGGGAACGTCTGGTCTCCAGACGTGTACCCTTCCGGGTGGAAATCCGTAAGCGGAGGAACCGTTTCCCCCGAGCCGAGCCCAGACCCAGGCCCCGGCGAGACGGAATATCCCGATTGGGTGCAGCCCAGCGG
>ERZ1643250.2978-NODE-2978-length-12068-cov-5.520936_pt1 | contig 12068 bp, 15 predicted proteins | sample MGYA00579262_ERZ1643250 | MGnify/ENA primary metagenome ERZ1643250 (study PRJEB29033, sample SAMEA4952265) | chicken gut metagenome | biome: Broiler Chicken; feature: Gastrointestinal Tract; material: Caecum | place: Ireland | collected 2018 | study: Broiler...
TCAAGGCTTTTTGAAGAAGTAGAGGATAAATCTTTGAATAGGGCATTTGAAAGACTTTTTGACTCATTATAACAAGCCCATTTCAATCATTTTTAATCCAATATCAATAGAGTTGTAAGCAGCACCTTTCATTAATTGATCAGCAACAATCCATAAACTTAAAGCATGATCATTATCTAAATCTTTTCTTACACGTCCTACATGGACAAGTTCATCACCAATAAATAAAGTTGCCATTGGATAAATCTGATTTTCAATATCATCATAGAGTTCAACACCATGAGAATTTGATAATAATTCAAAGACTTTATCCATATCAATTGGTTTTTTTGTTTCGATATAAACAGATTCACTATGTCCTCTGAGTACTGGAACACGGACACAAGTGGCATTAACTTTAATATCTTTATTAAAGATTTTCTTTGTTTCATTCACCATTTTCATTTCCTCTTTTGTAAAATGATTATCTAAATCAAATTTATCCACTTGAGGAATACAGTTGAAAGCAATTGGATAATGTTTTTTATCAGAAGCACAAGGTAATGTTTTGGCAACAGGTTCTTGACCATCTAAAACTTCTTGTGACTGACGATATAATTCTTCCATTCCAGCAACACCAGCACCTGAAACAGCCTGATAAGTAGACACAATAATTCTTTCAATATCAAAATATTCATTTAAACGATTTAAAGCACTGACCATTTGAATCGTTGTACAGTTTGGATTAGCAATAATTCCTTTATGTTCTTTTAATGCATAGGCATTGACTTCTGGAACAACTAATGGAACATCAGGATCCATTCTAAAATGAGAAGTATTATCAATATTGATACAACCAGCTTGAACAGCATAAGGCATATATTTTTCAGAAATACTTCCACCAGCACTCCAGAAAGCAACGTCAATACCTTCAAATGAATTTTCAGTTAATTCTTCAACAACAAATTCATGTCCTTCATATTCAATCACTTTTCCAGCACTTCTGGAAGAAGCTAATAATTTTAAACTTTCAAATGGGAAGTGAAACTGAAAAATACATCTTAACATTTCTCTACCCACTGCACCAGTAGCTCCAACAATTGCAACTTTATATTTTTTCATTTTTATAGTCCTCCTAACCTAAGAATGCTTCATGTAATAAAACCTGTGCTCTTTTGACATCATCTCGATCAATATAACAAGAAATATTAATTTCACTACAAGAAGTCATTTCCACATTAATATCATGACTCATGAGTGTATTATAAACTTTTTGGAACATACCTTTATTATTTTTAATACCAACACCAATGACAGCCACTTTTCCAATATTTCCTCGCACAATCGTTTTTTTAGCCTGCAATGTTTCTTTTAAATCATTAATGACTTCAACGACAGCAGGAACATCTTTATCATTAATGATTAAAGAAATATCCATTCTACCGCCACCGACTAATGCCTGACTGAAGACATTGACATTGACATTAGCATCAGCAATTTTTTCAAAGAGTTCACCAGCACCATTGACTTTGGCATCAACACCAACGAGAGTAATTCTCGCTTCATTTTGTGAACCAGTAATTCCAGATATAATGAATTGATTTAAATGATCTTTCATAATTTTTTCATCTCCTAACACATATGTTCCTTGACTTTCATCGAAAGAACTTCTTGCATGAATCACAATATCATGTTTGGCAGCCAATTGTACACAACGATGGTTGAGAACTTTAGCGCCATTTTTAGAAAGTTCCAGCATTTCTGAATAACTGATATAATTTAATTTCATCGCATCAGGAACAATACGAGGATCAGCTGTATAAATACCGTTAACATCACTATATATTTCAACTTCATTGGCATCTATTGCAACACCAATAGCAACGGCAGATAAGTCACTGCCACCACGACCTAAAGTGGTAATTTTTCCATTTTGAGAATATCCCTGAAATCCTGGACAAATCACAATATCAGCATTTTTAAGTTTATCTAAAATATGTTTTCCCTCTACGGTTGTAATCGTTGCATTTTGATGATGTGAATCTGTCAAAATACCCAGTTCTCCGTTTGTTACCGTATCTACAACATAGCCTTTTTTAGCCAGTTCACTTTTAACAACAAGTGTTGAAATCGTTTCTCCAATGCTTGTTAAACGATCAATTTCTTCATCTGTCAATTGATCTGTATGAACAATGGATAGAAGGGTATCTGTTGCATAGGGATCATCATAGCGCCCCATCGCACTGACCACAGCAACAACTTTGTTGCCTTTATCGTGTTCACGAATAATATTTTTATACATATGTTCACGTGTTTCAATACTACGTGTTGAGGTTCCACCAAATTTTTGAACAATTATTTTCATGTTATTTTAACCCCTTACTTTCAATAAATTATAGGTTTCATCTTGAAGTTGTTGTTTTAACTCATTCAGTTCAATAGGATTTGTAATGTAGATATGATCATGATTTTGAGAATAATACATTTCATAGTCAATATCTAGAGGATGATCACATCTGATATAATATTTAGAATATGTAATTGGATAAATCTCTTCTACATATTGATATTGATGTTGCCATATTGTTGGTTGATGTGTTTTGATGATATCACTCACAACAGCACTGGCAGTGACATAACGCCCAGCACCTTTACCATAGAAAATCACATTTTCTAAATAATTGCAAGTGATTTCTACTACATTATATGCTTGATTCACATTCGCAACTATGTCTTTTATACCAATTAAGGTAGGAGAAACATCAATTCCATAACCATGATCAAGTTTTTTAGCCTGTGCAATCAACTTAATACGGTATCCTAATTTTTTAGCATAGTCTATATCTTTCTTTGTGACTTTTCGAATACCTGTACATTGAATCTTATTGAAATCAAAGAAAATCTCAAAAGCATTCATAGTTAAAATACAAATCTTATGTGCAGCATCAATCCCATCTAAATCCAAGCTGGCATCGGCTTCTACATATCCTAAGCCATCAGCTATTGTGAGAGCTTCCTGAAAATCCAAATTATCTGTTTCCATTAATGTTAAAATGAAATTTGTTGTTCCATTTAAAATACCTTCGATTTTTTCAATCTCATTAGCAATTAAATCTTCTTTAGCCGGAACAACGACAGGAATACCACCACCCACAGCAGCTTCATAATAGATTTTAGCATGATATTTGGCTGCAGTTTCAAAGATTTCCTGACCATCATGTGCAATCAATGCTTTGTTTGCCGTGACAACATGTTTCCCTTTTTTTAGGGCTTCTAAAATGATTGTTTTAGCAATTGTTGTTCCACCAATTAATTCTACCACAACATCAACTTCATCATCATTTAAAACATCATGAAAATCCTGGGTATAGATGATACCATCTGGTAAAGTCACTTCGTTTAAGGCACAGCCATATTTAACTGTCACTTCTTCATGAATGTGCTTTTCTAATCTTTCTTTTTGTTGTGTTAAGATTTCTACAACGCCAAACCCAACAGTTCCTAGACCAATAACACCAATTTTCATATGATACCCCCTCTAAATAAAAAATCTCATTCTTCATGAGATATGGTTTTCTTTGACAACAATCTAGACACTCTCATATGATCGGCTATGATATATTCATGTTTATAAATCCGCATGAAAATGTCCTCCTTTGTTATTGCATTGATAATATCATTTTTGTATACATTTGTCAATTTATGAATAAATAATTTTGAAATAAGCGAAAAAAGACGCTTTATTTTTATTAAAAATAAAATTATTTTTCAATATCTAAAATACACTTGGACAATTGTGAAACAATTGTCTTGGCATGCTTTTGAACTGGTAAGGGAGCATAATCAAAAGAATAACTATGTTGAATGGCATCTAACATAGGTAAATCATTATAGTTATCTCCAATTCCATAAACATGATCATGGGATAAGTGGAAATATTTTTCAATGATTTGAATACCTTTTCCTTTTGAACAGCCTTTCATTGCTAAATCTATATGTTGATTATTTTGAAAAGCTTCAATTTGATGACCGTATTTGTCAATAATGAGATGTGTCATCTTTTGAGCCAGGTCTAATTCATGATCTTGATAGTGAAATGAAAAAGCCTGAATATGTGTAAAAGGAAGCTCATTGAAAGAATGAATTTCATGATCAAAAATATGATCTTGAAATTTTGTATTAAGATGATATGTCACATCATTATGAACAATCGACATATTTTGTTTGCCGGTAAATTCATAGATGTCTTTGACTAAAGATATAGGAATCTGACTTTCAAAAATAGGTTCATAGTCCTTGTTTAAAATGAGTCCCCCACTTAATAAAATAAAAAAATCATACTGAATATCATAAGGTTTTGAAGGACGTAAAATACCACTCAAACTTCGCCCAGAACAAATACCAAACAGATGTCCATGTTTTTGAAATTCATGAATGGCTTTGACATCTTCATCTTTCATATGATCTTCAAACCATAATGTATTATCAAAATCACTAGCAAGTAATTTCATATTTTCACCCCAAATCTTATTATAGGGGAATTCATATTGAAATACAAAGAGATTATACATATATTTTTGACAAAAATGCTTGTTTGTGACGTAACGTTATGAATTATAATAAAAGCAGGAGGGATGGGAAATGAATAATCACAAATATATGACAGTTGGAGAACTCGCAAAGAAGATGGGAACGACTGTTCGCACATTACAGTTTTATGATCAAAAAGGATTGTTACATCCTAGCAGTGAAAGTGAAGGAGGCCGACGTCTTTATACTTATCAGGATATGATTTTACTTCATCAGATTCAATCTTTAAAATCATTAGGTTTTACTTTAGATGATATTAAAAATAGAATAGAAGTTTTAGATACACCTCAAAAAGTAGAACATGCCCTTCATCAACAGGAAGTCATGATTGAAGAAAAAATCAAACAGCTTCAAAATACATTATCAGCCATTAAAGCCTTAAAGGTTGAAGTCAATCAAATGCAAACAGTTGATTTTAAAAAATATGCAGATATCATTGTGAATCTTCAAATGGATAATGAGTATTATTGGTTAATTAAACATTTTGATAATGAAACATTGGAACATATTCGTCAACAGTTTGATAAGGATAGTGGTCAGGAATTTATTCAACGTTTTCATCAGCTCAATGAAGACATCTTAAAGCTGAAGGCAAAACATCTTCCTCCAGAAGATGAACAGGTCCAGCAGATGACTGGTCAGTTTTGGAATTTGATTATGGAATTTACGCAAGGGGATATGAGTTTATTACCACGTTTAATGAAATTTGATCATTTAACTGATGCCCAAAATCAGGAATGGATTCAAAAACAAAATGAAGTCAATGATTATTTGAAACCGGCATTAGAAATTTATTTTCAAAAATTAGAATACAATCCATTTGAGGGGGAATGATGATGGATACGATTATGTACGTTTCACATTTGAAAAAGAAATATCAGACACTTGAGGTTTTAAAAGATGTCAGTTTTGATGTGAAAAAAGGGGAAATCTTTGGCATATTAGGAATGAATGGTGCTGGGAAAACAACAATCTTAGAATGTCTGGAAGGATTTTTAAAATATGATGAGGGACAGATTGAAATTCATGGTCAAATAGGCATTCAGCTTCAATCTTCAGCTTTACCCGCTTATATGAAAGTGAAAGAAGCTATGAAGTTGTTTTCAAAATGGAAACATGCACAGTTAGATGAAGATATAGTCAAGGCATTAGGTATTCAAGAAATAGCTGATCAGACATATAGGGAACTTTCGACAGGACAGCAACGTCGTCTTCATCTGGCATTGGCTTTGATGGGACATCCTGATCTGCTTTTTCTAGATGAACCAACTGCAGGATTAGATGTCGCTGGACGTAGAGCCCTGCATGAAAATATTATCCAATGTCAAAAACAGGGAATGACGATTGTTTTGACGAGTCATGATATGAATGAAGTAGAAAGCTTATGTGATCGTATTGGGATCTTAAGGCAAGGAAAAATGGCTTTTATAGGAACAGTAGAAGAATTAGCGAAACAACTTGGACGATATTATTATATTAAGGTCAATAGTCAAGAAGGAGAAGAAGTTTATACGACACAACATATTCAACAGACATTGATGCAAATCTGTCAGAATTATCAAAAACAAAATCTTGATATTTTAGATATGACAGTCAATCGTGGGACTTTGGAACAGCACTTTTTAGAAGTCGCAAGGAGAAATGAAATATGAAAGCATTAGGTTATGGGATTTATTTACAATGGAAAATGGATATCCGTTCTCGTTCATTATTAATCACATGTTATTTAGTGCCATTACTCTTTTTCTTAATGATGGGCAGTGTTTTTACATCCATCATGCCTGAGTCTCAAGAAACATTGATGGCATCTATGACAGTCATGGGTGTTTCGATGGGGGCATATATTGGTTTACCACCATCTATTGCTGAAATTTATGGAACAGATATTAAGAAAATGTATATGGCCAATCATATACCTGAATATTTTGCAGTTTTGTCTTTATTTTTATCAGCATTTATTCATTTAATGATGATGAGCGGTCTGATTTATATTTTATCTCCTCTTCTTTTTGATGCAACATGTCCTATTCATCCAGTTTTATATTTTGTGATGTTGATATTATTTGTTTTGGTATCATTAAGTATAGCCTGTATTTTAGGATTAGCAGTTCATAATCAGGCCAAGCTGACTATGGTCAGTCAAATCATCTTTTTACCATCTATCATTTTATCTGGTATTATGTTTCCTGTTTCTTTATTACCTTCTTTTTTAGAAACCATTGGAAAACTTTGTCCAGCTACATGGGGTTATCTATTACTGATTGAACAACCTATACAATTATCAAATGTCTATATTTTATGTATGATATTGATTGTTGCTTTAGTGATTTGTTATGCATTACTAAGATCAATTCGTTTTTCCTTTCGTCATCTGCCATGATATAATCAATACAGGAGGGTAGAATGATGATATTAGATTCAATTGATGATATTGATTTTATTGAGCCATTACGTTTAAATATGACAGATGTTTTCTATCATGAAGATGATGGCTTGATTATGCTGGAAAGAGAAAGTCAGTCCATCATGATTTCTATGACTGATATAGACAAGTTCAAAAGATTATGGAGTCAATGCCATTTAGATCAATATCAATTATATAATGTCAAACAAAAAGAAGTTGTTGATTTACTGATCAATGAATATCATAAAAAAGATTATTTTGCCTGTTATCAGGCGGTTTATATGGCAACTCAGCCAATAGAATTCACAATCCCTGATCATGTTTCTATACGCCTGTTGACTCAGGATTATCTTGATGATGTTTATCATATTTATCATCATATGAGTGATCGAGATTATATAAAAGATCGTATTGAAAAGAAAGCATTATGGGGATTGTTTCATGATGGCCAGTTAGCTGGATTTATTGGTATGCATCGAGAAGGAAGCATGGGCATTTTAGAAATCAAAAAAGAATATCAAAGACGCGGTTATGGTTCTTTGTTGGAAAGCTATTTGATGAATGAATTACTGAAACAAAAGAAAGTCCCTTATTGTCAGGTTGTCGTAGGAAACGAGGCATCATTAGCTTTACAAAGAAAATTAAATATGACTTTATCAACAACTTATTCTTATTGGGTATTTGATGAATAGAGTATTGACTTACCTGATATGAGTCGATGGAATAGGGATGCATGTGCATCCCTTTTAAAACAAAGATATTAGAATTGTATATTCACAGGTTTTTCATATCTTTTTTATATAATATATATAATAAAAGTCTATTATATTTTTAAAGATAAGTAAGGAGCTCATCAATATGAAAAAGAAAACAAAAGGCATTATATTCATGATAGTTGTTGTGATAGCACTCATTGTTATATTTTGTAATCAGCCAGTTGAAGTTAACAGAGAAATTCGTCATAATACAATCCATAAAAGGGAAAATATTAAATTGGTTATGGATAAGGCACTTGCCAATATGGATCAAGATGGTATAACAGTAACAGATGTCTATTATGATGGAATGGAAAGTCAGACATTTGAAAAGGATCTGATTCATGATGGGTATCAGGATGCTATAGTTGTTTATTTAGATTTTCATACAGGCTTTTTTCAGGCACCACCTGAATTTGGGAAAAATGCATCTGTGTCAGGATATAGATATGAATGTGTTCAAAACTCTCAAGGTGAATGGGTATTTTTTGGAAACGGATATAGATAAATATTGTGATGGGTATAAAAAAATGTACGCTATGTGTGTCGTACATTTTTTTGTATATTTCAATTGTATTAGTCTCCTACACCAAAATCAGTAGGATCACATAAAAAGTCATAGCGTGGATCATCTTGTAAATAGGCATAGTTTTGCATAAACCATTGAATTAAAGATTCATCTCTTTTGATAGGTGTTGAATTATTACGATAAATATTGATTGTTCCATAATCGAAATGATGAGTTAAAATATCCATATCTTTTTGAATCATTTCTTTTGTTTGTCCTTGAATACCAACCATCAGGCAAGGTGAATCAAAATATTTTTTTAATTCCTCAATGCTTGAAAAAGTCGCATTCTTATTGAGAACACGATTTCTAAAATCATCATCAAAAGATTCAACACCAATTTTTACAATCATATCAATACCAAAGAAATCTCTGATTTCCTGAATACGTTGATGATAAATCCAGTGACTTTCTACAAAGAGTGTGTGAATATTTTTATCATGAATAATTTGTTTAATCAGTGATAGTGTTGCTTGAGGTAATTCAAAAATACTAGCAGAGTCAATGATTTCTAAAACACCATATTCACCAGTGACATGACTTAAAACGTCCTGATTGATTTTGATCATTTCTTCTGTACATGTAGAATTATCTTCAATATAATCACAAAATGTGCATTTTGACCAGGCACATGGTCTGGCTTTTAAAAGAACGATTTCTCTTTTGTGCTTGTTTTCAATGCGGCTGTATCTTTCCATGCTATCCCCCATTTCTCATAAAGATGTCCTCTTTCAATAATCGCCTTTGTCAGACATACAGCAAAGAATTTATCCAAGTAATCAGTAAAAACTTGAACAAGCAAGATACTGAATACTAATGGTAATCCTAAGTGATGAAAGACAACAACAAAAGTGCTGCTAGCACCAGAAGTGATTCCATTAAATAAACCAGCTGTAATGCAGGCACTCAATAATGATGTTGGAATACCAACTAATAATGAACCAATAGGTGTACGCCATCCCTTGAGCCATTTGCCGTGATAGAGTAATCCAGCAAAGAAGCCTGTGAACAGTTGCACAGGAGCATAATAGAAGGAATACATATCAAAAGTGATTCCACTCGTTATACTTCCTAATACACCAGTTAACATGGCATATTTAGGACCTAAAAGTCCGGCCACCAATATGGTTCCAATAGAATCCATATAAAATGGAATAGAGAGTGTCATAGCAATGAATGCTCCCATAACATTGAAAACAATCCCCATGACAATAACCATTTGCATTTTTGTTTTCTTTTTCATATTTCATTTTCCTTTCTTCTAAAAAACAGTTAGAAGCCAGAAAAGAGATGGTGAGCCATCTCTTTTCCTTAGTTTTTTATACTGGGTTTGGCTCTCGAACCAGTGTATGAACGATATTTAGTATATAAAAGATAAATAAAAGTGTCAATATCATAACTACCTCTTTTATTAATGACAAAATAAAAAAAGAGAGTTTTATCTTCAATATTGAAAATAAGACTCTCTTATTGATTCTTTATTCAACGACAGGAACAAGACCAACAGCACGTATGATTTTTTGTCCGTCTTCACTTTGAATGAATTGGAAAAGATGTTGAATATTTTCATTTTGTTGGTTGATAGCTCCTCTAGTTGCCATCACAAATGGTCTTTGTAAAGAATATTGTCCATTTTGAATTGTTTCTTCACTGGCTTGAACACCATCAATAGATAGTGGTTTTACTGTTTCATCAATAACATCTAATGATACATAACCAATAGCCCCAGGAATGGATTGGACTTTTGCAATGATTGGACCAGTTTCATTGACTTCATTGGCATATTGACATTGTTCTTCAATATTCAATATTTCTTCAAAAGCACTACGTGTTCCAGAACCAGACTCACGCCCAATCACAACAATAGGAAGATCTTCGCCTCCAACTTCTTTCCAATTGCGAATTTTTCCTTTATAAATATCTATTAACTGTTGAGTTGTTAAGTTATCGACTTTATTTTGTGTGTCTGTCACAATCACAATCGCATCAATAGCTACAATATTTTCTGTTAAACCTTTTTCTTTTTCAGCATCTTTGAGATAACGAGAAGAATTACCAATATCAGCAGTTCCATTGAGAACAGCTTCAATCCCAGCACTTGAACCAGTGAACTGTGGTTCAAGTGATAATTCTGGATAATTTTCTTCAATGCCTTCTTTAATAGCATTGATCATTTTCTCCATAGATGTTGAACCATTTAAACTGATTTTTTGTGTTTCTATATCAGCATTGGCTGAAAATCCAAGAAATGCTAAACAAACCATAAAGACTATAACTAATATTCCAAACTTTTTCATTATTGATTCCATCCTTTATTTTTAATCACTCATACTTTAACAAATTTCTTGTAAACTATCGTTAATATTACATATATATTATGTTAAGTTTATGTAAAGTTTTAACATAAACTTAAAAAAATATTTACATTGAAGCCAAAGAAAGAACTTTTTAGAAAAACATGGAAAAAGTTTTGCCTTTTTTTGTCGTATCCTATATAATGTTTTTGGTTTAAAGGAGAGGGACTATGATTGGTGATATTGAAACACTTTGTAAATTAGCAAATATTAAAATCAATTTAATGAAAACAGATCCAAAACGTTTCTTTGTAAGAGCATTTATGGCAGGGGCATATTTGGGATTGGCTGCTATTTTATCTTATACATTAGGAGCTATGTTAAGTGACCATAGTGTTGTTGGAAAGATTGCTGTGGCTGCGTCTTTTGGAATTGGTTTAGTAGCTATTGTTTATCTAGGGGCTGAATTATTTACTGGAAATTGTTTTGTAACAATCATGCCTGTATTAAGAGGAGACATGAAATTAAGAGAGATTATGCCAATGTGGGTTGTCTGTTATATAGGAAATATGATTGGTATATCTTTGATTTGTTTCTTATTTATTAAAAGTGGTGCTCAAGAAGCGATTATGCAACCTTATTTAAAGGGAATTATGGAATCTAAGTTAAATTTTGATGTCATTGATTTATTAATCAAAGGAATTTTGTGTAACTTCATTGTTTGTGTTGCAGCATATTCAGGAGTTAAGATTAAAGATGAAACAGCGAGATTAATTGTGATTATGATTTTGGTTATGACATTTGTTTTACCAGGATTTGAACACTGTATTGCAAATGGTGGTATTTTTACAATGGGAATCACACAGCTAGGTTCAACAATTGACTGGTCAATGCTGCCACTACATATGCTCATATCAACACTTGGAAATATTATAGGTGGGAGTGTTTTATTGGCTGTACCTATTTATATTATGTTTAGAACACCTCAAACAAAATAAACACAATAAAAACTGTAACAGGACTTTGAGACATGTTACAGTTTTTTTATGATTAAAAGTGAATTGAAATGTTGTTTCATTTCTATTGCAAATGTTTATGAAGGGATGGAAGTATCTATCAGAATTTTTTGATTGATAGAATTCAAAAATCATATTTATCTATTGAATGAGTAACAAAGCAAGTAAACGTTCATCATATCAAAGATGCTATGGCTATTGTTGTTTTTGAATATCAGACACAATGTATCAAAAGAGATACCCGTGAGCCTTATGGAGTACAAGGCATAGAAACACAGGTGATTGTGAAAGAAAATTAACAATGGAAACGACAACATGTTCATTATTCTAAGGCTTAATGAAAATATCATATATGATAGGAAAGTTAAAAAATGTTGATGAAATGAGTAAAAAATATACTTGAATAATTTTTTTATCATAATAAGAAAAATTGATAAGATATAACTGTTTTTTATTCTTTTT
>ERZ1643250.2979-NODE-2979-length-12068-cov-4.889536_pt1 | contig 12068 bp, 9 predicted proteins | sample MGYA00579262_ERZ1643250 | MGnify/ENA primary metagenome ERZ1643250 (study PRJEB29033, sample SAMEA4952265) | chicken gut metagenome | biome: Broiler Chicken; feature: Gastrointestinal Tract; material: Caecum | place: Ireland | collected 2018 | study: Broiler...
CGTTTTCGGCATGCCGCAAGCGCAGTCAAAAAATCGATAAAATTTTATCGATTTTATTATAATATAAAAGCTCCCGTTCGTCAACGGATTTCCGCATTTTTTCGGGTCAGAATTTTCCTTCCGCATCTGCGCCGGGCGCTGCCCCGCATTCCGGGCGGGGTAGCGCCCGTTTCTCCTATTCCACCGTCACCGACTTTGCCAGATTCCGCGGCTTGTCGGGGTCGTACCCCCGCTCCAAGCACATGCGGCAGGCGAAATATTGCAGGGGAATGACCGCGACGACGGGCATCAAGCGCTCGCACACGTCGGGCAGGCGGCACTTGCACGCCGCGCAGCTTTCCGCCAACACCTCCGCCGACTGCGACAGCAGAATCGTGAACGCGCCCCTCGACTTGACCTCCTGCAAGGCGTTTTCCGTTTTCTGCGCCAGGCGCCGCACGGTGGAAATTGCCAGCACGGGGAACCCCTCCTCCACCAGGGCGAGGGTGCCGTGCTTGAGCTCGCCCGCCGCGTACCCCTCCGCGAAGATGTAGGCGATCTCCTTGACTTTAAGCGCGCCCTCCATGGCGGTTACGACGTCGGCATCCCGCCCCAAAAAGTACATGCTCCGCTTGTCGGTGAGCGCCTCGGCGAGCGAGCGCATGGCGGGGAAGCAATCGAAGGCGGCGCGCGCCGCTTCGGGCAGTTTGAACAGCGACGAGAACCACGGCGGCATGCGCGTGAACTTATAAAAATACATCTGCGCGGCGATATAATACAGGCACAGGAGCTGGCAGTTGTAGCTCTTCGTTGCGGCGACGGCGATCTCCGGCCCCGCGCGCATGGCGACGGTGAAGTGCGCAAGTTCCGCGAGCGACGACTGCGCGACGTTCGTGACCGCGAGCACATACGCGCCCCGCCCCTTGGCGAGCCGCGCCGCCTCCAGCGTATCCGCCGTTTCGCCGCTCTGGCTGACGGCAACCACCAAATCCCCCTCCCCCACGAGCGGCGCGCGGTAGCGGAATTCCGAGGACGTGTGGCATAAAACGGGTATTTTGCAGTCGCTCTCCGCCGCGTCCTTGAAGGCGAGGGCGGCGTGGTATGCCGTGCCGCAGGCGACGGCGAACGCGCGCTTTGCGCTGCGCAGTACCCGCGCGCACCGGGCAAAATCCGCCTTTTTCAGCCCCGCGAGGGTGTCGGCGAGGGCGCGCGGGATCTCGCCGATCTCCCGCTCCATATAGCTGCCGCGCCCCTTTTCCTGCGCGCGGCTTTCGGGCGAAACGCGGGAAAAGGTTTTGGGGATCTCCCTGCCCGATGCGTCCAGAAAGTGAATTTCGCCGCCGCAGATGTGGATAAATTCGCCGTCCGCCGCCGTGCAGATGTACTCCGCCTCGCCGCAGAGGGTGGGGATGTCGCTGCAGACATACAGCGCGCCGCCGCCCGCGCCCGCCACGAGCGGGCTCTTATACCTTGCGCAGACGATTTCGCCGGGGAAATCCTCGCACAGCACCGCGACCGCATACGAGCCCGAAAGCCGCGCACACGCCGCCGCAACGGCGGCGAAAAAGTCGCCCGCATACGCGCGTGCAATGAGCTTGACGATGACTTCGCTGTCCGTTTCCGACGAAAACACTTCGCCCGCGGCGACAAGTTCCGCCTTCAATTTGGAATAATTTTCGACGATGCCGTTGTGCACGAGCGCGAACTTGCCCGCGACGTGCGGGTGGGCGTTTGCGTCGGAGGGGGCGCCGTGCGTCGCCCAGCGGGTGTGGCCGATGCCCGTTTCCCCCGCCATGGGCGCACCCGCAAGGCCCTCCGCCCCGCCCTTTTTTTTGCGCACGGAAATTTTGCCGCCGCCCTCTCCATCCGCGAGCATGGCGATGCCAGCCGAGTCGTAGCCGCGGTACTCCAGTTTTTTGAGCGCCGAAAACAGCTTCTGATAGCAATTATTCTGCGAAAAACAGCCGATGATGCCGCACATATTTATTCCTCCGATTTGGCGATCGCCCGCCGCACCAGTTCCGCCGCCTCGCGCGCGGCGCGCATGTTCTCCGCCTCGGCGAAGATGCGCACGACCGGCTCCGTGCCCGAGGCGCGCACCACCACCCGCTCGGCGAGCTTTTCCGCCTCGTCCGACGCCGCACGCACCCCCTCGTTGCCGAGAACGCGCACCTTGTCCTTGACCTTTACGCTGACATTATATTGCGGCAAAAGGCGCATTTTTGCGAGAACGGACAGCTTTTTTCGGGACACGAGCTCGGCGAGCTTGACGGAGGAAAGGATTCCGTCGCCCGTGGTGGAATAGTTTGCGAGGATGATATGCCCCGACTGTTCCCCGCCCACCGCCGCGCCGCTCCTGCGCATGTGCGCGGCGACGTATTTATCCCCCACGTCGGTGCGGTAAAGGGTTATGCCGTGCGCCGCAAGCTCGCGTTCCGCGCCCGTGTTGGTATGCGCCGTGCCCACCGCGAGGTTATGCGGAAGCCTGCCGCGCGATTTTAATTCCTTGGCGAAGATGCACAGGATCTTATCCCCGTCCACGGGTTCCCCGTTCTCGTCGGCGGCGATGAGGCGGTCGGCGTCACCGTCGTAGCAAAATCCCGCGTCCGCCCCCGCTTCGCGCACGGCGCGGCGCATGCTTTCGGGGTGGAGAGCGCCGCATTTTTCATTGACGTCCTTCCCGCTCCGCCCGCAGTGCAGGGCGATTACCTCCGCGCCCAGGCGGCGAAACACGCGCGGCGCGAACGCGCCCGCCGCGCCGTTGGCGCAGTCGAGCACGAATTTTTTGCCAACAAGGGGCGCTTCGGCGCAGGACAGGAGGAAATCGGCGTAGTCTGCCCGCCGCGCGAGGGGGCGGCAACGGCCGCAGGCGAGGGGCGGGGCGAAGGCGTATTCGTCGAAACAGCGCTCGGCGCGCTCCTCCTGCCTTTCGGAGAGTTTGCAGCCGTCCGCGCCGAACACCTTCAGCCCGTTGAACTCGGGCGGGTTGTGCGACGCGCTGACGACGGCGCCGAAATCCGCCCCTTCCTTGCGCACGAAATAGGCGACGGCGGCCGTGGGCAGAACGCCGCCGTCCAGCACCTCCCCGCCGCCCGCCGCGACGCCCGCCGCAAGCGAAAGCGCGAGCATATCCGACGACACGCGGGTATCCCGCCCCAGCACCACGAGCGGGCGGGGCTTTAAGCGGCAGAGTGCGTTGCCGAGGGAAAAGGCGGTGCGCGCCGTGAGTTCCGAGCCCGCCACGCCGCGGATGCCGTCCGTACCGAAATGCGCGCTCATCGCTCGTTCCTCCCGACGTATTTTGCGGCGAGCTTTTCGTTCAATTCCTGCCGCGCCCTGCCGATGACGAAGGAGCGGGCGGGCACGTTTTCGGTGACGGTGGTGCCTGCCGCCACATAGCTGCCCTCGCCCACGGTGAGCGGAGCCACGAGGTTGGCGTTGCTGCCGATAAAACAGCCGTTCTCCACCCGCGTGCGGCTCTTTTTTTCGCCGTCGTAGTTGCAGAACACGACCCCGCAGCCGATGTTGCAGTCCTCCCCGATCTCCGCGTCGCCCACATACGCGAGGTGGCTGATCTTCGTGTTTTTGCCGACGACGCAGTTTTTCAGCTCCACAAAGTCGCCGATGCGGCAGTTTTCGCCAACGATTGCGCCCTGCCGAAGGTTGGCGAACGGGCCGACCTGCGCGCCCTCCCCTACACGCGCGCCGCGCAGGACGCTCGCCGTGACCTGCGCCCCCGCGCCTATGTACGAATTTTCGACGATGTTGTTGGGGTACAGCACCGCGCCTTCGCCGACGGCGCTGCCCGCCCCGATATAGTTGTTGGGATAGATGACTGCGCCATCGCCGATGCTTGCGCCCGCATCGATTATGACCGTTTCGGGAGATATGACCTTGTAACCCACCCTGCGCCTCCTTGCAAAAGAAAATTCAGTACATACTATGCGGCAGGCGGAAAAAATGTCTTTTGAATCGCCGTTGCGCCTGGTGCCGGTCAGGTTGTATTTGCCCGCCGCCCCGCGGTCAGCCGCACGTTTGCCCCGCCTTTCCTTTTAGCGCGCCGCCCCTCCGCCCCGCAGAACGCACCGGCGCAATCCCTTCCCCTGCACCGCCCGCGCGTTTCCGCTTGCCTTTGCGCGGCGGGCGTGGTATACTGAATTTATGACAAGGCTTATTTTCATCAACGGCACGATGGGCGCGGGAAAGACCGCCGTGTGCCGTCTTCTGCAAAACAAACTGCCCGCAAACGTTTTTTTGGACGGCGACGACGTTTGGAACATGCGCCCCTTCACCGTAAACGCGGCGACGAGGGAGATGGTGCTTGCCAACATCGGGGCGGTGTTGGAAAATTTTCTCGCGAGCGGGCAGTTCGACAACGCGCTCTTCTGCTGGGTGATGCACGAGCGGGAAATCGCCGACGACATCCTTGCCCGCCTGAAAACGCCCTTCGATTTCCGCTTTTTTACCCTGACGTGCGAAAGAGCCGCGCTCGAAGCGCGGCTCGAAAAGGACGTTGCCGCCGGCACGCGCACGCGCGGGGTCATCGCGCGCAGCGCCGAGCGGGCGAAGCACTATCAAAATATAGGTTCGGAAATCATCGATACGACCCGCCTCACCGCCGAAGAGGTTGCCGCGCAAATCGCGGCGGAGCTTTTGGACGAGGATTTTACGGCAAAGGCATTCGACGCTCTGCCCGCCGAGGCGAAGGGCATCCGCGAAGAAGTATTCGTGCGCGAGCAGGGATTTTGCGGGGAATTCGACGAGCGGGACGAAAAAAGCCGGCACGTTGTGCTGTATTACCGCCAAAATGCGGCGGGAACCTGCCGCTATTTTGCGGACGAGGGCGGCTGGCACATCGGGCGGGTGGCGATGCTTGCAAAGTACCGCGGTCTGCATGCGGGCGAGCGGCTGATGCGTTTTGCCGAGGAACAGGTGCGCGCCGCGGGCGGAACGGAAGTTTCGTTGGACGCGCAGGCACGCGCGGCGGGGTTTTACGAAAAGTGCGGCTACCGCCCCGTCGGCGAAATTTTCGACGAGGAAGGCTGCCCGCACAGAAAGATGAAAAAAACGCTGTAAAATCCTGTTTCTGCGCCCCGGAGGGGGGCGGCGCCTGCCGCAAACGGAAAGAGGGGGTGCGCACCGATTGGGCGCGCACCCCCTCTTTCCGTTTATGCGGCGTTTGCCGCTATGGTTTCCCGATCCGTAATTTCCAACGCGCTTCCGTTATGGAAAATGCGCAGTTTTTTGCCTCGCAGCAGGCGATAATATGTATTCTCTTTTTCCACACGAACCAGGAGCAGGCAACCGCGGTAATGTATTTTAAACGTATACCCTTTCCATGTATCGTGCAACAGCGGCGCAAAATGAAGCGCCTCCCCGTAGATACGCAGCCCCGCGTATCCGTTGACCAGAAGCATCCACGCCCCGCCCATGCAGGCGGCATGCAGCCCGACGCTCGTATTACCCCTTGTGTTTTTTACCTGACGCTGCGGCAGAAATCCGCGGCGGTTTTCCCCGAAATTCGCCCTTCCGCGACGGGCGGCAGATCTTTTGCGCAAAAAACGGGTCGCCCCGGGAGCAAAAGCTCCCGGGGCGACCCGCCGTATGACCGGTACACCGGATTTATCCGAGATAACCCAGCGTTTCGCCTTCTGTAATGTACCCCTCGCAGATATGCGTCTTTTTCGGACTTTCAAATTCGCCCCGCATGACGCCGAGCAGCAACGCCGCCGATTTTTCGGCATACTCGCGCATCGGCTGCGCCACAATCGTCAGCTTCGGGCGGATCAGCTCGTTGAGCATAATATCGTCGAACCCGATCAGATGCATCTCCCTGCCCAACCGCAGCCCGCGTTCGCTGCATGCCACGACCATACCCAGCGTAAAAAAGTAATTGGTGGCAAACACCGCCGTCGGTCGGTCGGAAAGTCCCGTCAGCTCCGCCGCTCCGGCAATGGCGCCGTCCTGGTCGTTCTGCTTCGAGCGCAGGATATATTCCTGCCGGACGGGTATTCCCGCCTCGCGCAGGGCGTCCGTATACCCCGCGACGCGCTCGTCTGCGGAGAGAAATCCCTTTTCGCCCGCAAGGATCCCGATTTTCCGATGCCCGCGGCTGATCGCCAGACGCACGGCGCTGCGCGATATTTCGCGGTTGTTGAGTAAAAACACATCGCACGGTGCGCCCTTGAGCGCACGGTCGATCAGTATATACGGGATTTTCTTTTCGTCGAGCGGGCGGTAGACCGCGGCGTCTTCCGCGACCGGGAAAGAGATAACGCCCTCCACCTGCTTTTGCACCATGAACCGCACGACCTCCGCTTCGTTTTCGGCGGAAGCCGACTCGCAGACAAGCACTGCATAATCGTTCGCGCGGAATATGCTCGTAAGATGGGATGCGATTTTTGCTGCGTACGGGTCGTCGAGCGTCGGCATGATGATGCCGACCGACGCCGAGCGGTTCGTCTTTAATCCGCGGGCGAGCTGATTGACCGAATAATCCAATTCCCTGATCGCACGCTCTATAAGAACACGGTTCTTTTCCTTGATCTTCTTTCCGTTGATATAATTGGACACGGTACCCAGCGACAGGTTCGTCCTCTTTGCAATATCCTTCAGCGTTGCCGGCATTTCACTCCTTCCGCCTCCAACTATGCGCAGCGGACGGGAAATCCGCGCCCGCTGCGTCTTTCAGTCCGCATACCGAACCGCCCGTCAATATTCACGCACATCGCAGGAATTGCGCACGATTTTCCTCGCTTCGGCTTCGTTTTTGATTGCACCGAGGGCAACGAGCTGGCAGAGAATGTTCCCGAGAGCCGTACCCTCCGACGGGCCTGCCGTAACGCGGATGCCTGCCGCCTTTGCCGTGGCGCGGTTGAGCATTTCGTTGTTCGCTCCCCCGCCGACGATGTGCAGGACATCGATCTTTTTGCCCGTCAGCTCCTCCAGCACTGCCAGATGCTTTTTGTAGCTCTGCGCGAGCGAATCGTACACGCACCGCGCGGTTTCAAACACCGTTTGCGGCACATATTGTCCGGTACGTCTGCAATAATCCGCGACCTTCTGCGGCATATCGTGCGGCGAATAGAACTCCTCGGCGTCGGGGTCGATATAGCACCTGCCCGCTTCGCACTTTTCCGCCCCCTCCGCGATCTCCGCAAAGGACAGCCTGATCCCGTCTTTTTCCCAGCTGCGCTTGCATTCCTGGATGATCCACAGCCCGACGATGTTGCGCAGGAAGCGCACCTTGCCGCCGAATCCGATCTCGTTCGTATAACCCGCCGCCGCGGCTTTTTCCGTAACGATCGGCTTATCCAGCACCGCGCCGAGGAGCGACCACGTTCCGCTCGAAAGGATTGCCGCATTTTCGCCCTCGACGGGCGCGGCGAAGAACGCGGAAGCCGTGTCATGCCCCAGCGTGGCGATGACGGGAATACTGTTTTTCAAACGCAGTTCTTTGACGATCTCCTCTTTCAGCTCCCCGGCAACCGTTCCGGAAGGCACCACGCGCGGAAACAGCTTCTTTAACCCGAATTTTCCGAACAGCGCATCGCTGTATTCCGCCTTGCCCGCCTTCAAAAGTTCAGACGTGCTGGCTATCGAATGCTCGCAGACCTTTTTGCCCGTCAGAAAATAGGTGAACAGGTCGGGCATAAACAGAGCGCTCTCCGCCGCGTTCAGCGCCGCGCTGCCCGCTTTTTGCAGCATGACGAGCTGGCACAGCGTATTGTATTTGTTGAACGCAATACCCGTTTCCCCGTACAGCTGCGCAAGCGGCATTTCTTTGGCGAGCACCTCCTCCGCATTCTCCGTGAGCGGCGAGCGGTAATGCAGGGGGTTGGAAAGAAGCTGCCCTTCCCCGTCTAAAAGCCCGAAATCGACGCCCCAGGTATCTACGCCGATGCTGTCCGCGCCGCCCGCCTCCGCCGCATTGCGGATGCCCTGCTTCAATTCATGAAACAGGCGCAGCACGTCCCAGTACAGTGCGCCGTTCACCTCGACCGGCTCGTTGGGGAAGCGGTGTACCTCCTGTAAGGTCACTCGCTCCCCGTCGTATTCGCCGAGAATCGCCCTGCCGCTCGACGCGCCGAAGTCAAAAGCCAATGTCCGTATCGTCTTCATATCTTCCCTTTATTTATACAGTTCCTTATAGTTGGCGCAGGCGCGGAAGTCCGCTCCCTCCAGATCCTTCGTGCCGAACGCGCTCCATGCGTGCGGGCGCCAGATGTCCTTGTCCTCGATGTTGTGCAGCGTTACCGGAATGCGGAACATGCTCGCAAGCGTGATGAGGTCTTTGCCGATATGCCCGTAGGTGAACGCGCCGTGGTTTGCGCCCCAGTTCGCCATCACGTTGTACACGCTCGAGAACGCGTTCGTTTCGTTCAGACGAGGCACGAACCAGGTCGAAGGCCAGGTCGGGTCGGTGCGGTCGAGCAGCGTTTTGTTCACCTTTTCCGGCAGCACCACCGTCCAGCCTTCCGCGATCTGAATCGTGTACCCGATTCCTTCCACGTTGTTCACGCGCACCAGCGTTACCGGCATTTCCGCAGCCGTCGAGAAGGTGCTCGAGAACCCGCCGCCGCGGAAATACCCGCGGTTTGCAGGCGAGAACTCCGTCGCCTTCATCATCGCCGCAATATCTTTGTCCGTGACGTCCGTCCATTTCTTCATCACGGGATTCCCGTCCTTGTCCTTGCAAACGCCCGTCGCGTCCAGCGCCGCCGCGCCGCTGTTGATGAGGTGCATGAAGCCGTTTTTCGCTTTCCCCGTCGGCTTCCAGCCCGCAACGCGCTCCACTGCCTTCGGCGACCAGTATGTACGCACGTCCGCAAACGCGCTCGCCTGCCCCGTCAAAAGATTTTCGAACAGCATCGCAAGACCGTTGCAGTTGTCGCTCTCCGTTGCGAGCAGCAGCGGCTGTTTCTTTCCGTTCCAGTCGAAGGTCGAATTGAGGATCGCCTCCGTATAGTCGCCGTTCGGCTTGTAGTCCGTCCACATGCGCTGCCCCTGGAATCCCGCAAGGATCGCATTCCTGCCCAGCGCCTCCTCGTGCCGCCCGATCTCGTTCAGCTTATCGTTGCCGAGCATGATGTCCTTGATGATCAGCGTCATCTTTGCGACGAACTCCCACTGCTTGTCCAGCTCTTCCCGCGTGAAGTCCTTCTGCCCCCAGATGCCGCCGTTGTTGTCCTTGCCTTCCTTGCAATTCGCCTTGATCCAGGCAAGTTCCTTCTCGTACTCCGCCTTATCGTAAATTTCGAGGTCGATGCGGCGCAGGATCTCCGACATATCCACCCACTCCGCGCGGATGCCGAAATACTTCTGCATTTTGTTCGCGTCGAGGAAGGAGCCGCCGATGCCCATGGCGACCGAACCGATGGAAACATACGCTTTATTCTTGATCTGCCCTACCGCCAGCGCGCAGCGCGCGAAGCGCAGGATCTTTTCCTCCACGTCGGGCGTGATGCCGCTCATGCCGATATCCTGCACGTCCTCGCCGTAAATCGCGAACGCGGGCAGCCCCCTCTGCGCGTGCGCAGCCATCGCCGCAGCCAGATACACCGCGCCCGGGCGCTCCGTGCCGTTGAATCCCCAAACCGCCTTGGTCGTCAGCGGGTCGAGATCCATCGTCTCCGTGCCGTAGCACCAGCAGGGCGTGACCGTGAGCGTTGCCGTTACGTTCTCCTTCTGGAAGTAATCCGCGCATACAGCCGCTTCCTTGCTCCCGCCGATGGTGCAGGGCGAGATAACCACTTCCGCAGGACTGCCGTCCGCATAGAATACGTTCTCTTCGATGAGCTTTTTCGCGTCCTTCGCCATCTGCATGGTCTGATTTTCCAGTCCCTCGCGGATGCCGCCCCAGCGCCCGTCGATTACCGGGCGAATGCCGATTTTTGCCTTCATTTTTCCCGTCTCCTTTTTTACGTTTTACGATCTTTCCGTTCGCAAAATTTCCCCCGCCGGAAGCGGCGGTTTCAATTTCGAAACGTTTCAAATCTGTTCGGTATCAAGGATACCACGCTTTTGCGCGATTGTCAAGTCCCTTCGGAAAAGTTGCAGAATTTTTCGGCGGAAACAGTGCAAGCGCGGCGGAGGTGCAATGAACCTCCGCCGCGCTTGCGTACAGTTTTTGGTTTTATTTGCGCACTTCGACGCGGATTCCCTTCGGGGCGGAAACCTCTGTCAGCGTCTTCCCGCCCTCGCGGCGGCAGGAAACGCGCAGGATGCCGTGCGGCGTGGGGATTTCCCCTTCCGCAAATTCCAAATCGCCCAGATCGGGCGAAATACTGACGGAAGCGTACCCCGGCTCCTCTGCCTTTATGCCCAGCACGCGGCGCACCAGAAAGGGAATGACCCCCGCCGACCAGCCGTGGCACAGGCTGTGGCGGTATCCCACATAACAGTATTTGCCGAAATCGCCGTGGATGTCCGTTTCCCCTTCGCGCCGGATGCGGTCGATGGGGCAGACGTTGCCTTGCAGCCAATTCAGATCGAAATCTTCCCAGAAGGAGGTGGCTCCCATTTTCAGCATGCCGCCGTAATACTCCTTCAGCGCCGAAAGAGCGGCGGGCATGCCCGCCTCTTCGCTCTGCGCCGAAAGGAGAAAATAGCTCATAAAGGTGGAAAAACCGGCGGCTCCGTTTTCGGCGACCAACGCGCGCTCTTTGGCAGAAAGCGACGCGCCCGAAAGGAGCTTCAGCGCGGCGATCTGCCGCTTTTCGGTAACCTCCGCCGATTTGCGCGAGATTTTTTCTGCAATGCGCGAAGAAAGGGAATGATCCATCCCGTACAGCGATTCCAGCTCACGCGCGCTGGCGGCGCACAGCCTGCACAGGCAGCGCACGCCTTCCGGCTCGTCGGCATGCTCGTGCGAGGGCCAGTCGATGAAATTCATTCCGAAATCGAAATCCCCGTTTTCCGCAATGCAGCCGTCGATCTGCTCCAAAACGCCGCGGAAATATTTTTCCTGCGCGAAAACATAGTCGCGGTTGCCCGTCATGCGGTAATACTCCGCAAGGTTCATGATCCACCACATGCTGTACATGGGATATGCGTTCATCCAGCCGGGCAGCGGCGTTTCGTTGACGACAAAGTCGAGAGAGTCTGCCACGCAGCCGTCGTCGGCACACACGGAAAGCAGCGAGGTGATCTCCGGATACAGATCCCCCATCCAGACAAGGCGGTCGCGCTTGATGCCGTCCCATATGTAACCCTGCGCACAGAGCATGACCGTATCCGCCGCCACGCTGTAGATTTGCTCCACAAGCGGGTCTGAACAGCGGAAACCGCCCGCACGCCTGCGGGGATGATGTACATAGACCGCATTCACCGCTTTCAGGGCGCATTCCGCATCCTCATCCAGAAATTCGAGCGACGCGAACCGGAATCCGGAATTGAAGAACTCCATGTCCGAAAGCATGGGCAGGGGGACGGTTATGTCCCGCAGGCTGTGGTCGTTCGTGCATCCCTTTTCTCCGAGTTCTGCCAGCGCCTCGTTCGCCGATTCGCCGACGCGGAGCCGCACCATCGTTCCGCCTTTGCCGAACCCGGCGACCAGGCGGATACCGCCGTGCAGTTCCCTGCCGAAATCGAAAAGCATGCGGCAGCGCCCGCGCACAGGAACCGTTTCACGCTCGTTCAGCCCGATCTGATCTGCCAAGCGCCCCTCGAGCAGCTCTGTCCGCTCCGCATTTCCTTCCGCCAAAACGACCCGTACGGGCGCGATGTACTCACGCACCCGATTGTCCTGCCTTCTCTGTTTCATTTTTTCTTCCTCCCGAACGCTGCCGACACAGGCATTCGCCCGCCGCGTCCGTTTCTGATCATACGCCGGTTTGAAACCTCGTTTATTCTAATATTATAATTCGAAATCGGCTAAAAATCAACCAAAATCAACACCATGTCAACAAATCCATCGTACCCGACCGCATTTTTATGTGGATTCAGCCGGGAAACCGGAAAAAGAGCGCAGCCTCCCGGCTCCCCCTTCCGCTCCGGAAACGGCGGAACGCCCAAAACACAAAAAAGCGCGCCGGAAAGCGCAATTCCCATAGGGAATAAAATCAAAATAAAATTCATAAAGGAATTGC